>FWPU01002810.1_pt1 | contig 46296 bp, 35 predicted proteins | sample 2228361 | NCBI WGS metagenome assembly FWPU01 (sample SAMEA103939777, study PRJEB20133) | metagenome
AGTTCATCCTATTTCGGCGGCAGACGCTAGATCTATTGCTAAATCAACTCTGCTATGCCGCTTGAATGGACAAACTGGAGTGGAAGTATTTTCTTCATATTACCCTCCCTTCCAGAAAAGCCAAGCTACCATCGGCGCCGCGCAAAGTCAACGCTAGAATAAGGAGCTAGAAGCTAGTAGTTAGAAGCTAGGAGAGCGATCTCGATAAAGCTAAAGAGCTGGTGAGGCCCATAAAAAGGCAGATAATTCCGAGCAGGCCTGAGCAGATTATCTGCCGCCTCGCTCTTTCCCACCACTCCATGCATTTATTCTAACTCCTAGCTCCTAACTCCTAGCTTCTAGCTCCTCATGATGATAGAATTTCAAAGGCATGCTCGACGCGATCAAGATAATCGGCGCAGGTTTGGCCGGCTCCGAGGCAGCCTGGCAGATAGCAGAGCGCGGAATCCGCGTGCTGCTTTACGAAATGCGTCCTTTGAAGATGACGCCGGCGCACAAGACCGCGAAATTCGCCGAGCTGGTGTGCAGCAATTCATTCAAGTCCGATCAGCCCGGCAGCGCGCCGCACCTTTTAAAGCAGGAGCTGCGGCACCTGGGCTCGCTGGTGCTCTCGGCGGCCGACGCCTGCCGCGTGCCGGCCGGGGCGGCCCTGGCTGTGGACCGCGAGCTTTTCGCCTCGCGCATCACCGAGGCGCTGCGCGCGCATCCGTTGATAGAAGTGATGGAGGAAGAGGTTACCGACATCCCGGATGATGAAATTACCATCATAGCCACGGGACCGCTCACTTCCGATGCGCTCTCGCGCGCCCTCGCCGAATTCGCGGGTCAGGAACACCTCTACTTTTACGACGCGATCAGCCCGGTGGTCGATGGCGAGACGATCGATTTCGGCAAGGTGTTCCGCGCCTCGCGCTACGGCAAGGGCGATGGCGACTACATCAACTGCCCCATGACCGAAGAGGAGTACGACCGCTTCTATCAGGCGCTGGTCGAGGCGGAATCGGTCGGATTGCACGAATTCGAGGAGCGCCTTTTCTTCGAGGGCTGCCTGCCGATCGAGGAATTAGCGCGCCGCGGCCGCGAGACCCTGCTTTACGGCCCGATGAAGCCGGTCGGGCTGGTCGATCCGCGCACCGGAAAACGCCCGTTCGCTGTGGTCCAGCTCCGTGTGGAGAACCTCATGGCCGACGCCTACAACATCGTCGGCTTCCAGAACCACCTGAAGTTCCCCGAGCAGAAGCGCGTCTTCAGGTTGATCCCGGGGCTCGAGCGGGCCGAGTTCCTGCGCTACGGCCAGATCCACCGCAATACCTATATCAACTCCCCGCGCCTGCTCGAGCCCTCGCTCCAGACGCGAGCCAACCCGCGCCTCCTCTTCGCCGGACAGATCACCGGGGTCGAGGGTTATACCGAGTGCATAGCCACCGGGCTGATGGCCGGGGTAAATGCCGCGCGCATTTATCTGGGGAGGGAGCCGCTGGTCTGGCCGCGCGAGACGGCTATGGGGAGCCTAGCGTTTTATATCACCAGCGCCGACCCGCAAGACTTCCAACCAGCCAACATCAATTTCGGCCTGTTGCCGCCGCTCGATGATGAGGCGCGTGTGCGGCTGCGCGATAAACAGCGGCGGCGACAGGAGCAGATCCGGCGGGCCATGGCCGCTCTCGAGCGATTCCTCGAGGAAGTCGCAGCGCCGGCGCGGCCCGCGACCGCAAGCCCGCAGCAAACGCATGCGCGAGCTGATTGAAAGATTCCTCGCTTACTTGTGCTACGAGAGGCGCGCCTCGCAGAGAACGGTCGATGCCTATCGCTCGGATCTCCACCATTTCCTTGACTTCCTGCTCGCGGCGAGCGGCGGGCGCGAGGAGCCGTCGATCGACCAGATCGACAATATAACGATCCGCGAGTACCTCTCGGCGCTGTTCCGGCGCAAGGCCAGGCGCTCGACCGTCGCGCGCAGGCTCGCCGCGATTCGCTCCTTTTTTCGCTACCTCTGCCGCGAAGGCAAAGTGAAAAAGAACCCGGCCAAGGTTGTCGCCACGCCCAAGCTCGACCGCCGCATACCGCCGCATCTGGAGCTGGATGAGACGCTCGCGCTGCTCGAGGCTTCCGGGGGGAGGTTCCAGCTGCGCGACCGCGCCATTCTGGAACTGCTCTACGCCACCGGGATGCGGGTCGGCGAGCTGGTGGCGCTCAACGTCGAGAGCATCGATTTCAAGGAACGCACGGTGCGGGTTAGAGGAAAGGGGAGGAAGGAGCGGATCGTACCGTTCGGCAGGCCGGCGGCCGCGGCCCTGGAGTCCTATCTCAAGTTGCGGCGCGAGCTGCTGGCATCAAACCGCGTTCCCGATAACGGCGCGCTTTTTTTAAATTTCCGCGCCGGTCGTCTCACCGACCGCTCCGTGCGTTCGATTGTAGCAAGCTGCGGCAGGACAGTGCGGGCGCGCCTGGTGGGGCGGGCACCTTCGACGCGGGTCCATCCGCATGCCCTGCGCCATTCCTTCGCCACCCATCTGCTCGACGCCGGGGCCGACCTGCGCGCCATCCAGGAACTGCTCGGCCACGAGAGCCTATCGACCACGCAAAAGTACACGCACGTTTCGGTCGAGCAGTTGATCGAATTATACCGGCGCCTCCACCCGCGGGCGAAATGAGCTTTCAGCTTTCCGCCGCTGAATTTTAATTTCAAAGCTGAGCGCTAACGGCCGATAGCCGACGGCTTATAAAATCCTTGCTTTGCGAACCGGCTTGTAGTAAAAATGAATGAGGATTCATTCAAGGGAGAGAGCCGATGCTGGCTGCCCTGCCCCGCTCTGCCAAGTCCGGCGCGAAACGCGCCGACAAGTACCGGGCCATCCTGCGCGCCGCCATCCGCGTCTTCGCGCGGCGCGGCTACTTCAACGCCCGCGTCTCGGAAATCGCCCGCGCGGCGGGAGTCGCCGACGGCACGATTTACCTGTACTTCAACAGCAAGGACGACCTGCTCGTCGCCATCTTCGAGGAGACGGTGGGACGGGTGCTGGCTGAGGCGCGCGCCGCCCTCGAAGCGCTTCCCGGCCCGCTCGAGAAGCTGCGCCGGCTGGCCGAAATGCACCTCTCGCTCTTCGCCAAAGACCGCAACCTGGCCGTGGTCTTCCAGGTCGAGCTGCGCCAGTCCACCAAGTTCATGGAGCGCTTCTCGCGCACCATGCTCGCCGATTACTTCCAGCTCATCGAATCGGTGATAACCGAGGCGCAAAAGCGCGGCATTTTCCGGCCCGAGATAAGCCCGAAGCTGGCAACCAAGGTCTTCTTCGGCATTCTGGATGAGATGGTAACCAATTGGGTCTTGAGCCACAAGCGCCGCGACCTGACGGCCCTGGCCGACCCGATATTAGATATCTTCTGCCACGGAATGAGGAGACGCAACCATGAAGCGCACCGTTAAAAAAGCTGCCGTCCTCGGCGCCGGCGTAATGGGCTCGCGCATCGCCGCACACCTGGCCAACGCCGGCGTGCCGACGCTGCTGCTGGATATCGTGCCGCGCGCGCTCGACGAAAAGGAGAGGATTGCGGGTTTGACCCTGGAAAGCCGCCAGGTGCGCAACCGCATCGCCGCGCAGGGACTGGAGGCGGCGATTAAAGCCAAACCGCCGGCCTTCTACCTGCCCGAGCAGGCGCGCCTGGTCGAGGTGGGCAACTTCGAGGACGACCTGGCCCGACTGGCCGAAGCCGACTGGATCATCGAAGCCGTGGTCGAAAACCTGGAGGTTAAACGAGCGCTTCTGGCAAAGGTCGATTCGGGACGCAGGCCCGCAAGCGTGGTCAGCACCAACACCTCGGGCCTCTCGATAAGAGCCCTGGCCGAAGGGCGGTCTGAAGATTTTCGCCGCCACTGGCTCGGCACCCACTTCTTCAACCCGCCCCGCTATATGCGGCTCCTGGAAATCATCCCCGGGCCTGATACCCTGCCCGAGGTCCTAGACTTCATCGTAGACTTCTCGACCTCTGCCCTGGGCAAGGCGGTGGTCCGCGCTAAGGATACGCCGAATTTCATCGCCAACCGCATCGGCATCTTCGGCGCGCTCAACACGGTAAAAGTAATGATGGACGCGGGCTACACTATAGAAGAGGTCGATGAGCTGACCGGCCCGGCAATCGGACATCCGAAGACAGCTACCTTCCGGCTGGCCGATTTAGCTGGAATCGATACCTTCGTCTACGTGGCGGAAAACCTCTACGCCAACGCGCCGCACGACGAGAAACACGACCTCTTCCAGGTCCCCGATTTCATCAAGAAGATGGTGGAAAGGGGCTGGCTGGGCGATAAGTCCGGACAGGGCTTTTACAAGAGAGTCAAAGGCAAGGCTGACGGCGATATCCTGGTGCTCGACTACCGCACCCTGGAGTACCGGCCCCGGCAGAAGCCCTCCTTCCCCCAGCTCGAAATGGCCCGCAACATCTCTGATCCGGGCGAGCGGCTGAAAAGCCTGATCTACTCTCCGGACCGGGCGGGCCGCTTCATCTGGAAGACGACGAGCGAGCTGCTCCTCTACGCGGCCGCGCGCGTTCCCGAAATCGCCGACGATATCGTGGCCATCGACAACACGATGAAGCTCGGTTTCAACTGGGAGCTGGGGCCCTTCGAGGCATGGGACGCCATCGGCGTCGCGGAGTCGGTCGAGCGAATGGAGGCCGAGGGCAAAGCGATCCCGCCGCTGGTCAGAGCGCTGCTCGATTCGGGTAAAAAGAGCTTTTACCAGAGAGAGGCCGGGCGGCACCTCTACTTCGACCTGGCGAGCAGGGACTACCGCGAAAAGCCCGAGAGGCCCGATGTCATCATTCTCGCCTCTCTGAAAGAGCGCAAAAAGGTGATACGGGAAAATGCCGGGGCGAGCCTGATCGATCTCGGGGACGGAATCGCCTGCCTGGAGTTTCATTCGAAGATGAATGCCATCGGCGCTGATACCGTGGAGATGATGAACTATGCAGTCAAGAAGGCCGAGGAGGAGTTCGAGGGACTGGTGATCGGCAATCAGGCCGAGAATTTTTCGGTCGGCGCGAATCTCATGCTCCTGCTGCTCGAGGCGCAGGAGGGGAATTGGGATGAGATCGATCTGGCGGTCAGGTCCTTCCAGCAGGCGAACATGGCGCTCAAGTACAGCCGCCGGCCGGTCGTGGTAGCGCCCTTCGGCATGGCGCTGGGCGGCGGCTGCGAGATCACCATGCACGGCGCGCGCGCCGTGGCGGCGGCTGAGTCTTACATCGGGCTGGTCGAGGTCGGCGCCGGGTTGATTCCGGCCGGCGGCGGAACTAAAGAGCTGCTGATCAGGTGCCTCGATCAGGCCCCCGATGATCCAAATATCGACCTGATCCCCTATATTAAAAAAGCCTTCGAGACCATCGCCATGGCCAAGGTCTCGACCAGCGCCCACGAGGCGCGCGAGCTGGGATTCCTGCGCGAGAGTGATCCTGTCGTGATGAACCGTGACCATCTGCTGGAGCAGGCGAAACAGCAGGCGCTGGCGCTGGCGCGCGCGCCATATCAGCCGCCGCTGCCGCGCACCGACATCAAGGCGCTGGGCGAGCCGGGGCTGGCGGCGCTCAAGCTGGCCATACATATCATGGGCCGAGCGGGCTATATAAGCGAATACGATGCGGAGATCGGCAAAAAGCTGGCCCGCGTGCTCTGTGGAGGCGAGCTATCGCGTCCGACCGAGGTTTCAGAGGAATATCTGCTCGATCTGGAGCGGGAAGCTTTCCTCTCGCTCTGCGGGCAGCGCAAGACCCAGGAGCGGATGCAATATATCCTGAAGACGGGCAAGCCGCTCAGGAACTGATTTCGTGAGGGGCGAGGCGTGAGGTAGAAGGGGACAGCAAAATCCCCCTCGCGAGGGAGGCATATTATGAAAGATGCATATATCGTATCGGCTGTCAGGACCGCCGTGGGCAAGGCGCCGCGCGGCACGCTGCGCTCGATGCGGCCGGACGATATGCTGGCCGTGGCCCTGAGGGAGGCGTTGCGACGCGCGCCGGCAGTCGAGCCGCGCGAGGTCGAAGACGTCATCATCGGCTGCGCTATGCCCGAGGCGGAACAGGGGATGAACGTGGCGCGCATCGCCTCGCTGCGCGCCGGCCTGCCGGTCGAGACCTCGGCGATAACCATAAACCGCTTCTGCTCGTCCGGGCTGCAGGCGATCGCTTTCGCCGCCGAGCGGATCATAGCCGGCTTTGCCGATGTCATCCTGGCCGGCGGCACCGAATCGATGAGCCTGGTGCCGATGGGAGGCTACAAGGTCGCGCCTAACCCTTATCTCATCGAACACTACCCCGATTCCTACCTGAGCATGGGGCTGACCGCGGAAAACCTGGCGCGCCACTACGGCATCAGCCGCGAGGAGCAGGACGAATTTGCCCTGCGCAGCCATCAGCGGGCCCTGGCGGCGATCGATGCGGGCAAGTTTAAAGATGAGATCGTGCCGCTCCGCATCGAACTTAAGGAACTGAATAATGGAAAAGTAGAAAGGCGCGAGCTGGTCTTCGATACCGACGAAGGGCCGCGGCGCGACACCTCGATGGAGGCGCTGGCGAAACTAAAGCCGGCCTTCCACGCCGCGGGGTCCGTCACCGCCGGCAACGCCTCGCAGATGAGCGATGGAGCGGCGGCGGTGCTGGTGACGTCGGGCGATCGGGTCAAGGCGCTCGGCCTCAAGCCTCTGGCGCGCTTTGTCTGTTTCGCCACTGCCGGGGTGCCGCCGGAAATCATGGGAATCGGCCCGGTCTATGCCATCAAAAAGGCCCTGAACCTGGCAGGGCTCTCGCTCGACGACATCGGGCTAATAGAGTTGAACGAGGCCTTCGCAGCGCAGGCCCTATCGGTCATAAAAGAAGCCGGCCTCGATCTGGAGAAAGTTAACGTCAACGGCGGGGCGATTGCCCTCGGGCACCCGCTCGGGTGCACCGGAGCCAAGCTGACCGCCACCATTATTAACGAGATGCGCCGCCGCGGCGTGCGCTATGGCATGGTCACGATGTGCGTCGGCGGCGGCATGGGCGCGGCGGGAATTTTCGAGCTGGTTTAACTGCAGCGAGAGCAGAGAGCTCGGAGAAAAAGCATCTGCGGGCTGGCGTTCTCTGCGTTTAATCGTCGGAGGAAAACATGGCGACAACGGTTGGGCAAAGGGTAGTGAAAGGCGGGGCTTTTTTGATAGAGGAATTTTCTCCTCGTGAAGTCTTCACGCCGGAAGATTTCACGGATGAGCAGAAGATGATAGCGCGCACCACCGAGGAGTTTGTGCAAAACGAGGTGGTGCCCAATATCGAGAAGCTCGAGCACAAGGACTGGGACCTGACGGTCAGGTTGCTGCGCAAGGCGGGCGAGCTCGGGCTGCTCGGCATCGAGATCCCGGAAAAATACGGCGGCCTGGAACTGGACAAGATCAGCTCGATGCTGGTGAGCGAGAAGCTCGGGCGCTACGGCTCGTTCGCCGCCTCTTACGGGGCGCACCAGGGGATAGGGACCTGGCCGATTCTCTATTTCGGCAACGAGGAGCAGAAAAGCAAGTACCTGCCGAAGCTGGCCACGGGCGAACTGATATCGGCCTACGCTCTGACCGAGCCCCACTCGGGGTCCGACGCCCTGGCGGCTAAAACGCGGGCCGACCTCTCGAGCGACGGCCGGCATTACATCTTGAACGGCAGCAAGATGTGGATCACCAATGCTTCGTTCGCCGACATCTTCGTAGTTTTCGCCAAGGTCGATGGCGATAAAATGACCGCGTTCATCGTCGAGCGGAATTCGCCCGGCTTCTCGGTGGGCAAGGAGGAGCCCAAGATGGGGTTGAAGGGCTCCTCGACCTGCGCCCTGAGCTTCGAGAACGTGCCGGTGCCCGTCGAGAACGTGCTGGGTGAGATAGGCAAAGGACACAAGGTGGCGTTCAACTGCCTCAACCTCGGCCGCTTCAAGCTGGCGACCGGCTGCATCGGCGGATCGAAGAACGCCTTAAACGAAAGCATTCGCTACGCCAAGGAGCGGCACCAGTTCGGCAGGCCGATCGCCAGCTTCGGCGCGATCAAGCAAAAGGTCGCCGAGATGGCGATACGGACCTGGGTGGGCGAGAGTATGGTCTACCGGACGGGCGGGCTGATCGACGCCGGCATCGCCGCCATCGACAAAGAGCAGCCGCACCAGGTGCTCAAGGCGATCGAGGAGTACGCCGTGGAGTGCTCGATAATGAAGGTCATGGGGAGCGAGACACTCGACTACGTGGTGGACGAGACGGTGCAGATCTATGGCGGCTACGGCTACAGCAGCGAGTATCCGGCCGACCGCGCCTATCGCGACGCTCGCATCAACAGGATCTTCGAAGGGACGAACGAGATCAATCGTCTGCTTGTTTTCAACATACTGATGAAAAGAGCGATGAGCGGCGAACTCGCGCTGCTGGCGGCGGCTCGAAAACTGCGTGACGAGCTCCTGGCCGTGGCGGAGGTCCGGTCGGACTTCGGCCTGCTCGCGCCGGAACGGGCCATGGTCGCGGCGGCCAAGAAGATAGCGCTTTTCGTTGCTGGCAGCGCGCTCGAGCGCTACCGCGAAAAGATCGCCGAGGAGCAGGAGTTGATCATGTCGATAAGCGACATGGTGATGGAGGCCTATGCCATAGAAAGCGCCGTGCTGCGGGCGGTCAAAGCTGCGGAGGCTCAGGGCGTGGAGAGGAGCTGGATGCCGCTGGAAATGGCGCGCGTCTATGCGCGCGAGGCGATGGACCGCGTGGAACTCCTGGCGCGCGAAGCGCTGGCCGCCGTAGCAGAAGGCGATACGCTGCGCACCATGCTCGCCGCGCTCAGGCGCCTGGCCCGCCGCGAGCCATACAACACGATAGCCGGGCGCAGACGAGTCGCTGAGATTTTAATAGAGGCCGGAAGATTCTGAGCTTTTTGCAGGGAAACCGAGGCGCAGAGAATTGTCTCTGCGCCTCGGAGATCGCAAAATCAAATAGGCTTCCTACCTGGCTGCAAGCACGGCCTTCATGGCGCGCGGCCCTTTGATGCGCAGACGGGCCATCTTGTAGTAGAGGGTGCGGCGCGGTATCCCCAACATCTCTACGGCATCTTTGATGCTCCAGCGTGTGCGCTGGAGAGCCAGAAGAATTCTCTCGCGCTCTAGTTCCGCAGTGGATTTATCTACCAGCACGTCTTTCATGGTTGCGCGATAGCGTTGTACCTGTTCCAGGAGACGGTAGGCGAGCGTCGGAAAGGAATCCAGCGAAGTCCTCTCCTTCTGAGAGAAGGGCTTGCTGCTCTGCTTTCTGTCAATATACATGACCGTCAGCATCTCGGGCTCGGTTGTGGCCACCAGGAGCGCTGCGTTCTTTGCCCCGAACGCTTGTGCCAGCTTTCGCTCCAGTCTCTCCTTACGCGCCAGGACGTCTTCCCCTGAGAGCAGTCTTATAAATTTCTGCCCCTGATCGCCCAGACCCGTGGCGGCCTCGAAGGTCCAGTTGCCGCGGCGATAGGTCAGGAGAGCAGCGCGCTCGGCTTTCACCAGGCTCGTGGCGGTTATCAGCAACTCCTCAAGCAAAGTTTGCTCGCCCAGAACCTGCTCAACAAGCGATGGTGTTTGTGAAGCGTTATCACGACGTTTTGGCATATCTTCCCCCATTATAGTCTACACATATACAGGCGCTTATGATAGCATACCCCGCGCAGGAGGTCAACGCAAAAAGCTGCACGGGTGCCGTTTAGCCGGCAGAGGTGCGACCATATATAGTACACACTTGTGCAGCGATATGGAGGGTGCGGGCGCGTGACCCGCGTTTAGCTCAATCCAAAAAATTATTGAATTTTCAAGGGAGGCAGACTATGATTACCGTTACGGCAGCTTTGTTTTTGGCGCTGCTCATGGGGGTAACTCCAGGGCTCTTTGTTACGTTAAACCTTGACCAACCGGCCATGTTGGCCGATGGGGTCGGAAGCAAGCCGCCGGTTGCTCTTGCCGATGGAGTCGGAAGCAAGCCGCCGGTGTTATTTTCTAGTATGGTGCTTTCTTAGGAAAACCAGAGCGGTAAAAGCAGAGGGGCTCCCCGAGCCCCCGGGGAGCCCGGACTAACATGGGGCCGTTAGATTTACATCTTCTGATCTGGGTTGCTGGTATTAGTGTTGAGGCTTGGATCGTCTATACAGCCCTAATACGTAAGCAGGCAACTAGTTATCTCCCCTTTTTCTGCTATATTGTGGCGGTTCTCGTAGCTGATATAATGCTCTTCTTCTTTTACACCAGGTATACTTACGCTGTAAAGGAATTAATTTTGGCGACGCTTAAAATTGCCGTCAGCCTGTGGTTGATGCGGAAGCTTCTTGTGGACTATGTCGGCTTGCAGCTCACCCTTACCGGCTCATATTTTATAATTATTATTAGCCTGGTGGCTCTTGCTTTAGTGCAGCCGCTGCGCTCCGGCGGCTGGTGGCCCGCCTTCGTCGACCTGCACAATCGCATTCAGGTATCGATCTTCCTTATGTTTATGGTTCTGGCCGCCGCTATTTATTACTATAATCTTCGGATAGAGCGGGCAGTTAAGTATATTTTAATAGGGTTTTTGCTGTATCTTTCTACTTTTACCGTGGATTATGCTATATGGTTGCAATTTAATCTCGGCGAGAGAGCCAGGATTGTTACAAACTATATCGACTCAGCTGCCTACGTGGCCAGCCTCATTATCTGGACGCGGGTTTATGCCAGGAGTCAGGTTCGTTTTTTTGAGCCTGGTCGGGCAACTCAGCCCGCATGGAGGAAATCATGAGATTACTCATCGTGGTCCTGATATGCCTGGTCGGGGTTTTCATCCTGATCCTGCTGGCGCGGCGGCGCGAAGAAGAAGTCGAAGCGGATTGGGAAACCCTGAAGGACCCGGGAAGCCGCCGGCAGTATGAGATTGCTCGAGTTCACCTTGAGACCAAAAACGAGCTTGCCGGATACATGCTCCAGCAAGCTATTGAGGTGCGCGAGCTGGGCGACGTGGACGAGGCGATTCGCCTGCTCGGCGTTAGCTATGAGATCATAGAACGTTTCGCTCCGACCCTTTTCGCCCTCCTCTCGCTGATGGCCAAGCAGACCAGGATGATCTCGGCAATTACTCCGCTTCCTCCTCTCTTCCCTTCCTCATTTCGGCTGCCGCAACTGGCCAGCTTGTCGTATCTGCACGGCGCGCTTCACACCCTGGTCTTCTCGGCGAAGCACCGCCTTCGCCTGCGCCTTTACATTATCGGCAAGGGGATCAGCCTGATCTTGACCTATATCTCGCGAAACATCAAATCGATCATCGCGCGTCCGAGCGAAGCTGAGAGAGAATGGGCCGAGATCGAAGACTGTTATTCCGATTTTCGCGCTCTCTCCAGGGAGTGTTTGACCTCCCTCAGTGCCGTCCTCAAGAGCATGGAGGTCGAGGAGAAAAAGCGGCAGCGGACTATCGAGATCTAGACGCTCCGTTCCGGCTGTTGTAGCCAGGGTGGGACACGTTAATGCCGTCGTACACATGGCGGCCTGAAGGCCGCCGCTACGGGCAGAATACTCACTCTTTTCTACCGACTTTTAGTTGCCACACCGCTGGCTCCTTTTGCTCTTGACATTTGGTCCGCTTTGGGAGAAGTTAATATCTCGCTACGACGATAGGGCACAAAGGGCAGACTGCTTCAGGCGCCCGTAAACTCCAAAGGAGGATATACCATGGTCTCACCGAAGCTTTCGCGCCGTTTCTATCTTTTAGCGCTTCTGCTCATCGCGAGCCTCCTTGTGATCAGCGCCGCGCAGCAGGCGGCGGCAGAGCCAGAGGTCGACTCGGCCCTGCTCAAGGCGCTGAAATATCGCCTGATCGGGCCGTTCAACGGCGGTCGCGTTCTCGCCGTGGCCGGGATTGCCGGCGACGCGAATACTTACTACTTCGGCGCGGCGGCAGGCGGGGTCTGGAAGACCACCGATGGCGGGCTGAACTGGACCCCTATCTTCAACGACAAGCCGGTCTCCTCGATCGGCGCGATTGCCGTCGCCCCGTCTGATCCTAACATCATATACGTGGGTACGGGCGAGGCCTGCATCCGCGGCGACATCTCACACGGCGATGGGGCCTATAAATCGCTGGATGCGGGCAAGACCTGGAAGAATATCGGCCTTAAAGATACACGGCACATCGGAAAGATCGCTGTTCATCCCCGCGACCCGAACGTCGTCCTGGTGGCTGCGCTCGGCCACGCCTACGGGCCGAACCAAGAGCGCGGCCTGTTCCGCAGTAAAGACGGCGGTAAGAGCTGGGAAAAGGTCATCTACAAAAACGAAAAGACCGGCGCGATCGACGTCGATTTCGATCCCAGCAACCCGCACATTATATTCGCAGCGCTCTGGGAGGCGCATCGCACGCCCTGGAGCCTCTCGAGCGGCGGCCCCGGCAGCGGGCTGTATAAATCGAGCGACGGCGGAGATAGCTGGAAGCAGCTTACCGGCAATGGACTGCCCGAGGGAATCCTGGGGCGCATCGGCGTATCGGTTTCGCCCGCCAGCTCGAATCGCGTCTACGCAATCATCGAGGCCAAAGAGGGGGGCCTGTTTCGCTCAGACGACGGCGGCGAAAGCTGGCGGCTCATCAGCAGCGACGGTAACCTGCGGCAGAGGCCCTGGTATTACAGCCACGTCATGGCCGACCCGACCGACGCAGATACGGTCTACGTCCTGAACGTTCGCCTGTTGAAGTCGATCGACGGCGGCCGGACCTTCGCTGCCATACAGCAGTTTCACGGCGACAACCATGCCCTCTGGATCGATCCGAAAAACTCGCGCCGCATGATCAACGGCAACGACGGCGGCGCCAATGTCACCATCGACGGCGGACAATCGTGGACGCCGTCGGACCTGCCGATCAGCCAGTTTTACCACGTCAACGTCGATAACCGTAACCCTTATTACATATATGGGGCGATGCAGGATGACGGCACCTGCGCCATCCCGAGCAACAGCTTGAGCCCCCGCGGCATAACCCGCCAGGACTGGTATCCCGTGGGAGGAGGCGAAAGCGGCTACGTGGTGCCCAAGCCGGATGATGCCAACATCGTCTACGCTGGAAGCTACGGCGGGCACATCACGCGCTACGATCACAGGACCAGGCAGGCCCAGGCAATCAACCCCTGGCCCGAAAATACCATCGGCTGGGGAGCCGGAGCGCTGAAATATCGCTTCCAGTGGACCGCCCCGATTGCGACATCGCCGCATGACCCGAACGTCGTCTACCATGCCGCAAATGTGCTCTTTAAAACCACCGACGGGGGCAAGAGCTGGACAATCATCAGCCCCGACCTCACGCGCAATGATAAGTCGAAACAGGAGCCGTCGGGTGGTCCGATTACCGGGGATAATACCAGCGTAGAGTATTACTGTACGATATTCACCGCCGCCGAGTCGCCCAAGCAAAAAGAGCTGATCTGGGTCGGCACCGACGACGGGCTGGTTCATATCACGCGGGACGGGGGGAAAAACTGGAGCAACGTCACCCCGAAAGGGCTGCCGGAATGGAGCCTGATCAGCATGGTCGAACCGTCGCCGCACGATGCGGCCACCGCCTACGTCGCCGTGGACCGCCACGAACTCGACGACTTCAAGCCGTATGCCTATAAGACCAACGATTACGGTAAGACCTGGACCCCGATCGTCAACGGCATACCTGAGAATACGTTCATCCGCGTGGTGCGGGAGGACCCCGAGCGCCGCGGCCTGCTCTACGCCGGCACCGAGACCGGCGTTTACGTATCGTTCGACGACGGCGCGCACTGGCAATCGCTCCAGCTCAATCTCCCCACGTCTCCGGTGCATGACCTTCAGGTTAAAGATAACGACCTGGTGGTCGGAACGCACGGCCGCTCCATCTGGATCCTCGACAACCTGTCGCTGCTCCGCCAGCTGGCCAGCGCAGCAATTAAAGATGTTCACCTGTTCAAGCCCGAGCCGGCGCTTCGCCTGCGCGGCGGCCTCCGCTTCCGCCATAACACCAAGATCGGCGAAAACCCCCCGGTGGGAGCGGTCATAAACTACTATCTCAAGAGCGCGCCGAAGGGCGAAGTGACCATAACGATACTAGATGCGAAGGGGCAGACCGTTCGCAGCTTTTCCAGCAACGGGCAGGGCGAGGCGCGGGAAAGAGAGGAGAGAGAAGAGCAGCCGGGCTTCGACCCCGGCGCGCGCGAGCCGCGTGTGCCGGCGGAGGCGGGCATGAATACCTTCGTTTGGGACCTGCGCTACGCGCCGGCGGAAAGGATTCCCGGCGCGATCCTCTGGGGCGGAAGCATCGCCGGGCCGCTGGCCCTTCCCGGCACTTACCAGGTGAAGCTCAGCGCAGATGGTCAGATGCTCACTGCTCCCCTCGAGGTGGTGCGCGACCCGCGCATCTCTACGCCGGCGGCTGATCTGGAGGCGCAGTTCAAATTGTTAATGGAGCTGCGCGATAAGCTCTCGCTCGCGCACAGCGCGGTGAACCGTATCCGCGATATTCGGAAGCAGATGACCGACCTGCGCCGGCGAATCGCCGATGAGAATAAAAAAGAGGGGATCGGCGCGGCGGCAAAGGAACTTGATAAGAAGCTCGCGGGAGTGGAGGAAGCCATCGTCCAGACCAGGCTGAGGAGCAGCCAGGACGTGCTCAACCATCCGATTCGCCTGAACAACAAGATAGCCGCGCTCGCCGCGCTCATCGGCGGAAGCGACGCGGCTCCGACCAGCCAGTCTTATCAGGTCGCCGAGTCGCTCGCAGCCCAGCTTCAAGCCGAGCTTGCCCGGCTTAATCGAATAATCGCCATGGACCTCAAAGCCTTCAATCAGCTGGTGCGCAAAGAGGATATACCGCCAATCATCGCCGCGGAAGTGAAATGACAGGGAGACGGAACAGGCAGCTAGCCGCGCGGATCGAACGGATTTTCGCGGATATTAAAGCAGTTTTAGGATGAATGTACGGTTTCTTTCGCCCCGCTGCTTCCCACGAATTTTGAACAAACTTGCCAGGCTTTGGTGCACCTCACCCCCAACCCCCGCTCCACCTGTGGAGAGGGGGCAGGGGGTGAGGTGGCAGCATGACGCTTATGTTCAATTTTCATGGCAAGCTATTTAGGGCCCGCTTTGCGGGCATAAGAAGATAGCCCAGGGCGAAGCCCTGGGTAAGATAGAATCAATTCAGAATCAAGCCCCAGCGGGGCGAAAGAATATCTGATCCAACCGTACAGCCAATTTAAAATCGCTATAATCTGCCTAGACCCGCTCGATCCGCGTTATCAGCGTTCTGTCACGTTATTATGACTTCCGGCTTCACCTATTCCGGGATCAGCAGCAATTTGCCTTTGGTCGCCCGCGATTCGAGCTGCCTGTGGGCTTCAGCAGCCTGGGCCAGCGGGAACGTCTTATAGACCACCAACTTCAGTCTCCCTGCAGCCACCCAGTCGAATATCTGCCCGGCCCTCTGGAGCAGCTCCTCGCGCGTGGCCGTATAATGCGCCAAGGTTGGGCGCGTCAAGAAGAGCGAGCCTTTCAGGCTCAGGACCTGCGGATCGAACGGGGGAACCGGACCGCTCGATTGCCCGAAGAGCACAAGATAGCCGCGCGGCGCCAGACAGTCCAGGCTCTTCAGATAAGTGTCTTTTCCCACGGAGTCGTAGACCACCTGTACGCCTCGTCCCGCGGTCAGGCGCTTCACCTCGGCAGCAAAGTCTTTCTCGGTGTATATAATCGTCTCGTCGGCTCCCGCCCGTCGCGCCGTCTCCGCCTTTTCAACGCTCGAGACGGTACCGAACACCGTAGCGCCGAGCAGCTTGGCTACCTGCACCATGAGCAGACCGACTCCTCCCGCCGCGGCGTGGATCAACACGGTATCCCCCGGCTTCACGGGATAGGTGCCGAAGAGCAAATAATGCGCGGTCATGCCCTGCAGCATAGCAGCCGCCGCGCTCTGCGCGTCTATTTTGGACGGCAGCTTAACCAGCCGCGCCGCCGGTACCGCAGCGTACTCGGCGTAGGCTCCGAGCACGCCGGCGTAAGCTACTCTATCGCCGATCGCCACTTCGCTCACCTCCGGGCCGACCCCAGTTACCGTGCCCGCCGCCTCCATCCCCGGGATAAAGGGAAGCTCCAGCTTATAGATTCCCGAGCGGTGATAAGTGTCGATGTAATTCACCCCGATCGCCTCTATCTTTACCAAAGCCTCGTTCGCGCGGGGCGATGGAACGTCCACGTTCTCATACGACAGGGCCTCCGGCCCGCCCAGCTTATGTACCCGAACCGCCTTCATCTCTCTTCTCATATTCACCTAATTTAACACAAGAACGGGAGCAATAAGTCAGCGCTTGACGTGCCGCGCGCTTTCATGCGTGCGGTGAGATAAAAAACGATTTGGTCGCGCACCGGTCCTTAGTCTTTGAACTGCAGGCTAATATTCCGGCTCGTGACTTCTGACTCCTGGCTCTTTTTCCTTAAGGATCACCAAAACCTCGCGCAGCTTCTTGAGTTCGACCGCCGGCTCGAGCCAGATCTCGCGAAAAATCGAGCCCCACTTGATGGCGATGATGCGTCCCACGGCCAGGCCCGGCGGATAGATGCCGTCGAGCCCCGAGGTCGCGACCGTTTCGCCCGTGGAGACGTTGACCTCGGGCGGCACGTAGTCGAGCAGCAGAAGGTCGGAGCCCGTGCCCGAGGCCACGCCGTGCGCGCCGCTCGCCGTCAGGGTCACGCCGGCGGCAGCGCGCGAGGCGGTGATAAGCTGTACTTCCGCCGTATCTCTGGTCGAAAAAGTCACGCGTCCGACCACCCCGCCCGCAGCGACCACTGCACAATTGGGAATGATTCCATCGCGCCGTCCTCTGTCGATGACGGCGCTGCGCGCAAAGAGCGAGGGATTGTAAACGAGGATGCGCGCCGCCACCGCCGGATAAAGCAGCTGCTGCTTCATTTCGAGCAGCTCGGCCAGGCGCTTGCCCGCCTCGAGCATTTCCGCCTGGCGGCGCGATTCGAGGCGCAAGCGCTCTAGCTCTCTTTTCAGCGCCTGGTTTTCGCGATAAAGCCCGGCGAAATAGAGATAGCTGCGCCAGAGCCGCTCGACTCCGGCGGCCAGCGCCACCGTACCCTTCAGCGCCGGGCCCGCTGCGGCGAGCATCCACCGCTTGAGCGCCGGATCGCCGCTGCTGTCGCGTGCCTGTGTCGAGAAGAGCACGAATTGCAGAATCAAAAGCAGAAGCACCAGCAGGTCGGAGCGACGCTTCCTCAGCATATCATTGCAGGCCGGGTCGAGCCCCGGCCGCCATCTTTAATCCATGCAGATCCGCTTCAGCAAGTTGAAGTTGTTGAGCATTTCGCCGATGCCCAGCACCACGGAGGAGAGCGGGTTCTCCGCGACGAACACCGGCAGTCCGGTCTCCTCGCTGATCCGCTTGTCGAGCCTGCGCAGCTGAGAGCCCCCTCCGGTTAGCATGATACCATGGTCGGCGATGTCGGCGGAAAGCTCCGGCGGGGTGCGCTCGAGCGCCACCTTTATGGCGTTGATGATGATCGACACGCACTCGCCCAGCGCCTCGCGCACCTCCTCGTCGTTGATCTTAATTGTCTTGGGCACTCCCTCGATCAGATTGCGCCCTTTGATTTCCAGGGTTATCGGCTTGTCGAGCGGCATGGCCGAGCCCAGCTCCATTTTTACGATCTCGGCGGTCCGCTCGCCTACCAGCAGGTTATGCTTGCGCTTTATGTACTGTATGATAGCTTCGTCCATCTCGTTGCCGGCCACGCGTACCGAACGGCTGTAGACTATCCCTGAGAGCGAAATGACCGCGATCTCGGTGGTCCCGCCGCCGATATCAACGATCATATTTCCCGAAGGCTCTTCGATCGGAAGGCCCGCGCCGATGGCCGCCGAAATCGCCTGCTCGACGATGTAGACTTCACTGGCGCGCGCGCGCAGCACCGATTCCTTCACCGCGCGCTTCTCCACCTGCGTGATCTCGGAAGGAACGCCGATCACGATGCGCGGCGAGAGCAAATGGCTGCGGTTGTGAGCCTTGCGAATGAAATACCTGAGCATCTCCTCGGTAGTGTCGAAATCAGCTATCACCCCATCGTTGAGCGGCTTGATCGCCACGATATTGGCCGGGGTCCGGCCGAGCATATCCTTGGCTTCCTTGCCCACTGCATAGATGCGATTTGTATTTTTGTCGATCGCCACGATCGAAGGTTCATTGACCACGATGCCCTTGCCCTTGGCGTAGACCAGAGTATTGGCCGTCCCGAGATCTATCGCCAGGTCGTTCGAGAATAGGCTAAAGATGGAACGCAATTTCATGCTCTCCTCTGCCGTTTAAATTGCCACTTCTATGGCGTTCTTGGACATCCGCTTAGCCCGGTACATCGCTGTGTCGGCCTTTTTCAGCAAGCCATCGACGGTGCTGCTGTGCTCCGGGAAATTTGCCACCCCTATGCTGACGGTCAACTCCATCGTGAGCCTGGACCCACAAAAGTTATGGGCTTTAACCTGCTGGCGCACCCGTTCGGCTATCCCGGTGGCGTCCCGCAGCGAGGTTTCAGGGAGCACGATTACGAACTCATCGCCGCCGTAGCGGGAGACCACGTCGCTCTCGCGCACCGAGGCTTTGAGCACCGACCCGACCTCAGCCAGGACCTCGCTGCCTATCAGGTGACCGTGCGTGTCGTTGACGCCCTTGAAACCATCGATGTCGATGAACAGAAGCGACAGCTGCTTTTTGTAGCGCAGTGCCCGCCTGATCTCGAGCGCCAGGTATTGCCTCAAATAGCGATAATTATAGAGCCTGGTAAGCTCATCGGTGAAGCTCAGCCTCTCGATTTCGTCAACGAGCTGGATCATCGCCGTGGTCGGCGCAAGCAGCACGGCCAGCTCAAGGAGCAGTTCGACGTCGCCGCGCGCGAAATCCCCGCCTCCGAGCTTGTTTGCCGATACCAGCACTCCGATCTTGCGCCCTTCCGAGATCAGCGGAACGCAGACGATCGAGCGGAGGGCCTCCCCGCCATCGAGCCTTTCCACCCGACCGACCGGGCGCCGTTCCGTGACCGCAGTTTCTTTTTGCAGAGCGGCGGAAAACAGCCGCTCCTGGTGCCAGGACTCCGGCAGAGGCTCGCCGGAAAGCAGCTCGAATTGGATGGCGCGGCTCGAGCTGGCGGCGCGCGCCAGCTGGAATATAGCGCAGCGCTCGCAGCCCAGCTGGTCGGCTACCGCAGCCATAAAATTATCGAGCCGGACTATGAATTCATCCCGCTGCCCGATCGTTCCCACCAGCCCGCCGAGCGCTGGCAGAAAATCCAGCGCGGCCTGCCGCCCGGTCGCGCTCTTTTCGGCGGCCATCTCTACTTTACCTCCACTGGTATGGTTATCAGTTTACTGGCTCCGGTCAAATCGCGCGCCACTACGATCAATTCCCGCTTGCCCGACCGCGCCAAGGGATGCGTGAAGTGCTTGAAGCTTCCGTCGCCCTTTACCTCGACGACCTCATCGTTGATGAACACGACAGCCCCGGGAGTCGCGCGCCCTATCACCTCGAAGCTCCGCCCGAAAGAGAGCACCTTGTCGACAACCACTTCGAGCTGCGGTTTGCCCGAGACAAAAGCCTTGGGGATGATGGTGAAGCTGAACACCTCGCTCGGCTCGCTCTCCAGTCCGCGCGCGTCGATAGCATGTGCTCTCCAGTAATATGTGCCGTAATCGAGGTCTTTTAATAGATGAGATTCCTTCCCCTGCACGATCAGGTCTCGCGCGCCATCTTTGAAGCTCACTGACGGCGAGACCTGCAGGCGATAGCTCCGGGCATCAGGCACTTTTTCCCAGGAAAGCTTTACATCCTGCTTCCTGGAGTTGGCCGCGACGAACAAGCCGAAATTCTTGGGGGCGCGCAGCCGGGGCGCCGCCGGCAGCATTGCCTGCCGCGTTATCCTTCGGTTCGCGTCTACAGTGACCACCTGCCGGGAAGTGAGGCGACGCGACTCGGGGTTCAGCCCTCGCGTCGTCACCTCCGCCCCGCCGCGCAGAACGCTGAATTCCGACTCCCCCCGTTCGTGCCGGGCTCGCGCTTCCGTCCTTTCGTCGAAGCTGGCGGTCGCCGTCTCGGTGGCCACCTCGAACGACGAGCCAGGGACGTTTTTTTCAGAGGTGGAAAGGGCCAGCTTTCCCGTGGCCAGCTCGATCCCGACGCGCTGCTCCCTGGTCTTCGGGTTTTCGTGGCTGTTCATTATCGTGGCCAGGGCGTTGGGGCCGATCTCATAGCTCGTGCCGTTGAAGAAAATCACGCGCGCCGCCGAGTTGGAGCCGGTCCGAATAAGGTCGCCCTCTTCCAGTTGATCGATGCGGCGGGCGGGCAGCCAGGCAAGGCTGTTTACCTTCTTCACCTCGACCTGGCCCGAGGCTTCCACCAGACGGGCGTAGCGTACCTCTTTGGGGGGAGCATTGATCGCCTCGACTTTCTCGCGCAGGTGCCGGTAGAAGCTCAGGCCGCCCCACGCCAGCGCAACTGCGAGCAGGCCGAGCAGGGCAAACTTAAGCGGCCTTACCGGAACGATTATCCATTCGGTATCTAGACCAAAGCGGGACCTTCGCCTAAACATTATCCGGCCATACCCCGGCCTGAGAGCGTCCGAAACTAAGCTACTTTATCATAAACTCTCGTCCGGTTCAAATTCGATTTCTGCACGTGGGCAGAACTGCAAAAAATGAGCAAGAGCAATGAGCAAGAGCAAGAGGGGTCCTCTCGCTCTTGCTCTCGCTCCTTGCTCCTATTTTCGCGTCACGACGATATAGACCACGCAGCTTCCGTGCAGTCCATCCGGTATGATCTCGAGTTGATTTTCCCCGGGCACGAGCAGGGGAGAAATATCGAGCGCGAGCTGCTCGCGCGGCAGAAGCGGCAGCGAAAAAATCTCCAGGCCGCGGTTGAAGAGCAGGGTGAGGCCGCGCAGGCCTCTATTTTCCAGCACGAGCACCGCGCTCCCGAAAGGCGCAGCGAAGCTCAGCCGAAAAGGAAAAAACTCGGGCCGCCAGGCTATCTCGATAGGCTGGGTCGATAATTCGATGCCCTGGTAGTAGGCCTCGAGTATCTGGGCGAAGTTCCAGCCGGTGCGCCCGCGCCCGTGAGCGCCGAACTGGCTCATGCCGACGTTGTGTCCCCATCCTCCTCCGAGAATCGTGAAGCTCGTCACTCTGCCCGAATCATCAAGGTTTCTGATGATCGCGCTCGGGCTGTTCGGCATGCTGGCGGGCGTGGTCTGGCCGGGGATCGCCTCGGCCAGCGTGAAGAGGGCGCGCAGATTATCCCATCGCCTGACGCGAGCGCTGCCGCTCGTTCCTGTGATTTCCACCTCGGCGATTCGGCCCGAGGGCCCGCGCAGCGTCGGTCTGATATCGAGGATCTCGCCGACGGAAAGGCCGAAGCTCGATCGAAGGCGCGCGGCCACTTCAGATGGCGTGCGCGTGCGCCTCCAGCGATATAGAGTGTTTCCGCTGCGCTCGGGACTGTCGAAGTGGTCCCACGACTCGCTGTAGAATAAGGCTGATCCTTGCTCTGTGCTCAGGTCGACCGGCACGGGAAAATCGGCGTCGTGGACTGCGCGCAGAGCCGGTTCTGGATTTCGTCCAGGGAGCTGCGCGGCGGGAGCATTGAAAATCCACTCGTTCGCTTCCGTGTGCCCGCCCATCGACGATGAGAAGAGCATGGGGAAGGGACGGCCGCCGCGAGTTGCGATTATCCCGCGCGTCGCCTCGACCGCCGCCGTTCCCGCTGCGCTCTCCGAGTTGACCCCGCGGTAGACCTGCGACAGCGTCGAATCGTCAAGATCGAAGCCGCGCGCCGCAAATCGCCCCAGGCTCGAGACGGCGAAGCCGCGCGCCGCCACCGCCTGCGCCGCCAGCGCCTCGGGATGGAAAAAAGCCGGCATCTCGTTATTGATTACGCCGATCAGATAGTCCTCTAGAGGGAGCACGTTGACCAGGCGCAGAGCGTCGGCGGTCGAGCCCGGCATTAGCTCCAGGTGGCCGCGGTATCGGGGGGGCTCGAAGGGGAGCCCGGCCCGGTTCAGGTTGCGCCGGCGCAGGCTGTCAACCTCGAGCAGCCCCGAGGCGGGAAAAACCGCGATGGGGCCGCTGAAATCCATCGAGAACTCGCCCCCCGGCGATGAGACCTTAAGCCCGCCGGAGGAGCGCACGACCGCAATCGAGAATATAGCCTCCAGCCTGAAACGCTGCCGCCGAGCCGCGTCGAACAGGATAAAGCCCGAGCCCGAACTGATCTCGACGCGGCTGTGATTCTGCTCGGTCGAGGTGTCGAACTCGCGTGCGACCTGCCCGTCCGAAAAGCGCGTCGGATTCAGGCCGATCCTGATAATCTCGATTTGAAAGGGCCGGACCGGTATTATGCGCGGCACCCCTTCTATTCCGCCTAGCGACGCGGCGGAAAGCCCCCCCTGTTCATCGACCATGGAGAAAAAGAGCTGCACATCCTGGCGGGTCTGCGCGGCAGCTTGAACGGAGAGAAGAAGGGCGAAAGCTGTGAATTTGAAAAGCCGCTTGCAGGGTCTCAACACCTTCAGCCGCTCCGGCCAACCGCTCCGCCCTTGCCGACAGCATTTTATAACATTTGTTTTCCAGGCTCAATTGTTATATAAAGGACGGCTTATGGGACCAAAAGCAGAAAGTACAGCCAGCACGCCCCAACCGGCCGACCTGGCTTCGCGGGAGCTGGTGCGCGAGCTGAGAGCGCTCGACGCCACGCTTTTGCTGGTAGGTGGGATTGTCGGCTCAGGCATCTTTTTAACCACGGGTGGCATCGCGGCGGAGCTACCCTCGCCCTTCTTGATCATGGCCGTCTGGGTGGCGGGCGGACTGATTTCTCTGGCCGGCGCGCTCTCCTATGCCGAGCTGGGGGCAGCCATGCCCTGGGCCGGCGGCCAGTACGTCTACCTGCGCGAGGCCTACGGGGGACTGCCAGGCTTTCTCTTCGGCTGGACTTCGTTTTTCGTCATACAGAGCGGGACGGTGGCTACAGTAGCGGTGGGCATGGCCGATTATATCAGCTATTTTGTTCCCGAGCTTTCGTTTGACCGCCGCTTGCCTCTGCTCCCGATATCGGCGGGCAGCGCCGTGGCCGTGGCCGGAATCGCGGCGTTCACCGCGGTCAACTACAGGGGGGTAAAACAGGGGAGCATCGTACAGAACATCTTCACATATCTAAAAGTCGCCGCGATCATCGCCCTGGTCCTGTTCGGCCTGGCCTGGGGCAGCGGCCGGCCCGTCGATTTCAGCCCAAAGTTCGCATCGAGCGGTTCGCTCGCCAGCGCCTTCGGCGTCGCTCTCATCGCCGTGCTCTGGGCCTACGACGGCTGGTATTACGTCTGCTTCGCCGCCGGTGAGATCAAGCGGCCGGAGCGGAGCGTGCCCATCTCGCTCGCTGCCGGGACGCTGATTGTCATGGTGATTTATCTGGCGGCCAATTATATCTACCTTTACGCCGTGCCGGTCGATGAAATGCGCGGGGTGACGCGGATTGCCGAGCTTGCCGCGACTAAACTGTTCGGCGCAGCGGGCGCGTCGTTCATATCGGCTGCGATAATCGTCTCATGCGCCGGCGCGATCAACGCCGCAGTGCTGGCCGGGCCAAGGATCTATTACGCCATGGCGCGCGATGGGCTTTTCTTCAAGTTCACCGCTTCGGTCCATCCCAGCTACCGCACGCCTCATTTCTCGATCCTGGCGCAGGGAGCATGGGCGAGCGTTCTGGCCGTCTCGGGCAGCTACGAACAGCTTTTCACCTACGTCATGTTCCCGAATATGGTCTTCTATGCCGCGGCGGTCGGTGCGGTCTTCGTCCTGCGCAAGAAATATCCCGACCTCAACCGCCCGTACCGCACCCTGGCCTTCCCGCTAATGCCTCTCCTCTATATAGCCTTCGCCTGCTGGTTCATCATCAACACGCTGCTCGAGCGTCCCTCCGAATCGGGCATCGGCCTGCTGATCGTTTTGGCCGGCGTCCCGGCATTCTTTTACTGGAGATGGAAAAGCCGCTTGCGACCTACGGTTCGACTATGATTTTAACCTCGTTCGAACGAGCAACGTTGCCAGCCGCGTCGCGGGCGACGGCGCTTAGAGTATGCTCGCCCGGCCTGATACGGCTGGTGTCCAGGATCACCTCGTAAGGCGGGCTGGTCAGTTCCGCGCCGAAATCTGCGCCATCGAGCTTGAATTGCGTCGCCACGACCCCCACGTTATCGGAGGCCTCGGCTGTGACGGCAACCGTTCCTGACACCCGCGCGCCGCCGTCTGGAGAGGTTATCGTGACTTGCGGCGGAAAGAGCCGGTCGTGCCACGCTTCGAAGCCGGGGCGGTATCTCTCATCATCGATATCACGGACGTAAATTTCAAAATAGGTCGAACCGTACTTATCGAACGCGAAGCGCATTCCGTCGGCGGGCTCGGCACCGGCCACCTTGTTTTCACCGGTGAAAGGGGCCGTCCAGGAGGTCAGGGCCTGGAAACTGATCCATGTGTTGTTTTGGGACGTGAGGAGAGGCGCTGCGAACTCGGGGGCTGGAAACCCAATTACTTGATCGGCGGCCGCGTCCATGCGGGCGGCTGCGAGATTGTCCATCCAGAATCCGACCCTGGGATTCCGCGCGCCGTCGAATTCGTCGAGGACTATACAGCGGACTTCTTCCCAGAGCGCCGGGGAACCTACGGAGTCCCTTACCTTCCAGAAGCCGATTTGCACGAATTTGCCGGGGAAGTTGTTCGTCGCTGCACGGAGATTTGTGAGCACTGCATGCTTGAAATTGTCCCGGGAATAACCGGGCATATCTTCGATCTTGACCGCGATCGGATCGCGAATCGCGACATGAGCGCCCATGATGCCCAGGTTCACGGTGCTCAGGACCGGGTGGTCTTTCAATTTCATTCCATCGATCTCATGCTCGGCCAGCGCCTGTATGAACTTCTCCATCCGTTGCAGGAGGAAAGGGTCCCAGGGGACGGGCCGCCACCGGTTGACGTGCGGGTCTGAATCGAACCAGCTGGCAACTCCCTCGTTCTCGACTATGTAGGACGGTTCCGCCGGGCGGATGCCCATAGAGAGTTTTTGTCCGAGCAGGTCCAGCTTGCGAATAATATTTTCGATCATCCTGAAGTCATAAACATCCTGCGCGGGCTCCAACTCCGCCCACGACGGCCTCAGCACGTAGCCGGTGACGAAAGAAAGGTCTCGAATATTGGCGTCGCGCATGGAGACGCCGTCGATATCGGTGCCGAGCCTGCTGTCCAGAATATAGATCCCGCGCGGCCTGGCGAAATTCGACAAGCGGTCGGATGGGCGCGCCAGGAACCAGGGCACGGCCGTCGAGTCGCTCTTGAAGAACTCGAGCAGCATCTCTGCCACTTTCCTTCTTCCAGAGGTAGAAGGGTGCGTGCCGTCCCGGTTGAAGTCCGTGCACTCCCAGATCAATCCGTCGCGGCGCGGCGTAAGGCCGTCGCCCCACAGATAGGGCCCCCAGGCGAGCCAGGGGGCTTTCACCTCGCCCTCGTCCGGATCGAAATTGAGCTCGGGCGAGCCGTTGATCTGCTCCTCGATCAACCATTTCACGGCAAATCCGGACTGGTAGGCGAACGGCTCCGGGTTAAGGCTGGTCGAAGCATAGCCCGCATAGATTCGGCTCGAAAGATAAACTATCTTGATATTGGGAAAGAGCCGTTTCAGGGTCAGGACGATGATTTTCAGCTCTTGCTGGAGCTTTCGCGCATCTTCGGGGAAAGGGAGGGTGGGCCGCGCATCTGCCTGTTTCAGCCAGGCGATCTGCACCTGTTCGGGCGTGAAGCCGGCGCGGGCCAGGCGCTGGTTAACCGTCGCCCAGTACTGCTCGCCGCCCGAGACTATTCGGTCGGCGCTCCAACCGCCCTGCGCGCCGTCAACCAGCGCCAGCTGGGGGTTCTTATCCGGGTCGCGTGCGACAATCGATTGAAAGGTGCTGAATTCCTGCGTCGTATTCGACATGCCGACCGAGAGAAGGACTATCTTGCCATTCTCGCTGTCCCGCTCCGCCGCGCGGTTCAAGGGTACGATGGCGCGCGCGATCTCCAGCCCGGCGCGCTCGTGAGCCTCGGGTCGCAGGTTGCAGGCGTTCGGGTAAAGTCCGCCGGAGAAGCCCTGGTACAGTCCCGGACCGAGTTCGTTTAGCGGCACGAGGCCGAGAGAAGTCTTGGAACAATCTGAAGCGCGAGCTGATGGCAGCAATAACGCAAAACCCAGCACAACTGCCAGCGCAATTCTAGGGATCAGATTAAGTCTCATTTCGCAACCTCCAGCGTAAAACCCCCTGCGCTTATCGAGCCGGGCTCGCCAGCTGTCCGAAGGCCCTCAATCTAAACTAACCGGGAGGCGCGGAATTTGTTTCAGCGAAAGGAGCCAAAAGGAGGAGCTAGAAGCTAGTGGACTGTTTGATAAGTTTTTGAATGTAGTCACAGTTGGCACTCAAGTGCGGTATGCTTGCCGTTTAGGTAAACAGGGCGAGGAGGTGACCGCACATGAGAAGACATCCACCCCATCTAATACAGGTGTCCAAAGAGGATAAGATGGAACTGGAAAGGCTGGTGCGAGACGGGCGGACCGAACAACGTGTGGCTCGTCGGGCCCGCGTGCTATTGGCAATGGAAAGAGAGCAGACAGTGGTCGAGGAGCTGGCCGAACGAGTCGAGATGAGTTGCAGTGGGATATGGTATGTGTGTCGGCGGTATGAAGAGAAGGGAGCGGTTCGCTTAAGCGATCCGCTTGGAAGAGTCGGCAACACCTTATCCAGCACTTGGAGTCCGCTTGGCAGGAATACAATCGCCTGTTTGCTCATCCTTTCACGTGGTCTTGGACGCGGCGCGATATGCGAAATTTGGTAGCACGACAGAGGCAATGACTACATTCAAAAGCTTATCGAACAGTCCACTAGGAGTTAGAAGCTAGAAGATTAATCTCGATGAAGCTACCGGGGTGGTGGCCTAGCAGTTGGTGAAAGGTAAAGAGCAGATGTATTCCTTACCCCATGTTTCGCTCCCTATGTCTGCTCATACATGCATGAATTTATTCTAACTCCTAGCTCCTTCCCTTGGCTCCTGTTTTTAATGCTTGACACTAACTCCACCGCTTAGCTATATTTTGGGCTATCTTGTGAGGTGGCAGGGAGTGCAACTCCAGGGAAAAATTGCTCTCGTGACCGGGGGGGGCAGGAGGCTGGGGAGAGCAATTGCTTTAGCCCTGGCACGTCAGGGAGCCAATATTGTAGTGAATTATTTCGAGTCGCAAAAGGGGGCCGAAGAAACCGCGGCGGAAATCGAGCGGCTCGGATGCCGGGCTATAGCCGTGCGAGCTGATGTCTCGAAACCCGAGCAGGTTGCGGCATTGGCCGAACGGACCCTGGAAAAGTTCGGGCGCCTGGATATACTGGTCAATAACGCCGGCATATTCACGCGCGCGCCGCTCTCGGACATGACCGAGGAGGCCTGGGACCGCACCATCAACGTTAACTTGAAAGGGACTTTCCTGTGCGCACAGCGGTTCGGCCAGATGATGTTCGAGCAGAAGCAGGGGCGTATCATCAATATCTCATCGGTAGGGGGGGTTCAGCCGTGGCCAAGCTATATGCATTATTGCGCCTCTAAGGCGGGAGTTATCATGCTTACCAAATGCCTGGCTTTGGCCCTCGCCCCGTTCGTCCAGGTGAATTCCGTGGCCCCAGGAGCGGGAATCTTTCCCGAAGACTACAACGCCCAGCAGCGCGATAGGCTGCTCAAAAAAATACCGCTGCGCAGGCTCGGCGCGCCCCAGGCCGTCACCGACCTGGTGGTCTATCTGGCGGCGCAGGCCGATTTCATTACAGGACAGCTTTTCGTCGTCGACGGCGGGCGGACCGTAAGCCCGTGAACGCCCTATCTTGCTAAGGAGCTATGGTATGAGCGAACTGAGCGGGAAGAGGAAAAAGATGCGGCTGGTTTCCAGCTACATGAACGGGTATCCGGTCTGGTGCACCTGGCAGGTGACCTACCGGTGCAATTTTCGCTGCCAGTTCTGTTACTACTGGAAAGAGAAGCCGGTAAACGAGACCAGAGTCGAGGAGTTCGAGGCCGGCTCCAGAGAACTGGCCAGGTTGGGCTCGCTGATGATCAACATAGCGGGAGGGGAGCCATTTTTGCGCCAGGACATGGCCGAGATCGTGCGCGCCCTGGCGCGCTATCATTTTCCCTTTGTCACGACCAACGGCTGGTTCATCACGCGCCAGAAGGCTCGGCAGATGTGGGAGGCTGGGCTGTGGGGGGCGTCCGTCTCGATCGACTATGCCGATGCCGAGCGGCACGACCAGTGGCGCGGGATAAAGGGGGCATGGGAGAGAGCGGTTCGGGCGCTGAAGCATTTTAGCGAAGAGAGGACGAGGAGTTACCAGCGGGTGAACGTGCAGTGTGTGCTCAATCACGACAATCTGGAAGAGATCGAGCCTCTGATCCGACTGGCTGCCGAGCACGGGGCCTACTTTATGTGCCAGCCCTATGCCATGATCAAGACGGGCAACGGCGAATTTGTGCCGCAGCGGAAGGTGTCGCAGCATTTGTTAAGCTTGAAGGCCAGGCACCGGAATTTTCTATCCAACCCATATTTTCTGATGCGCTTTGACGATTTTTTCCGTGGTGGGATAGAGGGTTGTCTGGCCGGTCGGGCCTTTTTCAACATAGACAATTTTCTGAATGTTTCCATTTGTGTAGAGACGCGCTTTTTGCCCGTAGGCAAGCTGCTTGAAGTGCCGGTTGAGGAGTTGATGAGGCGGCTTGCGATAGAGCAGAAGAGGAACGGTTGCACGGCCTGCTGGTACAACTGCCGTGGCGAGATCGAGTCGCTTTACTCGGTGGGCGGGTTGCTCTCGAGCCTTCCCACTCTGATCGCCACTTCTTGAGGAGTTAGAAGCTAGGAGTTAGGAGCTAGAATAAAGCCATGTGCCGTAAGGCGAGAAACTAAGGGACAAGAGGACCTCTCTGCTCCTCTCATTTCACTCATTGCCACACCACCAGGCCTGTAGCTTCATCTAGATCAATCTCCTAGCTTCTAGCTCCTCTTTCTCGAGCGTGTTGCTATTGACAAAGATATATAAAAAGGTTTTAATGGTGTGTCTGCGCCTGAGGTGAGCATGCCCATCCTCCCCCGGGTTTGAGCCGTCTCGAGGCGCGCCAGTGGGGGAGGCAGCCGCATTGTTTGATCTTCGCGCACCCGATCCCTATTGCGATGAGGGGAATATCTGTTTAGATCCCGAGTCCGGCAGGGGCGTTCTCACCTTCACCAGGATCCGCGGGGCGCGGCCGAGCCTGCCAACTGAATCCAAGCCTAGAGAGTTCAGGCGGAGGTATTTTCCTCATGTTACCGAATAGGTATCTCTCTTGCGCGGGCATGTGCGTGGTCCTCGCTTTCTTTTTTCCCCTGCATTTGCTCGGGGCCGAGAAGCCGGAGCGCATCTGGAGCGCGGCGCTGCCGGGCGAGATCAAATGGCAGAAGATGACGCAATGCGGCGTCTTGCTCGCATCTGCCGGGAAATCGCTTTACGCGATCGATGCGGAGAAGGGGCGGATGCTCTGGTCCAGGCCTGTCGAACTGAAGAACGAAGAGCTGTTCGAAGTGCCCAATTCGAACGTAATACTGTACAGCCCGAAGCCTGAAGGGGAAAAGAAAGAAGTTCTGGCAGCGATCGATTTGCTGACCGGGGCCACCATCTGGGAGAATCGCGCGCTCGGCGGCAAGCTGGTGCTGAATATCTTAAGCGTGCCGGCGAAGCGCCTGCTGATAATTACGGCGGCAGATTTTAGTCTTTTTTCGCTGCGCAATATCCTGGTCACTGCGGCGCAGAGCCTCATCCCTTTTACCGGGGCGGCAGACCTGCTTCCCTTCGAGTGGGCGCACGCTCTCCCCGCTCCTATAAAAAAGAGGCCGCCCACCATGGCCCGGCCCGAGGTCTTCGCCCTGGACCTGCCGAGCGGGCTGCTGCGCTGGCGCTACTGGTTCGGCAGTCAGGTCGATATCGGAGCCCCTTATCACGTGCGGGCCAGCGGAGAGGAGCTTTTTCTTCAGTTCGGTCAAATCACCAGCCTCGATCTGGAAACGGGCAGGAGGATCTGGCAGTCGCCTTTCGAATCGTCGGCCGCCGCTCTGGTGTCTGAAGATAAAGTCTATCTGGCAGGCCGAGAGGTGACAGCTCTGGAGCGCAGCAGCGGCCGCCAGCTCTGGAAAAGCAATCCCTTTTCCACCTTCGCGGAGCTTTACGAGCGCGATGGCCTGATCATCGGTCGAATCCAGCGCCGCGACCCCCTGATGTCGAAGCTCGGCTTCCTCATGGGGATGAAGCAGAGCAGGTTCGTCGCCCTGGATGCCGGGACGGGAAGGACGGTTTGGGTCAGCGATAAGCTGGGCGGGCGCGTCAGCAACATGCTTTTCGACGAGGAGGACAGCCAGCTGGTAGTGGGACGAAAGGGGCAGCTCTGCTTCATCAATCTTTCGGACGGCCGGACTACTCTGCATGACTTTTCCGTGCGCCCGCTCGTGCTCGAGCCGCTCGGCGGAGACGAGCTTCTGATCTACGGCAACGAGGGGATCTACGGCTACAACCACGAGCAAAACCGCGTGGAATGGAGCGCCGCGGTGCCATCTGTCACCCCGCATTACCTGCTCGATCTCGTGTTGCTCGAGGCGATAGGCTGGCGCAGCCTGCCGCGCAGCCTGTCGCTGGCCGGCATAGGGGAGAGCCTGTTCAGCTGGCCGGGCCTCATCGTGCACGAGCTGCGCGCCTTCCGGCTCAGACAAAAAGTGGGCAACGCGATACGAAAGCGATCGAGCCAATCCGGCGAGCCGGCCGGAGAGGGGATCGTCACGGTCGGCGCGCGTGCTGAGGAGGCTGCACAGCGACTGCGGCAGCGCAGCCAGGTTCCTGAGTCGCACCGGTTTTTCCTCGATAGAGAGCGGCGCAAACTGGTCGGGATCGATCTCGAGTCCGGAGCGGAGAGACGGACCTTCGAAACCAAGAAAGGCGAAATTCTCTTCGACCAGCCGTACCGGATGCCGCTGGTAATCGACGGGAGAAAGATCACAGCCTACAGCTTCGGGTTTTAAATTTGGAGTGCTTAGCAAAACCACGGGTGATAGGGCAAGCCGTTAGCCGCGAGCTTTCAGCATTCGGCTAAAAGCTGACGGCTGATAGCTGATGGCTCGAAAGCAGCACGCGCGGGTGTGAAGCCGGTCTGGCGAAAGAAAGCGTTGTTATTTGGCGTCGGCCCAGGCATGTTAAACTCATAGTGGGCTTAGATCGGAGAGTTGTTTTTCGGCAAGAGGCGCTATGGCCGCCAGGCGAACGTATCCGGGGACTCCAGCTAACCTGAACTCGACCTCCTTTCTGGAAAGGCTCTTGGATCGTCCGCCCATCTCGATCGACGCCGTCTCGATAGGATCGGAGATTTCAGGGAGGGTTGTTCTGGTAACCGGAGCAGGTGGATCTTTAGGTTCCGCGCTCTCCAGGCGGGTTGTCAGCTTCGCTCCCAAGCGTTTGCTTCTTCTCGAGGGGGCGGAGAACAATCTTTTTGAACTCGAGCTTGAATTAACCGAAAAGGGGGCCGACCTCCCGATCACGCCCATCCTGGGCGACGTCTGCGATGAGCTGTTGCTCGATGAAATATTTGCAGCGTACCGACCGCAGATCGTCTTCCACGCCGCCGCCTTTAAACACGTTCCGCTGCTGGAGCGTCATCCGCTTGCCGCGGTTCGAAACAATGTGCTGGGGGCCTATAAGCTGGCGAAGAGGGCATTGCGATATGGCGCCCGCTCTCTTGTCATGATTTCGACGGATAAAGCGGTCAATCCCGCGAGCGTGGCTGGGGTCTCGAAACGGCTGTCAGAGCTAATCCTGCTCGCAATGAACAGCGGGTGGGCTCGCTTGACCTCGGTGCGCCTCTGCAATGTCATCGGCAGTCGCGGCAGCGTGATCCCACGATTTATCGCTCAAATCAGTCGGGGCGGACCGATCACGGTCACCCATCCTAACGCCAGCAGGTACTTCTTGAGGTTGAGCGAGGCGGTTGATTTGATCCTCGCCGCCGCGCCGCTCGGCGTGGGGGGCGATATTTTGGTCCCAGACCCGGGGAGGCCGATCAGGATCATCGAACTTGTGGAAAAGTTGATCCGGCTTGCCGGGCTGATGCCCGGCAAGGAGGTCGCGATCGTCTTCACCGGGCTTCGCTCGGGCGAAAAATTATGCGATGAGCTTTTATCGAAGGACGAAGCGGCGCTTCCGACTGAGATCGAAGGTCTCCGGCGGGTCGTAGGCGTCGCCTCCGCGGCGGAAGTCGAGGAGTGGGTCGGTGAGCTGGAGGCGTTGATCGAGCAGCGTAACTCGGCGGCCCTGGTTGAAAAGCTCTGCCGAATAGTTCCCGAATATCGCCCGAGCAACGAGCTGCTGGCCCGGGCCAGGTCTCCGATTAAAGGCTGAGCTGGAAGGGACGTGAAACGAAAGATCGCGGTCGTCACCACCTCGCGCGCCGACCTCGGCCATCTGTACTGGCCGATGAAAGACCTCATGTCTCATCCCGCTGTCGATCTTAAGATCATCGCCCTCGGCGCGCATTTATCGGCGGAGTTCGGGCATACGGTCGATGAGCTGGAAAAGGAGGGCTTTCCTATCGCAGAGCGGATCGAGTGCCTGTTGAGTTCGGACACCGATGTCGGGATGGCTAAGACCATAGGGGTTGCAACCCTGGGGCTGGCAGAGGTCTTAGGGCGCATGAGGCCCGACCTGCTTTTGCTCATTGCCGACCGCTACGAACTCCTCGCCCCAGCTTCCGTCGCGCTTGCGCTGCGCATACCGATCGCCCATATCGAGGGGGGAGAGATCAGCGAGGGGGCAATCGACGACGCTGTGCGCAACGCCATCACTAAAATGAGCCACATCCACTTCACTGCAACCGAAAGGGGACGGCGCCGCGTCCTGGCCATGGGCGAGGAGAGCTGGCGGGTGCATAGAGTAGGCGCCCCATCGCTCGACCATCTGCGCCGCAGCAGGCTCCCGAGCCGCGCGGAGTTGGAGGCGGAGCTTGGGATCGAATTCAGCCCCCCCACAATTTTGGTCCTCTATCACTCGGTCACGATAGCGCGCGATACCCTCTTCGAGGCAGAGGCGATCTTCGCCGCATTGGACCGACTCCCCTATCAGGTCCTATTTTGTTTCCCGAACCCCGATGCCGGCAGCCGCGCTTTGATCCATCGTGCTCGCTCCTTCTGCCAGGCCCGACCCAATGCACATCTCTTCGTTAACATTAGCCATACCCGATACTGGGGTCTGCTCAAATGCGTCGATCTGCTCGTCGGCAACTCGAGCAGCGGCATCATGGAGACCCCCTCGCTTGCCCTGCCCACGGTTAACATAGGAGTGCGTCAGCAGGGGCGAGAGCGGGCGCGCAATGTTCTGGACGTTCCAGCCGATGCCGGTTCGATCCTCGAGGCTGTTCGAGTCGCCTTGAGCGAGCCCTTTAAAAGGTCGCTCGAGGGGATGGAAAACCCCTATGGCGATGGGTGCGCCTCGGAAAGGATTGCCGGGATCTTAACCGGCATCGAGCTGGGAGAGAAGCTGTTGATGAAGCAGGCTGTGCCCATCGAAAGCCGTTGGCCTTGTGAATAGAATTGCAATGAGAATCCCACTCTCAGCGCCTGATATAACCGAGTCGGAGGTCCAGGCCGTGGTGGAGGTCCTGCGCACCGGGAGGCTCAGCCTCGGCCCGAAACTGGAGGAGTTCGAGCGGGCTTTAGCCGAGCACGTCGTCCTCCCCTATGCGGTGGCGGTAAATTCCGGAACCAGCGGTTTGCACCTCTCGATACGCGCCCTCGGAATAAAAGAAGGCGACAAGGTGATCACCTCGCCCTTCAGCTTCATCGCTTCGGCCAACGCTATATTGTATGAAAGGGCCGTGCCGGTCTTCGTTGACATCGATCCGGTCACCTTGAACATCGATCCGGAAAAGATAGAACCTGCCATCACGCCGAGGACCCGCGCTGTTCTGGCAGTTCACGTCTTCGGACGTCCGGCGCCGATGCGCGAGATCATGGCGATTGCCGGGCGCCACAACCTGATGGTTATCGAAGATGCCTGCGAGGCCCTGGGGGCCGAGTGCGATGGGCGCCGGGTCGGCGCTTTCGGCGAGGTGGGGGTGTTCGCCTTTTACCCGAACAAACAGATCACCGCCGGGGAAGGGGGAGCGATCGTCACCCGCAACCCAGCGCTCGCCGCCCGCTGCAAGGGCCTGCGCAATCATGGTCGGGTCGAGCCCGGGTCGATCGACCATGTTGAGCTAGGCTATAGTTTCCGGCTCTCCGAAATCAACTGCGCGCTCGGCCTGGAGCAGATCAAGAGGATCGAGGCTGTTTTGAAACAGCGCGAGTCGGTTGCGCGGCGCTATCACGAGCGGCTCGCCGGCTGCGCCGATCTTATATTGCCTGAGCTTGAGGCGAGGAACGGGCGAATCGGCTGGTTCGCCTATGTGGTTCGCTTAAGCGAAGCTTTCGCTAAAGAGGACCGCGACTGGATCGTTCGCGAGATGATGGCGCGCGGCATCGGCTGCGGTCGCTACTTCCCGCCTATCCATCTGCAACCTTTTTACCGCGCCCGCTTCGGCTATCGGCCGGGCGATTTCCCTATAACCGAGCAGGTTGCGGCGCGCACCATCGCCCTCCCCTTTTTCAATCGGATCCGAGACGAGGAGATCGATGAGGTCTGCCGGACGCTAACAGGGCTGGTAAGGATGCGAAAAGCGACCGCGCGCCCGGTCGATCTTGGCTGAATTGTTCCCCATGGCTCAAAGCGGCGATCAGCTCTCTGCCGCCAGGCAGGGCTAACCTGGAGACGAGGTGCATTCCGGGCGGTCACCCGGCTCGTCTCCCCTGGAGATACTTGCTGACGAGAAAGCCCAGGATGAAATATGCCGAAATGCTGACGGCCACGAATATCCCGGTCTTCATGCCGACCAGGCTGCCGGTGGCGAGAAGATGCACGGCCCAGTACGTTGACCCGCCGGGATTAAAGACCGTGGCCCATGCCGAGAGCCTCTGCCAAAGTTCGGGAAAGATTCTATCCCCCGCCGGGCGGACCAGACTGGTTATATGGGGCAGGGCTGCGATCAGGTAGATGAGGACAAACGAGAGTCCTGCGCGCACCGGGCGATCGAGTTTCAACATGGACGGCAGCCTAATGCTGCTCCTCTGCCTTGAGCAGGAGCTGCGCGTAGCGGCCGCGATAGAAAATCAGCGGGCGGCCATGGTTGGACGAGGCCTCCTCGACGGCGGCTAGAAATATCGTGTGATCCCCTCCGGGGTAGACCGCCACGATGCGGCATTCGAGCCGGGCCAGGGACTCGGACAGCAGCGGCGCGCCGGTATTTCCCTCGATATAGCGCAGGTTCTCGAATCGATCGCTATTGCCGCGCGTCGAGAAGCGACGCGAAAGCTCTTCCTGTTTCTCGCTCAGGATATTCACTCCGAAATATTTCCCTTTAGCGAACAGCTTGTAGCCGCCCGCAGAGTTGTCTATACAGATCAGCACCAGCAGCGGGTCGAGCGACACGGATGTGAAGGCGTTGACGGTGAGGCCATACGGCTTGCCCTCCTCGTCCCTTGTTGTAACAATAGTAACACCTGTGGCGAAATGGCCCAGGACACGGCGGAATTCATCCTTGCTTATCGTCATCTGAAAAGCCGCAGCAAAAAAGGAGCTAGGAGCTAGAAGTTAGGAGCTAGGAGAACGATCTCGATGAAGCTGCAGGCCTGGTGATGTAGCAATGGGTGAAATGAGAGGAGCGGATGGCTCCTCTTGCCCCTTGCATACCCACAGCATATGCATTTATTCTAGCTCCTAACTCCTAGCTTCTAGCTCCTCTTTTTGGCTCCTCTCTTTCGGAGCTATCTTCATTTTCTCATTTTCCGGGCCGCGGCTCAAGCCGTCCGAGCGCGGCACTCGGCGAGCGCCGATTCGATTTCGCGGCGCACCCCGGGATCGCGCTCGCGCGCCAGCGCGGCCTCCAGGGCAACCGAGGCTTCGCTCCCTCCGATTCTACCCAGAGCCCAGGCGGCATGGCCGCGCACCAACGGCTCCTCGTGGCCGAGCACCTCCACCAGCTCCGGCACTGCATCGGCGCTGCCGCTGTTGCCCAGGGCGACGGCGGCGTTGCGCAGCAGCCCGCGCCATTTAGCGCGCTTGATCGCGCTCCAGCGAAAGCGCTGGCGGAAGGCCTCGAGCGAAAGCTTTATCAATTCGCGCAGCGGCGGCCGCCGGTTCTCGGCCCTCGGCAAGAAACCGGCCTCTTGCGAAGGCCTGGCGAAACGGACGTTCCAGGGGCAGACCTCCTGGCATATGTCGCACCCGTAGACCATGTTCCCGAGCGCCGGCCGCAGCTCGGGCGGTATGGCTTCGCGCAGCTCGATCGTGAGATAAGAGATGCAGAGGCGGGAATCGAGAACGTAAGGCTCGACGATCGCGCCGGTCGGACAGGCCTCGATGCAGCGCGTGCAGGTGCCGCAGTGGTCGAAGGCGGGCCGGTCGGGCTCAAGCTCGACATCGGTCACCACCTCTCCGAGAAAGACCCACGATCCGTACTCCATGGTTATCAGGTTCGTGTGCTTGCCGATCCAGCCGAGCCCGGCCCGTTGAGCTATTGCCTTTTCAAGTAGAGGCCCTGTATCTACATAATACTTGGCATTCGCCTCGGGACGGAGTTCGCGCAGGAAGGTGCAGAGCGCGGCCAGCTTATCCTCGAGCAAAAGATGGTAGTCCTCGCCCCAGGCGTAGCGCGAGATGGCGGCGCGCTCGGGCGCGGTGGCGGACTCCTCGCCGGTGCAGTAGTTTGCCGCCACCGATATGATCGAACGGGCGCCGGGCAGGAGCCGGCGCGGGTCGGCGCGCTTGCCCGCAGTGCGTTCCATCCAGGCCATCGAGCCGTGAAAACCCCGTGCCAGCCAGCTTGCCAGGAAATCGGAACGCTCGGGCGGCTCGGCCGGCGCTATCCCGACCTTATCGAAGCCAAGCTCGAGCGCCCTGGCCTTGATCCTGCGCGTCAGCTCGTTTCTGTCCATAGTGAAGGAGCTAGGAGTTAGGAGCTAGGAGCTAGAATAAATGCATATGCTGCAAGGCGAGGTACGTAAGGGGCAAGCGGACCTCTCTGTCCCTCTCATTTCACCCACCACCTCTGTAGCCTCATCGAGATCGTTCTCCTAGCTTCTAACTCCTAGCTCCTAGCTTCTGGCTCTATCATTTCGCCCAGGCGTCGGCGATGCGGCAATCGACCTCGACCGGCACGCTTTTCAGGTAATACTCGCCGGCCTCGATCATGCAATCGCGCACCAGGGCCGCGGTAGTTTCGGCCGCCTGCTCGGCGCATTCGATCACGATCTCGTCGTGCACGGTGTTGACCGGCAGGGCGTCGAGCCGAGCTGCCTTAACCGCGTCGCGCACCAGCACCAGGGCCCGCTTCAGCATGTCGGCATTGGTCCCCTGTATCGGCATGTTCTTCGCCTGGCGTTCCAGGGCGGCGCGCTCGGAGGCGGGCAGCTCATCGGAGATCTCGAAATAGCGCTTCCTGCCGCCGATGGTCTCGGCCCAGCCGCGCTCCAGTGCCAGGCGCGCGCTCGTATCCAGATATTCTTTAATCCTGGGGAACATGTGGAAGTAATCGTGCAGCAGGCTTTCCGCCTCACGCGTCGATGTCCCCAGGGTTGCCGCCAGGGCCTGCGCCCCCATGCCGTAGGCCAGGCCGAAATTGATCACCTTGGTGCGGTCGCGCAGCTCGCGGTTTTCCTGCTTCGACACCGGCACGCGAAACATCCGGCGCGCGACCATGGCGTGAAGGTCCTCGTTATGCCGGAACGCCTCGATGAAGGCCGGGTCCTGGGAAAGTTCTGCCAGAATGCGCAGCTCGCAGCCGGAATAATCCGCGGTTACGATTCTCCTGCCGGGGGGCGCGGTGAAGCAGGAGCGGAACTCGCTGTCGCGCGGGATGTTCTGCAGGTTCGGCTTCGAGCAGGAGACGCGGCCCGACTCGGCGCCGAGCTGGCGGAAGTCGGGGTGGATTCGGCCGGTCTTCGGATGTATGTACTTGATGAAGCCCTCGCCGTAGGTCGAGACGATCTTCTGCTGCTCGCGATATTCGAAGATATGCTCGATTACCGGATGTTTAACTTTGAGCAGAGTGTTTTTTTGAGTATCTGACACGACGATCCCGATCCGGTAGAGGGCGTCCTTCAGCTGCTGCTCGCTCTCGTAGTTGATCTCAGGCCTGCCGAACAGGTTGACCTGCCCGGGGGCGGTGAAGTGCTTGTCCAGTTCCTCCTTAGCGCGGTCGCGCCGCGCTTTCGACTGCTCGATCAGGGCGCTCCAGCGCTGCCGGTCGAGAAAGATGCCGTTGAGTTCGAGGTCGCCGAAGCAGGGGATCGCCAAACACTCGAGCTGCACGGTATGGGCGAGTTGCTTCTCCTTGATGTGTGGCAGCTGTTCGGTGGCCACCAGGTAGGTCACTAAAATATCCCGCGCCGCATATTCGAGCTGGGCCTGAGAGAAGTCGCCGGTGTGGTCGATGAAGCTGCGCCGCTTGCTCTTATCGAGCGGCAGCGCGAGATAGCTTTCCGCAAGCTCGCTCAGGGCGAAACTGCGGCGCGCCAGGCCGTTCGTGAGCACCTGCTCGACGAGCATGGTATCGACCATGTTGGCCATCTCGATGCCGGATGCCGCCTTCAACATCTTGTAGTCGAACTTAGCGTTGTGCAGGACCTTCGGGCGATTGCTCTCCAGTATCGGGCGCAGCGGCTCGAGCGAGACGGTGCGGCAGTCGATGATAAACTGGCGCTCCGGATCGCCGATCTGCAACAGCACCAGCCGGTCTTCAAACGGATCGAGCCCGGTGGTCTCGGTATCGACAGCCAGTATCGGCATGGTCTGGAGCTGAGCCAGGACCGGCTCGAGCTGGCGCGCCTCTTTGAGATAGCGATAGTTGAGCTGCATCGCCGGCAAAATGCTTTAGAAAGCAAAAGTTACAGCCAAAAACAATGATACCACGAAAAGCCGCGCGCCGCGCTGCTCGAAAAAACAGCGCGAATTCGGTTGAAAGTTTTGAATTTTTGTAATAGAATGCGGGCGCCAAAAGGGGCATGGAGGGAAAAATGATTAAAAGGCTAAGCTTCTGGCTCTTGCTTGCGGCGCTTCTGGTGCCGGGATTGGAACCGGCTCTGGGGCAGGGCACGACCTCTCGCGTTATGGGTGTGGTGCAGGACCCGAGCATGGCGCCGGTGCCAGGCGCCACTATAGTCCTGACCAACGAAGCTACCGGGGTTTCCTTCGTTACGCACAGCACGTCTGCCGGCACCTACGTGTTCGACTCGGTGCAGGTGGGGACTTATACCCTTACGGCGGAGATGCCGGGCTTTAAAAAGTTCGTCTCGAAAGGGAATGCCCTGACCATAGGGCAGCCTCTGACCATCAACGTTACGCTCGAGGTGGGCGAGATCGCCGAGGTGGTGGAAGTGGTGGAAGCCGCCGAGCTTGTCCAGACCAGCACTTCTGGAAATTTCGGCAACCTGGTCGAAGAGAAGATGATCACGGACCTGCCGATCGTGGGAGTGCGCGGGCGCAATCCCCTCAACTTCGTCCTCTTTCAGCCGGGGGTGGTCTCCGGGGCAAATACCGGCGGCGGAGTGCACGTCCACGGCGCGCGCGACCGCGCCTGGAATTTCACCCTCGATGGCATCGATACCAACGAGACCAGCGCCGGCGGGTCGAACTTCTCGCCCCTGCGCACCAATCCCGATATGCTGGCGGAATTTCGTGTCCTGACCAGCAATTTCACCGCGGAGTTTGGGCGCAACAGCGGCGGCCAGGTAACTATGGTCACCAAATCGGGGAGCAATGAACTTCACGGCACCGCGTTCTGGTATTATCAGACGCCGCGCCTGCACGCCAACGAGTACCAGAATAACATCAACAACCTGCCCAAGCGACAGTTCGTGCAACATATCCCGGGCTTCAGCCTGGGCGGCCCGGTCGTTAAAAATAAGACCTTCTTCTTCACCAACCTCCAGCTGCTGCGCACGCGCGAGACTCGCTCCGTGACCAGCCTGGTCTACACCGAACAGGCGCGCAGGGGGATCTTTCGTTACGTGCGCGGCGGGCGCAATTTGCCTGCAGGCGTTACGGGCGCTTCGGTCGATAGCAGCGGCAACGTCATACCTGGGCTTAATATCGGCACCTATGATATTGCCGCCAACGACCCGAGAGGGCTGGGGCTCGAGCCGGAGGTCCTGAAGGTCTTGGGCCTGACCCCCCTGCCGAACAATTTCACGGTGGGCGATGGCCTCAACCTGGCCGGTTTCACCTGGACGCCGATTCAACGGGAGGCGCAAGAGGACTGGGTGATCAAGGTCGATCACATCTTCAACCCGCGCAATACCCTTTACGCGCGCTGGGCGCACGGCCGACAAGACACCCTCGGAGATTTCGTCAACGGCGGGTGGTCTCGCTTTCCCGGCACGCCGCGCGTCGTCGATACCGAGCGCAGGCCGCGCAACCTGGCGATCAACTGGCGCTGGAGCCCCACGGGCCACGTGACCAACGAGTTCGTGGTGGGAATGAACCGATTTACCTTCGATTTCGCAAATCCTGACCCGAACTTCCGCGGCAACCCGCCGTTCGAACTCAACGACATCGAGATGCCCATATTCAACTTCCTGGGCAACCTGCGCGCCCTCACCACCTATCAGCTCGTGGACAACTTCACCTACCTGCGCGGCGCGCACACCATAAAGCTGGGGGTCAACTTCCGCTACGCGCGCCACATCGACCTGCGCGGCTCGGTGGCCGGACTGAACATCCAGCCGGCGGTCGATTTCAGCACGGGCGTTAATACGGTGGACCCGGTGGCTTTTAATCTGCCGCGCGACATCAATATCACCTTCGACCGCGCGCGGCTGCAGCGCACCATCAACAACCTGCTGGGACGAGTCGGCAATATCTCCCAGGCCTTCGTCGCCATCGGAGACCAGTTCGGCCCGCCGGGAACCGCCTTCAGCTTCGACGCCCGCTACGGCGAGTACGACTTTTACGTACAGGATAGCTGGAAGATCCGCCCCAACCTGACCTTCGACTTCGGCCTGCGCTGGGAGGTGAAGCTCGCGCCGCGCGACCCGCGCGACCGCATCCTTCGCCCCGACCAGCCCTTTGTCGTCGGGGCGCGTCCAAGCAACACGTTGAAATGGGTGCCTGGAAAGCTCTACGACGACGACTGGAACAATTTCGGGCCGTCGATCGGCTTCGCCTGGGACCCCTTCGGCACGGGCAAGACCTCGATTCGAGTCAACTACAGGTTAGCCTACGACCGTATCAATACCTTCGTCCTGTCGTCCACCATCTTCCAGAGCATGCCGGGCCTGACCCTTCCGGTGATCAACCGGGAATTCGGCCAGAACGGCGGGCGGATTCGGGACGGCATCCCGACGCTCTCTCCCCCGGCGGGACTTACGCCGACCCAGTTGCGTCAGCCGGAGGCCTTTTCGACGGCGAGCATCCATGTCATAGACCCGGACTGGCGCGCGCCTAAGACCAACATGTGGGGGCTGAGCATTCAACGGGAACTGGGGAAACGCTTCCTGTTCGAGGCTAACTACATCGGGCGCCGCGGCGTGGGGCTGTTCGGCGGCTACGACGTCAATCAGGTCGATATCTTCGGCAATGGTTTCCTGGAGGCGTTCAACATCGTCAGGGCCGGCGGCGAAAGCGCTCTGATCAATACCCTGTTGCAAAGCGATTCCCGCCGCCGCTCGGGCGAGAGCGGCTCGCAGATGGTGCGGCGCCTCTTCGCCTCAACCCTCAATCTCGGCTCGGTGGCCGCATTGGCCGCGGCGATCAACAACCGCACCGAGCGGGGAAAAACCCTGCTCGAGCTGGCCGGCCTGAGCCCCTTCTTCTTTATTGCGTTTCCGCAGTTTGCCGGCGGCCTGAACGTGCTCGACAGCAACGATATCTCCACCTATCACGCGCTCGAGCTGCAACTGCAGCGCCGCTTCGCGGAGGGTTTGAGCCTTCAGGCCAGCTATACCCTGGCCAAATCGCTCGATACGCGCTCGTTCGATCCAACTTTCTCGCGCGTCAGCCGCGGCGCGCTTCAATCGGCCTCAAGCACCCCCTTCGATATCCACAATCGCCGGCTCAACAAGGCGCGGTCGGACTTTGACCGGCGCCACGCTTTTCAAGCCGTCTGGGTCTATGAGCTGCCTTTCGGGCGCGGCAGATATTGGGGCGGAGCCTGGCACCCGGTGCTGGACAAAATAGCCGGCGGTTGGGAAGTAGCCGGCATCCTCATCTGGACCTCGGGGCGACCGTTCACTGTCTATTCGGGCTCGAATACCTTCAGCAACGTCGTGCAATCGCCGGCAAGCTGCAACGGCTGCACGCGCTCGACGGGCGAGCTGCATTTCGACCCGAGCGCCGGGACCCTCTTTTACTTCAACGAGAACGAGCGGCAATCGTTCTTCAGTCCCGAGCCCGGCAGGTTGGGCAATACCGGACGGAACTTCTTCACCCAGCCGCAATTTTTCAGCCTCGACCTGACGCTGCTCAAGCGGGTGCGCATCAGCGAAAGCCATAACGTCGAATTCCGGCTCGAGATGCAAAACGCCACCAACACCCCTTCATTCGGCCTGCCCAACAGCTCGATCATCACCAGCACAGTGTTCGGGCGGATGCGCGGCGCAGTGGTGAGCGGCTCGCGCAAGATGCAGCTTTCGCTCAAGTACAATTTCTAAGCGCGGGGCGCCGGCACAGGGGTGGAGCAGAGCGGGGGCGGGGTTGGCCCCGCCCCCGCCTTTCCTTAAGGAGAGTTCGTGTAAACATGGATCCCAGGAAATGTACGTATCTGGCCGTGGCAGCCTTTGTCGCCTCCACGGCCTTCGTCTTTCGACAGCCAAAACAGATCATCGCTCCGCCCGGCACAACCATCCCAAATCAGCCATTCAGCCCGGGAGTCCGATCGGGCGACTTGCTCTACGTGGCCGGGACGATGGCCACCGGTAGCGGCGGCGATATCATTCCCGGCGACGTTGAGGCGCAGACCAAGAAGACCCTTGAAAACATCGGCGTCATCCTGAAAGCGGCCGGCATGGACTACAAAGACGTCGTTTCCGTAAACGTCTTCCTGTCGGACGCCCGAGAGTTCGAGGGAATGAACCGCGCCTACCGTGAATTCTTCAGAACAGATCCGCCCGTGCGCGCCACGGTCGAAGCGGACCTGGTGCTCGAGGAGGCACTCGTCGAGATCTCCGCGATCGCCGCACGACCTGACCTGCCGCGCGAAGTCATTAATCCTCGGGAGTGGTCGACCAATCCGTTGCCTTACAGCCGCGCGATAAGGGTCGGTGATCATTTGTTTCTAGCCGGGCTGGTGTCTCAAGACCCCAGGACAGGCCGGCCCGTTGCCGGCGACGTGAAGACACAGACCAGGCAAATTCTCGAGAACGCCGAGGTGCTCGTCGAAACCGCCGGTTTCAAGATGTCGGACGTGACCGTAAGCCGCGTGTGGCTCGCGGATGCCCGAGACTTTAAGGCGATGAACGAGGCATATCGGACGTATTTCGGAGATGTCCCGCCCACACGAGCGACGGTTCGGTCGCGCCTGGTGAGTCCGGTCTACAAAGTGGAAATCATGCTCTCGGGCGTGAAAGGCGAGAAACAGCGTCTCGGCGCTGCGGGACAGACGCTGCTTAGCCAGGCAATTAAGGTAGGGAACCGCGTCTTCGTTTCCGGAATCGTGCGCGGCGATGCGCACCTGCGCGGTGACGTGCGAGGACAGACCAGAGCCGTCCTGCAGGCGATCGGAGATATACTGAAGCAGGGCGGAATGGATTTTTCGGACGCGGTCGAAGCGCAGGTCTGGATCAGAGACGTGCGCCACTTTGCGGCGATGAACGAAGTCTACCGCGAGTTCATTTCGGACAATTCACCCGCGCGCGCCACCGTCGGTGCCGGCCTGATGTCGGCTGACGGGCTGGTGGAGATTGCAATGACAGCGGCGAAATAGGACGCGGCGCTTCGGATTTGGAGCTTCGCATTTATGGAGTCCCAAATCCGAAAGCCAAGAATTACCCGCCCGCAAACCGATCATCGCCGGCGGCCTGGGCCGAATCGCCGGGCGCTGTAATTGACGCCTTCATCGCATCCGGCTGACGGACTTCCATTTGTCAGGCGAGCGTGGTCAGCACTTCATAATGCGTGACGGTCGGCTCCCTGTCGAGCAGGTACTCATCGTCTTCCGGGTAATAGCGGGCCCGCTTGATCTCTTCGCCGGCGAAGGCGCGAATCGCTTCCGGTGAATCCCACAACGAGACCAGGAGAAAATGGACGTGCTGGCCCTCCGAGCGCCGCAACACGTACACGCCCCGGTTGCCCGGCGTGGCTTGATAGTCACGCACATCTGTTCGTAACAGATAGACATGATAGGCGTCAGCCTTCTCCTGGGGCACCAGGCCATGCCAGAGACGCGCTATCATTGGGCACCTCCTTCCTGAAACCGGCGCCGACAGAGACGTTCCAAGATAACAACGCTGGTACTTTCTCCAGACCGGTACCGACCGCCTCGATTGCTACTCCTCAATAGCTCCCCCAATGGCACGCAGATGCTGGCGGAACGTGTAGGCGGCATCAGCAGAGCGTCTGGCTAAATACTCGTCGAACCGAAGCTGCTCACAAAGCTTCCTGCCTGCCTGTATCGCTTGCGCTTGTCGCCGTTCCCTCACACAAATGTCGTGGGCTGTTGAGAGGACCTCCTCGACCTGCCGCCCCGGAACGAAAAGGACTCCATCCACATCGGCGAAAACGATGTCTTCCTTTGTCACTGTAAAATCGCCGAAATGAGCCGTTTCGAGCGCTTCCGAATCGCGGGGGTCGAGTCGCTGGGGGCCCGCCGGATGCGCGCCGTAACTGAAGACGGGAAAACCAATATGTACCAGCTCGAGAGTGTCTCGATGGCAACCCCAAACGACCAGGCCTGCCAATCCACAGGCCCGAGCTTCCAGGGCCGTTAAATCTCCTACGCAGGCTTCATCCATCCTTTCACCATTGTCGATTATGAGGACGTCCCCCTCTTGTGCGGTTCCCATTGCTTCCAAGAAGACATCCACGCTGCCATAGTGCCTCACTGGCAGCGCTCGGCCGGCAACATGGCTTTCCGTGGTCAATGGGCGGATAACGGGCGGAGCAACGCGAAGAGGTAATCCCAGGCGCAGGCAAGCGTCCGCTATAAGCGGAGTCGAGAGTTCGGAGAAACGGTTGCTCAAGTTCTGATTGTTCACTGCATCCTCCGTTGTGGTCAGGTTTCCGTTTCATTGAGGCGAGAGCGGCTGACAATTAAGTCCACCGCTCAGGTCCCTGCGGTTTCGCAGCCTAAGGCGGCTTTAGCTTGCGTTTACGGGAACGCTCCATTTCTCCCCGCTCGGGCTTGAGCTCGAATCGGCCTTCCCTTTGCGCGGTGCCGCCGCCGTTAGTCGCCACGCAATTCATGGGCGGTCTCGAGACCGCCGCTACGTCACTTGTGTAGAAACCGATGCCGCGGGGAGAGGTCGATAAATTTACGACCTAACTCCAGCCAGGCGAAAGACCATCCGGTTGAATTGTACATCCAATGCTTATGCGGCGCTCACCTTGCCATCGTTTGAACGTGGCCTGAAAGTGCATCGTCGGGCCAGACCTTGGCATAAGATAGCAGATCTGCTGGTAGTCTCTCCGGGTCGAACCATTCCCAGGCCGTTCCCTCTTCCGAGTCCTCAAGATGACCTCCTTGAAGGCTACAGGAAAATACGCTGGTTATGAAGCGAATTGCCCTACCATCCGGATAGCGTACAATCTGAGAGGGCCATAGTGCCAGGCACGAGCATGGCAGCCTCTTCTAAGAAAAGTAGACCGCATATGCAGTGCAGTCTACCGTAAAACTGATAAAGAAAAGTAAATCGTTCTGGTGAGAAGGGATGGAGGCAGGCATCCTATGGCTCAAACCTTAAAATTAGAATTGCCAGATACAATCTGCCTTCCCGCGAAACGGACGGCAGAGGTTATTAACTGAAGTTTTGTAAATTTACGCTAGCGCAAGATGAGTTTTAATTTTTTCATGACTCCATTCATCCAAAGTAGCACGCTCGATTGCCCAGGTGATCGTCTTGCCCAAGGTCTCCCGC
>FWPU01002811.1_pt1 | contig 46293 bp, 28 predicted proteins | sample 2228361 | NCBI WGS metagenome assembly FWPU01 (sample SAMEA103939777, study PRJEB20133) | metagenome
GTTTGACGGGCAATTGGATAAAATCCGCCTGCAAAAACTGTTGTTCCTATTTTCCAAAAAGCAATCCAAGGCGGAGTATGATTTTATTCCTTACAAATTTGGTTGCTACTCTTACTCTGCCAATGCCGATATGACGACAATGGTTAAAAAAGGTTTTTTAAATGAAGATGAAAAAACTTTCCAAAAAAAAGACAAAACCGATTATCTGAAACAACTGAAACCTGCCGACCTTAAACTGTTGCAGGAAGTAAAAGCCAATTACGGCAAAATGAGTACATCGGAATTGATGAAGCATACTTACATTCATTTTCCGTTTTATGCCATTAAAAGCGAAGTAGCAGAGAATATTTTGAGCAATGAGGAACTGGAAAAAGTTACCAAAGCTATACCGAAAAGCAACAAAACAGTACTGTTTACCATCGGTTACGAAGGCATTTCGCTGGAAGAATATTTGGTTCGCTTACTGAAAAATGATGTAAAGGTTTTGGTGGATGTTCGCAACAACCCGTTGAGCATGAAATACGGCTTTAGCAAAAGCCAGTTGAAAAAATATTGTGCCAGTGTAGGCATTGAATATGTGCATATTCCCGAATTGGGCATACAAAGCGAACAACGCCAGAAACTCAACACCCAAAACGATTACGATAAACTGTTTGCCGTTTACCGAAAAAACAATTTGGCAAGAACAACTATTCACCAACAGCAAATTTTAAACTTATTGAATCAACACAAACGCATTGCTTTAACTTGTTTTGAAGCGAATATTTGTCAATGTCATCGCAAGCATTTAGCAGAAGCAATAGAGAACTTGCCTGACTTTAGCTATGAAGTAAAACATATTTAAGTATGGCTTTAACGAAAGTATTAATCACGGTAAAAACTTATCCTACGCTTTCGGCCAAATATGACGAACTGGTTTGCACGGCAGGTTTCAGAGAAGATGGTACTTGGATACGCCTTTATCCTGTTCCGTTTCGTAAAAAATCATATAACGAGCAATACAAAAAATATGATTGGATTGAAGTTGATTTAGTAAAAAATACCAGCGATTTCCGTCCTGAAAGTTTTAGACCACACAGCATTGATACCGAAATAAAAGTTGTTGGACACATTGACACCGCCAACAATTGGGAAGAACGCAAGAAAATCTGTTTACGAAAAATCTATTACAACCTCACAGAACTGATTGCAGAAGCCAAGAACAAAGACATTTGTACTTCATTAGCCGTTTTTAAGCCCACGGAGGTCTTAGATTTCTATGCTGAACCCGTAGAGCGAAACTGGGATAAAGACAAATTGGATAAACTGAACCAACTCAACCTTTTTGAAAGCGTAAAGGAAGGAAAATTTGAAGTGGTTCAAAAGCTGCCTTACAAATTCAAATTCCATTTCAAAGATAATCAAGGCACAGAAAGTCACATGATGATTGAAGATTGGGAAACCGGTCAATTGTATTGGCGACAATTTAAGAAATATCAAAACGAAGAAAAAGCCATTGCAGATGTTCGCAAAAAATACTTTGACGACTTTGCCAAAACCAAAGACCTGCATTTTTTCTTAGGGACGACTGCACAGTTTCATAACGTAGCTCCAAATCCGTTCATCATTATCGGGACATTTCATCCGAAAATAGAGCTACAAGGAAAACTATTTTAGCCTCGCATTTTGCCAGCATCCCGAAGTTTCGGGACCAAAGCTGCACAAGTCAACCCGCAAACCAAAGCTTTGTCAAATGGAGCGAAGCGGAATTAGTGAACACCTTTAAAAAATAAAAAATGGAGTGAACAAAGAGCTTGCAAAGCCAACGCAAGAAAGATTGTTTTAAAAAAATTTCCCAACCCTTCAAAAAAAAATAAAAAAACGCCACGCACAGCCGACAGACAATGACACGGAAACTCAACACTGACCATGGTTTACAAAGACGAACGGACAGAACACCAGCTGCCAACAGCGTGTTACCTCAATTGGCGGTGACGTATAAAATTCCTGCCTGCGCTGCCGCTCCGGCAGGCAGGGAAGCTGAATGCTACTATCAAACTTTTGTGCAAGTTGCCAATGTAGTGCTCCCCTGCCCGACGGCAGGCAGGGAAATCGCCAGCTGCGGCAACACGCAAAACGATGTGACGCAATTCGTTTCGCTCATTGCGTCACATCGTGCTCGCGCTGAGCGCGTGACCCAAAGTATGCTATTCAATACTTGTTAGCAGGTTTTGAGCAGGGCAGCCCCGCTTGCCCGGTCCGCTTTTAAGTTTTGGAAGGATGGCTGAAATAATCTCCCATTGTTGGTCGGTAATATTCATGGCATCTGCAAAAAATGGTGTAACAGAAGTCCGCTAAGTTAAAAATCCCCCTCTCCTTTCCCTTTTCCTCAATTCAGCGTATTTAACTATTTTTTAGATGGCTTCTAATACAATTTATACCACTTACCCGTAACGCATAAAAGAAAAAGCCCCGATTTACGGGGCTTTTTCTTTTTTACGATTAATGAATTACCGGCCCTTAAACGAGCGGGTAGAACCAAACATATAGTGCAAACCCAGTTGTATACCCACCAGCATATTTGCCCGGGCACCAAAAATATCCGAAGTACTACCGTTTCTAATGGCATTAATAACATCACCGTTGCGCATATCGGTTAGGCTGTAGTTGGCACGTACCTGCGTAGAAAGGTACAAATGTTTAGACAGGTCAATATCCACCCCAAATGCCATAGCGATTTGAAACTCGGCATTTTTAAAGTCGTTGGCTTCTTTACTGAATTGCTGGGTATAAGCCTCGGTTAGCGTGTAGGTACCATCACCATTATCAGTAGCCCCCGGCGGCAATTCAAAGTTCGGATCATCGGGTATGGTGTAGGTTCCGGGATCGAACCGTACCAATTCTGTGGCTTTGGTAAGCAATCCCAACTGCGGACCAAAGTTAAAATTTGTACGCGCCTTGCCGCTTCCTCCACCCATAAACTGCAGCAACAGGGGCAGGTTAATGTACTGAAGCGAGATATCGCGCTTTCCGGCAATTTCTTTTGCCTGGTTCACCACCTCGTACAATTGCCCCTGATTGGAAAGAATGGATTCAAGCTGCAAACCCAGTTTACGCCCCAGGTTTACCCCGAAGCTCACCCCAACCGGTGACCATTGATAGGTGTAGGTAGAGTTATAACGGGGGTCTTCGCGTAAACCCTTATCCAGCACAAAGGTGGCATTCAAGCCGGTGGTGGCTCCAATGTGAATCTGGCTCCATAGGGCCGTGATGGTTAAAACTCCAGCCCACGTTAGTAGCAATTTTTTCATAGTTAATGCAGTTTAAATTTACCGTGTTTATACCGGATTTACTGCCAAATGTAAACCCCTTGTTGAATTTTTGCCAAATTTTTAGAAATTCCCGGTTAATGACCAAGCATTTTATATTCCTTGCCGCAGTTTTAAGTGCCTGCAACCATGCTCCCAAATCTCCGGCTTCAGCCCATACCCTTTTCAATGGCAAGAACCTGGATGGCTGGCGCATATACCGTAACCTGCCCAACAACTCCTGGGAAGTAAAAAACGGTATGCTGCACTGCAAACCTTTTTCAGATACAGAAGTAAATCTTCGCTCCCACCTCATTACCCAAAATACCTACTCCGACTTTGAGTTGACATTCGAATGGATGATCTCCAAACAGGGTAATAGCGGAGTACTCTTCCGCGTAAGCGAATCGGAAACCGAACCTCACGCAACCGGGCCGGAGTACCAGCTTCTGGACGATGACAATTACCCGGGCGATGTACCCGAGAACCGCAAAACCGCGTCTTGTTTCGACCTGTATGCACCCGGCAGCAAAAAATTAAATTCCCCGGGAAGCTGGAACACCGGCAAAATAGTTGCCCGCGGAAACCACATCCAATACTGGCTTAACGGAACAGAGGTACTTCGTTATGAAATCGGCTCGGCCGACTGGAAGCAGCGAATCGAACAAAGCAAATGGAAAGATTTTCCACTATTCGCTACCTTTACCCGCGGCCATATTGTGCTGCAGGACCATGGTAATGAAGTGTGGTTCCGCAACATTAGCCTTACCGAACTTTAAACCCTAAACAAAAACCGCAATCATGAAATACCATCTGTTTCTGTTAACCACTGCCGCCCTGATGGCAGGATGCAAATCACAAAACCAGGAAAACCCCAAAACCAGCCAGCAAACCGGACAACCGTCTGATGAATGGATAACCCTGTTTGACGGCACCTCGTTGTCGGGCTGGCACATCTACAACCGCACCTCCGATGGCTCAGCATGGGTTATTGACAACGGCACGCTTCATTTCGATGCCACCCGCAAGGAAGGACGCGGTGACCTGACCACCGATGAAGAATTCGAAAATTTTGAACTGGAGCTGGAGTGGAAGATAGACTCTTGCGGCAACAGCGGCATTATGTTTAATGTAGTAGAAAGCCCCGAGTACCAGGCTCCTTATCTTACCGGGCCGGAAATGCAGGTGCTCGACAACGCCTGCCACCCCGACTCTAAGATTACCAAACACCGTGCGGGCGACCTCTACGACCTGATATCGTGCAGCCGCGAAACCGTAAAACCTGCAGGCGAGTGGAACCAGGTACGTATCGTTTCTAATAAGGGTAACGTGGCTTTCTGGTTAAACGGAGAAAACGTAGTGAACTTTACCCTGGGTACTCCCGAATGGGACAACCTGGTAGCCAACAGCAAATTTAAGGAATGGAGCGCCTTCGGAAAGGCCCGCAAGGGACACATTGTACTGCAAGACCATGGCGACAAGGTATGGTACCGCAACATCCGGATAAAAAAACTTTGAAGACAAATATTTTTCTAAAACCCCAAAACTTATTTTTTTGATTTTAAATAGATGAAAACTATTGACCACTATTCATTTAGCGGAAAGCGCGCATTGATACGGGTAGACTTCAATGTACCCCTCGATAAGCAGTTTAATGTTACCGATGACAACCGCATTCGAGCCACCGTGCCTACCATTAAAAAAATACTGGCTGATGGCGGCTGTTGTGTGCTGATGTCGCACCTGGGCCGGCCCAAAGGCGGCCCCGAAGAAAAGTACTCGCTGAAACATACCCTACCCATTGTTCAGAAACTGTTGGGTGTACCGGTAAAATTTGCTTCCGATTGCGTTGGCGAAGAGGCCTTCCGGCTTTCAGAGGCACTGCAACCTGGTGAAGTATTGCTGCTGGAAAACCTGCGCTTTCATGCCGAAGAAGAAAAAGGCGATGAAGCCTTCGCGCAGCAGCTGGCACGCCATGGCCATATTTACGTAAACGATGCTTTTGGTACGGCACACCGCGCACACGCTTCCACAACCATCGTGGCCCGCTTTTTTAGCCAAAAATGTGCCGGCTACGTAATGGCAGCCGAGTTGAACAACGCCCAGCGGGTTATGGAAAGTGCCGAACAACCCTTTACCGCCATTATGGGCGGAGCTAAAATATCTGATAAGATTCTCATCATCGAACGACTGCTGGAGCGCGTAAACCACCTCATTATAGGCGGTGGCATGGCCTATACCTTCTTTAAAGCGCTGGGCGGAAAGGTAGGCAATTCACTGGTTGAGGCCGACCGCCTGGAGCTGGCCAAAGCACTTATTCATAAAGCCAAAGAAAAAGGTGTTGAACTGCATCTTCCCATCGACTCCATTATTGCTGATAAATTCGATGCCCATGCAGCCACCGACATCGCACAAAACAACGGCATTCCTGATGGATGGATGGGCCTGGATATCGGGCCACAGGCCGCCCAGGTTTTTGGCAATATCATCGAACAATCAAAAACCATTTTATGGAACGGACCCATGGGCGTTTTTGAAATGGAGAAGTTTGCTGGCGGCACCCGGGCTATAGCCGAAGCCGTAGTTCGCGCCACACGTGCAGGCGCCTTCTCGCTTATTGGCGGGGGCGACTCGGCAGCTGCCGTTAACCAGATGGGCCTGGCCGGTCAGGTAAGTTATGTATCGACCGGAGGCGGAGCGCTTTTAGAATATTTTGAGGGAAAAGTGCTGCCCGGCATACAGGCGCTGGAAGAATGAAATGCATGTTCACAAAAAAGTATTAACATGCGGCAGCAAGGTATAAACCCTATTTCCCGGGCAGGCCTATGGGGCGGGCCATTGGCCTTCGTGCTGTTGTGGTGGCTGGAACCTGTTGACCATATCTCGTCCACAGCCACAGCTGTACTGGCGCTGGGCACATGGATGATAGTATGGTGGATAACCGAAGCAGTACCCATACCCGTTACCGCCTTTCTGCCCATGGTGGGCTTTCCGATGCTGGGGGTTATGAAAATAAGTGCCGCTGCCGCGCCCTATGCTAATCCCGTTATCTTTCTGTTCATGGGTGGTTTTATCATTGCGCTTGCACTGGAAAAGCACCGCCTTCATGAGCGCATAGCGCTAAACCTTATACGCATTACAGGCACCTCAGGCAACGGTATAATTCTGGGCTTTGCCCTGGCTACTTCCTTTCTGAGCATGTGGATAAGCAATACCGCTACCGCAATGATGATGCTGCCCATCGCCATATCAGTTACAGGGCTTATCGTACGCAGCGACTCGGCTCAGGGCCGTATTATTACGCCGGGCGAGAAAAATTTTGCAACCAGCTTAATGCTTACGGTAGGCTACACCGCTTCGCTGGGCGGAATAGCCACGCTTATCGGCACACCTCCCAATGTAGTGTTTGCCGGATTGCTGGCCGAAACCTTTCACATCAACATTTCATTTTCTGAATGGTTTATAGTTGGGTTTCCTGTTGCAGCTTTGCTGGTGCTTATAAACTATCTGCTTATTACACGCATTTTATTTCCCAACCACCTGCCCAAAATTGAAGGTTCGGCACAACTGGTTGCCAGCCGGCTGGCTGAGCTGGGTCCCATGCGCAAGGCCGAGAAAATGGTTCTGATGATTTTTGGCCTCACCGCCCTGCTCTGGATGACCCAACAACTCCTGAATAAACTGCTCGCCACCGACTTCCTGAACGACACCACCATAGCTATGCTGGGCGGCATACTCATGTTCACCATCCCGGTGAATTACGCAAGGGGCGAGTTTATACTTTCCTGGAAAGACACCGAAAAAATGGCATGGGGCATTTTGTTTCTGTTTGGCGGCGGACTATGCCTGGCCGACGGCCTGAATACTTCAGGTATTATTCCTGCTATTGGCACATGGGTGGCCGGTCAAAGCCATTATTCCATCTGGCTTGTACTGGTGCTTATTGTCATTTCGGTCTCGCTGTCGGAGGTTATGAGTAACGTGGCCCTGGTAAACGTATTTGTACCGGTGGTATTTGGCATAGCACAGGTTATGCAGGTTAACCCCTTGTTATTAGGACTGCCCGTAACCCTGGGCGCCAGTATAGCCCTGATGTCGCCCATTGCCACGCCACCCAACGCTATTGTATTTTCCAGCGGGCACATCCGCATGGTGGATATGCTAAAAGCAGGCCTTTTGTTAAACATCATATCAATAGGGGTTATCTGGATAATATCCATCACCCTTATGGAGTGGTACTGGTAAATCAAAACCTTTGGTTAAAAAGCAGCTTTGATATTCGCTGAGTTGAAATTTTAAAATAGTTGGCACCTGCCAGGTGATTATGACGTGCCGGATATCTGAAATCCAAGGCCGCCACTAACATACAGGCCGACCTCTGCATCAAAATAAAAAGCGCTTCTTTTCCTGAAGCGCTCCCTGTAGCCCGTAGGGGAATCGAACCCCTGTTACCAGAATGAAAATCTGATGTCCTAACCCCTAGACGAACGGGCCGTCTTGTAAAAAGTGTCGCAAAGATAAAGCCACAACTTTTTTTTACAAACTTCGGCTAAAAAAATATGCCCGCTTGACAGGTTTTCGCCATTTTGGGGCTTATATCGGAATTTATTGAAGCCATGAACAACGCTTTCAGCCGGCAAACCTTTCTCAGCAAACTGGCCCAGACTTCGCCCAACCCTTATCTCATTGAGGTAGAACGGGCCCAGGGAATTTACCTCTATGCCCCCGACGGCAAACGTTACATAGACCTGATTTCGGGCATTGGGGTAAGCAACCTGGGACATGGGCACCCCCGCATTGTCGAAGCCATAAAAAACCAGGCCGACCGCCACCTGCATGTTATGGTGTACGGTGAATTTATCCAGGCCACGCCCAATCTCCTGGCCGAACAGCTTACGCAACTCCTGCCTGCCCCGCTCAACTGCTGCTACCTGGTTAACTCGGGCACCGAAGCCAACGAGGGCGCCCTGAAGCTGGCCAAACGCTTTACCGGCCGCACCGAAATTGTAGCATTCCGGCATTCGTATCACGGCAGCACGCATGGCTCGTTAAGTGTTTCGGGTAACGAGCAGAAAAAATATGCTTTCAGGCCACTGCTTCCCGATGTACGGTTTATCCGGTTCAACGAACTGGCCGACCTGCACCACATTACCTCCCGGACGGCCTGCGTGATTATGGAAACCATTCAGGGCGATGCTGGTGTGCGCATCCCCTCCCCGGACTTTATGCAGGCCCTGAGACAACGCTGTACCGAAACGGGCGCACTGCTTATTTTAGACGAAATACAATGCGGCATGGGCCGTACGGGCAGGTTATTTGCCTTTGAACACTACAACATCGTGCCCGATATCCTTACCCTGGGCAAAGCCCTGGGTGGAGGGCTCCCCATAGGTGCCTTTGTAGCAAACCATAAGTTAATGAACGTGATTACGCACCACCCCCCGCTGGGTCACATCACTACCTTTGGCGGAAACCCCGTATGCTGTGCCTCGGCACTTGCCGCCCTGCAGGTGCTGCAGGAAGAAAATATTATTGAAGATGTGGAGCGAAAAGGCCACCTGTTTGAACAACTGCTGCAACACCCGCACATTCGCGAAATGCGGCGCATAGGTTTGATGTTTGCTATCGACTTCTCCTCGGCCGAAAGAGTAAACCGCATTGTAGAACGCGCAAAAGAAAAAGGCGTAATCTGTTACTGGTTCTTGTCCAACCCCCACAGCTTCCGCATCGCCCCGCCGCTTATCATAAATGATGACGAAATTCGCCTGGCCTGCCGGTTGATTACCGAAGCGATTGATGAAACTGCCTGAACCGTTTAGCCGAGCTTTTCTATGGTAAAATGATGGTTGGTGTAAATACAAATATCAGCTGCAATGTTCAGGCTTTCGCGCACCATTTCTTCGGCCGTGAGGTGTGGTGCATGTTTTTTTAGTGCCAGTGCAGCCGACTGGGCATACATGGCTCCTGACCCGATTGCTGCCACCTCGTGGTCGGGCTCCAGCACATCACCATTACCCGAAATAACCAGCAACTCATCGCGTGCAATTACAATAAGCATGGATTCCAGCCTGCGCAAATAGCGGTCGGTGCGCCAGTCTTTGGCCAGCTCTATGGCTGCCCGCCGGGTATTGCTGCCGTAGCTGTTGAGTTTTTCTTCAAAGCGCTCCAGCAAAGTAAAGGCATCGGCTGTAGAGCCGGCAAAGCCGGCTATTACCTTGCCATCTTGCAGCTTTCGCAGTTTTTTTACGTTGCTCTTCACCACATAAGCATTCATGGTAGCCTGTCCATCGGCTCCGATGGCTACCTGCCCGTTATGCTTTACTGCAATAACTGTAGTAGAGTGAATACGTTGGTTGCCCATGTGGCTAGGTTTTGTTGTGCTAGCTAAATTTTATATCAGATAAGTATGCGCACCGGGTCTTCAAGCAGCCCTTTTAACGTTTTAAGGAATGCGGCACCTACGGCACCATCAACTGCGCGGTGGTCGCACGAAAGAGTAACCTTCATTACGTTTCCTGGAACCAGCTGCCCGTTTTTAACCACAGCTGTTTCTTTTATTCCGCCTACGGCCAGTATGCACGCATCAGGCGGGTTAATGATGGCCGTAAACTCTTCAATGCCAAACATGCCCAGGTTGGATATGGTAAAGGTGCTGCCTTCCCAGTCGGAGGGCTGCAGTTTTTTATCGTGTGCCTTTTGGGCCAGCTCTTTTACTTCGGCTGCGATGTGCGAAAGCGACTTGCTGTCGGCAAAACGCACTACGGGAACCACCAGTCCGTCTTTAACTGCCACTGCCACACCTATGTGGATGTGGTGATTCTTCCGGATTTTATCACCCAGCCATGAAACGTTTACATCCGGATGCTGGCGAAGGGCTGCAGCCACAGCTTTAATAACCAGGTCGTTGAACGATACCTTTACCGGGCTAATTTCGTTTATGCTCTTGCGCGCTTCAATGGCCTTGTCCATGTTAATTTCCATGGTAAGGTAAAAGTGCGGAGCTGTGAACTTGCTTTCTGACAGCCGGCGCGCAATGGTTTTGCGCATTTGCGACACGGGTACCTCTTCAAAGCGCTCCTGCCCTACCACCTGCGGCAGCACGTAAGCAGGTGCAGCAGCTTTGGTTGTTCCTTCAGCTTCGGGCTTGTAATTCTCCACATCGCGTTTGGTTATGCGGCCGTTGTCGCCTGTGCCTTTTATTTTACGCAGGTCGTAACCCAGTTCCCGCGCCATTTTGCGCGCCAGTGGCGAAGCCTTGATGCGACCCTCTGTTTCTTGTGCCGGCTGGGTGGTTTCTGCCGGTTTGGAAGGCGCAGTGGCAGGTGCACTTGCCTGAGGCGTTTTGGCCGGAGCGCTGGCGGCCGCTGCCTTGGCCTGATGTGCCTTAAGCAACGTTTGCCAGTCGGCATTGGCCTCGCCAATAATTGCCAATACCCCGTTAACAGGCACCGACTTGCCTGCCTCGGCCCCGATGTAGAGCAACGTACCGGTATGGTACGATTCGTATTCCATGGTAGCCTTATCGGTTTCGATTTCGGCCAGCAGTTCCCCTGATTTTACCGCATCTCCCGGCTTTTTGTGCCAGGCTGCAATAACGCCCTCGGTCATCGTGTCGCTCATTTTGGGCATCAGCACAATTTCGGCCTTAATGCCCGAGGTATCGGGTACTTCGGTGTCGGACTGAGGCTCTGCAGCCGGAGTCTGGCTGCCTCCGGTTTCGCCCGCCTGGCTGGCACCCTCCAGCAGGGCTTTGTAATCTTCTCCCTTCTTACCTATAATGGCCAGTATGTCGTTAACCGTTACCGCCTCGCCCTCTTTGGCACCCAGGTAAAGGATAGTGCCTTCGTTGTACGATTCATAATCCATCGTAGCCTTGTCGGTTTCAATTTCGGCCATCAGCTCTCCGGCCTTTACCTGATCGCCCACTTTTTTATGCCATTTTGCGATAACTCCTTCGGTCATCGTGTCGCTCATTTTCGGCATGCGGATTATTTCTGCCATGGTTATGTTAAAAATTGACTAGAATTGATACCTGTTACACTTTGCAAGCGTCAAAAATAGGGGTAAAACAAACACCATCAAACCCAAAGAAATTTTAAAAGTTAATGGTGCCAAACAGTACCTCCAAGACAGTTAGTTGTTCGGGTTTAATACCATAACTGAACCGGAACCCCACATCCAGCTGGGGGAGGAAGCGTAGCACATTTATATCGAATTTAACTTCAGCACCGGCCGAAAGATAGGTGGTTGAAGTAAACCTGGTGGGCGAAAAACGGCTCGAGCCAAAAGCATAGTCAACGAAACCATTTAGTCTAACCCGCTGAATATTGAGTACAGGACCTAATGCTGCGTCAGGATACCATACCGGCAGGGTATAGTTTACCGACATGGTGTAGAATTTCTGATCGCGGAACACCGAAAGTCCACGCGGCAGAGGCACCTGATTTGGAAAGAAATACAGGTTGTTATCCGTTACCGGTTGCGAAGGGCCCAGGCGACTGAGTAACTCAAATTTCGTTTGCTGGTAGCCCCAGTGTCCCCATAGGGAATGGTGCCGGAACAGACCGGGAAAATACATAAGGGAATAAAACGAGAATTGGTTGCCGGTGTAATCTGATTTACCAAAGGGGGTTCCGTAGCCATTCAGAAAGAATGCCTGGCCCCATTTGCTGTTGATATCGCGTCTGCTCCGCTTGAGTAAACGATAGGCCGACATGGAAAAGTGGTTGTAAATAAGATTGCCGTTTGCCGGATAATTCCTCAGCCAGTAAACCGGAATTTCGGGCGTAATAATGCGGCCACTGCCTGTAATAGAGTTGGTAAAATCGGTTACACGGGTATAACCTATGTAATTACTTACGGTAAAATTGCCAAGAAACCTCGAACTGGTGGTTATAAGCGGCAGGCGAAGGCCGGCTTCAAGGGTTTTTTCGTACCAGCTGAACCGAAGGTTACTGCTGGTAAGTACCGTATCGGCCCCGTCAATGCGGTAGTAGGTTATGTTGCCTTCGTTTAGCTGGCGCGGACCAAACATCAGGTTTACATCAATAACCGGAAACCAGTTTTGATAACTCATCCCCATGCGCCACATACCGGTGCGCTCTGGAATATTATACAGATAACCGGCACGCCACGATACCGTGCTGAGCACATCTTGCGAAACAAAGCCTATATCGGCCTGGGTAAGCGAAGTGTTAAAGTAGGCGCCCCAGCTGTAGGGGTTAAAAAATCCGGAAAGCTTCCGGTACGGCTTAACCGGATATTGATTTTGCGGCACGGTGCCCAGCAGGTTGGCGTGGCCTTCCTGCTCTATTAAATGCTGAAAAAACGATTTGGCTTCTGGAGTGGGAGTATGTGGTGTCCATTCACCGGGTTTAAAGGGAACAGCTGCCACAATAAGGCCATCGCGACCTTGAACGTTGTAGAAAATGGTAGAACCATCAGCCGATACCACCGGATTGTAGGCGCCAAAATGGCTTACGGTTACCCGGTATCGCTTGCCGGTAGGAATATGTACGGCATAGATATTGTCAATTCCCCCATCGGGTGAGTTAAACAGCAGCCATTCGCGGTAAAGTACCGGATGCCCGATGTTTTCGCTTGTTTCGGGAATGAGAACATCTTCCCTGCCTGTTTCTGCATCAAGTGCCACAACCGACCGCCTGCCCCCTGAGGTTTTGAGTACCACTATTTTTTTGCCGTCATCGCTCCAGCGTGGCATGGAATAAAAAACGCCCGACAGTGCTTTCCATGAACTGACTACGGCACCCTGTGTATTGAGCACAACCACGGCAGTAGAGTAGTCGTTAGCTGATTCGATTGCCACAATTCTTGCGGTGTCGGGCGACAGGGCCGGAGCGGTATAACGGGCTTTTCGGGTAACGTACGTCAGTTTTCGGGTAGCTATATCAAACATTTTTATATCGGAGTAGATTTCCCTGCGCCATCGCGGGTGGAAAGTGTATTCGTTCCATACCACGCGCGTACCCGCTGCCGATAACATACCGTTATCAACAATAATACCAGGAGTAAACACATGGTGGTCTTTTTCGTTGTTTACAATAACAAATTCATCTATATGGCCGATACCCCTTTTCCAGGCAAGAATGCGCCCGTCAGTAAGAACCTGAGGGTATAAATAATCGGTATAGCCTGAAAGATTCAAAGGAGACATGACTTGGTATGAGAAAATTGGTAACGCAGCTATTAATGAATCGGAATAGCGTTTCAGGTCAGCGGCCATGGCTTTATACAAATCGGCAACATACATGCCTGTTTCTTTACGTATGGCATTCGAAAAGGCGAAGGGCATAAACGGAAACTTCCATGCCCGTTGAGTAATCCGGTCCCAGATGAGCGGGTCTGCGGTATGCTTGCGCAGAAAGCTTACCATGTGAAAACCCAACACGTAGTGGTCGGGGATAAAGTGTTTGTAGGACCGCAGATATTGTTTGTGGTAATTAAAAATTCTTCCTTCGGTTACATTGGTGCGCATCACCAGCCCGAATTGCGGAATACGCCCTCGCCCGGTTGTGGTAAAGGCCGTTTCGGTTGCCACTGCATCGCCCTCCCAGAACCACAGCGGGGCTGCCATTTGCGCCAGGCCTGCCAGGGTCGCCGGCCCGAAGGCGTAATAGGCAAGCTTGTTCAGGCCGGTGCGCGCACGGTCGAATTGCACCATGTGCCGGTATTCGTGCGCCGCCAGTTGGTCCAGCCAGTCAACCGTTCCGGTAAAATTGTAGTCCTGCGGAGGCATGGTATAAAACTCTGCCCTTCGGGGCAAAAGGCTCACAAAGCCGTTTGAAAGAGCCGTTCGGTTTTGGAGTATTACGGTAAACCGATGAGGCGTTTTTTGCAGCGATTGCGCTTCGGGCAGTCGAATATGTTCCAGGGTATTGGCTACACGCTGGGCCGTGGCATCAAAGCCCTGTGGATACAGAACCCGGAAGTGGGGCGTACGAATTTGCTGAAAGCGCAGGGATGGCCGGTTATTGCTCAACACCTCTGCTGCCGACTGCCCCCGACAGATGGCTGCCGAAAAAATTAGTAGAAACGCTAAGGCCAGCGGCATTTTTAAATGTAATTTTGCAATGATAATCAAATACTGTCAAACGTGTTCAAGAATCTAAAGGAACTGTACCAAACCTACAAACCTTACGTGCGGGTGGATTTGATTATGTACGGAGTACTTATTTTGTCCATTATTATCTTACTGATTTTTTTCAGCTAAAAATCTCCTTTATATTATCCCTTATTTTTCCGGCAAGCTCATCGGTGGGCAGGTCGTTTACATCTCTGCCAAAAGGATCTTCAATCTCCTCCGAAATAAGCTCCACACTCAACAGTACAAAAGTTATAAGCAACACAGCCGGTATAGTTACGTATTTAAAGGTGGTAACAAAACCGAATGGCAGCGTAATGATATAGGTAAACACAAACTTTTTAATGTACATGCTGTAAGAGTACGGTATGGGTGTGTTCTTAATCCGTTCGCAGGCTCCGATAATGTCAATAAACTCTTTTAGTTCCTTGTCCAGTACAAAAAACTGTTCACCGGTAAGGGTGCCATTGCGGTATAGTTTATTCACCCGGGCATACATAAGGCCGGCAATGATGTTGGGCTTGTGATGGGCCTCCCTTATCTTTTCCTCTATTGCCGCCTCGGGTATTTCCAGCTCATCCATTATCACGCCTCTGCGCAGATGTTCTTTTGAAGCATATACAAAGTTAGGTATCATGGCCGCAAACCACTTCCGGTCTTCCTGATTGTCGGACGAAAGGCAGGCGCTGAGTTTAAGAGCAAAGTTCCGCGTACTGTTAACCATGCTACCCCACAGCTTACGCCCTTCCCACCAGCGGTCGTATGCACTGTTTACCCTGAACACCAGAAACAGACCCAGCACCACGCCAAGAAGCGAATGCAGGGCGGTGGTACTGGTAAATTCTTCCTTATCCGGATGTATAATTTCCAGAATAACATAACATACCGCCAGCGTAAACAGGGCCATAAAAAAAAGCGAGGGCAGCAGCGTGCGCATTACAAAGCGACTGTAGGAATGAAAGATAAGAGAGAGCCAGGCTTTTGGATTGTAATGAATCATATCATAAAATTGAGTCACTAAAAAAATCTTTTCCTTCTTTATATCCAACTTGCTTAAACTTGCAATTGCCCTGTATGAATAAGCTGCTGCTGTTTGCCATTGCGGCCATTGCCCTTCCGGCAGGTGCCCAAACCGACTACCTGGTAACTACACGGGGCGATACCCTGTACGGTAAGGTGCATTGCCTCCGGCAGGGTACAAACCAGCGCATAGAGCACATTTCCGGCAAGAAACGACAATATTTTAATCCGGTGCAGGTGCTTGCTTTCCGGTCGCAGGGAGAAGATTACCATACCGTAAAAACAGCCAATGGGTACCAGGCCATGAAACTCATAAAGGCAGGGTATTTAAGTCTGTATGCTTTTCAACCCGAAGACCAGATGGCCTTCAGCGGTCTTTACCTGTTAAAAAAAGATGGCTCCGGCATGGAATTCTCCGGCCTGATGTTTAAAAAAAGAATGGTGCAGTTTATGGCCGACTGCCCTGCGGTAAGCCAGCGGCTGGAAGAAAAGGAGCTGAAACGCAATGACCTGGACGAAATAATAGACCTCTACAATGCGTGCATTGAGCAGAAAACCATCAGCCAGGCCGAAGCCGTTGCGTTTGTTTTGCAATGGCATGATCTGGAAGAACAGGTTAAACAACTGCCCGATTTCGAAAGCAAGGCCGATGTACTGGATATGATTCGCGAAATCAGAAACAAGGCAGATAAGGGCGAGCCAGTGCCGCGCTTTCTGCGCGAAAACCTGCGTAGCCTGTTAAGTCCGTATCCCGAAATCAGCACCCGGCTTGAAAAGTTGCTGGGCCGCCTGCAAAACTAACCTTTGCCCTGAAGCAGTTTTGTTGCAAAGCAACGGGTATTGCAGTAGCTTGCATAGGTTTAGCCTTTTTAGCTTTTATGTCACAGCCCCGTTTTTCTGTTTCGGCTGATATAAGCCATGCACATACCCTCCACGCAGACTTCTACACCCGGCAGGAGTTTTTTGAAAGCGCCAAACAAAAAATCTTTAGCCGCACGTGGCAGTTTTTGCACACCACAGAAAACATGAAAGAACCCGGCAGCGTGATGCCGGTTATGCTTCTTCCGGGTTTTTTAAACGAACCCCTGGTAATTACACGCGACCGGCAGCAAAATTTGCACGTTCTTTCCAATGTATGTACCCATCGGGGTGCACTTATTGCTTCCAAACCCTGCAACCTGCACGACTTGCGCTGCCCTTACCACGGCCGCCGCTTTGACCTTACCGGAAAATTTCTGTCTATGCCCGAATTCCAGGAGGTGCAGAACTTTCCCACCGATGCCGATAACCTGCACAAACTCCCGGCATTTCTTGCAGGTAACCTGATGTTTACCTGTCTGCAACCCGAAACTGACCCTCTTTTGTTTTTTGGCCCCATGCTGCAACGCATGAGCTGGTTTAACTGGCAGGCCCTGAAGTACCGGCCAGACCTCTCGAAAGATTATGAGGTGAATGCACACTGGGCACTGTACTGCGAAAATTACCTGGAGGGCTTTCATATACCGTTTGTGCACGCCTCGCTGAACCGTGTAATCGATTTCTCGCAGTACCACACCGAGCTTTTTGAATATTCCAGCCTGCAGCTGGCCATTGCCCGGCCCGGTGTAGTGGCTTTCGATTTGCCCCAATCGTCTGCCGATCATGGAAGGCAGGTTGCGGGATATTATTTCTTTGTGTTTCCTAACATAATGTTCAATTTTTATCCCTGGGGGTTATCGCTTAACGTTGTAAAACCTGTAACACCCAGTAAAACCATCGTTTCGTTCCTTACTTTTATATCTGATGAACGTTTGTATAATCAGGGTGCCGGCTCAGGACTGGACCGTGTTGAGGTGGAAGATGAAGCTGTGGTAGAAAGCGTACAACAAGGCATACAGTCCAGATTTTACAACACCGGAAGATATTCGGTAAGACACGAAAAAGGCACTCACCACTTTCATCGCATTATTGTCTCCTTTCTGGATTAACATGCGCAACCTGTTGGTTTTTACGATACTGGCACTGTTAAACTGCAAGCCCGGTCGCGAAAGCGCCAAAAATCCGGAAGTCCATTATACCGACTCTGTGCCGGTGGCCTCCCTACCGGAAAATGTTTCGTATGAAAATCTGTACGGCCTTTACCTTCATGAGAGCAACGGGCCGGGGTTTCATTCAACTATTGAAATAAAACCTATGGGCAACGATTTGCAGTTTACCCTTACGGTGCAGCAGCCAGGCTGCGAGTGGGAGCTGCAGGGCACAATGGCCATGATGTATTATCTGGAAAACGAATATGCAGGTTTTTATGACAGCGAAACCTGCCGGCTGGTGTTTACTTTCTTTCTTAACCTGAACCAGGTGCGGGTTGAAACCGCCGGCCTGTGCGTTGCATTGCCTGCACGTTGCAGTGTTGGCGGCCTCTACAAAGCTGCCGGACCCTGACCGGTAAGCTCGCTTACATGCCATTTGCCATGCTGATCATACCGAATGGTGCCCCCATCCGTTCGCAGGGGTGAAACAAAATTATTGTTATACAACTGGCCGGTACCAAGCCCGTGGGGCCTCACTACCGGATACCTTGCCGTAAACTGGCTAATGGCATTTAACCCTATGTTCGACTCAAGGGCCGAGGTAATCCACCAGCCCATATTCAGTTCATTGGCCAGTTCAATCCACCGGGTGCAGCCGGCAAATCCTCCGTGCAGGGAAGGCTTTAGAATAAGGTAGGCCGGACGCAGCTTTTTAAGCAGCCGAAGGCGATCTTCATCCGAAGCCACCCCGATAAGCTCTTCATCCAGGGCTACTGGTATGGGCGATAGCGCACAGATGTCGGGCATGCTTTCATGCCCCGGAGGAACAGGCTGCTCAATGGAATGAATATTAAAACGCGCCAGTTCTTTAAGTTTATCGAGGGCCTCGTGGGGCGCAAATGCCCCGTTGGCATCGAGCCGTATCTCAGGCTGCTGCCGGTAATACCGCCTGCGTATGTAGTCCAGCATCCCGCATTCGCTTTCGAAATCTCTTCCTCCTACCTTTAACTTTAATACCTTGCAACCCTGCGCTATTTTTTCGGCTACCTGTTTAAGCATAAAGTCAATATCGCCCATCCAGATAAGCCCGTTAATGGGTATGGGCTGCCCGTTAATAAAGCTGTTTTTAAAAATTACTCTTTGCCCGCCGTGCTGAAGGTCGCGCAAGGCCGTTTCCAGAGCCAGTCGCACAGCACTCCACTCAGGCGGAACAAGCCGGTTTATGCTCGCTTCATCGAAATAGGCCAGGGCATTTAGCGCGGGCAGGAGGTCCTGCAGGGCATTATCCATGTCGTTAACCGGCTCGCGGCTCAGCCCGGGCAAGGGGCCACATTCGCCAATTCCGGTTATGCCGGGTTTTTGTGAATGGCGCACCACAATAAACCACGAGGTTTTAGCAGGCATGCGGCCACGCGAGGTGCGGGCATCGAAGGTAAAATGAAAGGTTTTTCGAACAATGGTGAACTGATATCCCATAAGGGCAGCTAAAATACGGCAATGGTTTAAATTTGCCGGCCCATGATCAGACCGGAAGATTACACCTACCATTTGCCCGAAGAAAGGATAGCCCAATATCCGCTTCCAGAACGCGATACGTCAAAATTACTGGTTTACAACAAAGGCGAAATTCAGCATACCATTTTTAAAAATCTGGCCGATTTTCTGCCTTTAAATACCATTCTTTTTTTTAATGATACACGTGTTATTCACGCCCGCCTGCTCTTTGCCAAGCCATCGGGTGCACTGGTAGAGATATTTTTATTATCGCCCGAAGAGCCCCACAAAGAAATGCACCGCATCATGCAGACTACGGGCAAATGTGTATGGAAGTGTACTATTGGCAACCTTAAAAAATGGAAAGGAAGCCCCCTGACCGTAAAGGCAGACGAACTTTACCTGCAGGCCACTTTATTAAACCGTGAAAAAGGAACAGTTGAATTAAGCTGGACACCCGGACATTTAACCCTCTCAGAAGTATTGCACCATTTGGGCAAAACACCCTTGCCCCCGTATATTCACCGCGCTGCCGAAGAACCGGATGAAGACCGCTACCAGACTGTTTACGCACGCAAGGAGGGTGCTGTGGCGGCTCCCACTGCCGGACTTCATTTCACTAACAATGTATTTAATTCATTGAACAGGAAAGGCATACAGTGGGCCTTTCTTACCCTGCATGTAAGCGCCGGCACCTTTCAGCCCATTAAAACACCCGATGCCCTGCAACACATTATGCACGAAGAACAGGTGGTTGTAAACCGAAGTAACCTGGAAATGTTGCTACAACCCAAAAAGTTTATTGTGCCGGTGGGCACTACCTCTATGCGCACGCTGGAGAGCCTTTACTGGTACGGCGTAAAGCTGTTGCGCAATCCGGAAGATACATTTCGTATCGGCCAGCACGAACCCCGACAGGCAACCCCGCCGCTGCCCGAGCCCGCCCGGGCGATTAGGGCCATATTAAACAAAATGGACCGGGAAAAAACCGACAGCCTTACCGGCCATACGTCTATTTACATCTACCCTGGTTACCAATTTGCAATGTGCCACGGCCTGATTACCAACTTTCACCTGCCCGGCTCTACCCTCATATTACTGGTAGCAGCATTTACAGGCAGTAACTGGAGGAAAATTTATCAGGAAGCTCTTGACCACAACTACCGTTTTCTGAGCTATGGCGACAGCTCGTTGCTTATTCCATAGACAGGATGTTACATCGCATTCAGGTCCACAATTCGTACCTCCACCCTGCGGCCTTCTTCTTTCGAGGTTTCGGTTTTGGTGGCCCCGTAACCTTTGGCCACAATGCGCCTGCGCACAATACCCCGGTGATTAAGGTAATTCAGCACTTCAATGGCCCGTTTGTTCGAAAGTTCGCGGTTAAGCTCTTCCGAACCTTCCTGCGAGGCAAAACCCGATATCTCAACGCCCAGGTCGGCATGTTTATTCAGGGCTGCAAGTACCTCGTTCAGCGCAGCATGGTACTGTGCCTTAAGATCGCTTTTGCCGGCATCGAAGTAAATTTTTATCACTTTGTTAAGCAGGGTTTTGTCATAATTCGGTGCAGGCCTGGCGGGTTTTTCTTTCTGCAAGCGGGCTTCGCGGGCAACCTCAAAAGTAGGCAGCGAAAGGATGGTCTTGTCGCCTACGTTTTTCTTTTCAAATTTGCTTTCATCGCTTTCGTCATAATAGTACACCCGGGTAGCTTTTTCCAGTTTGTCGTTCTTATCAGAGAAATCGATGTTTTCTACCGAATTCATTGCCCTTATCAGCTCGAGGCAGTAGTTCACGCCTTCGTCATCGCCGGCAGCAATAAGTTCGAACATTAAATCGTACACATCTACCTGTCCGGACCTGGCCAGTTCTACTTCGTGCGATTTGCGCAGTTCGGCTTTCACATCGCGGTTGGCATCGTAAAAGGCATTTCGTACTTCTACTTCCTGCCCCACTACCACATCGAACTGCCGTATGGGTTTAAGGCTTATCTGCTGATACAGCTCATAAAAATAATCCTGGTTGGGTACGTTTACGTTAACGGTGTAGGGAAGGAAATCATCCGATTCTACTACAATATCATAATTCCGCGCCGGTGGCAGTATAATAAGGTAGCTTCCGGTTGCCGGGTCAGGGTCGTACACAAAATCCAGTTTCTTGCTGGTTTCGTTGTCAATAACATAAATTTTTGTGGGTATAGGTTTGCCGGTTTCTCCATTTATAATTTTGCCTTTAATCATGGTGAGCGGTATGCCGGCTGAGTTAGGAGGCATATCCATGTAGTAAATATCCTGTGCTCCGAAGCCCCCCTTTCGGTCGCTGCTAAAATACGCCCGCGAACCATCGGCCAGAAGAGTAAAATAATTATCGTTGGATGTGGTGTTTACCGGATATCCAAGGTTTTCGGGCCTGGTCCATTTTCCGTTTATGAGCTTGCTCATAAAAATATCGCGCCCACCCATGGTATTATGTCCGTTTGAGGTGAAGTATAGGGTTTTCATGTCCGGATGTATAAAGGGGGCATCTTCGTCATCGGGTGTGTTAACCGGTTCACCCAGGTTTACCGGTGTGCTCCAGGTGCCGTTGGGTTGCAGGTCAGTTCGGTAAATATCCAGGCCGCCTTTTCCGCCCGGGCGGTTGCTGGCAAAGTATATGGTTTTGCCATCTGGTGTAATACTAGCCGTGGTTTCCAGAAACCTGCTGTTGATAGCGCCTGACAAAACGGAGGGTTTGCTCCAGATGTCGCCTGACCGCGTTATCTGGTACAGGTTGCCCGGATCATCAACGCCCCCCATAAAAATGATCATTTTCTGCCCATCGGCCGAAAGGCCTGCCGTGCCAACATTTTTATCGGGCGCAATAGGTATGGCCACCGGCTCTGACCAGGTGCCGGAGGTGTTGTAGCTGATATAAACCTCTTCAATAAACCTGTCGGCCGTGCGGGTTTTGCCGGTGTTGGGACGTAAAGCGGTAAAAGCCATAACCGTTTCATCTGCCGACACAACCGGGTTGTATTCGGTATACTTGGTGTTTACTACAGAACTGAAATTGTAGACTTTCACCTCGCGGGGCACCGACATCAGGGCTGCGGCATTATGACACATGGCAATGGCTTTTTCGGCCCGCGCAACCGCAGCTTTATCATTTTTGGAAAGATCGCGGTAGGTGGTAAACGACTCGATGGCCCGCTGCAGGTCTTCGTTGCGCAGGTAAAGTTCGCCCAGTTCGTAATGAGCGGTTACCGGAACAGGTGCGTTGTTCTTTATGGCAAATACATAAAAACCTATGGCTTTAAGCTGGTCTTGTATGAGCGGCATGTTGCGGTAACACACACCCGCCTTGTAATGCACCATGGGGTCCCGTTCGCCCGCCTGAATGACCTCCAGAAAAAGTGGCAGGGCCTGTTCGTAATTTTTTATACTGTAAAACCGTTCGGCCTCCTGTAGTGCGCGGTTTTGCTGGGCCCATACTACACAGCACACCAAAATGATAAAGAAGGGCAAGAGTCTTTTCATCGTCTTCCGTATTGTTTTAAAATGCAAGTTTAAGGACTAAGGCAGTAGTAAAATACTCAAAATACGGCCCAATCTTACGTGAGCCATAGCGGATTTTTAAATCAATAAGTTATCCGGTGCCAGTTGAACTTGTTTCTATGCAGAATGGAATAAAAACCTGTTGCATAATTTTTTGGCCTCGGGTAGGAATTCTAAATAATTCTATCGAATTTTAATTTGGTTTAACCTTCATAAAGTGTGATTAGACGCTTTTTTGCCCGTGTTTTCGACCTGGAGCCCGGTGAAGAAGGGCGTGTGGCGCTGCTGCTTTTGATGAGCTTTTTCATGGGGGCTTTTCTGGCCACTTTTTCGGTTGCCGCCCAAACTCTTTTTCTCAATAATTACGATGCCATAACCGACCTCCCCCTGGCATTTGCCGTTTCAGGGGCTTTTGGAATGGTGGCTACCCTGGTGTTCAACACGCTTCAGTTGCGCATCTCATTCCGCCTGCTGGGCATTCTTAGCCTGCTTACCATAACCGCCATAACGACTTTAATTGAATTTGGGGAGGAGCTTACCGGTCGCAACGACCTTGTTTATTACTTCGGCTTTACCCAGCTGGCACCCTTTTCGCTCATTGTATTGCTGGTTTTCTGGGGCTCTTTTAACCGCATGTTCAATGTACGCCAGCACAAAAGACTGTTTGGCAGTGTTGACCAGGGCATGCTCATCGCCTCACTCATTTCCTTCTTCGCCATACCCATTGTACTGCCCGTACTGCAGAGTCTGGAAAGCCTCTTTACCATTAGTCTGATTAGTGTAGTGGCATTTATGCTGCTTTTCATTGTTCTTACCTTTAGGTATGGTGGCGAGCAATGGCAGCTGGCGGCCGAAAAACAAAAAAACCGAAAAGTTTCATGGACGGAGTTCGTGCGTAATCGCTATGTGATTTCGTTAAGCCTGCTGATTATAGTAGGTATGGTTGTGCTAAAATTTGTAGATTATCTTTTTCTCAACGTTTCAACCCGGCAGTTTAATGAAAATCAGTTGGCTACTTTTCTTTCATTGTTCGAAGCCACCGTAGTGGTATTCAGTTTCCTGTTTCAAACCCTGGCAGCCGATCGCATTATTGCCGATTACGGCTTACGGGTATCTATTCTTATCAATCCGGTTTTGGTAGGCCTTTTTATGGCCGGAGCTGTTGGCATGGGCCTTGCGTTTGGATTTACCGCGGGCAGCCCGGCGTTTCTGTTCTTCTTTATCATGATCGCCATGGGGCAGCTCATTGTATTGTCGGTTAAAGAATCTATTGATGAGCCCGTTTTAAAACTGTATGAATTGCCCTTAGATTCGCGCATAAAGATTGACATACAGGGCAAGCTGGAAGGCGTTGTCGCCGGCTTTGCCATGGTGCTGGCCGGTGGGCTTATCCACCTGTTCAATCAGTTTCAGTTTCAAAACCTTCTTTACACAACCGCCTTTACCCTGCCTGTGGTTGGCCTATGGTACTTTGTAGGTAACCGCATTTACCGCCATTACCGAAAGACGCTTCAGGAAACCCTTATTCAGAATAAACGCATGGTGGCCGGCCACATCGAACATGAGTACACAGTCGACAAGGTACTGGAAAAAGAAGTGAACAGCCCGGCTGTTAACAGGGTATTATATGGTTTAAAACTCATGGAGCAACTGGAGCCTGCCCTTTTTGAAAACACCATCATACAACTTACCGGCAGTAACCATCCGGGAATTAGCGAATACGCAAAAGAACGCATAAAAACGCTGGCTCTGGAATGGAATCCCGAGGCAGATGCCCAGTTAAATCAGCTGGTTCAGGAAGCCCTGCATACAGCCGAAGATACCAACGTGCTGTATATTTCATCCGAGCGGCTAACCCGCCTGAGCAAATCGGTTAAACCGGCCGACCGCATACTGGCTGCACGCTTACTGCGCAAAATCAACAGCCCGGAAAGCATCTTCACCCTGCTGGAATTGCTGCGTGACCCAGACTACCGGGTGCGAAGCGAAGCCATTATAACGGCCCGTAAGGTAAAGAGGCCCGAAACCTTTCAGGCGCTTATCGACTTGTTGCTGCACCCGCTTTACGGGCATCAGGCCGCATCGGCCCTTATCGAAGCCGGCGAAGCTGCCCTGCCCGCCCTTGAAGCTGCCTTTCATCGTTCCGGCCAGTCCGATCAGGCCATGTTTCGCATTGTACAGATTATGGGTCGAATTGGCGGTCCTAAGGCCCTTGAGCTGTTGTGGCAAAAAGCCGATTACCCCGATAAACGAATTGTACGGCAAATACTCTATTCCCTGCGATACATAAACTACCGGGCCAAAGGCCGGCAAGTTCAGCAGGTTATGGATTTGCTGGATGCCGAAATAGGCAAAACCCTCTGGAACCTGGCGGCCCTTCATGAACTGCCCAACCAGCCGGTATACAGGCTGCTTCGCGAAGCACTGACTGAAGAAATAAATGGCAACTATCATCAGCTTACGGTTTTGCTCTCCATTTTGTACGACCCCGAAGCTGTACAACTGGTTCGCGAAAACATTCAGTCGGGTGACCCTAACGGAATTGCCTACGCCATTGAACTCATGGACCTGTTTGTAGACCAGGAACTTAAACCAAAACTATTACCCCTGTTCGATGATATATCGATAAACAATAAGTTGGAAAAGTTGCAGATATATTATCCGCGCGAAAAATACAATCCTATACAGGTTATTAACTATATTCTCAACCGGGACTTCAACCAAAACAACCGCTGGACCAAAGCCTGCGCCATTTATACAGCATCTCAAATACCTGATTTCCGGATAAGCCGCGGCCTCATAGCGCAAATGTTCAACCAGGACAAGCTCCTTCAGGAAGCAGCCGCGTGGGTTATCTACAATAAAGACCGGTTGGTTTACCATACCGTAAGCCAGCGTCTTCCGGTTCGGGATAAAAAATTCCTCGACTCGGCCATCCAGAACAACCAGCTAACCGATGGACTCAATGACGGTTTCTTTCTGGGTATTGAAATCATTTTGTTTATGCGCAAATTACCCTGTTTTAAAAATATACCTGGTGTGCTCCTGGCCGACCTGTACGACAAAACCATAGCATTCGATCTTCGGCCCCAGGATAAAATTTCGTGGGCAAACAACCTGTACACCCCTGTTATAATTTCCGCCCACGGAACGGTTGAATGCCACAATGCTGATGGGGAAAGTATGCTGTTACATGAAGGCCAGGTTTATGGCCCCATTGTTCCGGCATCTGCCAACCATAAACCCTATACCGAGCTATCGGCCCTCGAACGGGCCGTGATTTTTAAAATTAACCTGCCCGACTTTTATCAGGTAATCGCTAATCACCACCAAATGGTAGAAGCTCTGATTGAAAACGTTACCTCACCTCAACCCGACTTAAACCATACAACATGACTTTTGAAATTGATGTACTGATTCTTTTTGCACAAACCGACAATACCCCCAAAAACGGGGAATGGGTTACCCAGTTCAAAAAATTCCTGGATGTTATGCTCAACCAGGTACTGGGCGAAAAACTGAACATTCAGCTCAAATCAGAAACCGATAACATGATTGCCCCCCGGCTGGATAACGTGGCAATAACCGTGCCCGTACTTTCAGAAAACTTCATCCGTTCGGGCCAGTGCCTGGATAACCTCGAAGCATTTTTCAGGGAGTCGGAAAAGCAAAATTCTCCGTACAACCGCGTTTTTAAGGTATTTAAAACAGCCCTCGGCTGGAGCGAACAACCCCCGCGTATACGCGAGCTGATAGGTTATGAGATGTATCAGATTGACAACGACACGGGCGAAGTACGCGAATACTCCGATTACTTTAGCTCAGAAGCCGAACGGCAGTACTGGATGAAGATGGTAGACCTGGCCTATGACATTTATGATACCCTGCTTGCGCTAAGAGGCCAGGAAAAACCCGAAGTAAAAAAAATGTACGGCCGCAAAACCATTTATCTGGCCGAAACCGGCCATGACCTTACCGTACAGCGCAACATCATAAAGCGCGAACTGCAGCGCCTCGGCTTCATGGTGCTGCCAGCCAAAACACTGCCTCTGGAATATCGCGAGTTTGAGCGCATCGTGCGGCAAAACCTCGAAGAGGCCGACCTCTCCATCCACCTTATTGGCAGCGCCTATGGCGAAATACCCGAAGGCTCCGACCGCTCCTCGGCAGACCTGCAAAACCAGCTTGCGGCCGAAAAAAGCGCCCGCGTGGGCAAAAAAAACTTTCCCCGGCTCATCTGGATCTCCCCGGTGCTTTCCAATGTAAGCGAACGCCAGCGAGCCTTTATTGAAACGCTTAAACGCGATGTAGCCCTTCAGGAAGGAGCCGAAATCCTGCAAACACCCCTGGAAGATTTTAAAAACATCATCCGCGAAGAATTAACGGTAAAAGCCGATCAACCCGCAGCCGAATTTTCGGGCAGCAAAAATATTTACCTGGTGCACGATAAAATGGACCGCGAAGAAGTGTTGCCGGTAATTGAAACAATTGAAAAAAAAGGATTCCGGGTGCTAACCCCCGACTTTGAAAGCGACCTCATGAACGTCCGTAACCGGCACATCAGCAACCTGCGGGCGTTTGACGTAGCCATCGTGTACAAAGGGCGGGTTAACGACCAGTGGGTACGCATGAAGGTCCTTGACCTGCTCAAAGCTCCGGGCCTGGGACGCAGCAAACCCATTAAAGGCAAGGCCGTAATAACAACCGGTGCTTCGATAAACCTGGAAGCATTTAAAAATCACAACATAAGAATTCTGGAGACCGACCCGGCTACAGCACCGGAAATGGTTTTAAAAATTCTCCATGAGTTTGAAATTGCTTAAACCAACAACCCGGTATGATAAGCCCCGACCATTTCGTCCAAACTGCAACCCTGAACCCGTTTCCGGGTTTGCGGCCTTTTCAAATTGAAGAAAGTCACCTTTTCTTCGGTCGCGAAGGCCAAACCGATGAAGTGCTGCTTAAACTATCAAGGCACCGGTTTGTGGGCGTTATCGGCCCTTCGGGCAGCGGTAAATCATCCTTTATCTACTGCGGTGTGCTGCCCATTCTCTACGGAGGCTTCCTTACCGACTCCAGCCCCGACTGGCAAGTGGTAGTAACCCGACCAGGAGGCGGACCCATTGAAAACCTGGCTGAATCGCTGCTAAAGCAACAACCCGATTACCTGAATGCCGATGCAGAGGAACAAAAAATAAAGCGAACCATATTCACCACGCTGCTGCGAAGCAGTTCACTCGGACTGGTAGAAGCCATTCTCCAGTCGCGGAAATCGATTGAAACAAACACCCTGATTTTAGTAGACCAGTTCGAAGAACTTTTCCGTTTTAAAGACACCACCGACCCCAACTCGGTTAACGAAACGCTGGCCTTTGTTAACCTGCTCATCGAAGCCGTCAACTATCCTGACGCCCCCATATACGTGGCCATTACCATGCGCTCGGATTTTATTGGCGAGTGTGCCCAGTTTCCGGAACTTACCCGAAAGATAAACGATAGCCACTACCTTATTCCGCAACTTACCCGCGAACAAAAACGCAAAGCCATTGAAGGACCCGTAGCTGTTGGCGGTGCCACCATAACACCCCGATTAGTTCAGAGGCTGCTGAACGACCTGGGCGATAACCCCGACCAGCTGCCCATTCTGCAGCATGCGCTTATGCGAACATGGAGCTACTGGTCCGCTTACCGCGAATACGAAGACGAACCCTTAGACCTTAAACACTACGAAGCCATTGGCACCATGCGCGAAGCACTAAGCATGCATGCCAACGAAGCCTACGATGAACTAACCGAAGAACAACAACGCATTTGCGAGGTAATGTTTAAAGCCATTACCGAAAAACGCGGAGAGAATTTTGGCATACGCCGGCCAACCCGCCTGGGCGAAATTGCCGCCATTGCCGGCTGCAGCGAAGACGAGCTGATTGACGTTATTGAAAAATTCCGCGAACCCGGCCGAAGCCTGCTTACCCCCGCCTACCCCACCCCGCTTAGCGGCCGCTCCATTATCGACATCTCGCACGAGAGCCTGATGCGCATCTGGACCCGGCTTAAAAACTGGGTTGACGATGAAGCCGATGCCGTGCAAATGTACCTGCGCCTGGCTGAAGCCGCATCCATGTATCAGGTAGGCAAAGCCGGACTGTGGCGCCCCCCCGACCTGCAACTGGCGCTAAACTGGCAGGCCAAACATAAACCCACGCTCATTTGGGGCCAGCGCTACCACCCGGCATTTGAACGAACCATGATATTCCTTGAGTACTCACGCAAGGAATACGAAACCGAACAACGCATTCGCGAGCTGGAACAAAAGCGCAAGCTGCAGCGCATACGCAGAACCGCCATCGTGTTTGCCATTCTTACCATTGTTGCCCTGTTGTTTCTGGTGTATGCCTTCATGCAAAAAGCCATTGCCGATGAAAACTACCGGCTGGCTGAAACCAGACGAGTGGAGGCCGAAGTCCTGCGCCAGCAAGCCGAGGCCGCCCGCGACTCGGCCCGCCTGGAACGCGATAACGCCGTAGCCGCACGACTGGCCGAGGAAGAACAGCGCAAACGCGCAGAAATTAACCAACGCCTGGCCGAACAAAATGCCGAAGAAGCCAGAAGGCAAACCGAAGAGGCCAACCGCCAGCGCCTGCGCGCGCAGGAAAACGAAAGGCAGGCCAAATTAAACGAAGCCCGCGCCCTCGAACAGGAAAAACTGGCAAATGAAAACGCTGCCGAAGCCCTGCGCCAGCGTTACCTGGCACAGGCACGCGCTATGGCACTCAAATCACTTGAATTGGGCAGCGACCCCGAACTGGAGGGCCTGCTTGCCCAGCAAGCCTACAACTTTAACCACACCTATGGAGGCGAACGATACGATAACGACATCTACAACGGCCTTTTCTATGCCCTGCGAAACTTTAACCATCCGCTTACCGAAAGCCTTAAAGGCCACGAATACGGTGCCGCAAGAGCATTGGTTACCCGCATGAAGGACGGCACCATTTATTCAGGCGGAAGCGATGGAAAAATTATCAGGTGGACAGCAGGAAACAACCTGTGGAAAGGAACCGAGCTGGTGGGTATACGGTCAGATTATCAGGTGTATGCCATGGACCTCAGCCCGGATGAAAACCAACTGGTGGCTGCCGGACTGAATTATGCCAACGAAGCAAACAACTACATAGAGTTGTACGATGTAAATAATATGCGCAACCCACGGAAAATACCGGGCTTCAGCAAAGCAGTAGAAAGCATCCTGTTTGCTCCGGATGGCCGGGGGATCTTTGCACGCGATAACGGAGGACGAAGCATAAAATACTCCGATTTTACCACAACCAAAACAGTTATCACACCACCTGTTAAAATCAATGCTATTGCACTAAACAAGCACGGAACACATCTAGCCGGAGCCGGAGATAACGGCACCCTGTATATATGGGATCTTACCCGCAACTATGCAGTAACCGAAATTAAAACAGGCAATTCGGCCCTCACCGCCCTTTCCTGGTATCCTGATGCCGACCAGCTTATTGTGGGCAATACCAGCGGGCTGCTGCGCATTGTGCGCAATGGTGTGGTTATTCGTACCCTTTCCGGGCACAGAGGACCCATAGAACAAATAAAATTTAATCATAAGGCTACCTTCTTTGCATCAGCCAGCAAAGACAAAACCGTTCGCCTGTGGCAGGTTAACCAACTTACCGTACCACCCATTGAAATGCGCGACCACCTGGACTGGGTGTGGAGCCTGGCCTTTTCGCCCGATGACCAACAGATTATGGTTGGCCTGCACAGCGCACAGCAAACCATACGGCAAAGCCAGCTGCAAAACGAAGAAAGTATTCGGGCCTACCCTACCGTGGTAGAACGCATGGCCAATATACTGTGCAACAACGCTTTTATTAACCGCAACATGAGTGCGGAAGAATGGAACCTGTACAGCGGTGGACTGAAGTACGAAAAAACCTGTCCGAATTATCCGGCTAACCAATAACATCGGCATGAAGCACCTTTACTATCTGTTATCCTTTTACCTTGCAACGGTTGCCCTTCAGGCCCTTGCACAGGACTGCCCCCAGGCCCTGCGCCTTGCCCGCGCCATCTACGACCAGGGCCGCCTGCAGGAAGTAGAAACCTACCTGCAACCCTGCTTTACCGGCAAAAGTGCCGATGGCCAGAAAGCTCTTATGGTAGAAGCCTACAAACTGTTGTGCCTTAGCCACATTTACCTGGAAGAACCCGAAAAGGCCGATGCCGACATGCTGAACATAAAGAAAACCGACCCCTACTACCGGCCCAACGAAGGTGTTGATCCGGCCGAATATGTGGCCCTATATAAAACCTTTCGCGAAGCACCCATATTCCGGTTCGGCGGGCGAATGGGTCTTAATGCAGCACGGCCATCGGTACAATCGGTTAATTCGGCTGTGCAACTGGCCGAAGGCAGCCAATACAAATATGGCCTTTCGTTCGGCTTTGGGCTTGGCTTTGACCTGCCCCTTACACCATTGCTAACCCTGCACGCTGAGTTGCTGTACAACCCCTGGCAATTTTCGCTTACCGAAAAGGTTATAATAAACGATCCCTACACCGGACAGCAACGTGTAAACGAATTTCAGGGTACCGAAACCCAAAACTGGATTAATATGCCGGCTCAGGCGGAATATGAATTGTTTACCTCATCCAAATCCATTTCGCGTTTCAGTCCGTTTGTCGCGGCAGGTATAAATGCCGGCTACCTGCTTAATGCCAGCATCACAGCCGAGCGCCAGCGCGAGGGCCAGTCAACCGTACCAGAAGCTAACATCGAAATAAGCCGCAACAAACTTAACGCAGGTTTTGTGGTTTCGGCCGGCATAAAACCCAGGTTAGGAAGCGGAAAACTGGTAGTAGAATTAAGATATACCTATGGCTTAACCCCGGCAACCACACCCGAAAAAGCTTTCGCCAACGAGCGGCTGCTGGCCGACTACTATTATGCCGATCCGATTTTCAAGGTTCAAGCTCTTGCTTTTTCAGTATCCTATCTTCAGGAAAAATTTTCACCAAAAAAATTAATTAAAAAGTAATGCAAAAACATCTGCTCTGGTTAATTGCTTTTGCGGCACTTGCCTGCACCAACCTGGACAACGGACGACCCGCCAACCGAGCAACCTTTGTACGCTATTACGAAGGCCCCTATAATCTAACCGCCACTGCCCTTGAAGTAATTCCTTCGGGGTATGTTATTTTAGGAAATATTTTCGTGTCTCTGCCTGACACTTCATTTGTGCAGGCAGCCCTGCTGGACATTGATTTAGCCGGCACCCTTAACGGAGATATACATTACTATCCGGGTGGCTCCGGAAAATCGTTCAAACCCATTTATAACCTTGGCGGATTGGCGGGCTTTGTTGTAGTAGGCGACAGCGTGTTCATTAATCCTTTTGCCGAGCAGGCCGGCAACGTTGAAATTTCTTCCATGCGGCTGCTGCTGGTCGATGACTCGTTTAATGCTATTGGCAACTTTTACCTGTCGGATAACACCTCTACCGGAAACCAGGTGCGTGTTGATTTTACAGGCGAGGCAATAGCTGTTAATGCAGCAGATGGCAGAATTGTGGTACTCGGCACACGAAAGGCCAACCTCACCAGTCCGGCTGAGCCCTTTCTGCTGGGCATTGCCCCCGATTTTAGCTCGAACTGGTATCTGCCCTACGAGCTCATACCCGGACGCACAGGCATTAACGGCAAAAGCATTCATTATCTGGGCAACCGCATTTTCTGGACACGCGCCCTCTCTGAAGTACAGGGAAGTTTTATAAACAGTTGGATAAGCCTGCCGGTAGTCGAAGAAAATTCGTCATTCCTAAACGACAACGCCCTGGGTGAATATGCCGAGGGCGGCCAATACTTTTTAAGCGAAGACTTGACCGTTGCCAGCAACCCGGCCTTCGGCTTTGGCCTTACCGGAACCTTCAGCAAAAGCACCGATGGCTCCAAAGCCAATATTTTCTTTGCCCGTGCATTTTCAAACGGCACCTTTGTGCCCGGCAGCCTGCGCTTCTTTGACATGAGCCTCTCGGCTGACGGTACCCCGCTGGCCGACAGTACCCAGTCGGTTGTTGTAGATGAAGGGCATGCCATTACCGCCACCCGCGACGGGGGCTTTGCAATAGCAGGCACCATTACCACGGTACCCGGCGTGCTTGGAAAGGGCGGCAAAGACATGGTTTTGCTTAAGCTCGATGCCGTAGGAAATCTCCAATGGTACCGGTTACATGGCGGCTCGGGCGATGATATACCCGTAGCCATACGCGAAACACCCGATGGCCTGTTGATAGCCGGAACCCACACATTGGGTAACTACTCAACCATATTCCTCATGAAAACCGATGCCAACGGTGAACTAAAACAGTGAGATTATGAACCGCCTTGCTTTACCTTTTTTCTGCCTGAGCTTTCTGTTGGCTTCAACCCTTGCCTTTGGCCAGTCAGAGCCCGCAAACCATGTTTCAGGTTTTACCGTTACGGCCACCAGCGATACTGAAATTCAGATTTCCTGGACCGATGCTACCGGTTCACCGTTACCGGAATTTTATCTGATCGTGGGCAGAAAGTTACCGGGCGGCACGTTTGCTGCCGTGGCCGATGGGCCCGAAATTCCGGCCGATAACGACTGGAGCGATGATAACTTTGCGGCTATTGTTGTGCATGGCAGTGGTAGTACGCTAACGGTATCAGGGCTTTTACCTGAAACGCTATACGAGTTCGCCATTTATCCTTACCGCGAAAATTCAGGTAATGCCAATTACAAAACCACTGCACCGGTACCCACTGCCTCCGATTTTACCTTTTCCACCCCACCGGGCGGACATTCGGCTACTTTTACAGCAACGCTTTCCGGCACCACCAATATTGTGCTTGCGTTTGATGCCGCCAGTACGCTTACCGATGCCGATGGTTACGTTATCTATCGCAGGGCCGGCAGCGCCGCTTCGCTTGCCGGGCTCACCGATGGCAACCCGCCTCCGGCAATACTGGGAGCATCTACCCAACTGGTAACCGTTACCAACAACTCCGCCACCGGTTTTACCGACACAGGATTAAGTGGTGGCATTACCTATCATTATGTGCTGGTGCCTTATAACTACGATGGCTCCAATAACGACACTTACAACTATCTAACCGATGGAAACGAGCCGCGGGCAAACGCAACCACCACCCTGGTTATTACCCTTACCCAACTTACAGGAGGCATTGCACCCAGCCCGCTGAACAGCGGTAGCGCCAACCAGGCCGTGCTGGGTTTTTCCATCACCACCAACGGGCCGGTAACTTTTAATGCCCTGAATGTAAATGTTAGCTCAACACCAGTGGGCAAATTTGCCTCACCCCGATTATTTAGTTCAGCGGACACCAACTTTGACGGTGGCGATATATCAATAAACACCGGTTCGCTTACCCCCACCCAACTGCAGTTTACCTCCATTGGCCAATTGCTCACGGCCGGAACGTATAATTACTTTGTTGTGGTTAACGTATCGCCCACGGTTAATGCCTCAACCCCCTCCATACAACCCTCATTTACCGAAGCGAACATAACTTTTACCAGTCCTGCGGCAAGCGCCCAGGCTGCTACATTAACAGGATTAAATTACTCCTTTGCCGATGCTACTCCGTCGGTCATTACCTCAACCAATCCGGCTGATAACGCTACCGGTGTATCGGTTAACCTGAACACCTTGCAGATAATCTTTAATGAAGATGTTGCATATGATGGCGACAACTCCACCAACGATGAGCGCATAAGGTTGCGCAGCGGCGGGAGTGATATAGAGATTATTGACCCCTTAAATGTAAGTGTTTCGGGAAATGTGGTTACCTTCACCATTGGTACCTCCCTTACGGCCGGCACAAGCTATTCGGTGCAAATCGGCAACTCGGTTTTCAGAGACCTGGCCAACAATTACTTTCCCGGTATATCCAACGATACCGACTGGAATTTCCAAACCGAATTTCCTCCTTCAATTACCGGCTACTCAACAAACCCCATCTGCATGGGCGAAGTGCTTACCATTACAGGAACAGGCTTCGGAACAGCTCCGTCGGTAACCATTAACGGCATTCCCGTTACACCCTCATCCTCTACGGCTTCTTCCATTACATTAACCGTACCCACCACCACAGCAGGCCTTGCCACCGTAGTGGTTACCAATACCACCAACGGCCTGAACGATGCCGACAATACCTTGGTTTTAAAGGAAGCTATTGCTTCTGCTTTACCGCTGTACGCCACTCCAACGGCACCGCTGATAGGAGAAAACTACCAAATTTCAATTGATAATACCCAAACCTTCGTAAACTATCGCCTGCGCGAGTTGCCCAACCCTTTCTCGGGCGGCACCACGCCGGGCAATGGTGCAACGGTTACCTTTGGCACAGTATTTAACAAAAGCACAGCAGGTACCTACCAGTACGAAGTGCAGGCAACCTCTTCGGGATGTACAACGGTGGTTTACGGTCCGCTTGCTGTTACGATTGTTGAACTGACGGCCAATGCCGGGGCCGATCAAACCATATGCAATGGCGAAAGTGTACGCCTGGGCGGCTCGCCTACTGCACAGGGCGGCACGGGCTACTATGCTATATCTTGGAGTGCTTCACCGCCCGATCCCTCCCTTTCAGGGCAGGCCAATACTTCTAATCCTATTGTTACCCCTACGGTAACCACTACCTATACAGTTACAGTTGACGACAGCTCGCCCGCTACTCCGGCTGTCGATCAGATAACCATTACGGTAAACCAGCCTGCAGATGCAAATAATATACAAATTGTTTTAACACCCGACAGCACAGCTTATAAAGTTACCTCACCGCCTATAGATTTAAGCTACACATTATCGGGGGGAGTTACCGGTACGGGTGTTTTCAGCGGACCGGGCGTGAACAGTTCTCAGAATAAGTTTTATCCCGGCGCAGCCAATATAGGAGAAAATACCGTAACCCTTACCTTTACCGCCAGCAACGGATGTATTACCACAAAGACAAAAATAGTGAATGTGTACAGCCAGGACGTTTTCTTACCCGGACTGAGAAGCACTTATTGTGAAAATGATACCGATCAAGTCCTTTATATACAAGAACTCCCTACCGTAGTATTCCAGGATGAGGCCTACTTATATAATTTAAATACGAGTTCCTCTATTCCGAGTAATTCGGGGATGGGCTGGGATTTTAATTCCACCACTGACGAGATAACTATAAATCCAAATATATTAGGACCTGGTAGTTACCGTTTCAAACTGATTTACAGAAACATCATACTATGCCTTTTTTTGCCCGATTGTCGTTACGAAGCTCTTATTAATTTTAAGATATTACCACTGCCTGCTGTTAATATAATAACAAGATCTAACGTTTGCATTAACGAGACCAATCCCGAAATAAGGGTAAATCCAACAGGAGGTACATTAACAGTAAACGGCTCTTCAACGGGAATTATCTTTTCCGCCGGTCAATATTTTCTGGATGTGGACGAATCCGAGCTTTATACCTCGGGTGAGGCACCCGGTTACAATACCCTTGAATATTCCTATACCGATGACAACGGCTGTCAAAACAGCACAACTGCCAACGTTACCATTTATGATGTACCAGTTCCCAACTTCAATAATAGTCCGGTATGCGATGGCCTGGCAAAAGAATTTTCGCTCAATCCGGGAACCGTTATTCCTGCGGGTGTTACCATAAGCCGTTACCTATGGGAATTCGGAGATAATTTTTCAAGCACTTCAACCGATGTGAACGAGGTTATTCTCCATAGATATCAAGGTCCCAATAATTACAATGTTACATTAACCATTGAAACTACCGATAACTGTAAGGTATCTACCAGCAAAACCGTTACTGTGGCACCCGTTCCGCAAGTAAGTTTTACCTGGGAAAATGTATGCCACCGGCAGGCCACACAGTTTTATGCAAGCACTTCACTTACAGACAGCCAGATTGCTTCATTCGAATGGAACTTTGGCGATGGCACAACAATTAACCTGCCTCCGCCACGCAATACACCCCTTGCTCTTCCCAATACACAAGGAACGCTCATTGAACCACTGCATCGCTTTACGCTTGCCGACAGTGCCACGGCACAGGTGTTTCCGGTAACCTTCAGGGTTATCACCAACTTTAACTGCGAGCGCGATACTACCGTAAACGTGTATAAAGTACCCAATATAACGGTAACCGGTACAGGAACCAGCCCCTTCCATCTGTCGGACTTCGATGGCCCCACCGTTCAATGGGTAAGCGGAGGAATCAACTCATCGTGGGCTTTAGGCATGCCTGCAGGCACGCTCATCAATGCCGATGCCTCAGGCTCGGGAAAGGCGTGGGTAACCAACCTCAACGGTCCTTATAATATAAACGAAAAATCGTGGGTACACAGCCCTTGCTTCGACCTGAGCCAGCTCACCCTGCCCGTGCTGGGGTTCGACCGAAGGCTGTTAACCGGAGCAGAAGATGGCGTTGTGCTGCAGGTTAATACCACCGGCACCACTGGTGGCGATGTAAACTGGCAGGTAGTGGGAAATGTCGGGGAAGGCCTTAACTGGTATAACAGTACGGCTATTCTGGGAGCACCGGGCGGACAGATAGCCGTGGGTTGGGAAGGCTCATTCGCTCCCGATTCAGCCGGCTGGAGAAAAACCCTCATTGCACTGGACGACTACCTCCCGCCTCTGGGTTCGGCTGCACGTAAAAACATCCGCTTCCGGTTTGCCTTTGGCAGCGATGGGGGCTTTAATGAGCGGGAAGGCTTTGCCTTCGACAACTTCAGAATAGACAAACGCAGCCGGGTTGTGCTGGTAGAACAATTTACCAATAACGGTTCATCCAATAACTCGCCTGCCGAACCCAACCGGTTCAGCAACCAACAGGTTAATAATTTTATTGGTTTGCCCAAAACTACCAACGAAATTGTTAAGATAGAATACCATGTCGGTTTCCCGGGCCCGAATATCGACCGGCTGTATCTGGATAACACAGCCGATGCCTCGGCCCGCGCTGCCTATTACGGCGTAACGGCAACACCCTACACTTTCCTTAACGCCCTCCATCAGAACGGTGATTTTTACAATCCACCCGACCCGCCCGGCACCAGCTGGGCGCCCGGCCTGTTCAGCCAGCTTTCGCTGGAACCCGCACCGGTAAAAATTGACACCATTTATACCATTAACGAAAATTCCGATGGCATAGAAGACAGCCTTACCATTGTTGCAAAATTCAGCACCTTGCAAAACATACCCGCCGGCATGACCGTACACGTTGTGGTGGTGGAAAGAGAAATTGATGCGGTTACAGGCACCAACGGTGAAACCAACTTTAAGTATGTAATGAAAAAAATGCTGCCCAATGCCTTGGGCACCCGATATAGCAATGTATTACCAGCCAATTTTACCGATGAGGTTAAAGTACACTGGGTGCCCCGGGCCTACCACCCCGACAGTCTCTCGGTGGTTGTATTTGTTCAGGACCAATCTACCCGAACAGTTTACCAGGCGCGGTTCCTCAGGTCGCTGCAGTACCTGCCTGCCAACAGCCTGGTAACCGGCATCGAGAATCCGTTTACTTCCGCTGAGGTACAGGTTTACCCCAACCCGGCCAGCGAGCAACTCAACATACTTCTTGCCGAACCTGCTTCGGAAGCTACTTCCGTAATCCTCATCGACATGCACGGCCGGGCGGTGCAGGAATTTATTTTGCCGGCAGGACAGCAAAATATTACACTTGCCACCCACCACCTTATGCCGGGTATGTATGTACTTATGCTCAAGGCCGGAATGCATACCATCCGGAAGAAGGTAATGGTGGTAAATAACTAATAACCTTTAACACTCCGAGTGTATCTTTCTTTCAGGTAAGGGCTTGCTGACTGGAGGCATACAGCCCAATCCCGGAACAGGTCATTGAGTCGGTAATGGGATCAACCCGAAAGGCCGCAAGAAGATCATTCGATTGGTGCAAAAGCGGCATCCTTACCTAAGCGTCAGCAAGATTCTGAGGGTATATGTAAACGAAGGTTTTTCACAATCCAACTAATCCCATTATGATACAGCTACAACGCAATTGACTTTATGACGGATGTACTTCAAAACGGAAGGCAGTTTCGCACATTCTATGTCTTGGATCATTATAATGGGCAGGCACTCGGTATCCTCAATGCCTTTAGCATACCGGCCAGAAAAGCAACCTCCTTTCTGGATCGGGCAAGTTGCTCCTCAGCAGAGCCTGCCTGCCATGCCTGCGGCAGGTAAACGGGCAGGCAGGCCTGCTTCCGTTTCGGTTCAACATTTGGAAAATTAAAATCAGCAATCTAAATTCACATGTGCCAAATTTCGTTATAACCTAAATTTTTTCACCCATGAAAAAGTTGCTGCTAATAGGAGTACTATTACTTTGTGCTTGTTTCTCTAAAGCCCAAAGCGATTGTGGAAACGAGCCAACACAACCTTCCTCCAATGTAAGTATCTTAAATATCACCTCATCTGAGGTTTTTGCAAGTTTTAATATTGGAAACGGAGACATAAGAGTAATATTCGTACGAGAAAATCTTCCTGTAAATGTCGAATTGCAGGGATGTATTGATGCGTCGACATTTGCAAATCTTCATAGGAATGCTACGTATTCAGCTAGTGAGTTTGATTTTGGTGAAGGTAATTTTTTGATTGGCTACTATGGTAATGAGCTCAGTAGTCCACAAACGATAACGTCTTTTGGATTAAAACCTGGCACTAACTATCATTTTGTGGTTTTCGAAGGGAAATATAGTGGCGGTTTTATTAATTTTTTAACCTCATCCTATTTAACTTTTTCTGTAACCACAATTCAATGCAATTCAAATAGACCTACCAACCCTTCTCAAAATCTTATTGCATCTTCCATAACAGGAAACACTTTGGACCTTAGTTGGACACCTGGTAACGGAAACATGCGGATGGTTGTAGCGAACGAAGCATTCCCTGTTTCATATAAACCAATAGATGGAACTCCTTGTCTCGGAAGTTGTAATTCCCCAAATCCAATTAATCTGGATAATCAAATAATTAATAACAGGATTGTTTATTATGGTAATGGTAATTCATTAAAATTAGAGGGGCTCAAACCTGGCACAAGGTATTACTTTTCAATATTTGAGGTCAACACTTGCGGATGGAAATTCCTTATCGAAGATTATCTCTCAAATGATTTTACTACAGAATGCTCTGTACCAACACCAACACTAAATGTAACGGATGTTTCCTTAACTAACATCAGCAATATTTCCTATAATCTGAATTTTCTTGGAAACGGTAATGGTAATGCCCGGGTAATTATAGCCAAAGAGGGATCCCCGGTTGATCGTTATCCGGCTGATTGTTATTCATTTGAAAATGAAATCAATACCTTTCCATTTGGTTACCATCCAATTGAAAACAATAATTACATCCTGTTTGCTGGTAGTACGCCAGAGTATTCACCATCAGTTCCGATACTTGGTTTAACACCAGGCAAAACGTATTACCTCTCAATTTTTGAGGCTAATTATATTAAGTATGGTAACGAATACAGGTACAAATTTTTAACTACTAATTCCAAAACCATTTCGGTCACTGTTCCAAATTGTACAAAATCCGAACCTACAATTCCTTCAAGCAACATGGTTTTTTCAGACGTTAGTTCAAATGGTGTTACGCTTAATTGGCAAGCAGGTAATGGTACATCACGTTTAGTTTTGGTAAATTACAATTCAGAACCAGATGCATCATGGTTGTTAGACGACTATGACCTTTCCAAAGTGCTTGCTAATCCCAATAATGTTATTTTATCACCTAATATAAAAGGCACTTATTTTTTTGATGTGGTAAACGGTTCTAATCTAAAGTTAAACAACTTATATGGAGGAACGTTGCACGTAAAAATTATTGAGTACAATACATCATGTGGAATAGATTATAACCTAACCAATACGTATTCTTCATCTATTTGTATACCACCGCCCTCACTGATAAATGCATCTTCAACCACATCCTGCTATTATAATTACTTGTGGGTAGAACCTTACGATCCAAATATAATGGACATTCAATGGTTTAAAGATTCCCACATAGGTCTAACTAAAATTGAGGGAGCAACTCACAATGACTATTTTGCTTTTGAAACAGGATCCTATGTAGCAAGGATTAAAACTACTTGCACTACTATTTATACGCAACCCATCAATGTAGAAGTGCAAACTATTGATTTTGTCTTGGATCTAGAAAGTATAAGTATTTGTTATGGTCAAACAGAATTTCCACTTCAGCTTTCAATTAACAAAGGAAGTCCTGATAGTTATAAAATTACATGGGGAGATATGGATCAACCTGGTACCGAATGGACTCCGCTATCAGGTAATCAAATACAAGTTTCAAATTGGTTTGGTGGTGAAGTAACGCCCTCTGGAATTTTTTTTAAAGGAAAGGTTTGGCTAAAAAATTCACGTGGTTGCACCGCTTCTAAGAAAATTAATCTTTCTATTATCGTTCCTCCAGATATCGGTAATTTTACCTTTCCAAAAATTTGTTCTGGTACATCTTCAACTGCCATTTCGTATAGTTATGTAAACGGTTCTCCCAACCAATATAGAATTGATTGGCAAACACTAACTGATGTACCATGGACAACGTTACCGCCAGACTCGATACCAATTACCGGGTTGCCTGCTACTCCGGGAACATATTACGGTTGGATTTACGTACGAAATTCTTCAGGATGCGAAATAAGTAAATCAATTCAGGTTAATGTAAAAGCCAATCCATCAATAACTCCTTCAAGCATTGCACCTGTATGTTCAGGAGTTACATCCTCATCAATACCCATTACTGGCGCAACAGGATCACCTGACCAGTACCGGATTGATTGGGCAACATTGACAGACATTCCGTGGACTACTTTACCACCGAACGCCATAACTATCACAGGTTTGCCAACAGCAGCAGGAACATACACAGGTACTCTATTCGTTCGTAACACTTATACTGGTTGCGAGAGCAATGCCTTTCCAATTTCCGTTACCGTAAATCCTAAACCAAATGTAACCTCGGCAAACAAAACCATCTGCTCAGGGGAATCTTCATCCCTATTGTTGACTTCTGATGTAGGTGGAGCAATATTCAATTGGACGGTTCAAAGTAAATCGGCCAACATAACACACATTACTGTTGGTACAACAGGAACAAGCAATCCAATTAACCATACGCTAACCAATACATCAACCAACCCAGGCACAGTAGTGTATCGCGTTACGCCAACAGCAAGCGGATGTACCGGTACATTTAAAGACATAACGGTAACGGTTAATCCGCCTGTTATTGCCAGTATCACTGGGAATTCAATTATTTGTTCGGGGAACTCAACAACTTTAAGCGCCAATCCCAGTGGTACGGGTTATACTTATCTCTGGTCAACCGGATCAACACAACGTTCGATAACCATAACAACTCCCGGTACCTATTCGGTTACAGTGTTTTACAATGGTTGCGCTTCGGTGCCTGTTACCCAAACTACTCAAGTAACTGCCGGGGGGCATCGCATTAATGTCGATGGAGATCTCTGCAATGATGGAAGAGTAATTTTAACTGCTGGTCAAGGTTATAGTTACAGCTGGTCTACAGGAGCTACTTTCAAGACGATAGTCGTGTATGAACCAGGAACGTATGTGGTTAGCTACTATTCAGACTTAGGCTGCTATGGAACCGCAGAAGTATCGTTTACAATGGGCGGGTTGGCATGCATCTATGCAATTAGGTCTACTCCCGAAGAAGAATTTGGAGACGAAATAAATATCTACCCCAACCCGGTCTCTTCTGAACTCCACATTAAGCTTGGCGAAGCTGCAAGGCAGCCCGTTGACGCAGCGATTACCGATATGCATGGCCGGATGGTGATGCAACTTAACCTGCCTGCAGGAAGGCAACATACTATCCTGGACACCCGTCACCTAAACCCAGGTATGTACCTGCTGCAACTCAGACAGGGCGCGCACACCATTCGTAAGAAACTCATGATTGTTCATAACCGGTAAACGCTAAAAAAATTACAATTTCGCACTTTGAGGGTTATCTTATAGTGCCCCATGCCAAAGAGTGGTAAAAGCGCCCGCTTTTTCGACTTTCAATCGGTTGTGGAATTTAAACTGCAGCATATTTAAAAAACCCGATAATCACCACATACGGCCATTAAAAGAATTTTAAAACCGTTGCAGGTGTGGCTACCTTACCCTATTTTTAAGACTCAAACGACCCGAGAAATGGAGGTTTTTTTACAAGCAGAAGCCTGGCTGGCCTTGCTAACCCTTACCTTTTTTGAAGTAGTGCTGGGCATTGATAATATTATTTTTATTTCCATTATCTCCAACCGGCTTCCTGTCGAAATCCGCGCCCGAACACGCAACATGGGTTTGCTGCTGGCTATGGTGGTGCGTATTCTGCTGCTGCTTAGTATTACATGGGTTATAACCTTTACTGAACCCTTATTTACCTTAGGCGACCTGCTGCCCGAATTTCTGCACAGGTATGTAAATGCTGAACATGGTTTTAGTGGCAGAGATCTTATTTTAGGGTTTGGCGGCCTGTTTCTTATCGCCAAAAGTACCCGTGAAATAAACCATGAAATGGAAGGCGAGGACGAAGTGCTTACCGTTGAAAAACAGGCCAAAGTAAATGTACCCGCGGTTATCCTTCAGATCATTCTTATTGATATCATCTTTTCGTTCGACTCCATACTTACCGCCGTTGGCCTTACCAATCAGGTTATCATCATGATTGTTGCGGTAATTATATCCATTGGCATAATGATGGTGTTTTCTGGCAAAATAAGCGACTTCATTCACCGCCACCCATCCATGGAGGTGCTGGCACTTGGCTTCCTTATCCTCATTGGCTTTATGCTTTTCCTGGAAGGGCTGGAGTATGAAATACCCAAAGGCTACATCTATTTTGCGGTTGCCTTCTCGCTTCTCATCGAAATGGTAAACATCAGGGTACGCGGTCGCAGGGAGAAAAGGCGCCAGCTGGAAATGGTGAGAGAAGAAGACCAGGACTTGCAGCCAGCCGAAAAAACGTGAACCCATCATACCAACCTCCGGCATTTTTGTTCAATGGCCACCTGGAAACCATTTACCCGGCCCTGTTCAGAAGGGTAAGTGCTTTGCCCTACCGCCGCGAACGCATTTACACGCCTGATGATGATTTTCTGGACCTGGACTGGCTTACAAGAGGCTCTGAAAATCTGGTAATTATTTCGCATGGCCTGGAAGGAAACAGCCAGCGCCCCTATGTACGCGGCATGGCGTGTGCCCTTCATGCGGCCGGTTTCGATGTGCTGGCCTGGAACTACCGCGGCTGCAGCGGAGAAATAAACCGGCAACTGCGCTTTTACCACAGCGGTGCTACCGATGACCTTGAAGTGGTTATTCAGCATGCCTTTGCCAAAGGATATGCTACCCTGCGGATGGTGGGCTTTAGCCTGGGTGGCAACCTTACCCTGAAATATCTGGGTGAAAAACCTGATATTCCGCATGGCATCAGGCAGGCCATTGTGTTTTCGGTACCCCTGGATTTGGACGGAAGCTGCGATACCATTTCAAAACCGGTTAACCGGCTGTACGAACTCCGATTCCTTAACAGCCTGAAAAACAAAATTCGCAGCAAGGCCCGCCGGATAAAGGCACTTGATACCCGGCCACTGAAAAGCATTAATACCCTGCGCGAATTCGATGAGCACTATACGGCGCCCCTTCATGGCTTTAATAATGCCCGGCATTATTACCAGAGCTGCAGCGCACTGCGGTTTACCGACCACATTACCATTCCCACCCGCATTATCAACGCGCAAAACGATCCGTTTCTAAGTGCTTCCTGCTTTCCGCAAAAGTTAGCCGAAGGCAGCGGCCCTGTAAAGTTGCTTACTCCCCCGCGCGGAGGGCATGTGGGGTTCGCACAGTTCGGTACAAATGGCGTATATTGGTCAGAGTTGCAGGCCGTAGCCTTTTTTACCCAAAATGATTGACCGATACAGCATATCTGCCCCGGCCGAACAGATTATGAGCCGGTTTGGTGCCGATGTTCCGCAGCACTACCAACCCCGCTACAATGCTGCGCCAACCCAGTTGCTTCCGGTAATTACGGCTGAGGGGGCCCGGGGTGTCTCTACCTTTTACTGGGGAAGACCGCCCGCCATGTCGGCCAACCGGGCGTTGGGAGAAAAGCTTATCAATACCCGGCTGGAAACACTCATGGAACGCCCTACCCTCGCGGCCAACCTGCTGAAAAAACGGTGCATTATACCAGCCGATGGTTTCTTCGGCTGGAAAAAAACCGGAAAGAAAACAGCCATCCCCTACCGTTTTGTGGTGCAAGCCGGAATTTTTTCGATGGCGGGTATTTGGGAAGAATTTGAAAATGACGATGGCGAAACCGTACACACGTTTTCGGTTATTACCCTGCCGGCCAATAAGCTGGTGGAACCTGTTTGCCCGCGTATGCCCGTAATACTCGATGCCAAGAGTGAGCACATCTGGCTTTCAGCCACCAACGATATGGTTTTGCTTATGGGGCAGCTTGTAGCCTGGCCACCCGAACAGATGAATCTGTTTACGGTAAGTCCGCGAATTGCCGATCCCGGTGCCAATCATCCTTCGCTTATTGTGCCCATGCCTGCGGCCGATCAGCACGGCAATCTTACGCTGTTCGATTAGCCGGTTGAGCGATTATCTTTTCAAAATCCGTCATCTTCTTCCCTGCGGGCAGGTTTCGGGTCGGCTGCATTTTTAGATTTACCCTTGTTCTTTTTCAGAAAACCAAATGGTGATTTCTTTTTGGGAGCCGCCCCGGGCACTCCCGGGGGAGCTGCCGTGCCGGTGTCGGGTGGATTATCCAGCTCGTTAAAGTCAAGCTGGTATTCATCTTCCTCATTTCGCTGCACGGGCTGTGCACGGAGCGTATCAGCAGCGGCTTTCTTTGGCTTTTTCCTAAACACGTTGCTGAAAAACCCTCTTATGCCTTTTCTTTTACGGGCCTGCTCTGTACCTTCTTCTTCGGCTTGCATACGGGCAAGTTTCACGTCAGGCAGTATCAGCACATCGCGCAGGTACCACATGTAATTATCCTGCTCAATGTTAAAACCAATATGCACCACATAATAACGGGGTGTTTCGGGTACAAACCGGTTAGATGCGGCATCGTACTTCAGGCTGTCGGGAAAATTGTACTTCAGCACCCGCACTTCACGGTCTTTGGTAATTACATACCGCTCTGGCTCGGCAACCGAATCAGCAGCCTTAGGGGGTAAATCGGGAATATAAGTGGAGTCGATGACCGAGCGTGCGGCTTTTTCCAGCTCGGCCCGGGTTACTTCGCTTCCCTCCTGGAGGGAATCGGGCACCACGGGATTAACGGGTTTGGCGGGTACCGTTGAAAGCTGGCGGACTTTTTTCCTGTACGGTACCACTTCGCCTATGAGATATTTATTCTTGCTGGCGGTAAGTACTTTGGGGGTAGAGTCTTCATTGAAATAGCTAAACTTTTTGCGCAGCTCATTTTTATCGTAGATAAAGGCGCTTTGATAGGCAGGGCAAACCATCTTCTGGGTGCATGAAAACGCCAGCAACAAAATGAGGAACCAAAGGAATACCAGCCAACGCGCCATGAAAGTGCCTATCTGGCAAAAATAACGATTTATACGGGAAGATATTGGCTTCGGGCCAGAAAGGTAACCCCTTGTAAATCAATTGTTCACACCGCACAGATTAATCCTTAGCCTGAGTCACCCGCCCATTAATACCCAAAAACACATCGTTTCAG
>FWPU01002812.1_pt1 | contig 46286 bp, 47 predicted proteins | sample 2228361 | NCBI WGS metagenome assembly FWPU01 (sample SAMEA103939777, study PRJEB20133) | metagenome
CATGCTGGAAGAGCACCGGGTCGCCACCGCCAGCGGCGTCGAAGAAATGCGTACCGAAGTGGCGATCAGTGAGCAGCATGGTGACCGCGCCAGCCAGTACCGGCATGACTGCGAGCAGCAGGAATGCCGTGATCAGCCAGGTCCACACGAACAGCGGCATCTTCATGAGCGTCATGCCCGGGGCGCGCATGTTGAGGATGGTGGCAATGACGTTGAGCGCACCAAGCACCGAGGAGATACCCATCATGTGGATCGAGAGGATCGTCAAGTCGGTGCCGATCCCGCCCTGCACCGACAGCGGCGGATAGAGTGTCCAGCCAACGGCCGGTCCGCCGCCCGCGTTCTGGAACAGCAGGCTAGAGAGCAGCAGCGTGAACGCGAACGGCAGGATCCAAAAGCTCCAGTTGTTGAGCCGCGGCAGCGCCATGTCCGGTGCGCCGATCATCATCGGGATCTGCCAGTTGGCGAAGCCGGTGAAGGCCGGCATGACTACACCGAAGATCATGACCAGGGCGTGCATCGTGGTCATCTGGTTGAAGAAGTGCGGGTCCACCACCTGCAGCCCGGGCTGGAAGAGCTCGGCGCGGATGACGAGCGCCATCGCGCCGCCCACGAAGAACATGATGAGCGCAAACCACAGGTAGAGTGTGCCGATGTCCTTGTGGTTGGTGGTGGCCAGCCAGCGGCCAATGCCGCTCGGATGTGCCGCGTGATGTGCCGTTGCCATGTCTCGATCTCCTGTGCCACTTTGCATTATTTATTTACTTCGCCTGCGCCACGCCACCAGCGCTACGCGCCGCGGCCACCTGGGCGGGTTGGACCACGTCGCCGGCCTTGTTGCCGAAGCTGTTGCGCTCGAAAGTGACGACCGCGGCGATGTCCGCATCGTTGAGCTGCGCGCCGAAGGCGGCCATGGCCGTGCCGGGCTTGCCGTGCAGAACGATGTTCAGGTGCCCGGCGACCGGGCCAGTGGCGATCTGGCTGCCCGCCAGCTTCGGGAAGGGACCCACACCCTCGCCATTCGGGCCATGACAGGCGGCGCAGGTACCGGCATAGACCTGCTTGCCGCGGGCCATGAGTTCGTCACGTGTCCAGGTCTTCGCGGCGGCGGCCGCGGCCGAGGCATCCTTAGACTTCTGCACACTCACCCACTTGTCGAATTCCTCGGGGGAGACCGCCTGCACCACGATCGGCATGAAACCATGGTCCTTGCCACACAGCTCCGCACACTGGCCGTGGTAGGTCCCGGGCTTGTCGATGCGCGTCCATACCTCGTTGACAAAGCCGGGGATGGCGTCTTTCTTCACACCGAGCTGCGGCACCCACCAGGCGTGGATGACATCAGCGGCAGTGATGACGAAACGAACCTTCTTGCCCGTAGGCAGCACGAGAGGATTGTCCACCTCAAGCAAGTAGTGCCCCCCCTTCTCGGTCTTGTTCTCGATCTGCTCACGCGGGGTGGCCAGATTGCTGAAGAATTTGACACCATGGTCGGGGTATTCGTACTGCCATTTCCACTGGTAGCCGGTGATCTTGACTGTCATGTCGGACTTGGAGAGGTCCTTCATCGCGATCAGTGTGGCGGCCGAGGGGATGGCCATGCTCACCAGGATCAGGAACGGGATGATGGTCCAGATGATCTCAAGCGCGGTGTTGTCGTGGAATCTGGCCGGCTTGACACCGCGGCTCTTGCGGTGGGCGATGATGGACCAGAACATGAAGCTGAAGACGATCACGAAGATCGCAACGCAGACCCCGAGAATCAAGTTGTGCAGATTCAGGATCTTTTCCGCGACCGGCGTGACGGGCGGCTGGAGATTCAGCCCGTACTCGGCAAAGGCAGGAAGAACGAAAAGGGCTGAGATCGCACCCAAGATCAGGCGGGAAGCCACGCCAGCGAGGTGCTTGACACGCATTAAGGTCATACTCCTCTCCCGAGTGGTTATGTAGGCAAATCTTGTCGCGGCAAGGCTAAGGTCGCCCTTCTCCCATGACCCGCTTTAGCCGCCAGTACAGCGCACGCCGCTCTTCTTCGCCCATGGCGGCGGCAACCTCCACGAATCGCCCATGCGATCCGATCAAAAGCCGTGACGGATACCAGCCCTGCCCCGCGCGGGCCAGGCGAGCCCTGGCCCAGTAACGCGGAAAATCTTGCCGGCGTTCCGTACCACCCTCGCGCTGAATAATCCGCACCCGCTCTTCGTCTACCACCAGGACCTCGCAATCGTCGGCATGGCGGTGCAGGTACCACAGGACAGCACCGATCACGGCGATCTCTAGTCCCATGAACGGGAGGACCAGCCAGGCCCCCACTATCGCGAATCCGGTGCCGATGACCAACGCCAGCGCCGTGAACGCCGCCAGCAGCACCCACAGCGTCTCAGGGCGAAGCGAGCGGTTCGGGCGAATGAAGATCTGCAGTACATCCTGCGAGCCTTCTTCTGGCGAGAGGCCTGACTCCATTGCATACGCCCCGCACAATCTGCGTCGGCACGCGATGCGACAGCTTCGGCCCGCCCAGCACCCGGTGTCGCGTCACACCGATATATAACGTTATTGTTCATATATTGACCGAAATCATCTTGCCAATGAGCAAAATTGACTGCGGTCATGAAATTTTTGCGCGCGCAAACTATCACAAGCATGCATAGGCTGCAACCGGCGCATTGCGGCCGCAAGCGCGGAGCAAAGCGATGCATGCCCAGAGGGGATACCTACTATTTTACTAAGATTTAAGAAGTGATTTTTATCAATTCATCGAGCGCGAACGCCTCGGCAAGAGGCGCTGCTTGTCCCAATTGCTGATGTGGAAATTCCGCGATGAGCGGCGCGTCGAGCCGTGTGCGCAGCGTTTCGATGTTTTCCCTCGCGAGCGCCATCTCAGGGTCGAGATGATTTGCCACCCACCCGGCAAGCGTACAACCCGAGGCGCGCACCGCCTGCGCGGTCAGCAGCGCATGATTGAGGCAGCCTAGCCGCAAGCCGACGACCAGGATCACAGGCAGGCCCAAGGCGCGGGCCAGATCGGCCATGGTGAGTGCAGACCCGAGTGGGACATACCAGCCCCCTGCTCCTTCCACGACCACGCAGTCGGCGCGTGCCCGCAACTGGTAAAAAAGTTCAAGAATGTTTTCCAATCGGATCTCGACACCGTCCGCGCTTGCGGCCAGATGTGGGGCCACCGGTGGCGCGAAGGCATATGGGTTTACCTCTTCGTAGCTAAGCGGCACGGACGAAGCGTCGAGCAGCCGCTCGGCGTCCTCATTGCGCAGTCCCTGCGGGGTCTGGCGGCAACCGCTCGCCACCGGCTTCATGCCTGCTGCTCTGAAACCCGCGCGTGCCAGCCGCGCGAGCAGAGCCTGCGCGGCGACAGTCTTACCTACGCCGGTGTCAGTTCCGGTGATGAACCAGCCGTACATGAATCTCAGGGACGAGGAACGAGGGTCGGGGAACGAGGATAGAGAAAAACAGGCTTCTCATGTTCGTCCTTCGCCCTTTGTCTCTCCTCCCTTTTCAACGGTGCCCATGCGTGGCCGAATACCACCTCAAAGGTGGCCGGGATGCGTCCGTCTTGTGCTATCGCTTCATAGGCCGCGCGAAAGCGTGCAAACTGCCTCCTGCCAGTCAGTCCGCGTGTGCGGCCGGCGGCAAGGTTGTGGGCGCCGAGTCCTTTGAGCTCGCGCAGCAGCTCGAGGACGTCGCCATAGGTAACAGTCAGGCGCTCGACGTCCATGACCGGATCGGCGAAACCGGCGGCGAGCAGCAAATTGCCGAGATCGTGCATATCGAGGAAGGCGTGCACGTGCGCGGCATCGTCGACCGCGCGCCACGCGGCGCGTAGCTCCTTGAGCGTGTCCGGCCCGAAGCTCGTGAAAACGAGCAACCCGCCCGGCGCGATCACGCGCCGGAATTCGGCGAACGCGACGCGCGGGTCGCACCACTGTAGCGCGAGGTTCGAGACGATGAGTCCGATCGTGGCATCCGCCAGCGGCAACCGCTCAATATCGCCCGCCACATAAATGGGCCGGGGCGCGCCGGCCAGGCGCCACCACCACGGTGTGTGTGTGCGCGCGACGCGCAGCATCGCCGCAGCCAGATCGAGGCCCAAAACCGTTGCATAGCGATAACGGCGCACGAGCCGGCGCGTACAGTAGCCCGTTCCGCAGCCGGCGTCGAGCACGCGCGCCGGCATGAAGCCACGCAGCTCATCGAGCCGCGCGAGCAGCCACTCGCCGATGCGGCGCTGCAACCACGCGGCCTTGTCATAGGTATTCGCTGCGCGCTCGAAGGTGACTCGGCACTGCGCGCGGTCGAGGGCGAAGGGGTTGCCCGCATGGTCACTGTGCATCTTTCACTCCGTGCTCGTAGTCCTGCTCTGTTGTCAGTCCGCAAGGAAATGCCCAAGGGCCTCGAGAAACTCCGCTGTGTGCGAGAGAAAAGGCGCGTGGCCAGCCCGCGCGATCACTAGACAGCGGGCGTGCGGCAACCGCGCGGCCAGATACTTTCCCGCCCCAAGCGGCACGAGCCGGTCCTGTCCGCCGTGCAGCACCAGTGCCTTCTGCTCGATGGCCGGAAGCGCCGCCCGCAGGTCGCTGTGTGCCAGCACCTCGAGCCCGGCGTGCAATGCGGCCGCAGACGGCGCGCCGCGGCTCAAGATCTCGGATCGCAGCCGGCGCAGCACACCCCACTCACCGGCTGCCGTCTGAAGCGTAACAAAGCGCTGCAGCGCCGTGCGCCAGTCACGCTCGAGATCGGCAGCAAAACCGGCGAGCACTTCTGGCGCCACCGCGCAGTCCCAGTCTGCAGCGCGGGTGAAGCGCGGGGTAGCAGCCACGAGCACCAGTTTCGCTACCCGCCTGGGGAAGCGTCGTGCCGCCTCTAGCGCTACGAGCGCGCCGAGCGACCAACCGATCCAGACCGCCGCGCACGGCGGCGCCACGTGTAGACAGGCCTCGGCCAGGTCCTCGACCGTTTGCGGCACTGCCTCCAAAGCGCGGCTACGACCATGGCCTGGCAGGTCCGGCACGGTGAAACGATATGCGCCGCTCAGCTTGGACACGATCGTGCTCCAGACACCGCCGTGCAGTGCCCAGCCGTGCAGCAACACGACCTCCGGCCCCCGGCCGGTGCGTTCGACGTACATCGCTACGTAACCGCCGGCTGCAGCCCAGCGAGCGCCTCGAGTAGCCGCTCCACGTGTGCCTCGGTGTGCGCCGCGCAGAATGTCAGGCGCAGCCGCGCGCTTCCGCGCGGGACGGTCGGCGGACGGATGGCCGGCGCGAGAATCCCGTGCTGGCGCAGCCAGCGGCTGGCACCGAGCGCTTTTTCCACGCTGCCGAGTATGATCGGCTGAATGGGTGTTTCGGCCCCGACCAGCTTAAAACCAAGCGACTGCGCCCCCGCGCGGAAGCGGCGCACAAGCCTTCTGAGATGCTCGCGCCGCCACGGTTCCTCGCGCAGCAGGCGCAGGGCCTCGCGTGCCGCCTCGGCTACGGCCGGCGGAAGCGCGGTAGTATATATATAAGTGCGGGCACGCTGGATGAGGATTTCGATCAGCGCCGCTTCGCCAGCCACGAACGCCCCGAACGCACCAAGGGCCTTGCCGAGCGTGCCCATGAGAACAGCCGGCGGCAGTACACGCAGGCCTAGATGCTCGAGGGTCCCACGACCTTGCTCGCCGAGTACCCCCAGACCATGCGCATCGTCTACCAGCACGCGCGCTCCGTAATCGCGCCCGAGCGCGAGGATCGCCTGGAGCGGGGCAATGTCCCCATCCATACTGAACACCGCATCGGTGGTGATCAACACCGGTCCGGTCGCCTCGACGAGGAGAGTCTTGAGGCGCGCTGTATCGGCATGCGGATAGCGCTTGATTTCTGCACGTGCGAGCCGCGCCGCGTCTATGAGCGAGGCATGGTTAAGCCGGTCTTCGAGGATGAGACTGTGCCGGTCAGCGAGCACGGTGACCACACCCAGGTTGGCCATGTAGCCGGTCGAGAACACAAGCGCGCGCGGCGTGCCGACAAAATCGGCCAGCTCCTCTTCCAGGGCATGGTGCGCCGCACTGTGACCGGTGATCAGGTGCGAGGCGCCAGCGCCCACCCCGTAACGCTCAGCACCCGCCTTGAATGCCGCCACCACACGCGGGTGGTTGGCGAGCCCCAAGTAGTCGTTGCTGCAGAAGCTTAGCAACCGCTGCGTTCGAAGCTGGATCTCCACGCCCTGCGGCGACTCGAGCACCAGCCGCTCGCGGAAGAGCTGTGCGGCGCGCAGTCTCTCTAAGTCCGTCTCCAGGCTCATGCCCAGGACTCCTTACCGTCGGTTGCCTTAGTAGACACGCTCATGCATAAAAACAAGCGTTCGCCGAGAAACGGCGCGAGTATTAGTTCCGTCGTGCGGGCAGTCAACAACAGATGGAATTCTTGGGTGATAAACGATTCAAGATTGTGCGTAACTGGCTCTGGCCAGGCAGTTGCCTGCTTTGCCTTGCACGGCTGCCTTGGGGAAGGGATCTCTGTGACAGATGTGAGCAATCACTACCTTTTATTACTTCTTACTGCAAGGTTTGTGCACGTCCTCTGACGGGCGGAGGCGGCGCGCACCCCGTCTGCGGCCGCTGCCAGCAGTCGCCCCCGGCCTATGATCGCGCCCATGCCATGTTTCGCTACGCCGCTCCCGTCGACCGGCTGATCCAGGAACTCAAGTACTCCCAAAAGCTCGATCTCGCGCGGGTGCTTGGCCATTACCTGGCGGACTCCCTCGCCGCAGCATCACTGCCCTGGCCGGACAGACTGATCCCGGTGCCGCTGCATCACTCGCGGCTGCGGATCCGCGGCTACAACCAGTCGCTTGAGCTAGCACGGCCTGTCGCCCGGCGATTCGGGCTACGACTCGATGCGCAGGCGGCTAAGCGCATACGCGCCACCCTGCCCCAGGCCGAGCTGTGCGAGGAAGAACGCCGCCACAACGTGCGCAACGCCTTTCGTGCCACGACGACCCTAGACGGCGAGCATGTGGCTGTGCTCGACGACGTGATGACCAGCGGCCATACCGTCGAGGCGCTGGCGCGCTGCCTGAAGCAGGCCGGGGCAAAAGCGGTCAGCGTGTGGGTGGTCGCGAGGGCCTGAAACCAGTTGCTCGTCGGGAAAACAACCTTGCTCACTCACTACTTGAGCTTCTCCAGGCGCTGCTGTGCGTATTGCCGCAGCCGGCTGTCGAGGCCGCTGCCCGCAAGCGCACGCTCGTAGGCGCTGGCCGCTTCGCTGTGCTTCTGCTGCGCTTCGAGCGAGATAGCAAGCCCTAGCCAGGAGCGGCCATCGGCCGGCTGAAAACCTAAGGCCTCGGTGTAAGCGGCGATCGCCTCGGCGTGCCGTCCGGCGTGTTGGTAGAGCAAGGCAAGGAAAGACAAATACTGCGCGTCGCGACTGGCTGCATCGCGCGCGCCTTCCATCACCCTAAGCGCCTCGCCTTGTGCGCCTTGCTCGACGAGAAGCCGTGCGAGCAGTCGGGCGAGCGAGGGCTCGGGCCTGAGCTTGACACCCTCCTCGAGCAGGGCCTGCGCTTGCCGCGCGTGCCCGCGCTGCAGGAGAAGCCCCGCGAGCAGCTCGCGTGCCGCCGCCATGCCGGGATGCGCGGCCAGTGCCGCACGCAGCGCCTCTTCGGCCTTTTCTGTCTCGCCTTGCTCGAGCCAGGCGAGTGCACGACGGTAATGCCCCTCGGCCTGCTCGGCGGGTGTGAGCGGCTTTAAGTTTTTCTCGACCTGGCCGTCGCCCGGCGCGCTGATAGCGATTTGCGCCGCCGCGGGCTTGCGCGCTGGTATCGGGGCAGGAGTCTTGATGCGCGGCCTTGCAGCAGCACCCGGCGGCGGTTTGTCGGGGACCGGTACACGGGATACGACCTGAACGTCGGCCTTGCGCTCGTTCACAGCCGCTGCATTCGTCATCGGGGATTGATTCGCCACCTCCTCCCTGTGGGCTAGCGCGCGTGGGTGCTCAGTGTCCGGGGAAAGCATCGTATCCGCTTCGCTGTCCAATTTCGTGCTTGACGAAACCGGGTTTAGGACAGCCGGTTCAGTGCCACCGGACATCGGCGCCTCGTCCCGCAAGACACCCTCCGATGCGGCCTCTGCCACCGCCGTATTCATTTCGGACGGAGAAAACGACGGCCCGTGGTTTTGTGCCCCGATCGTCCGCTCGTGACTCGCTACAGGCGGCGCGGCGCTTTGATGGAGACCAAAGAGATAATATGCGCCGAGCACCGCGCCGGCCAGCGCCACGATTCCCGCGCTGAGCCACGCCGCGCGCCGGCGAGCTGCAGCAGATGGTGCATACCGAACGGGGTGCAGGTCCTCATAGACCGTGCGCGGCAGCTCGGCGGTGCGCCGTGCCTCAAGATCCTGCAAGACTTTATTGATCAGACTCACACCCAGGTGCCCGACAACCGCGCGCCCATGGCGAATATCACGGTACCGCCCACGCCGCCAGAGCGCGCCGCAGGCGCCTGCGCCAGGAGCCATCGGGCCTGACCGACTCGGTATCGGCAACGGCCAGCCGTACGTGCCCTGCCCGCACGGTGCGCGCGCCCTCGCCGAAGGCGGCAAGCAGGGCCTTATGCGCAAGGATATTGACGAGCCGCGGGATGCCGCCGCTCGATTTGTGCAGACACCGCACGGCATCCGACGCAAACAGCCGCGGCCCACGGTAGCCCGCGACACTCAGCCGATGGGCGAGGTAGAACTCGGTCTCGGCCAGGTTGAAGGGGCGCAACCGGCAGACGAAGCTGATGCGTTGCTTGAGCTGACGCACCGAGGGCTGATCAAGACGGGCATCGAGCTCCGGCTGGCCGAAAAGCACCACCTGCAGGAGCTTACGCCGCTCCGTCTCCAGGTTGGAGAGCAGGCGCAGGCTCTCCAGGGTCTCGAGTGGCATCGCCTGGGCCTCGTCGAGGCAGAGCACCACGCGCTTGCCCTTTGCATAGCTATCTACCAGAAAGCGTGTGAGCTGCTTGAGCAACTGGTACTGGGTAAGGTCCGGTGCATAGCGCATGCCGAGTTCCTCGGCCAAGGCCAGCAGCAGCGTGTGGGGCTCGAGATACGGGTTCAAAATATAGGCGCTGATGAACTCGCGACAGTCGAGCGCGGAGAGAAACTTGCGGCACAGCAGCGTCTTGCCCGTGCCGACCTCGCCCACCACTTTGATGAAACCCTCGCCGCTGCGCACCGCGACGAGCAGCGTGTTGAGCGCCTCCTGCTGCGAGGAATGGGGGAAGAAATAGCTCGTGTCGGGCGTGATCCCGAAGGGTAGATCCCTCAGACCGAAATGAGCGCGATACATGGTGCGACACCTCAGGAACCGATGCGGATCCGCTTGATCCGCTCCTGCGCTTCCTCGGCGGCTTCGCCCCAGTCTCGATCGTTCTTGATGACGGTCGGCTTGAGCAGGATCACGAGCTCCTTCTTAATGCGCGTCACACGTTTGTGCTTGAAAAGATTACCGAGGATCGGGATGTCGGCGAGGATCGGCACGCCAGCGTGCTCGTCTGTGGTGCCCTCTTTCATCAGACCCCCGATCACGATGATCTGGCCGCTTGCTGCACGTACCACGTTGTCCGACTCCTGGATGGTGGAAAGCGCCAGCGGCAGGTCGAAGGGCTGACCGAGCACCGTGAAGCTTTTGTTCCTCTGCGTGACAGCGCTCACGGAGGGATGGATGTGCAGGATGATGTTGTCATGCTCGTCTATCTGGGGCATGACATCGAGCACGATGCCCGAAAAGAACGAGCTGATTTCCACAGTCGGTGTAGAAACGGTGGCGCCGGTGGTCGCGGTACTGGTCGTAATGGGGATGTTGGTGACGAAAAACTCGTCGCCACCTATCTTGATGACCGCCTTCTGGTTGTTGAGCGTGGAGACGCGCGGGCTTGAGAGCACCTGCACCTCGCCCTGTCCCTTGAGCAGCTCCACGAAGGCGGCAAAATCGCCTGTCTTGGCGGCGATCGTGAACACGCCGCCAAAGGCCGAGGCCTTGGTGCCGGTGATCTCGCTGAAGGTGGCGCCCGGATTCAGGTTGCCTGCATTGCCGGCGATATCGGTCGAGCCGACCGCGCCCGTCCCCGTGAGCAACCCTGCACTGCCCACCTGGCCGATGGTCACATTATCGGAAACCAGGTTGGCCCAATTGATGCCAGCCTGGAAGCGGTCATTGAGCTCGACCTCGAGGATCTTGGCCTCAAGCACCACCTGGCGGTTGATCGTTTCGTGGGTCTCACCCAGGTATTCCTCGACCAGGCGCAGCTCGCCTGGCATGGCGCGCACCACCACCACGCCGGTCTGCGGATTGACCACCACCTTGCGACCGTCCTTGTCGCCGACGATAACGGTAAGCGTCTCCTTGAGGTGCTTCCAGAACTCCGAACTGGACTGGGTCTCGAGCTCGATACGCGAGAAACCGCTCTGATCCGTGATGGCCGTAGTGGCGCCGCTCCCGCTCGAGGTGCGCTGGCCGATGCCGCCGCTCGAGACACGGGTGTCGGATTTGCCCTTGCGCACGAGGTCGAGATAATTGACGTTGAACAGACGCGTCTGCATCTCGTTGCCGAGCACATAGAAGCGATTGCCCTGGCGCCGGTATTCATACCCGTAAACGGAACGGATGGCCTCCATCGCCTCGGGGACGGTGACCTCCTTGAGGGTGAGCGAGATCGTGCCACGCACCTCGGGATGCACGACCATGCTATACGGCGTACCCTCGACAAGCCCCATGAAGACCTGCCGCGCCGGGGCGTTGTTCACGGCAAGATCGAAACGCGGCTCGAGGGGCCGCGCCTTGCCCTCAGGGACAGCGATTTCGATCGGCGGCAGCAAGGCCTGAGCGATGTCTGCAGGCGCGCCAGGCTGGGACGCGCGGGCCACGTCCAGGGTCCGATCCATACTGCCGCGCACCTCCTCGCGCCAGCCATAAGGAGTGGCGCAAGCGGTCAGGAGTGCGGCGAGCAGCGCGCTAAATGGTCGCATCACCAAGGAGGCCGGCGTCATCGTTTTCATGGTTTTTGTCCCGCCTCTGGTCCGTCACCACCGCCTGCCTGCTGCGGCTCTCTTTGCTGTAGCGGGGCGAAGTACGCCCTGCGCTGAAGTTTCGGCAGCATGCGTAATACTCTTTCGTGCCCCGTGGCCGTGTGCAGCACCACTTCGTAGGGACGAATCTCGCTTACCGTGGCGCCATCGAACTTGTCGCCGACCCGATAAGTGCGCCCGCTGATGACCGCACGGCGTTCACCCCCGCCTGCCAGGAACGTACCCTGCAGCTGGGGGCTGCGCGGCGAGGCGGTTTCGTTGTGAGCCGCGCTATAGGGTGCGGTTGGATCTTGCAATGCAGCTGACTGCGCCATCGTTGCCGCGGCAACGGCGATGACCCCCCCCAGAACGCCGATCAGCGACCGGATGGACAAACTTTCAATAATCATGCCAAACCTCATGTACCGATCCAACCGCGGTGCGTGCTCAAGGTGTAAATTTGCAGCGTCAGGCGCGAGAACGGATACCTCTCGCTCTCGAGCCTGACCTCGCCCCAGAACACCTTCCAGGGCAGCCGCTCGAGCGTGCGCAGATACTCGACGATGTCGAAATACCTGCCCTTGAGCTCGATGCGCATGCCGTGCTTGTAAATCCCGGCGCCGGCGGCCTCGGTCGTGCTAGCTGGTGCTCCGGAGCGACCGGCGGCCGGCCCGTCGATCGCGGTGGGCGGCAGGCTCTCAAGCCTGAGCACCTCGAGCCGGCGGTTGCGGGCAAGAACCTGTTCAACGAGACGGGCCATCTCCCGAGGCGCCACCAACCCACCCGTCGTGCGCGCCAGCGACTCGTCGAGCGCCTTACGCCGTGCCTCGAGCTCGGCCAGGCGGCGTCGTTCGGGCGAGGCCGGATCCACATCTACCTGAGTCACCAGCGCCTGGATCTGGCGCTGGATGGAGGCGATCTCCTGTTCCTTGTCCTTGAGTGCGCGCGCGAGGGCGTCGCGCTGCGCGAGCAGCGGTCCAAAAACCAGGTGCGTGGCGACGAGATACAAAACCGCGAGCAACGCAATGAAGATCAGCGCCCGTTCGCGTAGCTCCATGGCGTCAATGCGCTCCTGCCAGACGCGCCAATGCCGCCGGACGGCCGCCATCATGGTTGCATCCTCCCCGGCGCCGCCTCGGTCTTGACGAGGAATTCCACGTAGTTGGCGCGCGGCTCGTCCTGCGGGCGCGCAAGCTTAAAGACGTGAAATTCGATGTTAGAGAGAGACTGCTCCTTGGAAAGCTTCTGCAGGTAGCGTGGTACGAGTTCCGCTTCCAGGCTTCGTCCGGCAAGTGCCATCTGCTCGGCCGCGCCGGTGATGTCAAGTGCGGTTAACCACACGCAAGGCTCGTGCTGACGCGCGAGTGCCACGAAATAAGGGGAAAAGCCTTCGGTGTTGCTGAAAACCCCCCGCTGCAGGATCTGGTGCACCCGCTCGCGCTCGGTGATCTCGCGCTCGAGCTGCGCGATGCGTTCGGCAATCGTCGGACCTCTCTCCTTCTCCCCGAACTGGCGCGTGACGTCGGCCAGCCGCCTCGAGGCGCCGGCCAGTTTCTGTTCGGCTTGCTGTAGCTCGCTTCGCATCGCGCCAACCTGCCAAGCGACGTAGCCGGCCATCAGCGCCACGCCGCTGACCACAAGGCCAACCGCCTGTAGCATGGCCAGCGCCGAGAAACGCCGCTTCTGCCTGCGGAAAATCGGCTGGTAGAGATTGATTTGCTGGCTCACAGCGCCACCTGCTCCTGGCGCAGCGCCGCGCCGACTGTCAGCAGGCAACATGCCGGCAGTTCTGCCGGGACATCGGCCTGAGAGTCTACGAGTTCGTGCAGCGCAAAAAGCTGCGCCGTTACATTGAGGTTGCTCTGCAGATAGCCCGCCAGCTCGCCGACGAGCCTGGATGCGGGCGCAAGCACGATGGCCGCAACCGGCGCCTGGCGGAAGTGGCTCTCGTAGTAATCGAGCGAGCGCTGTACCTCGAGCATGACCCGCTCGAAGTAGGCGGCTCGATCGCCGGCCTGCGCAAACGCATCAAGACCGACGTCGAGACTGCGCGAAAGGTAAAGCTCACCCTGGCGCGTGATGGTGAGCAGTCCCCCGTGCGGCGTGAACGACAGCATAACCACCCCCTTGGCATCCTGCGGCAGCAGGGCCGCGAGGTTGCGCTGGGCGAGTTCGGGGATATCGATGATATCGAGATTGACGCCAGCGGCATTCATGAGGTCAACGCGCCGCTGGATCGCGTGGCTTCGCGCGGCCACTACATACATGGGGCGAGTGCGCCCACTGGCTCTTTCGCCCGGCAGCTCGAAGACGTCGAGTGTGGCGTCATTGATATGGAAATCAATGAGATCCTTGATGCGCCAGCGCAACGCGGCGCGCAGTTCCTCCGCCGGGACGTCCGGCGCCTCGGTGAGCAAGAGCGTGTAATCCGCACTGTCGAGCACCATCGTACAACGGGCACGGCCGAGATCGTGCTGGTCGGCGAGGCGCGCGAGCGCCTTGTCCGCCTGTGCGCCCGCCTGCCCGGGCAGAAACTCGAACCGCCTCAAGACTGGACGCCGTCCGCTCGCGCGTTCGATGCGCGCCATGCAAACCCCCTCGGCGCAAAGCCCCACACCCGTCAGGCCAGGAATTCGCTTTTTCTTAAGGAGTGGTATCAGGTCGCTCCTCCCGTTGTAACAAGGCCTGGCTTACGGCAAAAGCCATGCCAAGTCTCACCGATATGCGCTGATACTGGCGATTTCTGAAGTTTAGCACAAAAAACGATTAATAAATCCATGTCCAGATTCAACTTTGTGGACTGCCCGACAGTCAATGGCTTTTATCCTGATACCAGCAATGAATGTGCCACTCAATGAAGCAGATCTGACAATTCACTAGGAGCGCAACGTACGACAGCAGAGATGCTCGCCCCGTCAGGTTCAGGGGAATATTTCCAGCCAGTCAAATAGGGCGAGCGCACCTCCGCCTGCGGGGGCGATCGCTACACGCTCGTGCACACGACTGCTCTTGCAACCGAGCGTGCCGGGACCCCAGAGTGTCAATGGCGCAGACCAGACCCCGCCGATAAGCTGGGTAACCGAGATATTTCCGGTATCGATGTTTTCGTAGATGCCGGCGAAGATCACGCCACTTACTGGATGTGCGTACAAATGCGTGATACAGGCGTCGGACCCTAACTGGTTGCTCACCGCGACCCAGCTCGCCCCTGTCCAGCGTCTGCGTCCTATATAGAGACCGCTCCTCGACCCAAACACCAGCCACGCCTGTCCGGAGGCAGCGAGGTCGGTCGCGAACACGATGTCGAAACTCCGGTTAGAGTCTGATTCCACATTGGTGTTGTGCTCAGGATGGATAGCGGTCGAACAATCCCAGGAAGACCCGTTCCAGAGACAGGTGCTGAGGTCACGATCATTGTCCTGTACGCCGAGCATGATGTCGTCGGAACGGGGATCTGCGGCTAACTTCACCCATCGGGCGCGATCGCCCGTACAGCCGCTCCAGGGACCAGCCGACTGGGGTGTGCCGAGCACCCCGCTGCCCGAATCCCAGGTACGCCAGCGCAGCGTGCAGTTAAAATTGTCGGCCCAAAGGAACATCGCGCGTTGCGAACCGTTCTGTTCGTAGGTGACGTCTATCACCTTAGTGGTCGAACTGGCCGTGTTGTTGTCCCATATGCCGGGGGAAGACTCCATGTTGACCCACCCCGCGCCCGTCCAGCGCGTTCCGTGCACGTCATTTTTATGATCAACGATCAGCATCACGATCTCATTCGAGAGCGCATTGGGATTCGCTGCGAGCTCTATCCATCGCGGACGGCCTGTGGTCGCATTCGGCGTAACAGTCGCCGGCGTCGTCCAGCCGGCGCCAGTCCAGATCCGATAGTCGGGATCGGAATTATTGCCGTTACGATAGACGACCATCGCCCGATCGCTGGCCGCTTCGTACTCCACATCGAAAGCCCGATAATGGCGGTCGCCGTTATTGGCCACGGTGCCGAGCAAGCGCGTAGCCCCCTGGGTGGCACCGTCGCTCCAAAAAGAGCCGTTCCAGATCTGGGCCCGGATCTCGCCGTTTTCGCTCTGGGTGACCAGAATCGATTCGTTGCGCGTGCGCGCCGACTTAAGCACCATGAACCGGATCCTGGAACCCACGCTCGAAGCCGCCTGCTCCGCCCCCCACGCGGTTCCATCCCAAAGCCGGTAATACGGCACTCCCGGGGTGTTCTCGTGCACGTACACGATCATAGCGACGGTCGAGCCCACGCTCGCCGTCACCGCGCGCTCGACGGTGCGCTGCGTACCTTCGCTGCTGGTGGCGACGGACCGGATGAGGCACTGGTTCTGGGTCACGGTATCGCCCGCATTGTGTGATGCCGCAGCGCTGCCACCGGCGCCACGGGTCGCGCCGATAAAGCAGGCGCTTGAGCCGCCGCACACGGCGGTGTCCGTGGATACCCCTGTGTAGTGGATGAACTCGGAACCGATCGCGATGCGGCCGTGCGGGGCATAGCCCGTGACACTGGCTACCGGGATCACGGTCACGGCGTTATCGATGTCGGCCGCAAGCTGCGTCGCCGCCGGGACGTAGAGGGTGCCGGTCGTAGAATAATTCGCGCTCCTGCCGCCTATCGCCAGCGTTCCGCTATACGTCAATGCCGTGCAGGCCACGGCTTCTTTCGTCAATCCGCGCAGCGCCCGCTCCAGCCCGCTCTCAGCGGCAAAAAATGCCTGGGTCGAACCGAGGTGCAGGCCGCCGGAGCGGCCGCTGCCGGCGGTCAGGGTCACGATGATCGCCGCCATCACGGCGGCCACGGCGATCAAGACAGCCGCCACGATCAGCAGAAACCCGCGCGGTTTTTTGCCCAGCCGCATCAGAGCCTCCTCGGCTGCACCGTCGCCCGATAGGTTTCGCTGAGCACGCCGTCGCTGACCGTAAGACTCAGGGTAATGAAAAAGGCCTGCGCGATCGTATCAGGCGGGATTGTGAGATCCGTCCCGTCGTTCTTGAAGATGCTGATGCTCAGCCCACCTGCGGCGACATTGTCCGCGAGCGGCTGGGGGTTGGTCGTGCCGCAGGCAGCGCCGGGGCCGTCGGCGCTGCGCATAAGCCGGCCGAGGCTTACGTAGAAACACACGGCCTTACCGTCAACATTGACGAACTGGATCTGGCCCATTGGGTTTGAGGTGAATGCAAGATCGGTCGCCGACGCAGAACGCAGATCCCGCAGCTCGCGCACCATATGCTCCATCGCCACCCGTCCCTGCCAGTCGATGTCGGTCGTCTCTCGGGTGAGCACGTAGGACTCGACGGCACGGCCAAGCGCAATCGCGCCGAGCGCGAAAATCGCGCCCACCACGACGATGACGATGACCATCTCCACGATGGTCATGCCACGGGTGAAATATACGCGTTGTGCTCGATAACGCATGTCCGTCCTGAGGTCTGCCACGGCGAACCCGGCATCCCTTAGTAATCCCAGACCTGGCCGGCAAGCTGCGCAAGCACCTCCCCGTCTGGCCCCGAGACCGTCACCGTAATCTCGGTGCAACCACTCCCGCAGGCATCGGCGGCGGAGCGCGTGCTTATCACCGTGTAATTGCCGGCCGGCGTGCTGGTGGTGCTGCAAAGCGCCGCCGTCCATGCACCCGACTGGCAAGGATCGTAATGCGGGCTTGCGATGAACGCCGCGTAACCGAGCGTCTTGCGCTGTGCGAGTATCACCTCCATGCGCTGCTGCGCGAGCTGGGTGGCCTGGGTCAATTCCTTGCCATAGTGAGAACCGCGCAGGGTGTGGCCGAATGCCTGAATGAGCGCCGCGGCCACGACCGCAGCGATCACGATAAAGGCGACGAGCTCTACTAACGTGAGCCCATGCGCGCGATGCCCTGTCCGGGGCGCCGGGAGAGGAGGCGCCGTCATTGGCAGTCCGTGTCCGTATCCACAAATACCCACCCCGTCACAGGACTGATGCACACGTACCTCGCCCCCTCGGCGCCGTTCAAGGCGATCACGGCGTTCGCCGCAAGCGCCGTGGTCGCAAAGGCGTCGATATATGGCGTGCCCTTGCCGGTGAATGTGACGAGGTCGTTCGGAAGGCCGGACCAGCTCAAGGTCACCCCTTCCAGCACCACGGGAAAGGCAAAACCCGCCGGGTGCTCGACCCCGGCGGACGTCGAGCAGTTGCTTCTCGTCATGCGGTAGCCCCCGGCGGTGAGGTTCAGGCAATAGCGCTCTGCCCCAGTCATGGACAGCGCCTGCACATAGCGGATGTCGCTGGCAAGTTGTCCGGCCTGTCCGGCCAGCGTAAGCGAGGCTTTGCTCGGCGCACGCGGTACGATGACGAGCGCGAGGATCGCCCCCAGCACGATCGTAACGAGAAGCTCGATGAGCGTGAAACCAAAATTCCGGCGCGGCACGAAGAAAATCGACATCCACCTAGCATCGTTGAAAATTATATTATAGGACGTATCCTGCCTCGCACTTACAGGCACGCGCGGTTCGATGTTTCAGGGTGGGAAGAGGCGGGACAGTCCCGGGCCCCTCCCTCGCCCAACTGTTTCAACAGCAAGAGTTACTATGCAAATTTCAGGCCGGCTTTAGATCCAGCCGCCAAACAGGCGGTAGAGCGTCAACGGCCGCCACTGGTCGAGCGTCAAGACACGTTTTTCGGGGGGGACGGCCCGCAGGGCGGTGATGCGCGCCTCGAGGCTGCGCGCGCCTTGTGGATCCCCGTAACGCCGGCGCAGCGCGGCGGTGAGCTCAAGATACGGCACCAGGCGCTCGTGATCCACATAGCTATAAGCCATGCCTTTTTCGAGTACGAGATAGGCCTTCTCGGGTCTGCCCCGTTTGAGCAGAAACAGCGCGTAGTTTAGCCGCGCCGGATAGAAACGCGGTTGGCGGGACAGGCTTTGCTCGAAGCCCTGTACCACATGTTGCGGCCAGTGGCTGGCGGCGAGTGCATCACGCAATCGCCAATAGAGCTTCGCGCGCAGATAAGGGATGTCGTGCCGCCAGGGGTTGAGCCGTTCGGCCACCTCCAGCCAGTCGAGTGCGTCTTTGGCCAGGGCCAAACGTTGGGCTTGAGCAAGTCCAGGCGCACGCGCCAGGATCTCCCAATAAAGCGCTGCGCGCGCCACCCAGGGACCTTCGGCGCCGCGCAGCCAGCGTCCGGCGCGGACGAGATCGCGGTCGGCAGCATCATAATCGCCTGCCGCGGCATGCGCCTCAGCTCGCTCGACGACATAGCTGCCCGCCAGGGCATACGACCAGTAGAGCGCTGGGACGAGCCCGAGCAGGGCGAGCGCAAGGCGCGCGGCCGGCGGGCGCAGATACTTTGTGAGTTCGAACCGCACCGGCGCCTCCTCGGTCAAGAGCTCGCTCAAGGCATGAAAACGGCCGAGCAATCCGCCGGCCGCGAGCAGGCTCGGCAGGACATAGAGATTGAAATTGACGAAGCTGTGTGCCGCAAGCGCAGCCAACCCCGCCGTGATGCCGGCCAGTTCGATCCATGCCGTGCAGTGTGCATGCGCGCCGCGCGCGGCGCGCATAAAGCGCACGCCCGCCGTGGCAAGTACCGCTAGGAACAGCACTAACCCCGGCAGACCTGTCTCGAGCCAAAGCTGTAGATAGTCGTTGTGCGCCATGAAGCCAGCACTGCCGTCGAGCGGATGCTGGCGCGACGGGAAGATCAAGCTGAAGCTCCCAAGTCCGTAGCCGAGCCAGGGCGACTCCGCGATGAGCGCCCAGGTTCTCTCCCAGATCAAAAACCGCCCGAAGCCGGCCGCTTGCGGGTCGAGCAAGGTGAGCAGCCGCGTGCCGGTCTTGCCCTGGGTCGCCAGGTGCCCGGCTAGCACCGAAAGCGCGATCAAGAGCAACAAGGCGAGGCGGGCACGCCGTACGGTATGGCGCCGGGCGGCGACGAGGAGCAGTCCGACCCCGAAAAATAGGGCGAGCAACACCCCGCGGCTACCCGTCAAGGCAACGGCGAACGCCAAGACCGCGATGCTAAAGGTGAGCAGGCCGGGGGCGGTCCACCGCCCGAGCGGGCCCTCGGCGACGGCCAGTCCCTGCGCCGCGCGAGGACCAGGCCACGCGGCCAGCCAGCGTCCTGCTGCGGGCAGGAGCAAAAGGGTCAAAAATGCGGCGTAGGAATTGATGTCGAGTAAAACCGATTTCGGCTCCCAACCGTGCACGAAGAACTGGTAAGTGGCGTGCCCGGCGAGAAGCAAGCCGATCGCCATCGCCCCGCCGGCGAGCCATGGCCAGAGTCGCTCGCCGCTGGGCGTCAGCCGGTAGGCCCAGAAGGCAATGGGCAACGCGCTCAGTGTCCAAAAGACAACGAGCTGGTAGAAGAAGACTGTCGCCCAGGCAAAGCTCGCCCCAACCCACAGCCACCAGAGCATGAGCGCGAGCACGAGCCCCGAGCCCGCCGGGATGAGGTAAGGTTCCTTGCCTGCGGCCCCTGGCCAAAGCAAAAGCAGGATCAGGGCCCAGAGCAGCAATTGGACGAGACAAAAAATGTCACCGACAAAGCCGTGATAAAAAAGCGCGGCGGCGAACGCCGCCAGCGCAAGCCCGATCAAGACGGCGGACCGTACCGCTTTACTGCCTGTCTTTGCCGTCATCGCCAATTGCGCGCAGAAGCCACAAAAGTCCTCCAGCGCAAAAAGGGGCAGGTGTCGTCTTCACACCTGCCCCGCGCGCGAGCCGAGTGCGCAAGACCGCCGTCGTCAGCAGCCGCTTGAGGTAATCGTCACCGTCGGGAAGGCACCCGTGTTAGGGTTGTTGTACGCCACGGTGCAGCCGGTCGTCAAGGTAAAAGTACCGTTGTTGAACGTGAATCCCGAATAGTCCTGGATCGCGTCGTCGATGCCCGCATTAGTTGGCCAGCCCGCAGACATGTTTACCGTTACCCCGTCGAGCGTGACAGGAGCGTTGGACGCAAGTCCCTGGGCGAGTTGGGTAGCATGGGCGATACTCGCGGCGCTCCTGATACCGCCGGCCAGACCCTTGAGGGAAGCGACCCGTGCCTCGGTTGTGAGATCCGAAAACCGCGGCAGCGCGGTCGCGGCCAAGATGCCGAGGATGACGATTACCAGCACCAGCTCGATCAGGGTGAAACCTTTTTGCTGTCTGATCATGGAAGTTTTTCTCCTGCTGCTTAAAGAATGGATCTGCGACCGGTTCATCTCACCCAGCTATAGGGCTCGACCGGGGCCAGTCGCACGCCCTCGATCGTGTCCCCTTCCCGATCATACCGACCATTGCCATTACGGTCAGTATAGACCAGGCGTACCGCAAATCTCGCCCGCGGCGGATCGGACAGCCCACCCGAAAAATAGCTTTTGTTGCGCACCAAGTACACCAGCACCCGGTCGCGGGTGTCGAAGTACCAGTGGCCGTCCGCGAGTGCTTTAAGGTCCGGGTGGTCAAGCGCCCCGAGATAGTTCGCCGGCGGCTCTGCCAGCCGGTCCATCGGGTTGCTGTTCTCGAGGACCGCCAATCCTTTGATGTCCTGACGCACGATGTGTTCTGCAACCTTTATGCCAATCGCGCTGCGCAGGGTCCCGAGGACCGTCTCCATTGCCACGCGTTCGGCATCCACCTGCAGAGCCAGCAGGCGGGAAATCGCCACGACGAGCAGTAATGAAATGATGACGATGACAATAATCAGCTCGAGCAGGGAAAATCCTCCGATCGTCGCCGTCTGTCGCCGAGTTCTCCATCTGCCGCATTTCGTCATGTTCAACCCTGGATCTGCCGAAAATGGGCAACTTTTGAAACAAAAGGTTATCAATGACTTCTTGTCTAGAACGTTACGCGCGCCTTACTGCCTGGCCGCCTGGACCAGGTCCCACATCGGCAGGAACACCCCCAGGGCGAGCAACAGGACCAACACGCCAAGGAACAGCAGGAGCAGCGGCTGGATGGCGGTACTCAGGTTCTTGATGTCGTAGTCGGTCTCGCGATCGTAATAATCCGTTACGTTGAACATCAGCTCGTCCATCGCCCCGGTCTCCTCGCCTACCGTGATCATTTGGATCACGATCGGGGGGAAGAGCGCAGTGGCGGCGGCGGTGCGGGCGATGGTCTCACCGCGCTCGATCCCATCGCGCATCTGCAGGATGCGCTCGGCCACGAAATCGTTGTCCACGGCCCGCGCCACCACCGTCATGCCCTGCACTAACGGTACCCCGGCGCGGATCATGATAGCCAGGGCGCGCGTGAACCGCGCAAGCGTATTTTTGTAGAGGATGGGACCGACGACGGGTAGATGCAGCTTCCACTTGTGCCAGCGGTAACGCCCGTCGGGGGTGTGCAGCCAGTAACGTATACCAACCCAGGTGGCCACGGCCGCGGCGAGCACGTAATACCAGTAGGCGATCGTAAAGTTCGAAGTGGCGATGAGTACCCGGGTGGCCCACGGCAGCTCGATGCGGAAGCTCGCGTAGACCTTGGCGAAGGCCGGGATCACGAACATGTTGATAATGAACATGGCCACGACCATGGCGATCACCACAAACAGCGGGTAGCGCGTGGCGGCCTTCACGCGATCGCGGGTATCCTTCTCGCGCTCGAGGTAGAGCGCCAGTTGCAGAAAAACCTCCTCCAGGCTACCGGTGGTCTCGCCCACCTGCACCATGCTGACGAACAAGGTGGAGAACACTTTCGGGTGACGTTTGAGCGCGGTAGTGAGATCGAGGCCCTGATCGAGACTTTCGGAAATGCCCTCGATCACACGCGAGAGCGCAGCATTCTGTGTCGTCTCGCGCAGCCCGCGCAGCGCCTGCATGATCGGCACGCCGGCCTTGAGCAGGGTATACATCTGGCGGCAGAAAACAATGAGGTCAATAAACTCCACACGCCGGCCAGCCAACAGCCAGCGGCGCAGTCCGCTCACAACGTCCTCGCCTGCGCCGGCGGGTACGATGTCAATCGGGACGATGCCGCTGTTGATGAGCTGGGTGGCAACCGCCTCGGCCGAGGGACCTTCCAGACGCCCCTTGATCGCCTCGCCCCGCTGGTTGCGCCCCTTGTATTGGAAGAGGGCCAAACTAACCCTCCATGCCGAAGGTCGCGCGCAGTACCTGGTCCATGGTGGTGATACCTTGCGCAGCCAGTAGCACCGCGCTCTTGCGCAGCGAGCGGTAGCCGGCCTGAGCGCGCGCGGCGGTCGCGAACCGGAGCGGATCGCCACTGTGCAGCGCTTCGGTGAGCGCGGCATCCATTTCCAGGTACTCGAAAACACCGATGCGCCCGAGGAAACCGGTGCCATTGCAGTGGCTGCAGCCCTGGCCGCGCCGGAATTGCAGACCCTGCGCCTGCTCGCCAAGCACAGCGCGCACCACCGCGAGCGACGCAGGCGGCAGCTCGAAGGGCTGCGAGCAGGATTCGCAGATGCGCCGCACGAGACGCTGAGAGACGACAGCGCGCAGCGAGGCCGCCACCATGTACGGCTCCACCCCCATGTCGATCAGGCGCAGGGCCGTGGAGATGGCGTCGTTGGTGTGCAGGGTCGAAAGCACCAGGTGGCCGGTCAGCGCCGCGCGCATACCGATCTCGGCGGTTTCCTGGTCGCGCATCTCGCCGACCAGGATAATGTCCGGGTCCTGGCGCAGCATGGAGCGCAACACGCGCGCGAATGTGAGGTCAATTTTCTGGTTGACTTGTACCTGGTTGATGCCCGGCAGCCGGTACTCCACCGGGTCCTCGACGGTCAGAATCTTGCACTCTGGGCGGTTGAGCTCGCGCAACGCCGCGTACAATGTCGTGGTCTTGCCGCTGCCTGTGGGGCCAGTCACCAGCACCAGGCCGTTCGGACCGTGGATCTGGGCGCGGAAACGCGCAAGCATTTCAGGTGGCATGCCAAGCTGGTTGAGGTCAAGCACACCGGTGAACGGGTTGAGCAGGCGCATCACCACCGACTCGCCGTACTGCACGGGCATGGTGGAAACGCGCACGTCCACCATCTTGTCGCGCACGCGGATCTGGGTGCGGCCGTCCTGCGGGAGCCGCTTCTCAGAGATGTCGAGCCCGGCCATGAGCTTGACGCGCGAGGCGAGCGCGGCGGCAATCCTGCGGTCGGCCGTGGCCTGCACGCGCAGCACCCCGTCGATGCGGAAACGGATGCGCAACTCCCTTTCGTCCGGCTCGATGTGGATGTCCGAGGCGTTGACCTGCACGGCGTCCTCCATGACGCTCTGCAAGAGCTTCACCACCGGCGCATCGGTGAGCCCCTCCTGCGCGGCGAGCTCGCCCAGATCCACCGCCTGCGCGGCGAGCTGATCCTCGAGCTCCTGGGCGAGGCCGGTGATCTCCTCGGTACGGCGGTAGACGCGATCGATGGTCTTAAGCAGTTCCGATTCCTTGACCACCGCCAGGCGCAGCGTGCGGCGCAGCACGCGCGACAGCTCGTCGTAGGCGAAGATGTCGGTGGGATCAGCCATGCCGACAAGCAGCGCATCGCCCTGGTCCTCGAGCACGATCGCGCGGAAACGCCGCGCGTGCGTCTCGGGCAGCAGGCGCACGGTCTCTGGCTTGTAGAGGTAGCGCTTGAGATCGATATAGGGGATATTGAGCTGCTGCGAGAGGAAGGCGAGCAACTGGTCCTCGGTGATATAACCGTTTTCGATCAACACGCGCCCGAGCTTGCGCCCACTTCTCTTCTGGTCGGCCAGCGCGGCGTTCAATTGCTCCAGGGAGATGACCTTGTGGGCGATCAGCAGATCGCCGAGCCGGATCTTTCTGGGACGGGCTTCGGTGGCGGTGGCCATGTTCTTAGCGTGTCGGCGCTCGCGGTTAACACGTTGATCGAAGAGGAACTATAGCCGAGATCCAACCTTGCCATCGCAGGCACGGCCGCTGCGTCCGGCAGGCCCGCAAACAAGAGCGCCACCGGCGCAGGGACTCTTGCAAATATCGGGCCAGACGTGTGGCTGGAAAACACATTTATTTATATGTTGTATATAGACCTCAAGACGCAGGGGTGGTACAGGGAGGTACCGGTTACGGACCTAGGGACGGAAACGACCATGACTCCGCTTTCGGCTCGCGTCGCAGCAGCGCCTCTACGGCCTCTTGCGGCGAGACACCCTCGTAGAGCACACGGTAGACCTGCTCGGTGATGGGCATCTCGACTCCGCGCTTGCGTGCCAATTGATAAAGCGCGCGCGCCGTGGCCACCCCTTCCACCACTTCCCCGATCTCGGTGAGTACCTCCTCGCGCGGCCGGCCACGGCCGATTCCGAGACCCAGGCGGCGGTTGCGCGAGGTGTCGTCCGTGCAGGTGAGGATAAGATCGCCCGCACCGGCCAGTCCCATGAAGGTCTCTGACCGCCCACCCATGGCCACGCCCAGGCGCGCGAGCTCGGCGAGCCCGCGCGTGACGAGCGCCGCGCGCGCGTTCGCCCCGAAGCCGAGGCCGTCGCTGATGCCGGCGGCGATGGCGATCACGTTCTTGATCGCACCGCCGAGCTGCACGCCGGCCATGTCGGTGCTGGTGTAAACACGCACACGTTCGTTGCGCAGCCATCCAGCGATGCGCTGCGCGGTCCCCTCGCGCTCGGCGGCGACGGTGAGCGCCGTCGGCAGCCCCCGGGCTACCTCCCGTGCGAAGGTCGGCCCCGAGATCACCCCGAGCTCGCCAATCCCGCCGAGCACCTTGGCGACCACCTGGGAAAGCAGCAGACCGCTGTCCGGCTCGAGACCCTTCGTGGCCCAAGCCACGACCGCCTCCGCGCTCAAGTGCGGCTGCATGGCCACAAGCACCGCGCGAAAGGCGTGGCTCGGCACAGCGAGCAGGAACTGCCGGTTAGCCTGCGTCAGGGCTGGCAGATCTGGATCGGTATGAAGGCCATCGGGAAAACGGATGCCGGGAAGGCGAGCGGCATTCTCGCGGTCACGTTCCATCTGCGCAAGCCGCCGGGCGTTGTGCCCCCACAGCCGCACGGGGTGGCCGTTGCGTGCGAGCAGCACGCCGAGGGCTGTGCCCCAGGAGCCCGCTCCCAGTACGACGACAGGACGTTTATCGTCGGTCATTGCTTAGCAAAGAGTGCGGCGCGACTTGGGGTTTAGCCGTCGTGTTGGTGTCGTGGTTTGCGACATTCGGACAGCCTAGGCGTGTATGTGGGTAAATGCTAATGAGGACCTCTCTCTCCTTACGCCTCAACCTTTTTCTGCTGCGCCTGGCGCTTCTGCTCGTAGAGCGCGTCGAAATTCACCGGATTGATAAGCAGTTGCGGGAACCCCCCTTTGCTCACGAGCTCGGCGACGGTCTCGCGCAGGAATGGCAGCAGCGCGTACGGGCAGCTGATCTCGAGTGTGCGCGTGAGCGCCTCGCCGGCGAGCCCTTGGATGCGGAAGATGCCGGCCTGCTGCACCTCTACCAGGAAAATGATCTTTTCCTGCTGCCGGGCGGTCACCGTGACCGACAGCACTACCTCGTAGAGGCCCTGCTCGGCGTCGAGTGGTCCATGTGCAACGCCAAGCTGAATGCCGACCTTAGGCGATTCCTGCTCGAGAAACACCCCGGGTGCGCCGGGCGCTTCGTAGGAAACATCCCGGAGGTAGATTTTCTCGAGGGTGAAAACAACCTCCTGCTGCGCATCGGGTGTGGGCATGGATTATTTGTCCTGAGGGTTCAAAGCCACAAGGCGGGATAAAGTGCGAAATGTTAGGTGCAAGGGGCAGAAACAGCCGCTGCCAAAGCCATTCTTCTTACCTCTCATTTGTTACTTTCGACAAAAGCATATCGAGCTTGCCCCGGCGATCGAGCTCGGCCAGCTCGCTGTAGCCACCCACATGGAGATCGCCGATAAAAATCTGCGGCACGCTGGTGCGGCCGGTAAGACGCATCATTTCCTCGCGCCGGCCCGGGTTGTCGTCCACAAAGACCTCATCCGGCCGAACGCCCTTGCGCGCAAGCAGCCGCTTGGCCATGACACAGTACGGACACACACGCGTGCTATACATTAGCACCTTGGTCATGCTCACTTCTCCACCGGCAGGTTCTCGCGCTGCCAGGCAAGAAGCCCGCCAGCCAGCGAATACACCCTTGCGAAACCCTGGCGCTTGAGCATGGCCGCGGCCTTGACAGAGCGGTTACCTCTCGCACAGCACAGCACGAGCGGCCGCTGCTTGTATTTCTCAAGCTCGTTCAGTCGCCCCCTCAGCTGGGAGAGCGGCACGTTGAGGGCATGCGGGATGTGTCCCTCGCGGTACTCATTCGGCTCGCATACGTCCACCACAAGCCCATTTTCCCTGTTCATCAGCAACACAGCCTCGATCGGGCTCAGGGCCTTGATGCCATGCAATAGCCGCATGAGCGGCCCGGCCAGCAGTAGGGCCAGCACAACTGCGAGTGCCAGGAACAGGTACCAGTTGTCGAGAACGAACTGCATGATTTAACACACAGGTCTGGGGCGGGAGCGACGTTTTCTTCCGCAAACGCAATGGCGGCACGCCGCAGCGAATTTCTTTTGTCCGATGCGCCTGGCCTCAGGCGCGCCCAGACTGGGTGCAGAATGCCTCGCGCAGCGAACCGATGAGTTTCAGGATCTTGGGGTCGCCGATGCGGTAGTACACCTTGTTGGCGTCCTTGCGCGCGACTAGAAAACCCTTGTCACGCAGAATGGAGAGATGCTGAGAGATATTGCTCTGGGAGGTGCCGACCTGATCCACGATATCCTGCACGCTGACCTCAGTGGTGCTGCCCAGGATGCACAGGATCTTCAGACGTAGCGGATGCGCCATGGCCTTCAGAGAACGGGAGGCATTGAAGATGTCCTCCTCATTCGTGATCAGTTGATGGGCTACGTTTTCCGCCGTCGCAGTCATGTTGCTGAACCCTTTCTTGAGGATGAAGACCGGCAACCACTCCCGTTTGTGGACGTGTTTCGACACATCCCTTCGGCTGTTTCCCTTGGCTGCTACCTGTTTAAAAACATTATACAATTATGATGTATTTGGAAAGATACCGCAAAAACCGTTTTCGAGTTCAAGAAAACCGCATGGCCGCGCCCACGCCGAAACCCCTGGTCCTAGTCATCCTGGATGGTTGGGGCTATCGGCAGGACACCCAGTACAACGCTATTGCTGTTGCCCGCAAACCCGCGTGGGACGGGCTCTGGAACAATCATCCCCACACCCTGATTCACGCTTCCGAGGCGTCAGTTGGGCTGCCGGCCGGCCAGATGGGCAATTCCGAGGTCGGACATCTCAACCTCGGGGCCGGGCGCGTGGTCTACCAGGAATATACGCGCATCAACCGCGCGATCGAGACCGGCACCTTCTTCACCAACAAGACCCTGACCGATGCCGTAGACCTTGCGGTGCGCAACGGCAGGAGTGTGCACGTTATGGGTCTGCTCTCGCCGGGTGGCGTGCACAGCCACGAGGACCACATCCACGCCATGATAGAGCTCGCCGCTCGGCGCGGCGCGCGGAAGCTCTACCTGCACGCCTTCCTCGACGGCCGCGACACCCCCCCGCAGAGTGCCGCGGAGTCGATCCGCAAGATGGAAGACAAGTTCAAGACGCTCGGGCAGGGCCGCTTTGCCTCGATCATCGGCCGGCACTATGCCATGGATCGCGACCACCGCTGGCCGCGTATCCAGGCGGCCTACGCGCTGATCACCCGTGGCGAGGGCGAGTACGTCGCCCCGTCGGCGGCGGTCGCCCTCGAGATGGCCTACGAGCGCGGCGAGACCGACGAGTTCGTCAAGGCCACGGCGATCGCGCCGCTCGGAAGCCAGCCAGTGCGCATGGAAGACGGCGATGTGCTGATCTTTATGAACTTTCGCTCCGACCGCGCCCGCCAGATCACGCGCCCGTTCATCGAGCCCGACTTCGATGCCTTTCCGCGTGTTCAGACTCCAAGGCTTGCCGCCTTCGTGAGCCTCACCGAGTACAACGCCGATTTTCACGTGCCGGTGGCCTTCCCGCCTGAGCGCCTGCGCAACGTACTCGGGGCGGTGCTCGCCGCACACGGGCTACACCAGTTGCGCGTGGCCGAGACCGAGAAGTACGCGCACGTCACGTTTTTCTTCAATGGCGGCGTGGAGACGCCCTTCGAGTTCGAGGACCGCATCCTCGTGCCCTCGCCCACCGACGTGCCGACCTATAACATGAAACCCGAGATGAGCGCCCCGCGTGTTGCTGACGAGGTGGTCAAAGCAGTCGAGGCCGGCTACCACGACGTCATCATCTGCAACTTCGCCAACCCGGACATGGTCGGCCACACCGGCGACTTCGAGGCCACCGTCAAGGCGATCGAGGCGGTGGATGCCTGCCTTGGGCGTATCGTGTCCGCGGTGCGCTCAGCCGGCGGCGAGCTGCTCGTCACCGCCGACCACGGCAACGCCGAGCAGCTATTCGATTTCGAGACCGGACAGCCGCACACTGCGCATACCACTAACCCGGTGCCGTTCCTCTACGTCGGACGTCATGCGCGTGTCCTCTCCACCGGCGCCCTGGAAGATATCGCACCCACGATGCTCTACCTGCTCGGCCTGCCCGTCCCGCCGGAGATGACCGGTCGCCCGCTCTTGGCGCTCGCCGAGGAGGAGCAGCGGCTTGGCGAGGTGGCGGCCGGCAAGCGCGGCTAGCCGCGCGCGCGTGCGTGCGCCAAGGCCGCGTTTACACGCCGTGCGGCCCACCCCGCTTACCAAGACCGGCGTCTGGGGTCTGCTGCTCATCTCCGCCCTTGCCGCCTTTGCAGCAGTTGTCGCCTACGCCGATGACCAGGAGAAGCTCGAACAACTCCGCCGTCGGCTGGACACTCTACAGCAGTCACTCAACGAAATCCGAGGGCGCGAGGCCACGGTGCGCATGGAGATCCGCGACCTCGAGCGCAGAATCAGCGAGCTAGTGCACGGTCTTAGGACGACCGACGAACAGCTCAGCGTCACGCGCCGGCGGCTGCACGCCCTCGAGCGGCAGGTCGACGAGGCGCGGCGACAATTGGCGTGGCACAAAGCAAGGCTAGCCGTCTACGCACGCGCGGCCTACATCGGCGGCCGGCAAGCAGCCCTGAAACTTATGCTCGACCAGGAAGACGCCGCGGCGGTGGCGCGTGTGCTTGCGTATTACCGCTATTTCAACGAGGCACGCCTGGCACGTCTCCGTGCGGTCCAGGCGGGCCTCGAGCGGCTCGCGGCGCTGGAAAACGAGAGCCGCGCGCGCGAGCAGGAACTCGCCGCCCTGCGCGATGATCAATTACGCAGGCACCAGGCGCTCGGGGCGGCGCATGCCCGGCGCGCGCGGCTCCTGGCGCATCTCAAGCGCGAGGCACGCAGCACCACCGAGGAGATCGAACGGCTGCGCGCCGACGAGCGACGGCTTGCCGAGCTGGTCAGTCGGCTCAAATCCTACCTTGCTGATCTTCCCCTAGACAGCGAGGCGACCAGCCGTTTCGGCGAGCTCAAGGGCCGGCTCGCCCTGCCGCTACGCGGACACGTGCTGGCGCGCTACGGCGCGGAGCGGGGCATTGGGAGCCTGCGCTGGCAAGGTGTGTTACTCGCTGCACGGGAAGGGCAAGCAGTTCGCGCGGTTTTCCGCGGTCGGGTGGCTTATGCCGACTGGCTGCGCGGCTTTGGCCTGCTCTTGATTCTGGACCACGGGGATGGCTATATGACGCTATACGGCCACAACCAGAGCCTGCACAAACAGGTCGGCGACTGGGTGGAGACCGGCGAGGTCATCGCCCGGGCCGGCAGTACCGGTGACGCGCCCCGGCCTGGTTTGTACTTCGAGGTGCGGCACAACGGCGAGCCCCGCGATCCGTTGCTCTGGTGCCGGGAGCCCTAGCAGGGGCCCGGCCGACCGGTGTTTGATTTGGAGATCACGATGAGTTCTTCTGCCCGCTACATTCTGGTGCTGTTTCTCGGGGCGCTCGCCGGCGCGATCGTCACCCTCGACATGGCCGTGCGCGCCGAGCGTGAGGAGGCGGCCGCGACCGCCCCCCTGCCGCTCGAGGAGCTGCGCGGATTCACCGAGGTGTTCAGCCGCATCAAGTCCGACTATGTCGAGTCGGTGGACGACAAGAAGCTGCTCACCGATGCCATCCAGGGGATGCTCGCCGGGCTCGATCCGCACTCGAGCTTCCTCGACGCCGAGTCCTTCAAGGATATGCGCATCGAGACCGAGGGCCAGTTCGGGGGCCTCGGGATCGAGGTCACCATGGAGAACGGCTTCGTCAAGGTGGTGGCACCGATCGAGGACACGCCGGCGGCGCGCGCCGGTTTGAAAAGCGGCGACCTCGTCATCCGCCTTGACGATAAGGCGGTCAAGGGCATGACCTTGACCGAGGCGGTACGCCTTATGCGCGGCAAACCCGGCACCGATATCACCCTGACCGTGGTGCGCGAAGGCCAAACCAAGCCACTCAAGTTCACGATCACGCGGGCCGTCATCAAGATCCAGAGCGTCAAGCACCGCCTGCTAGAACCCGGCTACGGCTACCTGCGCATCACCCAGTTCCAGTCCGGCACCGAAAGGCACCTCACCGAGGCGGTACGCAAGCTCGAGAGGGAAAACAAAGGCCCGCTAAAGGGGCTTGTGCTTGATCTGCGCAACAACCCGGGCGGGGTACTCAACGCCGCGGTGTCAGTGAGCGACGCCTTCCTCGACAGCGGCCTTATCGTCTACACCGAAGGGCGCGTGCCCGACTCGAGGCTGCGCTTCTCGGCCTCACCGGGCGACGTGATCAACGGCGCGCCGATGGTGGTGCTCATCAACGGCGGCTCCGCCTCGGCCTCGGAGATCGTGGCCGGCGCGCTGCAGGATCACCGCCGCGCCATTGTCATGGGCACGAAGAGCTTCGGCAAGGGCTCGGTGCAGACGATTATCCCGATGTCGAATGGCGGCGCGCTCAAGCTCACCACCGCACGCTACTTCACGCCCAAGGGCCGCTCTATCCAGGCCGAGGGCATCGAGCCGGATATCGTCACCGAGGAGGCGAGGCTCACACTTGCAGAGGCGCCGGAGCGCATCAAGGAGGCCGACCTCGCACGTCACCTCAAAAACGGCGACGTGCCGGCCAGGCCCGCGGACGCCAAGAAAGACGCCAAGGACCAGTCCGGGCCCATCGAGGACTTCCAGCTCAACGAGGCGCTTAACCTCCTCAAAGGCATCGCCATCTTCAAGGCACAAACAAAGTAGCAAGACTAGCAAGCATCGAACAGCGACTCGGGAGGGGGTAAGTGTTACGGTTTCTCGCTGCATTCTGCTCATCATGTGACATCCGCCACTCGTTACTTGGCCTGCTTTTGCTGCTTGCCGCACCGGTCTCGGCCGAGCCGGCGGCACGCGTGGCCATCGTCATTGACGATCTGGGCAACAGTCTCGCCGAAGGCCGGCGCGTGATCGCGCTACCGGCGGCGGTGGCCTGCGCGATCTTGCCGCACACCGCATACGCATCCGTCCTCGCCGAGGAGGCACGCGCCGCCGGCAAAGAGGTGCTGCTGCACCTGCCCATGGAGGCGCCGGACGGCCAGGAAGAGGGACCTGGCCGACTCGACTCGAAGATGCCGGCGCTCGAGCTCGCGTTGACCCTCGAGTACAACCTCTCCACCGTCCCACACGCTGTGGGCCTCAACAACCACATGGGAAGCGTGCTGACACAGCAAGAATCGGCGATGCGTGCGCTGATGCAGACCATCGCACGGCGCGGCGGACTATTCTTTCTCGACTCGCTCACCACCTCGGATTCGGTTGCCGCTCGCGCCGCCGCCGAATCGCGCGTGCCCTACCTCCAGCGCGATGTCTTCCTCGACAACCACCGCTCGAGCACCGCCATCGCGCACAGCCTCGAGCGGCTCGAGGTCATGGCTCGCGCAAGAGGGGCGGCACTCGCTATCGGTCATCCCTACCCACAGACCCTTGAGGCCCTGGAGCGCTGGCTGCCCGCTGCAGCACAACGGGGCATTCGCATCGTCCCGCCCACCGAACTGCTGAACAGCAAGGAGAAGAACACCAATGGCCCGCGTGCTCGTACCGCTCGCCCCGGGCTTTGAAGAGCTCGAGGCCATCACCGTCGTTGACCTGCTGCGCCGGGCCGGGATCGAGGTCGTGACCGCCGGCTTGGGAATCGGTCCCGTCGAGGCGAGCCGCGGCACGGTGGTGGTACCGGACACCCACCTCGATGAGGCACTCAAGCGCGACTACGACATGGTCGTGCTCCCTGGGGGCGAGCCCGGTGCGACGAACCTCGTCGGCGACGCGCGTGTCATCGAGCTGCTCAAGCGCATGGCCGACACCGGCCGGTACACCGCCGCGATCTGCGCGGCGCCCAAGGCGCTTGCGGTCGCGGGCCTGCTTGATGGCCGGCGCGCCACGTGCTTCCCCGGCGTGCTCGACCCCGCGAAGTTTCCCAAGGTACGTCTTGAAGAACTTGCCGTCGTCGCGGACGGCAAGGTGGTCACCTCGCGCGGCCCTGGCACGGCCATGGACTTTGCGCTCACACTGATCGAACTGCTCGCTGGCCGTGACAAGCGCGACGAGGTAGAGTCCAAACTCCAACGCCCAGCCGCACACCGAGGAGCGCGGGTGCTTTCGTGAGCGCGAGGCACACGTTCGTGTGGGCACAGAGAGGTTAGTCTCGACTCGCCAGGACGCCAGGATCGCTAGGCAGAGGATGTGGGGGATCGCCTTTGCGTCCTTCAGGTCCGAAGCCGGGTGTGCCTGCGCATCCCCCACTCTCCCATCCTTAGGTCCGCATCCACGTCACACGCCTACGCGCACATCCCCGGCGTCAAGGCAGTTGAACTTGTTGTGTCAAGAGTTTTAAGGGATGGTGCAAGGACCAGGGGACGCGCGACCAGACAAGCGCCTTGCCCCTTACGCCTCACCTGAAATCGAACCGCGTACCGAAGAACAGGCGGCCACGTTCTGGTGCGAGCAGATCGAGGTGCTCGCCGCTGAAACCGTAGCTCGCCTCGGCCTGCAGGCTGAGTCCCCGCTGCACCTGCCACCTCCAGCCCGCAGACAGCAACGAGCGGTAATCCTGGCGCATGCCGTTGAGCGAATCACCGATGTCGTAGTCACTGCGCTGCAGGCGGAATGACACGTAGGGCGTGTGCGATTCGAGAAGAGTCATCTCGCCGCCCAGCGTGAAACCGTAATAACTCCGCCCCAGGGGCTGCAGGCTTAGCCCGCGCGCCGCCTCGTCGCCCAGAAAGACGCTGCTGGTCAGGCTCGGGCGCCAGTCCCCTGAAAAGCGTCCGGTCCATGAGACCACAGCGCGCGTGTCGATCGTGCTGCCGGCCAAGGCAGGGTTGTGCCGCACCGGCAATAACATGTGGCTGCCGTACTCGGCTGCGATAGCAATGCTGTGCAGGTGATCGAGGCGGTGCTCCCATCTCATGCCGAGCAGGCTGCGGCGGCGCGTCGCCGGGTCGAGGGAGGGGGAAGTCAGATCGAAGGCTGTAAGGCCGCTGTGCGTTGGTAAGGCGTTCCACTCGCCATAGACACGGACGCCGCTGTCCGCCTCTACCTGCTCGCCGAAGGCCGCATAGCGCTCATGGGAGAACCAGCGGCTGTGGCCATCGCTGGCAGCACGGTTAAGCGCGAGGTCGAAGCGCACCGACCGCTTCTGGGGCCGCACCGACAGGCCCGCCTCGGGGGGCTCGTCAAACGATGAGAACTCCCCTTTGGCCTCGCTAGGGAGTGCCGTCAGGGCCAGCAACGCCGCCGCACAGGCTATGACGGACGGCCGTATTTTCGACGGACAAGTGCACACAAAATAAGTATATCACACGTACCCGCCCGTCCTCAGACATCGCGATCCGGACGGCCGCGCCACAGCAGCCACAGGCCCGCAGCAAGCGCGATCCAGCCGACGGTCGGCGCAAACGCGCCGGCGAGCGCACTGAGGTCCGCGCCCAGCACGAAAGCGGCCGCGACGAGGAGACCCGAACCGGTGATCGTGAAATAGGTACGACGCTGGTTAGCGCGGATCTGGTGCCGCAGGGCCTCAAGCTCGCGCGATTTCCACTCCAGGGCGAGCTCGCCGCTGCGCGCACGTTGTAGGGTATCGTGCACCAGTGCCGGCATCTGGGGTAGTTGCCGCCACCACTTGGGCAGCTCGCGCTTAAGCCCCTGCAGCAGAGCGCGCGCTCCGCTGTGCTCGCGCAGCCAATTCTCCAGAAACGGCTTGGCCGTCACCCATAGGTCCAGCTCGGGGTATAGCCGCCGTCCTAGGCCCTCGATGTTGAACAGTGTCTTCTGCAGCAGCACGAGTTGCGGCTGGACCTCCATGTTAAAGCGCCGCGCAGTCTGAAAGAGCTGCAGCAGAAAGCGACCGAAGGAAATATCCTTGAGCGGTTTGGCGAAGATCGGTTCGCACACCGTGCGGATCGCGGCCTCAAACTCCTCCACGCGTGTTGTGGGCGGCACCCAGCCGGCGCGCAGGTGTGCCTCGCTCACCGCGCGGTAGTCGCGGTTGAAGAAGGCGATGAAGTTTTCCGCCAAATACATCTTGTCACGCTCGCCGAGCGAGCCCATGATGCCGAAATCGACGGCGCGGTACTGCCCCTCGGGCGAGACGAAGATGTTGCCGGGGTGCATGTCGGCATGAAAGAAGCCGTCGCGAAACGCCTGAGTGAAGAAGATCTCCACGCCGTTGTGTGCGAGTTGTTTCATATCCACGCCCGCGCGCCTGAGCGCCTCGACGTTGCTGATCGGGATGCCGTGGATGCGCTCCATGGTCATCACCTCGCGCCGCGTGAGGTCCCAAAAGACCCGCGGCACATAGAGAAGATTCGAACCCTCGAAGTTGGCGCGCAGCCGCGAGGCATTGGCCGCCTCGCGCCGCAAGTCGAGCTCGTCGTGGAGGGTCTTGTTGAACTCATCCACCACCTCCACCGGCCGCAGCCGCCGCGCCTCCGGCACGTAGCGCACGGCGAGATTTGCAAGCGTGTAAAGCAGCTCCAGATCGCGCTCGATCACCGGCTCGATGCCAGGGCGCAGCACCTTGACAGCCACCTCGGTCCCATCGTGCAGACGTGCCAGATGCACCTGGGCCACGGAAGCGGAGGCCACCGGGGTGCGCTCGAATTCGGTGAAGAACTGCTCGAGCCTGCCGCCCAACGCCGCCTCGATGATGGCCACTGCCTGCTCACCGGGAAAGGGCGGGACGCGGTCCTGCAGCCTGGCGAGCTCCTCGGCGATATCCTCGGGCACAAGGTCGGGGCGCGTAGAGAGCATTTGCCCGAACTTGACGAAGATCGGCCCGAGCTCTTCCAGCGCCTGGCGCAGGCGCACGCCGCGTGAAACACGTCGGCGCGGCCACCAACGCCAGGGTGCAGCGCGCAGTAACCAGCGGTAGGGACGGATGAGATGCAGCGCGGTGACGAACTCGTCGAGATCGTGCTTGACGAAAACCTGGGTGATGTGCCCCAGGCGCACAAGCTTCCTTAGCCGCGCCACCGTGCAGCCCCTTGCAGGCGTTCGAAGCGCTTCTCAAGGCGGTCGGCATCCGCGCGTAGCCGGTCTACCGCGTGCAGGAAGTCTTCCACTCGGCTACGCGGCGCGGTGAGTCGGGCCTCTTCGCGCAGGTATTCGGCAAGATTCCGCTCGAGGCTGCGCGCGGCCGCCTTGAGCAGAGTGCGCAGGGCGCGTGCGGCGCTGCCGAGCCGGCGCGCGACGACATCGCCGAAGGCGCGCGCAAGCCCTTCCTCCCAGTCTATGTCGAGCCGCTTGAGGAGCTGTTCAAAGCGCTTGCCGAGCTCCACGTCTCCGCGCAGCCCGACAGCGGCACCGGCCGACGGATGCGCCTCGCCGAACAGCGCGCGACCGAAGACCGCCGGATTGCCGCTGATGGTGACGTCTGCCGCTTGGCCTTCTTGCGGCACACGCAGCCGCACGTCGCCGGACCGCGTCGGCAGCACGTCGAATTCCAGCACTTCCTTTTCGCCTTCGCCCAAACGCAACTGCAAGCGGATCACACGCCCGCCGAGCTCAGCGAGGCGCGCTTTGGTGTCTGGATCGAGCGCGAGCAGGCGGTCGATAACGACTTCCAGCAGCGAAAGCATTGTCATGGTTCGGAAAAGAGCAAAGAGGGTAAAGATAAAAGCCCAAATAGAATGGCCGGGGATTTTCCTTTTTCACTTCAAGAAGTTAGAATTTATACCCCTTATGCAGGGCGACAATCCCCCCACTTAGGTTGTAGTAGTCGATGCGTTCGAAACCGGCCCGCTCCATCATGCGCTTGAGCGTCTCCTGGTCGGGGTGCTTGCGTATGGACTCGGCGAGGTAGCGGTAGCTCTCCTCGTCGCGTGCCACCACCCGCCCCAGAAACGGCAGCACGCTGAACGAATAGGCATCGTAAACCTTGCTTAGCACGGGATGCACCGGGCGGGAGAATTCAAGCACCGTAAGCGCCCCGCCCGGCTTGAGCACGCGGTACATCGCGTCGAGCGCGCGCTCGATGTGCGTGACGTTGCGCAACCCGAAGGCGATCGTGACGGCGTCGAAGTGATCTGCCCGGAAGGGCAGCCGCTCGGCGTCGGCCTGGACGTAGCGGATGTTACCGACGATACCGCAATCGGTGAGCCGTGCGCGGCCCACGGCGAGCATGGAGCTGTTGATGTCGGCCAGCACTACCTCGCCCTCGGCGCCGACGCGCGCGGCAAGCAGCCCGGTCATGTCGCCCGTGCCGCCCGCCACATCGAGCACGCGCTGGCCACGGCGCGCCCCACTCATCGCCACAGCGAAACGCTTCCACAGGCGGTGGATGCCGAGCGACATGAGGTCGTTCATCAGGTCGTATTTGTCCGCGACCGAATGAAACACCTCCGCCACCAGCCGTCCCTTGACCGACTCGGGCACCTGGCGGTAACCGAAGTGAGTGGTCGGACCCTGGTCTTTGGGGGCGCCGTTCATGAAGCGCAAGGCCTTAGCCCTTTAGCTATCCTGGCTGCTTGTGCGTTGGTAGCCGGCCTTCTGCAGGCGTTCGAGGTACTGCCTCCAGAGCTCTTCTTGATGGATGCCCAGGTGATAAAGCCAGTCCCAGGAGTAGATGCCAGTGTTGTGGCCGTCGTCAAAATGTAGGCACACCGCGTAGCTGCCCACCGGCTCGATGTTCTCGATGTTGACGTTTTCCTTGCCGAGCTGCAGCACCTCCTGGCCGGGTCCGTGTCCGCGCACCTCTGCGGAGGGCGAATACACCCGCAGGTACTCGCAGGGAAATTTGAAGAGCTTGCCATCGTCGAACGCGACCTCGAGCAGGCGGGATTTCTTGTGCAGCTTGATTTCGGTTGGTCTGGCCTTGGTCTTTTGCATACCGGTCTACCCCTGCTGGAAAATAGCTCAACTATACCCCTTCACGCCCCGGCCGGGGCGTGAAGGGGGGCGAGGCGGTAATGGTAACCAAATTGCAATATTTATGGTATGAAATGGGCGCGGTAAACAAACTGTCATCTTCCCCTCACTGCCGTCATGCGCGTAAAGATCCTGATCGTCGACGACGAAGCTGCCATTCGCCAGATGGTTTGCCTCGCCCTAACCCAGGCGGGCTTCACGTGTATCGAGGCGGCCGATGCCAACGAGGCACAGGCCCGCATCCTGGAGCACACCCCCGACCTGGTATTGCTCGACTGGATGCTGCCCGGCACGAGCGGGATTGAGTACTGCCGGCGCCTTCGCCGCGAGAAGCTCACCCGGGACCTGCCCGTGATCATGCTCACTGCGCGCACCGAGGAAGAAGACAAGGTCAGGGGTCTGGACAGCGGTGCCGATGATTACATCACCAAGCCATTCTCCATTCGCGAGCTGCTGGCACGGGTCAAGGCTTGCCTGCGTCGCGTCGCGCCGCACGCCGCCGACACGGTGCTGGAGGTCAGCGGCCTGCGGCTCGATCCTGTGGCTTACCGCGTGATGGCACACGGCCGCAAACTCAACCTCGGGCCGACCGAGTTCCGTCTGCTGCATTTCTTCATGTCCCATCCCGAGCGTGTGCACTCGCGCGAGCGCATCCTGAACGGCGTGTGGGGCGACAATGTGTACGTAGAGGAACGCACTGTGGACGTGCACATTCGGCGCCTGCGCCGGGCGCTCACCGAGACCGGGCACGCCCGGCTGATCCAGACGGTGCGCGGCGCGGGCTACCGCTTCTCGGCGCAGGAGTAAGGTGCGCGTGCCGCCCGGCCTGTGGCGCGAGATCTGGATCCTGGTGGCCATCGCGCTCGGCAGCCTGATCGTCGGCGCATTGAGCGGGCGGCCGTTCATTGTCGCCGCCATCGGCTTTGGCCTGTACATCGGTTTCACCCTGCGCCACCTCGTAGCGCTGCACCATTGGCTTACGCGTCGCGTGGGCGAGCTACCGGAGGCCGAAGGGCTGTGGGGCGAGGTCTTTGCCCAGATTCACCGCCTGGTGCGCCGCGCTGAGCGCCGCCAGGACCAGCTCACCGGCATGCTCGGCCGTTTTCAGAGTGCGGCGGCCGTCATGCCGGACGCCGTGGTCATCGTCTCGCAGGCCGACGAGATCGAATGGGCCAATCCGGCAGCCGGAGAACTCCTCGGCATAGACTTTCCGCGCGATGCTGGTCAGCGTCTCGGCAACCTCGTGCGCCATCCCGACTTCGCCGAGTACCTGGATGCCGCGAATTTCTCCGAGCCACTGGAGATGGCCTCGCCCGGAAGCCCCCACAAAAGCATCGCCATTCAGATTATCCCCTTTGGCGCAAGCCAGAAGCTCATCATCGCGCGCGACGTCACACGGCTGAAACAGCTCGAAAATATGCGCAGCCAGTTCATCGCCAACGCTTCGCACGAGCTGCGCACACCGCTTACCGTGTTCGCCGGCTACGTCGAGACCCTGAGCCAGATGACGGATATCCGCCCCGAGGAACTCAAGAAACATCTCGCAGTCATGCACGAGCAGGCCGAGCGCATGCAGCGGCTGGTTGGCGACCTGCTCACGCTGTCCCGCCTCGAGACCGCCCCGCCACGTCGCGCGGAGGAGATTGTGGACGTGCCCGCACTCGCCGCCGGCATCAAGGAACAGGCCGACATCCTAAGCGGCGGACAGCACAACATCACGCTCGAAACCGATGCGACGCTTAAGTTGCGCGGCAGCCGCGAGGAGCTGCTGAGCGCCTTCATGAATCTCGTCAACAATGCCGTGCGCTATACGCCTGCGGGCGGCTCCATTACGATGCGTTGGTTCGCGGACAAGGAAGGCGCTAAGTTCGCCGTGACCGACACTGGCGAGGGCATCGCCCCGGAGCATATCCCGCACCTAACCGAACGCTTCTACCGTGTCGACACGGCACGCTCGCGTGCCAGCGGCGGCACGGGCCTCGGGCTGTCCATCGTCAAGCACGTGCTGCTGCGCCACCAAGCGCGACTCGACATTGAGAGCACGCCCGGCCGCGGCAGTACCTTCACCTGCATCTTCCCCCCGGCGCGTGTCGTGCAGGAACCAGCCGTCATCCCGGCGCAGCGCGAGTCTTGAAGTCCGGGCCGTCGGTCGCGCTTCAATGCGCCATCGTCTGTTTGTCCAGTAGTACATCAGTCGAATCATCAAACCGTCACGACCCCTCCGACGCCAGCCTCGCAGAGGCCAAAGCCGTCAAGGATGCTTCGTAAGAACGCGGCCTTGTGCCGCACACCCCGGATCTGACGTAGCTCGACGCGCCCACGCGTCAGGCAATCACGCCGTCCCACGACCGACACGATACCGGCGCGCGGCGACGAACGCCGTGACCGCCAACATCCCCGGCGGGACGAGCCACACCCACTCGCTTATTCGATGCTGTACGATTTCGCCGAAGGTGATGATCAGCACGAGCATGAGCGGAACATATAGGGCTGCGGCGGCGGCGTTGATGAGCGCGAAGCGCACAAACGGCACGCGAAAGAAGCCGCAGGCGAGAAAGGTCGGCAGCAGCAGCCCGGGCGTGACTCGGCAGAGCGCCACCGCAAGCAGAAGGCCCTGTCCCGCTCGCCGCTGCGCTCGCTCGAGGCGCGCGCCGACCAGCCAGCGTTGCGCCCCTGTGGGGAGACGGCGCGCGAGGGCACCAATACCGTAGAGGATGCCAGCCCACACCACAATCCCGAGGTACACCGTGGCGGCCGCGATTGCGGCCGGCACGCCCCGTTCGACCACGTAGTAACCGGCAGACACGATCGCGAGGTCGTCATGTACGAACGCCGTGAGGAACAGGATCAGCACGTCAAACGGCGAGTTGAGCATCCTCTTTTGCCCGCACCCTTGACTGCCTCAGCGGATGAGAATCGTCTCGCCGGCCACCACCTTATCGCCCGGTCGCACGCGCACCTCAAGATCAGGACGCCATGAGACGATCAAATCTACCTGTGAGCCCACGCGGATCATGCCGAAGGTGGCCCCGCGCTTGACACGCTCACCCTCGCGGTAATAGCTTTCAATGCCGTTGACTGTACGCGCGCCGATTTGTACAACGTAGCACGACAGCGGCTTGCCGCGGTACTCGCCGGTGAAGTGTGTCACGGTGCGCTCGTTCTGCACGATATGCCGGCTACCCAGGTGGTACGGCACGCGGTCGAGCAGGGTACGCCAGTGCATCGCGCCCATGTGTGCGTTGCCGCCGCCGAGCGCCGGATGACGGCGGATGAAACTGATAGTTGCTGTAAGCGGTGCGCGATTGTAGTGCACGTCGAACGGGCTCATGAAAACGCCGATGACGAGCTTGGACCCCTCGACATCCTCTCGCAGGATATCCCTGACCGTCGCGCGCACGCCCTGCTTGATCACGACGACATCTTCACCTGGCGCGACCTTACGCACGTACACCACGGTGCCGTCCGCCGGGCTCAGGATGCCCTCCTCGGCCGGCGGCGTGCGCGGCGGGTTGCGGAAGAACCAGACGTAACGCCAATAAAGATAGCCGCCGGCGAACAGCACGGCGATGATCAGACCGACGACAATCATTCGACGGGTTCCCACGGTCCTCCGCTCAGGACTCGCACTAGCGCCACACCGGAAGAAAACGGGAAGTCGAGGACCTCGAAGCGCTCCTTGTGCCGGCCGACTACCTTAAGCCAGCGCTTGACGCCAGCGTGACGCACGAGTTCGCGCACGTAGATATTGCTGTCGTGCAGCAATAAGTAGCCGTTCTTACGCATGTGGCGTAGCGAGGCGAGGAAATCGTGGCGCACGTCACCGTAGGTGTGACTGCCGTCAATAAACGCGAGATCAACCGGCGGCAGCCCCCGCGCGGGATAATCGGCGAAGAACTCGGCGCTCGTGAGCTTGTAGTGCGTCACGATGCGCTCCACACCGAAGCGGCGGAAGTGGTCGCGCACCTTCTGCGGGTCATCCCACTGCGCGGTGCCGCCCACGGTGCGAAACGGTCCGTCGCGGAATACTGAATACGACGGATCCACGAAGCTCAGGCTGCCCTGAGCGTTGTCCTTAAGGCCAAGCGCGAGGCACACGACGCTGAAGCCGTATCCCGAACCGATCACGAGCACGTGCCTCGGCCGCAGCACCCGTGCCAGCGCGTAATACAAAAAACCGAAGCCGAGGTTGAGCGTCGTGGGGTCCTCATGGTGTCCGAGCGGTCGGGCATACTTGAGAATGTCGCAGAGTAATTCCGGCTCGAGACTAAAACTGGCGGATTGTGGCCGATCGAGCTTAAGCATTTCATTTTTCTCGCAGGGTTGCGTTTTCGTGACGCACGCAATGCTAAGTTACGAACAGAATGTTTCACTTCCGTGTCGCGGGGATGACGAACGCGTGATGAAGACTGATCCGTCGCGAACGCGAAGAGACTGCTACGGCCAGGTCAGTCGTGTCGCCGCGCCTGGGCGCCGAGGAACCGCTTGCGATGACCTGCCAGAGAGGCGCGCCGGCTGATCGTATTGTGGTAGATCACGCGCCAAACGCCATACATTTGGCTCTCAACACGAATGATTGCGCGCGTTTGCACGGCTTGTCCTCGATGGACGTGCCGCCTTTTTGCGGCTTATTGATGCTCTTAGCGCCGCGCGCAAGCTTGAAGCAATGCGGTACACCGTCGTCACCTAGCCGTCACCAGCTCCTTTATTGTTCCTACGCTTGCATGACTTTATAGTTTCACAATACATTCACGTTCGTGATACACCATAGAATTAGACTCGCTCTGTGTGCACCACTTGGTGTACGCACAGAAATCGAACACACAGAGAGGAGATCCTCCCATGAGACACCCACGCAAGTTCGCTCGTCTGGCAGTCGCAACACTGATCGCGATGGCCGGCCAGGCGTTAGCCGAAAACGAACACGACTTTGGCCATGAGAACGATCACGACTTTGGCCTTAAGGTCGAGCACCTGCTTGAGGACAAGTCCTGGAAGCTGTTCGGCGTGAAAAAGCCGCTTGCAGAATCGGCCCCGCCGACCAGCGGCGCCTATCGCACGCCTTACCAGTCAGCTGATGAGCAGGTGCTGCTTGCCAAGGGCCTGCGAGTGGAGTACCTCACACGCGAGGCGGCGGAAAAGACCGACATGATGGCCTTTTACCCCACGGACTACCCCACACACCTCATCACCTGCGTCGAGGGTAAACGTGAGTTACTCACAAACGGCAAATACAACCCCTCCGTGCAGCGCATCCGCCTTGCCGACGGCCAGGTGGAGACGATTCTGCGTGGCATGAGTGCTTGCGACGGAATTCGTGCAACACCGTGGGGCACCATTCTCGCTACTGAAGAGACCAGCGACGGCGGGGCCTATGAAATCCTCGACCCGCTCGGTGTCACCGAAGAAACCGTGCTCGACCGCAGCCTTGGAACGGTAACCGACCCAGAACGCATCGCCAAGCGCACGGCGCTGCCGACCATGGCCTGGGAGGGGATCGCCGTACTGCCTAGCGGTGTGGTGATCGCCGGGGATGAGTTGCGCCCGGGAACCGGCAGCGAAGGGGCCCCCGGTGGGGCGATCTACAAGTTCGTGCCGCTCGCGCCACGCTCGTCCACTGGTTCGATCAGCCATCTTAGCGAGTCGCCACTTGCCGCCGGCCAGGTCTACGCCATGCAAGTCTCCTGCCGCGCGAGCGCCCAGCAATACGGTCAGGGCTGCGAGATTGGTAACGCTGCTTGGGTCTTGGTCAACGCGGCCAGCGCACGCGCCGACGCTGCCTTCGCCGGGGCCACCGGTTATTACCGGCCAGAAGACCTCGAGTGGGATTCGCATTACCAAGACGCGACATTCCCGGCGGCGGTGCGTTTTTGCTGGACCAACACGGGCAATGAAGATGCCAAGCACTACGGCGAGGTCATCTGCGGCGTAGACCGTGACCCGCTCATGGCATCACCGACCGAGCGCAGCGTCATCGTCAATCGCCTCGTCGAGGGTGACACCGACTTCAACGCCTTCGACAACCTCGCTTTCCAGCCGCATAGCGGCAATGTCTACATCATCGAGGATCATCCGAATGGCGATATCTTCGCTTGCCTGCCGGACGGCAAGGACCGCGACATCAAAACCGACGGCTGTGTCAAGATCCTGTCGGTCAAGGACAGCTCGGCCGAGCCAACGGGTTTCCTTTTCGATGCCTCCGGCACCGTAGCCTATGTCTCGATTCAACATAGCGACGACATCAATATGCCGCTCGTGGATGGTTACCGCACCGACGACGTGTTGAAAATCTCTGGTTTTAGACTTCCTCGCTGGCGCGATTGACATCGCTGCCAAAATCCTTCGCGCCTTCAACCTTTTGCGCGGCCGCCACAGGCGGCCTTTTTTTGTTCTGTCAGCGTTTTGTCACGGAAATGACATCATGAGGTCATCGTGGCCTGCAAGCCTATCGCACGCACGCATCACCAGGAGACCATGCTGTGCTGATGCCGTTATCCGACCAACTGCGTTCGCTCTTTGACTACAAAGGCCGCCAATGCCCCCCGACATTCGCGCTGATGCTCGCAGCCAACCAAAAGGACGTGCGCGCCGCACAGCGGCAGCGCCACCGGGTATTCGCCGAGGAGAGGGGCGCGCGGCTTTCGAGCCCGACATCGAAGCCGATCGCTTCGATCCGCGCGGAACCGTCGCCCACGGTACAGCATGTATTCTGCCGCACCGACTCCCGCTAGCGGTCATTCTTGGCGCGCACTCGATCAGCACACACACGCGCGCGAGGAGATGATCGCCACACTCAGCACGCATGAACATGAGCGAAGCGGCGCGATGAGGGATAAATGACACGGTAAATCATGCAGGCGTCATATCCGCGTCATGGATCTCGAGTATCGTTTGCGCGCCAAACTGGAATAAAAATGAGAGGATGACCACCTTTATGCCCTTGACGACGCCAGGATCGCCGGCGGACAGGCGTCATGCGACCACAACCGGTACCACCCTGCGGGTGCGTTCGATATGGATTTCCGACGTCCACCTCGGCACACGCGCCTGCAAAGCGGAGTTTTTGCTCGATTTCCTCAAACACACCGACTCGCGTCATCTTTACCTGATCGGTGACATAATCGATTTCTGGAGTCTCAGAAACGGCTGGTATTTTCCGCCCCTGCACAACCAGATTCTTCAGTCGATCCTGGAGAAGGCCGCCAACGGCACGCGGGTCGTCTACGTGCCGGGCAACCATGACGAGGTGCTTCGCGATTACGTCGGACGCGTGTTCGGCGGCGTGCGAATCGAAAAAAACACAATTCATACCACGGCCGACGGTCGGCGTTTCCTTGTCATTCACGGCGACGAGCTCGACGTCGTCGTCAGGCACAGCCGCTGGGTCGCGAAGATGGGTAGTCGTGCTTACGACTTCCTGCTCTGGTCGAACCGTCTTGTGAACGTGGTGCGGCGCCGACTCGGGTTGCCCTACTGGTCGCTCGCCGCGTACCTCAAACACAAGGTGAAGAACGCGGTGAACTTTATCAGCAACTTTGAGCAGGCGCTTGCGCACGAGGCACGCCGGTGTGCCGTAGACGGCGTGATCTGCGGCCACATCCACCGTGCGACCGTCGAAGACATCCACGGGGTGCTTTATTGCAACGATGGCGACTGGGTGGAGAGTTGTACCGCGCTCCTCGAGCGTGACAACGGCGCGCTTGCACTACTGCATTGGGGAGATGCGCGCACGATTCTTTTCGAGGAAACCCGCCCGAATGCGTCTGAGCGTAGGCAACGGCGGCGGGCGGCGGCATGAAAATCGCGATTGTCACCGACGCCTGGCACCCGCAGGTCAACGGTGTGGTAACGACCCTCACCCAGACGCGCAAAGAGCTCGTGCGGCTTGGCCATGAGGTGCTTGTGATCGCGCCGCCCGATTTCAGGACTGTACCCTGTCCGACCTACCCGGAGATCCGCCTCGCGCTTCTGCCCGGCCGCATGCTCGAGCGCAGGCTCGATGCCTTCGAGCCCGAAGGCCTGCACATCGCCACCGAGGGGCCGCTTGGACTCGCCGCGCGACGGTGGGCCTTGCGGAATCGCCAGCCCTTCACCACCTCGTTCCATACGCGCTTTCCCGAGTACATCAGACTTCGCTTCGGCATTCCCTTGCGGGCGACCTATGCGTGGCTACGCTGGTTTCACCATCCGGCGCGAACCATCATGGTCGCAACCCCATCGCTTCGCGCCGAGCTGGCCGCGCGCGGCTTCGAGCACCTCGCCCTGTGGTCGCGTGGCGTGGACACCGAGCTTTTCCGGCCGCGGGACAAGGCGTTCCTCGATGCCCCGCGCCCGATTTTTCTCTACCTCGGGCGGGTCGCGATCGAGAAAAACATCGAGGCATTCCTGCGCCTAAATCTTCCGGGCACCAAGTACGTCGTCGGTGACGGGCCCGATCACAAATCGCTGCGGGCAAAGTATCCCGAGGTCCGTTTCACCGGCTACCGGGTCGGCGAGGAGCTCGCGCGTCATCTTGCCGCGGCCGACGTCTTCGTTTTCCCGAGTCGCACCGACACCTTCGGGCTTGTTCTCATCGAGGCACTCGCCTGTGGCGTGCCGGTGGCTGCCTACCCGGTGCCGGGTCCGGCCGACATCATCGAGAACGGTGTCACCGGTTGTCTCCACGATGACCTCGAGACGGCCGCTCGCCGGGCGCTTGCACTCGACCCCGCGCGCTGCCGGGCCGAGGCGCTTAAGTACACTTGGGCCGCATGCACGCAGCAGTTCCTGGCTCACCTGAACCGCGCGCGGGCGAACACGCCCGAGCTGGCCGGCGCAACCCTGGATGCAGAGACGAGGGATGATCTCCACGAAAAGCAGTGACTGCCATGGACGCACTCCCCCACAACCCGCCCCGCCGGGCCTTCGGCGTGAC
>FWPU01002813.1_pt1 | contig 46271 bp, 43 predicted proteins | sample 2228361 | NCBI WGS metagenome assembly FWPU01 (sample SAMEA103939777, study PRJEB20133) | metagenome
GCTGGAGCGATGGCCACGACTCAGGCATTTACTCGTTTGAGCACCTGAGGGCCATCTCCCCGTAATGAGGACAAGGGCTCGGCACGGTCCCATCACCAGCAGGAAGATCTCCTGCGCCGCGGCGAGAATCGCTGAGGATCTTCCGGAAAGGCCACGCCACCAACCAATCCGCAGCTATTGATCCGCGTTGATCGGTGTCCATCCGTGGCCTTCTCTTCCCGGGACCAAATTCGGTGACGGTCCCGTCATACTGACGAGCCTTTTCCAAAGATCGGAGAAAGGCGGACTGGGCTTGTTCCGCCGGACGAAAATGAGGCTGCGTTACAGCAACCGGAAGTTGACTTCGATCGTAGCTGCCACCGGCACCGGCTTGCCGTTCAGATAGCCGGGGCGGAATCGCCACTGCTGAACCGCCTCCAGGGCCTTCTCATCCAGGCCGAGTCCGAGCGCCCGAATGACTTTCAGATCGCGCGGCATGCCCCGTTCGTCAACCACCACGTAGAGCACGACCGTTCCTTGATACTTGGCCTTGCGCGCTTCCTCGGAGTACTCCGGTTCAACCTTGTAGATCAGCGTCGGCGCTGTCACGCCGCCGCCAATCCGGTACACGCCGCCGCCCACTCCGCCGCCTTCGCCCGGACCGAAGCCGGGGCCTCTGCCGGAACCGACGCCTCCTCCCGATCCCGAGCCGATGCCCCCACCCGAGCCGGGTCCGTTCGACGGCGGGCCGATCTTGCCCAGCGGGTCGCCCCACGCCATGATATCCACTCTCGGCAGTGGAACGTCAGGCGGTACCACGATGGTCGGCTCCATCACCAGCTTGGGAGCCGGGTTATGCACTACCGCCGCTGGCTGCACGAACTGTCGCGGCGCAACCTTTGGGAGCTGTCCTTTGCTGGCCGGCGTCGGCGACCGGTCGCCGCCGCCGCCGCCGCCACCCATCTGGTCCTTCTTCGGCGCCACCTTCGGCACGTATGGAGCAATGTCAATGTCGGGCGCGATCAGGGTCACCGTCTCCTTAACCTGTTCCTCCATCGCATATTGCGCGCCCACCAAGAACATGATCGCCACAGCGCCCACATGCACCGCCGCGGAAATCATCCCCGCATAGCGTCCGCGACCGCCCGAAAACCCCCAGATGCTCTTCACTTGCACCGGCCGGGAGGTCACCTTTAGGGGCTCCTGTTTCGGCGGGAAGAAGTAATCCTTGATGTTGCGATAGAAGGCGCTGTACCAGGGCTCCCCCTCGGCGACGTGCGCGAGCCGTTCCAGGTGCTCGCTGTCGACGATTTCTCCGGGCCGGAATGCGGGCGAAAGCCGTGCCCGAGCGCTCGCCTCCTCCAGAGCTCCGTGATATACCAAAATGCCGCCGCGGATCTCCTTCGGAGGCAGCGGCTTCGAGGTGACCGCCAACGGCGGCTGCGGCGGAGGGAAGAAGTATTCTCTCAGGTTCGCTATAAAGGACAAGATCCAGGGCTTTCGCTCGTTGAAGGCCAGCAGCCGCTGGAGATGCCGCTCTTCGCTCGGCAACCCTGACGTGTCCTCCTCACCAACCCTATGCAAGCGTTCAGCCATGATTACATCGGCCTCGGAACCAGCCGTGACGGCGGCGCAGCCTCTCCTCCCCTCTTATGACGCCACCCGGCATCCTCGGGTTGCAACCATCAGAGGCTCCCGCCACTCGCCTACCAGAAAGTGTAGCACAGACGCCGCCCGGTGTTTCCAAAATTTGTATTCCTGCAAGCCCCTTTCCTGTAAAGCAGTTCGATGCCTCCCCCGCTAAGGTTACGCTCGTTACGCCCGCACCTCGCCTTCAGCACCCGAACCGGCGGCCGCCGCCTGCCTACGTGACGCCCAGAAGTTGGACAGCGCACGCCCGCGCCCCACCGTCCACCTCTCCCGCCTCCTGTAGCATTGCACCTGAGGGCGAGCACCGACAGAACAGTCCACCGATTATCCGGGCGGCTCCGGAGTCTCGGCCGCGCTGAAGCGGATTTCGGTGTCGACGCTGAACAGCCGGTAGTCCGAGTATCTGGAAACATTTTCTACCGCGACGACGCCGTCGATCCGCTTCTCGTACCGCACCGCCGCCGGAAGCACGGCGCCATACGAACTGCGGAAATAATCCACCGTGCCCCGGTGCTCAATCTGGTGCGCGCCGTCGGCTACCTTCGCCGTGACAGTGATCCGGAGGGGCACGAAATCTCTTTCCCGAACCCACAGCTCGCCTTCCAGCCGCGCCTGAGTTGCTGTTCGGCCTTCAAAAATGGTCAATGACTCCGGGCCCTGCCGCTGCCGGAACTCGAGAATCTTAACCCGGTGGGCCCCGAGAAAACCGTCCCTGAGCCACCGGAAGTCGTAGTGGGCGAGGTTGCCGCGCCGGAACAACAGCACGAGCTGTCCGAAGTCCGTCGCGGCGCCGGCCAGGCCATACCGTTCGAACTGCCGCAGCAGCCGTTTCTTGAGCCGTGCCTCGCGCCCAGTCAGCCCCAGCGTCAGCGTCTCCCTGGCTTTCGACGTCTCGGAAACCTGCTGGCCGTCCACGGAAACAGCATGCCGCAACTCATGCAGTGAGTCCGGCGCCTCCGGCAGGGTGGCGAATCCGTACTCGGAGATGATCTCCCTCTCCTGGAACTTCACCGGCGGAGGCCGGAGCGCGTCCTGGCCGATGCGCGGCCGGAAACGGCTCCGCCCCTTGGCCGCCCGCTGGTGAAGAACCTCGCGTGCGATCGTTCTGGGAGCGATGGTGTAAAACGCTTCCGCTTCTTCAGACACGCGCTCCAGCACCGCGCTCAGCGGTTCGCCGGCGTTCGCGGCCGCCATGACGGTCAGCGCTGCCAGCCAGCATCCCAACCGCATGATCCCAGTGTAAGGCAGCCGGAGAAGGCCCGGTGGGACTATACTGGCGTTGGAAGAAAATGGAGGGTCTATGCGCAACTGCCTTCCCGCGCTGGCGGCTGTCGTTCTCGCGGCGGCGAACGCAGCGCCCCAACCTCCGCCCGTTGCCATCCTTAAGGGGGAGCTGGTCAAATGGGACCCGGCGGGACGCTTCCAACTCAGCGCGCCGGACCGGAAGGTTCGCCAGTGCAGCTTCAACGAGGAAACCTACCTTACCACCAGGGGCGTGAGGATCGCTGCAACTGAGGTCACGCTGGGCGACTTCGTCGAGGTAGTGGCCGATCAATCCGGCAAACGCGGCGACTGCTATGCCTTGACCGTATACGTGCTCCCAGGCCGCGATCGGGCCGCCTTTGCCGAGTATCGCAAGGCCCTGGAGCGGCAGCGGCACCTTCTGGACCACATCGTGCCGCGCGGAAAGATCACCCTGTCAGGCCTGGTGCTGGAACTCGGCGACGCATTTGTGCTGCTAAAGACGCGCTCGGGCGAGCGCAAGAGGATACGGCTCCGCGATGACACTCGTTACACCCACGATGGCCACCCCGCGGACTCCTCGATGCTGGAAATCAATGCCGTAGTTTTCGTCCGTGCCGGCGAGGGATTCGGAGGCGAGTTGGAGGCCTACCAGGTGGTGCGCGGCAAGATCCTGGCGCCGCGCTGATTTTGCTACACTTGTGTAGAAACCTGCCCGCGTCCGAGTACGTCAACCGTGCTTGATAAAGCAGGTGGTCCACAACGATTCCGTCCTTTCAACATGAAGTTTCTTGCCCTGTTTCTCCTGCTTGCCGGCCCTGTGGCCGCCGAAATCCGGTTCACGACCGGGCAGGCCGCCCGCTTGATCATCGGACAGAACACATTCACGGCGCAGGACCCGGGCGTCTCGGACAAGCTTTTGGGTGGCGTGGGCGGCGTGGCCTACGCCGCGGATATGCTCTTCGTGGCCGACGCCAACCGTCTCAATGCGACGCCGCTCAACCACCGCGTGCTCATTTACAACAACCTCTCCAGCCAGTTGCCGGGTCCCCTGGAGGAGGTGCCCCAGGGCAGCCGCTGCCCGGTCTGCGTGGGCCGGCCCGATGTAGTGCTTGGACAGAAGGAGTTCGACCAAGGCGATCTCCACCCACCGGCAGCGGACACTCTGCGCCTGCCCATCGGCGTCGCCTCTGACGGCGTGCGGTTGGCCATCGCCGACACCGATAATAACCGGGTGCTGATCTGGAACTCGATCCCCACTGTCAACGGACAGCCGGCGGACGTCGTTCTTGGCCAGAAAGACTTCACCTCGGCCGTATCCAACGGCTTCAAACCCACGGCGGAAAGCCTCAAAGGCCCCCAGGGCGTCTGGCTCCAGGGCGGGAAGCTGTTCGTGGCCGACACCGGCAACAATCGCGTCCTGATTTGGAACTCCATTCCCACCACCAACGGCCAGGCGGCAGACGTTGTTCTCGGGCAGAAGGATTTCGAGTCGTTTGTCCCGCCGGACTTGATCAAGCAGCAGCTCGAGCCAAGGGCCGATACGTTGCTGACGCCGGTCTCGGTCACCAGCGACGGCCGGCGGCTCTATGTCACCGACCTCGGGCACAACCGCGTCCTGATCTGGAACAGCATCCCCACCACCAACCAGGCGCCGGCCGACGTCGTCATCGGCCAGCCGGATATGACCAGCGCCTTCGTCAACTACAGCAGCAAGCTGTGCGAGCCCATCGGCCAGGACGAGCAAGGCAACGATCAGTTCCCCGATCTCTGTGGCGCCACGCTGAATTTTCCCCGCTTCGCCCTCTCGGATGGCGAGAAACTCTTTGTGGCCGACGGCGGCAACGACCGCGTTCTGGTGTTCAACCGGATCCCCACCGAGAACGGAGCGAAAGCCGACGTGGTGATCGGCCAGATCACCGACACCGTCAACCTCACTTCCGATAGCGCTTTCCCCGACGATATCTCCGCCTCGGGCACGCTCCGGACTCCCACCAGCCTCGCCTGGGACGGCCTGAACCTGTATGTGGCCGATCCCTTTAACCGGCGGGTTCTCGTCTTCACAATGGCCGAGCCCAGGATCGCCAATACCGGCGTCCGCAATGCCGCCAGCATCGAAGTCTTCGCCAGCGGTCTGATTTCCTTCGACGGAGAAACGAAGAAGGACGAGGAAGTCACTGCCGTCATCCAGGAGGAGCGGGAGTATACCTACAAAGTTAAGGAGGGCGACACGCTCGAGGATGTGGCCGTCGGGCTGGCCGAGGCCATCAATGCCGGCAACGGCGACCCCGAGGTGCTGGCCACGCCCAACCCTCAATTCTGGAGTGTGGTCCTCACAGCGAAAATGGAGGGCATCGCGGGCAACGAAATCAAGTACAGCGTGAAGAAATCCGAGGGCGCCACTATCGATGTGCGGACTGAAGGCGCAACGCTGAAAGGGGGCGGGGCCGCGACAAAGATTGCTCCCGGAACCATCATCGCGATCCTCGGTGAGAATCTCAGCGACCGCACCGAGGAGGCTCAGCCGGACGGCAACCGCCTGCCGACGGAACTGGCCGGCGTTCAAGTGTACTTGGACGGGATCCGGGCGCCCATCTACTACGTCTCGCCCACGCAAGTCAATGCGCAGATGCCGGTTGAAGTCTTCGATACCAAGAACGTGAGCGCCTACATCCGCACTGTGCACGAGGACGGCAGAGTCGTCGTCACGAACCCCGTGCCCGTGCCCATTATCGAGTTCAATCCCGGCATCTTCGCCGTGGGCGGTAAAGAGCCGCGCCAGGCGGTGGCGTTGCACAGCTCCAGTCACGCTATGGGCGTCGTCTCAGTGGACGGCTCGGCCAAGGCGGGCAATGTCGCCACCGTCATCATCGCCGATGAGCGCCGCTACTCCTACACCGTGACCTCGGACGACGAGGCCGCGGGCGATCCGAATAAAGGCGGCAGTCTGCAACAGGGCCTCGAGCGGATCATGTTCGCTCTCATCGACCGCATCAATGAGGACCCCGAGGTCGAGGCGTCGCCCTCCGGGCAATTCACGCGCATCATCCTTCGCGCCAGGCAACCTGGACCCGCCGGCAACGGCATCAAGTACGGCGTCGAGACCAGTACGGATTCCAGCGTCATTCTGACCGCCACCACGAGCGAGCTCTGCTGCGCGAATGAAGCCGGAGCCTTGGTGACGGAGGACAATCCCGCCATTGCAGGCGAGATCATTACCGTCTTCGCTACCGGCCTGGGCCTGGTGGAGCCCGACGAAGCCAGGCAAGCCCAGGAAACCGGCGTGATTTATCAAGGGCCGGAAATCAACCGGCCGGCCGGCCGTGACTCATTCGTCTCCTCGCTGGCCGGCGGCAAGACGGCCAATGTGCTCTATTCCGGTTTGCAGCGCGGCACCTTCGGTCTGTACCGCGTCGATTTGCAGCTCAACGTAGGGCTCCCGACCAATCCACTGACGCCGGTGACCATCGCCCAGGGCTTCCAGGTCAGCAACATCGTCACCATCCCGGTGTTTAATCCCAACCCTCCAGAGTGATGAAGCTCACGCGAAGACAGTTGCTGGCCGGCCTGCCGCTGGCCCGCGCCGCCGAGCGTCCGAACGTACTGATTTTCCTTTCCGACCAGGAATCGGCTCTGTTGCCCGGGCCGGTGTCGCTGCCCAACCGGCGGCGAATCGAGTCCCGCGGTGTTCGTTTCACCCGCGCCTTCTGCAACACGCCCCAGTGCTCGGCCGCCCGGTCCGCGCTTCAGACCGGGCTGGAGCCGCATCAGACCGGCGTGCTCACCAACGTTGACGCCGGCTCGCTCGGCAAGCCCTTGCCCCAGCGGCTGCCGACGATCGGCAAAGTCTTTCGCGACGCGGGCTACAGCACAGGGTATTTCGGCAAATGGCACCTGGGGAATGATCGGACCGGCTTGGCCGGCTACGGCTATGAGACCTACGCCTCCGGCCCGGATGCCGAGAAGGCCAAGGCGGCGGCCGCCTGGATCCGAAAACAACGCGGCCCCTGGCTGGCCTTCGTGTCGCTGATCAATCCTCACGACATTTACCAAATCCCGCGCATGCTCCCCCAGGTCAAGCTGCGGGCTGGGGTGAAGGCGCCCGTATCCGGGCTCGACAACCTCGCCGGTAAGCCGTCCGAACAGCGCTGGTTCGCCGAACACGACCAGGGCCGCCAGACACGCGACTTCTCCCCCGAGGACTGGCTCCGTTACCGGAGCTACTATTGCGCGCTCACCGAGGAAGTCGACGCCCACCTCGGGGTCGTCCTCGATGCCATAGGCGATTTGAACAACACCGTCGTAGTCTATGCCAGCGATCACGGCGACGCGCTCGGCGAACACGGCTTGCCCTACAAAGGGCCGTTCATGTACGAAGAGCTGATCCGGATCCCCTTGGTGATCTCCGGCCCGGGCTCATTCTCCCGCCCCGCGCGGCGCGACGACCTGGTAACGTCGGCCGACCTGGCCCCGACGGTGGCTGCCCTGGCGGGACTGACTTGGCCCGGAAAGACTTCCGGGCAAAGTTTGCTGCGGCGGCTGGACCGCGACGCGGTGCTTCTTGAATATTACGCCAAGCAGAACCACGTTAATCCCATCCGGACCATCCGCTCGCGGCGCTGGAAGCTGAATTGGTACGACCGCGGCAACAAGGAACTCTACGACTTGGAGAGTGATCCGCACGAGCTGCGGAATCTCGCCGGCCGGCCCGAATACCGCCGTATCCAGACGGCCCTCGAGGCGCGGCTCACTGCCTGGCGCGGCCCGATGATCCAGCCTTAGCGCCGGATGGTGGCGGCCCGGGCGCACTGGCGCCCCTCTCGCCACGCTGTTAATCCCTCCGCTCCAACGCGGAGTAGCCGTGCTCGGCCAGGATCAGGCTCACTCGCTCCTTATCCTCTGGCAAGACATAGAAGAAGGCGCCCACGCGGGTCCGCGGAAAGATAACCCCGCCCTTGTAAGTATCCGGCTCGACATAGTATTCCACCGAGCGCTCCGTGAGGATTCGCTCCAGCGCCAGGGCCTCGCGCAGGCGCTTGGCGATGTAGACGAGCTCGAGCTCTCTGTCACCGAAGAATTCCGCGCCCTGCCGCATCCCTCATCCTTATAACGCATTCGCCCGGGGCGCCGCCGGGCAAGCCGCGACTACAATAATCGGAAAGGGCCCCGCCCAACAAGAGCCATGTTCGACGAGCCGGTACGCATCCCGATCACCGACGTCTTCGACCTGCACAGTGTGCCGCCGCGGGACGTGAAAGCGGTCGTTGAGGCCTATCTGGAAGAGGCCCGCGCCAAGGGCTTTAAGGCCCTGCGGATCATTCACGGCCGGGGCATCGGCGTGCAGAGGGAGATCGTGCGTTCCGTGCTCGCGCGCACTGACTTCGTGGCTTCTTACGGGGATGCGCCGCCGGAGGCTGGCGGTTGGGGGGCCACCATTGTCACGTTGAGGTAGGCATGTCACTATCTGCACCGCTGCCGGAACGGGAGTACAACCGCGAACTCAATCCCGAAGTCGAACGTCTCCTCTATCAGGTGTCGGTGATCAAGATCGACGTTCAGGGGCTGGCCGGCCCTCTGAGCGAGACCCAGTTCAACTGGGCGCCGGCGCCCGCACACTGGTCCGTCGGCCAGTGTCTCGAACATCTCAATATCACCAACCGGCGATGGCTGCCGCTGCTGGAAGACGCCATCCGCGAGGGACGGGCTCGGGGGCTCCTCCACGACGGTCCCTATTCCTACGGCTTTTTGTCGCGGATCTTTCTGCGCTTGGTCGAGCCGCCACCCCGCGTGCGCGTGCGAGCGCCCAAGACATTCCGCCCGGAGGCCGAACAGCGCCTCGACCGGGTGTTGCCCGAGTTCATCTCACTGCACGAGCGTCTGGAACGGCTGCTCGAATCCGCCGGCGGGCTCGATCTCGCCAGAATCAAGGTGCGCTCAGCCTTCAGCCCCTGGATCCGCTACAACCTGGGAATGGCTTTTTGGATCCTCACCGCGCATGAGCGACGCCATATCCGCCAGGCGCGCCAAATCTGCAACCACCCCGATTTTCCGCCATAAATGCTGCCTGCCTAGGTATAGTCGCGGAACCGGAACACGGCTGCGCGGATCGGTGTGCCGGCGACCTCGATCCGGCTGAGGTCCCGGGTGCCGATGCCGTGCTCTTCCGCCAGCCGGAGCGTATTGTCGCAGGTTTCAAACGGCGCCGTGCCGCGGTCAGCCATCGGATCGAAGCCCATGAGCGCCATCCCCACCGCATCAGTGCAAACCGGGTTCGTGCCCGCAATCACCAGCCCGGGTTTGACATGCCGAATGCGGCGCTTCAAGCCTCGCTGGTTCCAAGGCCCCTCGCCGGCGGTCATGGTCTCGATGCCGTCGATGATGGCGAGGTCGACGGGCCGCGCCGCGACGATGTCGGCAATGATCCGCGGGACCCGGTAGCCGCCCTCGCGCGGCGTCGACGGGTCGTTCTCCTGCGGCGCAGTCTTGGAAGGCTGGCGATGGCCGAAATGGAACATCGACCGGCCGCCGCGGGGGATCATTGCAGGTTCCTCGATGCCGGCGCCGTTGCCGTAGATCGTGCACGGCGTGTTGCCGAAACAATTTTTCAAGGTCAGCGTGATCCCCGTCGTGACGTGCTCCTTCAGCTTGGCGATCGAGACGAACACGTCGCAATCGGCGTAAGAGTGATTCAGGTCGAATCCCGGATAGATGTACCCTCCGTTGGGTACCGTGAACCGGTGGTACCGCCGGCCGTAACCGACGAAGCCGGTGTTTTCCAGCTCGACCTTCGGCGCCGCCCGGAGCAACTCGTTGGGATCCCAGCCGGCGGCAAGCATGTGCTCCTCCAGAGGCTCGATGCCCACGGCGAAGCTCTCGAGAATCCGGACGCGGCGCGCCCCGGCCCGCCCCAACAAGTGCACGACCGTCCCGATGACGTTCGGGTGCGTCCAGTAAGTCACCTCGGCTGGAAAATGGCCCTGACGCAGGTCGGCCGAGCCGGTCATGTTCACTTTGATGGCCACCGTCTTGCCCGATACGAGCCGCTCCAGCCCCCCGATCTGGTCGAACATTGTGCGGAAAGCGGGCAGCAGCTCCGGGCCGTAAGTGTAGCAGCGCGCCACCGCCACGGCGGCGGCCGGCGCCGATCTTGCGGGCCGTGCCCCCGCCATCCCGGCGGCTGCGGCCACCCACTGGCGCCGCGTCAGAGTTCCAGTCTTGCAACAACCCATCCCCATCTCAGCCCTCCACCTCAACTGCAGCATAAAGGGAGAACGGCGGCAAAGGCACTTCCGTACCCAGCCGCCGCTTCACCGCCTCCACCGCCTCGGTCGCCTTGATCGAGTACACCCGAGCCGAACGGTATTCCTTGGGGAAACCCAGCGTCACCGCCTCCAACCGTTGCCGATCGCTGTAGTTCACCAGGTGCACCACCCCGCGCTTGCCGTCCGGCGAGGCGAGGTAGTAAGAGTTCATGCTCCCGCCGTTCCAGATCCGCAGCACATCTTCGCGCCGGCTCAGCAGAAGGTGTACCTCTCCGGCCAACAGATAGGGGTCGAACCACGGCTCCTTTGGCACGGCGATCCGGCCCTTGCCGTGCCGGTAGATGTCGTACCCGAACTTCGATTCCGCCGGCGCAGTGCCGTCAGGCTGCGCAGACCAGATCAGCAGGCCGCCCGCCGCGGCAAAGCCGAGCAGTTTCTCCCGCAGCGCGCCCTCGGGGGGCGCCGCGTCGATCAGCAGCACCGCCTTTTGCTTGTCGAAGGAGGCTTCGGGTGCCCGCGACTTCGGGACGATGCGGTAGGCCAGGTGCCGGCGCGGAGCCAGATTGAGGAATTCTTGGCCGAGGAATTCATTCTCTCCGGCGAAGTCCGACACCACCGCCAAGGCTGCCACCGGCTCCCAGGAGCGCCACTCCTGATGCTGTCGGGCCAACTCGAGCAGCGCCATCATATCCTTCCACGCCTCCATAGCGGCGTCGGAGGCGCGTTCCAGGCCCAGCCGCAACGACTCATGCAGGCTGATCACCCACTGCCCCCCGTAGGCCACCGCCTCGGCGACGGGGCGGGAAAACGCGTGCATCGGCACGACATCGGACTTGGCCGGCGGCGGATACGTCAGCCAGACCGCTTTGTCGGGTTCCAGCGCCTGCGCCAGCCGGTACACCCAAGCGTTCGAGTTCACCCACGGAGCGCCGGTCGGCCCGGATTCGGCCGCCTCCGCCCGCGTCCTCGCCGATTGCACGTCCGGCCATACGCCCTCGCGCAAAGTGACTCCTTCCGGCGCCGCCTCCGGGCGCAGCCGCACGAACTCGAGATCGCCCAGCGGGAACGGCGGCGGACGGTCCCCCACCAGGCAGTTGATCGGCGTGCCCTTGAGCAGCTCCAGCCGGGCGGCGTCCTTCCACTCTTCCGGCCAGCGCATCGGTATTTTTTCCGACTTCATGGTTCCGTCGTCTGAGACAGCGACTCCATCATTATAGGAAAGCCCAGCGCCGCACCGGCCGTAACCAACTTGCCGGATGCGGCGAACTCACCGGCAAGGGAGGAAGATGTGCCCTCACGGCGTACGTTCATTTTCGGCTTCGGCCTTCTGGCCCCGCCGTCAGTCCTCACGACTGTGGCCGCGAATCAGCCCGCGCAGCCGAAGAAGGAGAGATTCGTACTCTCGGTCTCGCGCCTCATATGAGAGGAGTGCCGCCACTCGGTCGAGGAGGCGCTCAGTGAGGTCGAAGGTGTCCTGGAGGTATCGGCCGATCTTCGCGCCGGCGAGGTCGAGGTGATCGCCCTCAAGGGGCGCGTGAAAGGCTCGCAGCTCGTCGACGTCGTCAATCAGGCGCAGGACAGCGTCCACACGTTCCGCGCGAAGCTCAAGCGCGGCCCCGAGCCGGTGGAAGAATAGCTCCGGCCGTCAAAATTGCGGTTCGGACGGCCGAAACGCTATGCTGAGAATAATCTGGGCCAAACATGCTCAAGGCAAAGGTCGATACCCCCCCGGATTTGAATCCGCAAGAAACGGCTGAGTGGATCGAAGCCTTCGATGAGGTGATGGATGCGGCGGGGCCTCACCGGGCCCAATATTTGCTCGAACGGCTCATTGACCGCGCGGCCGCCTTCGGCATCACCACGGCCAACCATCTGAACACCCCCTACGTCAACACCATCCCGGTGGAAGAGGAGCTGCCCTACCCCGGCGACCGGGCGATCGAGCGGCGCATCAAGAGTCTCGTCCGGTGGAACGCCATGGCCATGGTGGTCCGCGCCAACAAGTACGACGAGGGTATCGGCGGTCACATCTCCACCTACGCCTCGCTGGCGACCCTCGTCGAGGTCGGAATGAACCACTTCTTCCGCGCCTCTTACGGCGACCAGCCCGGCGACTTCGTCTACTTCCAGGGCCACGCTTCGCCCGGCGTCTACGCCCGCGCGTTCGTCGAAGGCCGCCTGACGGAAAAGCACCTGGAGAACTTCCGTCACGAACTCCGCGACCATCCGGGGCTGTCCTCCTACCCTCATCCCTGGTTGATGCCCGAGTTCTGGAACTTCCCGACGGTTTCCATGGGCATCGGCCCGATCAATTCGATCTACCAGGCCCGTTTCATGCGCTACCTCGAGAATCGGGGCATTATTCCCGTCACGCCGCGTAAAGTGTGGGCCTTTGTCGGCGACGGAGAGACGGATGAGCCCGAGACTCTCGGAGCCATCACACTGGCGTCGCGTGAGAGGCTGGACAATCTGATCTGGGTCGTCAACTGCAACCTCCAGCGTCTCGACGGACCCGTGCGCGGCAACGGACACATCATCCAGGAATTGGAGGCGATCTTCCGCGGGGCGGGCTGGAACGTGATCAAGGTGATCTGGGGCGACGACTGGGATCGCCTGCTCGCCCAGGACAAGTCCGGCCTCCTGATCAAGCGCATGAGCGAGTGCGTCGACGGCGAATACCAGAACTTCAAGGCCAAGGGCGGCGCCTATGTCCGCAAAGAGTTCTTCGGCAAGTACCCCGAGCTGTTGGAGCTGGTGGCCGACATGTCCGACGACCAGCTTGCCAAGCTGCGCCGCGGCGGCCACGACCCCCAAAAAGTCTATAACGCCTACAAGCGCGCCGTCGAACACACAGCGGGGCCGTCGGTCATCCTCGCCAAGACGATCAAGGGTTACGGGTTGGGCGAAGCCGGCGAAGGCCGCAACATCACTCATCAGCAAAAGAAGCTCAACGAGCAGGAGCTGGAGTACTTCCGCGAGCGGTTCGACATCCCGATCCCGGAGGAGACCGTCCACACGGTGTCCTTCTATCGCCCGCCGGAAGACAGCCCGGAGCTCCAGTACCTCCACCAGCGGCGCAAAGAGCTGGGGGGCTACCTGCCGTCACGGACGGTCAAGCCGCTCGCCTTCAAGGCGCCGCCGTTGGAAATCTTCGCCGACGCCCTGGCCGGCTCCAAGGGTCGCGAGGCGATGACGACCGCCGGCTTCGTCAGCATCCTGCGGGCGCTGCTCCGCGACGAGAAGCTCGGCAAATACATCGTGCCCATCATCCCGGACGAGGCGCGGACGTTCGGCATGGATTCCTTGTTCCGGCAGGTGGGCATTTACGCCAGCCAGGGCCAGCTCTACAAGCCCGTCGACAGCGAGATGTTCCTGTACTACAAGGAGGCCAAAGACGGTCAGATCCTCGAGGAAGGAATCACCGAAGCGGGCTCGCTGGCCTCCTTCACCGCCGCCGGCACGGCCTACTCCACCTACCGCGTGCCGATGATTCCGTTCTTCATCTATTACTCGATGTTCGGCTTCCAGCGCGTCGGGGACTTGATCTGGGCGTTTGCGGACGCGCGGGGGAAGGGATTCCTGATGGGCGGCACCGCGGGCCGCACGACGCTGGCCGGCGAGGGCCTGCAACACCAGGACGGGCACAGCCTGGTGCTCGCAAGCACGGTTCCAACCTGCCACAGCTACGATCCGGCCTACGCCTATGAGATGGCGGTCATCATCCACGACGGCATCCGGCGGATGTACGAGCTGATGGAAGACCGCTTCTACTACATCACCCATTACAACGAGTTCTACGTGCAGCCGCCGATGCCGCAGACCGAGGGCTGCCGCGAAGGCATACTCCGCGGCATTTATCTCTACCGCCCGGCCCTCGAAGACGACGCCATCGTGCAGTTGTTCGGCAGCGGCCCCATCCTCAACGAGGCCTTGCGGGCCCAGGAGATCCTGCGCGAACGCTATCAGGTCCCCGCCAACGTCTGGAGCGTCACCAGCTATAACGAACTGCGCCGGGACGCCCTGGCCGTCGAGCGGTGGAATCGCCTGCATCCGGCCGAGGAGCCCAGGCGGCCCTACATCCAGGAGCTCCTCGCCGGTCACCAAGGGCCGGTGATTGCCGCCACCGACTACATGAAGATCGTCCCGGACCAGATCGCTCCATGGCTGCCCGGAAGACTGACTTCCCTGGGAACCGACGGCTTCGGCCGCAGCGACAACCGTCAGCACCTTCGGCGGTTCTTTGAGGTGAACGCCGAGTCGATAGCCGCCGCAGCCCTCTCCCGGCTGGCTCGGGAGGGGCAATTCGACCTCGGCCGGGCCGCCGCTGCGTTCGACGAACTGGGCGTCGATCCGGAAGCGTCGGATCCGTCCACGCGCTAAAGCGTAGCGGCGAGGCATTCGGCCCGTGCTGTTCCTGAGAGAGGAGGACGTCCGGCGCTTGCTCCCCATGCGGGAAGCGATCCGCCTGGTCCGCGAGGCGTTCCTCGGGCTGGCCGCCGGCACGTCCCACAACCAGCCGCGGCGCCGGCTCTGGCTCGCCGGCGGCGCCGTCCTCCATTCAATGGCTGGGGCCCACGGCAAGTACTTCGGAACGAAAGTGTACTCGACCCATCCGGTCCACGGCGCGCACTTCCTCTTCTGGCTGTGCGACGCCGCCACGGCCAGGCCGCTGGCCCTGTTCGAGGCCAACTGGCTCGGGCAGATCCGCACCGGCGCCGCGACCGGCCTGGCCACCGATCTGCTGGCTACGCCGCACGCCGCGACGCTGGGAATCATCGGCAGTGGATTTCAGGCGCGCAGTCAACTGGCGGCAGTGCTCCAGGTGCGCCCGATCCGGCGCGTCCGGGTGTGGAGCCGGGACCGGCTGAAGCGGGAGGAATTCGCCCAGAACTGCGAGCGCGAGCACGGCGTCCGGGTCGAGGCGGTTGACAGTGCCGAGCAGGCCCTGTGCGAGGCGGCGATCGTTATCACCGCCACCAGCGCCCGCGATCCCGTCTTGGAGGCCTCTTGGATTGGGCCGGGAGTCCACCTCAACGCCATCGGTTCCAACCATCCCAAGCACCGCGAATTGCCGGACAAGCTCATCTGGCGGGCAGACCTGATCGCCGTCGATTCTCTCGAACAGGCTCGAATCGAGTCCGGCGACCTCCTGCTCGCGGTTCCCCCCGGTGAATGGAACCGGCTGCCCATTGTGGAGCTCGCTTCGGTCGCGGCTAAGCAGGCGGGCCGGACCGCGCCTTCACAGGTCACGCTCTTCAAATCGAACGGCCTCGGGGTTGAAGATGTGGCGGTGGCCGGTTACGTCTATGAGCGCGCCTTGGAAACCGGGGCGGGAAGGCGGAGTGAGTTCCTCTACTCCTGAGCCGACATCTGAGCGTCGGAGTCGCCCCAGGCGGAGATCTTCAAGCGCCGGCAGACCCAGCAGAGATCCTCAGCGGAGGTCGGCGCCACTTCATCGCCGCAGACCATGCACTTCCGCTTCGACGCCGGCCGCATACGGTCGGAGTGCACAGTGCGCTTGGCTCCTTCAAGCAGCTCCCGGCTGATCACCGGGTCGCTGGCTGCCTTTCTCCGTCCCATCGGGCCAATCTGCCCTCCGACCCTAATATAAACCATGACCACGGTTGAGGTCCAATGAAAAATCACCGCCCCGAACTCACGCCGCCCGCTCGAAGCTCAACACATAGGCCGCATCCAGCGACGAGCCGCAGCGCGGGCACTTCTGCCCTGCTTTGACCTCCGAGCGCTTCCGCGCCGTCAGGATACGGGCTTCGACGGTGTGGGTGCAGATGGGACAATGGACCGCCCCGGAGGTTTCCACTACGCTAACCGGTCTCATCCACGGATTCATGACTTTCATCTCCTGCCATGAAATCTGACGCAACACGGGAGCCAAAAGATTTCAAAAAGAAGCGGGCGGATTGAAAAATTCTTTCCCCGCGCGGGTTCGCTCAAGGTGTGTGAAAATGGACGGCTGATGGGCCAGACCGCCTTCCTGTTCCCCGGCCAGGGCTCCCAGTATGCCGGCATGGGCAGCAGCCTCGCAGAATCGTACGGCTGTGCGCGGGCGGTGTTTGAAGAAGCCGACCGGGTGCTTGGGTTCCCGCTCAGCCGGCTGTGCTTCGAGGGCCCGGAGGATGAGCTCCGGCTGACCGAGAATACCCAGCCCGCCATACTTACGGTATCGGTGGCGGCCTGGGCCGTTCTTAGGGAAAAAGGTCTCCGGCCGGATTGGGTGGCGGGGCACAGTCTGGGCGAATACTCAGCGCTGGTGGCGGCCGGTGCGCTCCGCTTCGCCGACGCCCTCAGCCTCGTTCGCAAGCGGGGGCGCTACATGCAGGAGGCGGTCCCGCCCGGCGTCGGCGCCATGGCCGCGCTGCTCAGGCTGCCGGACGGAGCGCTCCCCAGGATCCTGGCCGGGGCCGCGCAGGGCGAAGTGGTCACGGCCGCGAATCTGAATTCGCCGGGCCAGGTGGTCATTGCAGGCCACAAGGGCGCTGTCGAGCGGGCCATGGAGCTGGCTAAGGCGGCCGGGGCCAAGCGAGCCGTCCCACTGCCGGTCAGCGCTCCGTTTCACTGCCCGCTCATGGAGCCGGCCCAGCAGAGGTTGAAACCGGATCTGGACGCTACGCCCTTCGAGGACTTGGCTGTCCCTCTCGTCAACAACTGGCAGGCGAAGGTGGTGCGCTCCGCCGAGGAGGCGCGCCAAGGCCTCTACCACCAGGTTCCAAACCCCGTGCGCTGGGAGCAGTCAGTCCGTTGTCTGGCGGACCAAGGCGTCACGCGTTGCATTGAGGTCGGCCCCGGCGCCGTGCTCTCAGGCCTCGTCCGGAACATCGCCCCGGAAATCGAGTGCCTGAAGTTCGGCGAGGCCCCCGACTGGGCCGAAATCGCCCCCCGCCTCTGACCCCGCCCTCACAACTCGCCCGGCGTGGGTAGGGGCGGCTTTGCGTCGCCGCCCCTATGCCTGTCACGATTACCAGTGGAACCGCGCCGTGTACTGCATCTCGCGGCCGTAGTTGCCGCCGAACACTGACGTGCTCTTGCCCATCACGCCGCTGCCCACGGTCGTGTTGGGATTGCTCTCGATGAAGTGGTTGGGCATGTTGTAGAACTCGAAGCGGAGTTCCAACTTCACGCGTTCTGTGATCGGGAAGTACTTCACCACCGTCGAGTCCAGGCTCCAGAAGCGCGGCCCGCGCAGCCCATCGTAGTACCACGGGTTCGTCCGCGGCGTGTAAGCGGGCAACACCTTGAACACCGCCGGATTGAACCACCGCCCGGCCGGCACGTTCTCCCGCGGGTCGCCGGTGACTTGGGCGGCGCCGAACGTCAGCAGTTGACCGCCCTGCAACATGAGCCAGTGGCTGGTCGCCCAGCCGCCGATGAGCAGGTCGAGGGCGCGGCTGACGCCAGACCCGTACTTCCGGCCGCGGCCGAACGGCAGCTCCCATGTGCCCGCGACACGCAAGTGGTGGCGCGGCTCGCGCCGGTCGATCCAAGTCTTCTTATCGAGGAATACATCGGTGTTGTAGACGTTGTTGAAGAACTCGGTGCGGCTCTCGCGGTTGTAAGTGTAGCCGAGGATCAGGTTCACGCCTTGCGCCATGGGCCGCTGCGCCTGAATCTGCAAAGCGTGATAGCGGTTGCTGATGCCGTCGCGGAACATCTCGGTGAGGTTGACATAATGCGGATAGGGTTTCAGCAATTGCGAAACGGCGATCTCTTTTTGAACTCGCAGCTCACCCGGCATCTTGTCCGCCGGCAGCAGGTTGTAAAACGGATTCGGAACCTTGGCGTCGATGGCGCCCTTGTGCGTGTAAATCAGGTTCGGATCCACAAGGTTCAGCGGCCGGGCATAGTTGCCGCCCCACATGCTCGCGTCATGGACATTGTGTCCATAGTGCATGAAGAAGGTGGCATCCAGCGTGAAGCGGGCGGGTAACTGGCGCTGCAACGAGACATTGAAGCGGTCCGATATCGGGGTCTTGAGATCCTGCTTCCACCAGAGGGCAGTCGTGCCGAGCTGGGTATAGATGCCACGGCTCTTGCCCGGCGGCAGGATCAGCGGGTTGCTGGCCGGGAACGGGTCGCTGATCAGAGTGCGCGGCACTCCCTGGAGCGGCCCAAGCGCGTTGGTGTTTTGGTCGAAGCCTTCCTTGCGAACGTCCCAGCCTTCCGTGTAGATGGTGCGGATGGGCGTCGCAAACCGGGCCCAGCCGGCGCGGAACGACATCTTGTCCGTCAACCGCACGGCTACGCCGATCCGGGGCAAAAAGTTCGTCTTCGGAGCGTCGTAGACGCCCGGGTGATCGTCGTCGGTGAAGATCCAGGCGCCGGTGAACCGATACGGGATCTTCGCGATCGCCGTAACTTGCCCCGGGATCGTGATGCCCGACTGAAGTTCCGGTATCGGCTGGCTCAGGTCGAGCATCCGCGAGAACATCCGCGTCTCCTCCGACGGCGCGGTCTCGTACTCCCAGCGTAAGCCGAGATTCAGCGTCACGTCGCGGCTGAGCTTGATGTCGTCCTGCACATAAAAGGCGTATTGGTCCAGATCCAGATGCCACATCGGCCGGATTCTGGCATTGCCGCTGGTCACCACCCCCAGCAACGCGGTCGCGAACTGAGAGCCGCTCTGCGAGGCGTCGTAGCCCAGGAACGTGCTGCCCGTTTCCACCGAGTTGAAGGTGAAGCCCCCGGGAGCGGGCTGGCCGTTCTCCTCCCAGGAGTTGCGCCACTGGCCGCCGAACTTCAGCGTGTGGATGCCGCGGTTATGCGTGACGTTGGCCTGAATATTCGTTTGGTACTCGCGCACCAGCCACCAGCCTGTCCGGCCCGCGCTGGCGGCGCCGTTGCCCGTGTAGGTGATGCCCGGGTAGTACACTCCGGGCAGGGCGCCCGTCACCGGCTTGTACCAGCCGTTCGGCCACAGCTCAGCCCAGACGTCTTCACGGCCCTTGGCCCACTGCGAATCGTAGTCGTCCTGCGCCCGCGTGTAGCCGAAGCGGACGTTCATCGTGGTGACCGGGCTGAACATGTAAATGGCGTCCGCGGCGGCGTTTTCGGCATCCATCACGCCCCCGTTGTCGGAACGTACCGCCCGCGTTCCGCCCCAGTTCGGGTTGTCCAGGTCAGTGTGATAGATCGAGTAGCGGAAGTACATCCGCAGCTTGTCGCTGGCGCTGTAATCCACCCGGTCCGAGATGTTCCAGTACTTGTGCCACCACGAGTAGGCGGTCTTGAAGTTGTTGATGCCGCTGGGGTCGTCTCCCGGATTGTTCGGCTTCCACAAGTCATTGACCAGTATGCGGCCGGTCGGATCGATCCTCGACGAGGGAATTCTGTTGCCGGGAAACGGCGTCCGGGTCACCGTCCCAGTGGCGGGATCAAACTGCGTGGTGAACGGATCGTAGATCGTGCGCAGCGTGCCTTGCGGCGTCAGCGTCCGCGAGAAATCGCCCCCCGTTCCAGATCCGTCGGCACGGTCGAGACGTGCGCCGACGCGGGCTGTGTCTGCCGCCACTGCTCGTAAACGAAGAAGTTGAAGAGCTTGTTTTTCTTCACCGGGTTGCCCAGCGTGCCGCCCCAGACGTGGTTCTTGATGAAGCTCGGCGTGCGCGTGATCCGGTTCACCATCGCGTTGAAGTACGGGTTGCGGCCGAAATAATAGGCCGTGCCGTGCACTTCATTGGTGCCCGATTTCATCGAGAGGTTCAACACGCCGCCCGCGCTGAAGCCGTACTCGGCGTCCACCGCGTTCTGCTGCACGACGACCTCCTGCACAGCGTCCATCGGCGAGTTGTAGGAGCCGCGCGCCGCGACCCCCGTCGGCACACCGTCGAGCAACTGGTCGTTCTTGCCGCCCGTCGATCCGCCCACGTCCAGGCCCGAGTTGGACCACATGTAGAACGGGTTCCGGTGTGACACGTCCCAGTACCGGTTAACCACGGCCGGATTCAGAAGGGCGAGCGTGAATGGGTTCCTCGCCAGCACCGGGATGTCCCGCACCACGCTCGTGGGCACGGTTGTCGTCATGGTGGAGGTGTTGAACTGCACGGCCGCGACCTCGGCCGTCACCGTTACCGCCTCCGTCACCGCGCCGACGGTCAGCTCCGCGTTCACGGTGACATCTCCCGCCGTCGCAACCCGGACATTTTCCTGCACGTACCGGTTGAATCCGGGCGATTCGACCGTGACCGTGTAAACACCCGGCTGGACGAAGTCAAACCGGTAGAAGCCCGCCGCGTCGGTCTGTCGCACGGTCTCCACACCCGTGCTGACGTTCGTCAGCGTCACCGTCGCGCCGACGATGGCCGCCTTTGAAGGGTCGGTTACGTTGCCTTGCACGCGGCCGCGGAACTCCTGGCCCACGGCCGCCAACGAGAACGAAGCGATGATCGCCAGAGACCACCACAGCCTCCGGCGAGCTCGAATGAAGAACATTACCCACCTCCCTTTCTGCTCAGATTCAAGCCCCCGGCTGACCCGCGCCAGGAGCGATACAATTATGTCACCGCGCCCCCACCTTGTCAATCGTTTTTTGAGCAGCTTCAGCCTGCCGCCACTTCACGCCAGTGCTTGGCGGACGCGGCGGGCGACGAGGCGATGCTCGTTGCCGCGCAGCATCCAGACCGAGATGCGCAGGGCGCCTTCGCCGGTGCGGCTGATGGCGATCGGTGGGTCGCCTTGCATCAGCCGGTCCACCACTTCTTTCGCGGTCGGCTGGCGCCTGGATTCGTCCCAGCGGATGACCACGTGGGGCACGTGGTTGGCGATCTCGGGTACGTCGATCGTCGTCTCGATGCCCGGAACGCCCGCCAGCGCTTTCAATATATATTCGGCGCGCTCATCCAGTATCCGGCGCTCGGCGGTGTGGTCCAGCTTCATGTACCGCTCGACTGCGGCTACCAGGCCAACGATTTCCTCCTTGCCCACCTTCATGCAACGGCCAATGCCGCCATGAGGGCTAATCCCCCGCTGGGCGATCTCGATCAGATCCTTCCGCCCCAGCAACAGGCCGGTGCACTGCGGGCCGAGCAAGCCCTTGCCCCCGGAGAAGGCGACCAGGTCAAAACCCTGACGGACGTACTCGGAGAGGCGCGACGGCGGCGGTATGTCGGCGGCGGCGTCGTTGAACGTGGGCACACCGCGCTCCTTGCCGACGCGGATCCACTCGTCGCGTTTGATCTGGCCGGCCGGGTCGGCTTTGTTCAGGAAGAACATCATCGCCGTACGGTCGTTGATGGCGGCGTCGAGTTCCGCCCGCGTCTGAACCCAGACGATCTTCGTGCCCACGAGCCGCATCTGCGCCTCGTAGCCCGAACGGTGGCTTTTCTGCTGGACAATCTCATTTTTGAGGCCCGTGGTGTCGGGCAGCTTGAGCAGGTTCTTCGCATCACCGCCCGCTACGCAGGCCGCCGTCGCCACCGTGATGGCCGAGGCCGCCCCAGCCGTCACCATCGCCGCCGGCACACCAATAAGCTCGGCGATCCGCTCGCCGGCCTTCTCTTGCAGCTCCGGCAGCCGGACGAAATGCCGGGAGGCTTCCTGCATCGCCCGCATCACTTCCGGCGGCATGATCGAACCGCCCAGCACGGTAACAGTGCCCACTCCGTTAATCAACGGGCGCACCCCAAGGCGGGCATAGACGCTGGAAGAGTATCTCGGCGCTCCCGCCAGCGTACCCGCGCCGCCCCAAGCCGCCGTGCCCTTCATAAAGTTCCTTCGCGTCGATCCTTTCGACACAACCGCATCCTCCTTTCCCGTGAATGAAATTGTTCCCTGCCCGCTCCCTATGCTAGCATCCGGACTTGAAGCTCAGCCGCAGATCGATCCTTCAATATGGCGTGGCCGCGTCGCTGGCGCGGGCGGATTCGTCGCCCGCGGTGCCCTCGTATCGCATCGTGAGTCCCTACGAGCCGTCCGAGCGGCCGGGTATGCCCGGACCTTACCCGGGCCAGGTCGTAGCGGTCCATTCGGAGCGGTGCATCGACGAGTCCTCCGAGCGCATCGACCCGGCCGTAGTGCGCGAAATGATGGCCCGCGGCATGCTCGAGCTGACCGGAGAGTCGCGCGTCGAGGACGCCTGGCGCCGGTTCATCACGCCGGAAGACACCGTCGGGATCAAGGTGAACTGCTCCGGCCAACCAGGCGTGGTCTCCTCGCCGGAAGTCGTGGCGGAAATCGTCCGCAGCCTGACCGCCGTGGGGGTCAAGCCGCAAAGGATATTCCTCTACGAGCGGTTTCGCTATCAACTGGACGCGGTGAACTACGGGCTCTACCTGCCGGACGGCGTGCGAATTCTGGCTGCCGAGCAGCGGCGGGGCGACAACCAGGCCTATGACCCGCACATGTATGTCGAGGTGAACTTTTTCGGCGAGGAGGACACGCGGTCCAACGCCATGCGCGTGGTGACGAGAGAGGCAACCAAGATCATCAATGTTCCCAATATGAAGGACCACGGAGCCTCAGGCGTCACCGGCTGCCTTAAGAATATCGCCTACGGCAGCTTTTCCAACGTCGCCCGCTCGCACGCTCGCGGCGTCTCGCATACGTATTCATTTATCGGTACGCTGGCGGCCACCGAACCGCTGCGCTCCAGAACCGTGCTCCAAATCATGGACGGCATCAAAGGCGTTTGGCACGGTGGGCCGTTCTCTCCAACGCGACGCTACCGTTTCTACCCGAAGCAGATCCAGTTCGGCGCCGATCCGGTCGCCATCGACCGCCTCCTGCTGGACTTCATCGACAACAAGCGCCGGCAGATGGGAGCCATCTCCATCTGGAACCGCGATCCGAAGTACCTGCGTCCAAATGACGTCAAGGCCCGCGATCAGGATCCCAACGTCAACATCCTGATCCGCGAGCCGGGGCACGTCGACTACGCCGCCCGGCTCGGCCTTGGGGTCTACGAACTGGAACAGATTCGCGTGCGGAGAATCCAACTGTGATGAAGCGGGCGGCTTTGGCGTTGCTGCCCTTCGTTTGTTCGCACGCCGGGACAGACAAACTCTGTTTCGACCTGGCCGCCGCCGCGTTGCTCAGTAACACGGTGCAGCCGCCCCCGGCCGTCTGCGGCGATGCCGCGCGCGAGAATGTGCCCGTGCCGAGGATTAATTTCCGGGTCCGCGTGGCCTCCCCGACCCGCAGCCCCTGGATCGTGGCCAACGGTTGGCGCTTTCTTCGCCGTCCCGGCGCCCGGTACCTTTATGAGCTGCCCGCCGGTAAGGCCGTGCTGGCGATGGCGGAGGCCTTTGCCTACGACGCCGAGGCCGGCTTCCGCCTTGACCCCCGAGACATTGAGGCCGCGGCCCGAATGCTGGCTTTCCTTCGCTCAATCCCAGACAGACACCTGCCGCCGCTGGCCGACTTCGCCTTCGTGAACGACGGCTCGTCGCTCGCCGCCGAAGCCATCAATCTGTTGTGCCGCCGCAACCTCCTGTTGGAAATCGTCCGCCGCCCTGATCCCCGCTACGCGCTGAACGTCGTCCTTGGCAGCGCCGACTTTCCTCGCGAGCTCGCGGCCAACCCGGGGGAGTTGGCACAGGCAGTCCGCAGCAAGCTCACCGACGAGCGACGGTCCCTGCGCCTGTACGGGACCGAGATGGCGATCGTCCGTGCCACCGGCGACGGAAAATCCGCCCGCCTCCACATCCTTAATTACAGCGACCGCCCGCTCACCGGCGTCCGGCTGCGTGTCCGCGGCGCTTACGCGATCGCCGAACTCCACGTCTTTGGGTACCCGGGGACGTCCGTGGCCGAATTCTCGAGCGAAAACGGGTTTGCGGAATTCTCCATCCCGGAAATGGGCGCCTACGCCGTGGCCGATCTCCGCTGAGCCCCCGCTCGTTCCGGGGAGGGACCGAGATGGCAACACCGGCCGTCGCGCGGCTGTTCAGAGGCGTGCTCTCCTACATAGATGACCGTCTCGAGATCCCGGCAGTATTTTTCTCTTGACTTAATTGTCGAGTCTCTCTTATACTTGGGGCAGGGGTCTTAAAAAGTTTAGTTTTCGCTCCCCCATGTGTGGAGGGTAGGTTCATGTATCCAATCAAAGTGTTGACGAACAACGGTGTCAGAGCGCTTGCTTGGCTTCTGGCTCTGGCCGTATTGACGTCCTTCATTCCGTATTGCCTGGCGCAAGAGGTCAGCGCGGGCATCACGGGACGCATCACCGATCCCAGCGGCGCGGCCGTCGCAGGCGCCACAGTGACGGCCCGGGACGTGAATCGCGGAACTGTCTGGCCTACGGAAACCAACCAGGAGGGTGTCTACGCTTTCCCGCGCATTCCGGTGGGCACTTATGAATTGAAGGTCGAGTCGCCCGGGTTCAAGACGGCGACGATGCCGGCGATCGTGCTCGAGCTGAACCAGCGCGCTCGCGTGGACATCACTTTGGAGATCGGCGAGGTGACCGAGTCGATCGAAGTGACGGCCGCGCCGCCGATGCTGAACACCGAAACGACGATCGTGGGTTCCGTCGTCACTTCCAACCAGGTGGTGAACACCCCGTTGATCAGCCGGAACTTCATTGCATTGACACTGCTGGCCCCTGGGGTTACGACCACCAACCCATCGGCGTTCAACAACGGCGTGCGCACGAGCGGCGGCGGGCGCCCGTACGTCAACGGCAACCGGAAGGAGGCCAACAACTTCCTTTTGGACGGCGTGGATAACAATCACACCTCGGACAACCTCACCGCCTACCAGCCGAACCTGGACGCGATCCAGGAAGTCAAGATGATCACCAACAACGCTTCGGCGGAGTTCGGCAACTTCCAGGGCGGTGTGATCAACGTCTCCATCAAGTCCGGAACGAACGACTGGCACGGATCCGCCTTCGAGTTCTTCCGGAATGACAAGCTGAACGCCAACAACTGGGGTCGCAACTGGCAGGGCAATCCGAGGTCGCCCATCCGGTGGAACGTGTTCGGCGGAACCCTGGGCGGCCCCATCAAGCGGGACAAGGTGTTCATCTTCGGCGACTACCAGGGCATCCGGCGCAACACGCCGCCGGCGGTGAGCACGATCTCGGTGATCCCGGCCGAGTTCCGGACGGGGGATTTCTCCCGGCTGCTGTCGGAACAAAAGATCCAGCTTTACGATCCATTGACGACGGCCTCCAACGGCCTCCGCCAACCGTTCCCCGGCAACCAGATCCCACTGAGCATGAGAAACATCGTCGCCACCAACCTGTTCAACTCCCCTGACCTCTACCCGCTGCCCATGAACAGCAATCTTCGTTTCAACCAACTCAACTCCTCGCGCAGCCAGCTTGTCTCGGACCAGTTCGACATCAAAGCTGATGCAAAACTCAGCAGCCGCGATGACTTCTCGGTGCGCTACTCCTGGGGCCGCCAGGAACAGCCCGGCCAGAACAGCTTTCCCCTGTTCTTCAACAGCTTCAATCACGCGCCCTTTCAGAATGGCGTCATCAACTGGACGCGTACGATCAGTCCCACCATGGTCAACGAACTGCGCGTCGGCGCCAACCGAATCGTGCTGTGGAACGGCGGCGAGGACAAGGGACTGGGCAATGTCGCCGAGCAGTTGGGCATTCAGCAAGGCAACGACCGCGGCCCGGGCTTGATGGCACTCCAGTTCTCAGGCGGCTTGGCCAATGGCATTGGCAGCGCCAATATCGGCACCCAGCAGAAGTTCCCGAACAACACCTTTCACTATGCCGACAACTTCACCCTCATCAAAGGCCGGCACATGATGAAGATGGGCGGCCAGTGGCTGCGCCAGCAGATGAACCCGTTCTATGCGGGCAACAACGGCCGCACCGGATTCATCCGCTTCGACGGGCGCTTCACGGCCAATCCCAGCCCGGCGTCGAAAGGCCTGGCCGAGGCGGACTTCTTCCTCGGGTACCCCTCCCGGACGGGCCGAGGGGTGAATACAGGCTCCTGGGGACACCGCAAGAACATCTTTGGCGTCTACTTCCAGGATGACTGGCGGGCGACCGATACACTGACACTGAACCTCGGCCTGCGGTGGGAGTACCACAGCCCGCTGGTGGAAGTGAAGGACCGGCAGTCGAACTTCGAGCCGTTCAGCGGCAAGCTGCTGATGGCGGGCAAGGACGGCAACAGCCGGGCCTTGTATGAGCCCTTCTACAAGGACTTCCAGCCGCGCATCGGCTTCGCCTGGACGCCGGCGGCCCTCGGCAAGAAAACGGTCTTCCGCGGAGCCTACACCATCTCCTCCTTTATGGAAGGCACCGGAACGAACCTGCGGTTGCCCTTGAACCCGCCGTTTAACGTGGAATTCGAGTCGATTTACGAGAGCGGGCCGATCGGGCAGACGACGGAGCAGGGCTTCACGGTGGTTTCGGCCAAGGATCCGTTCGTCGGCAGCAACATCCGGCTCTGGGATCCGTTCGTGCGCCCGGCCCACGTGCAGCAGTGGAGCTTCATCATTGAGCGCCAGTTGCCCTCCCAGACCGTCCTCAGCGTCGGTTACGTAGGCCAGCATGGCACACACCTGGTGGTGCCGATGCCGTACTTCCAGAGGCGCCTGCTGCCGGATGGCACCACCCAGCCCAGCCCGTACCTGTCCGGCAACCCGCTGCTGTCCAGGATCGCGCAGATTTCCGGCACCGAGTCCAACGGCAACCAGCGGTACGATTCCTTGCAGGTTCAGCTCCGCAAGCGCTATTCGGCGGGCCTGGAGTATCAGTTGTCCTACACCTTCTCCAAGGGAATGAGCGACGCCATCGGCTACTACGGCGAAGGCGGCCAGGCCGGTTCGCAGTCGGCCTACTGGCAATACCTCTACGACCGTAAGGCCGAGTGGGGTCCGACCTACTTCGACGCCAAGCACATGTTGACCTTCGTCCACACCTACGAGCTGCCGTTCGGCAAAGCCAAGGCCTTCGGCTCGGGCTGGCACCCGGTGGTGAACGGTCTTCTCGGCGGCTGGCAGTTGGGCGGTATCCTGACCTTGCGCAGCGGCTTCCCGCTAACCATCCGAGCTTCGGACCGTTCCGGCACGGTTTCCAGGGGAGCGCGGGCGGACCGGATCGGTGATGGCGTGGGACCGAAGGAAGTCGGTCCCGGCACAAGCTGGCTCGACCGTTCGGCGTTTAAGGAGCCGGCCCGCGGGACACTCGGCAACTCCGGCGTCGGCGTCGTCCGGGGACCGGGCCTGTCGCAGTATGACCTGTCGCTTCAGAAGCGGTTCCCGTTCCGCGAGAAGTACAACATCGAGTTCCGGGCCGAGTTCTTCAACCTCACGAACACGCCGCAGTTCAACGCTCCGAACCGCAACGCCTCGAGCGTCACCTTCGGCGAGATCACCAGCGCGCAGGGAGAGCGGAACATCCAGTTCGCTCTGAAGTTCTTCTTCTAGCGGCCTCCAGGATACGCCGGGGCGGTGCACGCCGCCCCGGCGAGGCCGCCACCCTCAATAGCCGCCGAACTCGTAGGCGGCCTCCAGCATCGCCACGACATTCTCTGCCGGCACGTCGGCCAGCACATTGTGGACCTGGTTCCAAACGTAGCCGCCGCCGGGCATCCAGATCTCCAGCCGCCGCCGGACATCTTCACGCACCTGTTCCGGTGTTCCCGCCACCAGCAGCTGCTGTGTGTCGCAACCGCCGCCCCAGAAGGTGAGCTCCCTGCCGAACTCCCGCTTGAGCCGCTCGGGCTCCATGTAGCGGGCGCTGGTCTGCACCGGGTTGAGGATCTCCACGCCCGCCTCGATCAGGCTGGGGATGAGCTGGTAGACCCCGCCGCAGTTGTGCATGAAGATATGGGCGCCGCTGAGCTGTTTGGCGCAGGAATAAATTATCTTGTGGCGCGGCAAGAATAGCTCCCGGTAGGTTTCGGGGGACATCTGCGGCCCGCTCTGCATGCCGAGGTCGTCGCCGACCACCAGGATCTGCACCCAGCCTCTCACTTTTGGCAGCAGCGAGTGGAGAAACTCGAGGTGGTGTTCGACCAGCCGGTCCAGGAACCTTGCCAGCTTTCTCTTTTCCGCAGCCAAGTACAGATAGACGTTCTCCATGCCGAACAAAAACTGACACCACTCGAACAGATTGCAGCCGACCGAGAGCGAAATCGCGTAGTCCGTTGTCTCATACAAATGTCGGGCAACGCGGGCAATCTCCTCCAGGCGGCCGGCGGTGAGCGGCTCCTCATAGGGGGGCGCCGGCATGCCGGCCCAAATGACCTGCTGCATCTTCTCGGCGAGCGGTTCGTAATCGTCCAGTCCGGTGGGGCCCGACAGCGGCCAGTAGCACTGGTCGATGTAAAGAGATCCTGCCGGCATGCGGCCGATCGCGATGCCGCCGCGGTCACGCACAACAAGGTCGCCGTTCTCTCGCGCCGGCCGGAACCAGGCGGGGACAAGCGCCTCGGAGCCATCCGGCAGGACCCAGGGACGGCTTTTGTCCGGGGCGAAAAAGGCCCGTCCGAGGTCGATGGCATCGATGTGGAACCGGTCGAGATACCACTGCTCGGGCTGCGCCAGTTGCTGGATCAGGTCATAAACGTAGGTGTAGCCGCTGGAGATGCCGAGGTAGTTCTTGAGGCGGTTGTAAGCAATAGCCATGATGCCCGTGGAGCGCATCGAGCCATGATCGATCGGAACCCGGTCGGGCTCCTTGTGCTGGATGGCGGCGAGGACGCGTTCGCGGGACGTCATCGGGTGAACTCAGCAGAATAGGCTAGTGCACCGCCGCGGCGATAATAATGCCGACCGCGATGGCCACCAGACCGACCAGAAGCGCCGCGGCGAGGTTCTGTTTCTCGAGAACCTCCTGGCGGAAAGCGGTGAGCGCCGTTCGGGCAATTGTTCGGAACGCCAGCGTGAAAGCCAAAAGGCCCAGCAAGACGAACAGCAGGGCGCTGACCAGGCTCGAGAAGCTGAAATACAGTTCCATGACACCATTCCGTTGCGTTGCGGGGACGGCGCCGCTTGTGCCGGCGACCCGGGACCCTCTATCATAATAAGAGTCTTCTCGCGCTTGAAGTCATCCGAATCTTCACCCGAGAACACGGTCACCATGCGGAAACAAACCGCCCCAGGAGAGGGGGTGAGATAGAATTTGGCTGAAGTAGTCATCCAGGAAGGCGAAACCCTGGAAAGCGCTCTGCGCCGCTTCAAACGCAAGGTTCAGCAGGAGGACATCATCAAGGAGATCAAGCGTCACTCCTACTACTTGAAACCGGGCGAGAAAAGGCGGCTCAAACGAGCCTTGGCCCGCAAGCGCAATCGCAAGCGGCGGCCCAAGGAGATCGAGTAAACCAACCCCATCTGCGTCCGATTCGGGGACGGCTGCGGGATGTCCGGCCGGCCGCGCGCGGCTCTGAGTTCGGTGATTTGCCGGCCCGTCCCCGAATAAGCACCGAATGAGTTTCCACCGCTTCTCCCACACCGAACTCATCGCGCTCACCCGGGCCATCCTGGTCGCGCTCAATGTTCCCGAACGGAAGGCTCAGCTTGTGGCGGAGTCGTTCGTCGCCGCCAACCTGCGCGGCGTCGACTCCCACGGCGTCCATTTGCTTCCCTACTACGTCGAGCACCTCCGCCGGGGTAACATCAACGCCGCGGCCGACGGGCATATCATTTCCGAAGCGGGCGGCTGCCTTCTGTTTGACGGCGAACACGGCCTCGGGCAGTACGTTTCGGCCGTCTGCTGCGACCATGCGGTGCGGCTGGCGCGGGCCCACGGGCTCGGAATGGTCGTGGCCCGCAACTCGAACCATTTCGGGGCGGCGGCGTTTTGGGGGCAGCGCATCTCTCAAGCCGGCATGATCGGGATTGTGTCGTCCAACGCATCCCCGTCGGTGCCGCCCTGGCAGGGCAGGGCGGGCCGCGTCGGCACGAATCCAATTTGCGTCTCCGTGCCCAGCAGCGGCCCGGGGGCCTGGCTGCTGGACATGGCCACCACGACCGTGGCCAAGAACAAGATCCTGCGCGCCGCGGCCAACCAGGAGCCTGAAATCCCCCCCGGCTGGGCCATGGATGCCGACGGCGTGCCCACCACGGACACCGAGAAGGCGGTGAAGGGACTCCTCATGCCCCTGGGGGGCTACAAGGGCAGCGGGCTCGGCCTGATGATCGAAATCCTGTGCGGCGTGCTCGGCGGTGGCGCCATGAGCGTGGACGTCGGCGGCACCTTCATTTTCGACCGCCGCATGAATACCAGCCACATGTTCCTGGCGATCGACACCGCCCGCTTTCTCCCCCTCGAGGAATTCCAGCGCCGGATGGAGCACGTCATCGGCCTGATCAAAGCGACGCCGCCGGCCAAAGGCTACAGCGAGGTGCTGGTAGCGGGGGATCCGGAGTGGCGCATCGAAGCCGAACGACTGAGAACCGGCATCGTGATTGACGAGGCGACCTGGTCGAAGATCACCGCCATTGCCTCGGAACTGAACGTGCCGTTACCATCCAACTGACGCCATGCGCCATCGCGAACGTATCCTCTCCGCCCTGCGGCACGAGGAGCCCGACCGTGTGCCGGTCGATCTCGGCTCGACGCTCGCCACAACGCTGACGATCGGCGCCCAGCGGCGCCTCAGAGAACACCTCGGGCTTCCGGCGGACCTCCCCGTCACCGTGCTCTCAAAGCGCTCTCAGACCGTCGTGCCCGACGAAGCTATCCTGGAGCGATTCCGCATCGACAGCCGCCCCCTGCTGCTCGGCGCGCCCGACCAGCGTCCCGACCGGCCGGCCAACGGCGGCGGGTTCATCGATGAGTTCGGAGTCACCTGGACGCGGCCCACGGGCGGACATTACCTTAACACCGACGGCCCCTTTCACCGGCTCGATGAGCCGGCGCTCCGAGACATCGACCGTTTCGACTGGCCGGACCCGGCCGACCCCGGACGGTACCGTGGCCTGCGCCGGCGCGCCCGGGCCTTGCATGAGGGCACCGAGTACGCCGTGATCTTGACGCTCGGCGTCGGACCGGTCCACCAGGCCCAGTTTATGCGCGGTTACGGCGAATGGCTGGCGGACCTGGTCGCCTGCCCCGCCTTTGCCGAGGGGCTGCTCGAACGGTATACCGAGTTCCTGGTGGAAGTGGCTCGCCGCGCGTTGTCGGAGGCCGCCGACTACATCGACATCGTGATGTTCGGCGACGATGTGGGGACGCAGCGAAGCACGCTGGTCCGGCCGGAGCACTACCGGCGCTTCATCAAACCCTACCACCGGCGGATCGTCGAGGCCATCCAGGCGTTTGGCAAGCCGGTCTTCTATCACACCTGCGGGTCGGTGGCGGCCCTGGTTGGCGATTTCGTCGACATCGGCATCGATATCCTGAACCCGATCCAGGTGGCGGCCGCGCACATGGACACCGCCCAGCTCAAACGCGACTATGGCCGTGAGCTGGTTTTTTGGGGCGCCATCGACAATCAGCACGTGCTCCCTAACGGCACGCCCGATGAGGTTCGTGCCGAGGTTCGCCGTCGCCTCGCCGATCTGGCCCCGGGCGGCGGCTACGTTCTGGCCGCAGCGCACAACATCCAGGCCGACGTGCCGCCGGAAAACGTGGTGGCGATGTTCGACGAGGCCCTTTCGTGGCCTCTTAGACCCGGATGACGATCTTGCCGACGTGGGCCCCCGATTCCAGGCGCCGGAACGCATCACGGGTCTGCTCGAACGGGAAGACCTGATCCAGGACGGGTCGGAGCCGGTTCGCCGCGATGGCCCGGTTCATCTCTTCGAACATCGCCCGCGAGCCGACGTAGATCCCGTGAATCCGGACCGCCTTGGCGAAGATCCAGTTGGGATTGAAGTCGCCCTTGCCCGCCAGCAGGCCGATGTAGCTGATCGTCCCGCCGGTCCGGATCGCGCGCAGGGACTGCTCGAAGGTCCCGGCGCCGCCGACTTCGACGATATGATCGACGCCCGCGCCGCCGGTCAGCTCGCGGACCGTCTTGCCCCATTCCGGCGTCTGTCTGTAGTTGATGAGATGAGAAGCTCCAAGCTGTTGCAGCCGGGCCAGCTTCTCGTCCGAGCTGGAGGTGGCGATGACCGTCGCGCCGGTCAGCCGGGCGAACTGGAGGGCGAAGACCGAAACCCCACCGGAGCCGAGCACCAGCACGGTGTCGCCGGCCTTGATGCCCCCTGCCGCCACCAGCGCGTGCCATGCGGTCACAGCAGCGCAGGGCAGGGTAGCGGCCTCTTCCCACGATAGGTGCTCCGGCACACCGACCAGGCCATCCTCCGGCAACGCCACCAGCTCGGCCAATACGCCGTCAATGGCCCCGCCGAGGGCTGAGCGGGCGTGCTCTTCCTGGATCGGACCCGCGAGCCAGGTCTGCATGAAGATCGGCGCGACGCGATCGCCGACCTGGAAGCGACGCGCGCCGTCACCCAGTTTCTCCACTACGCCGGCGCCGTCGGAAAGCGGCACCAGCGGCAGTTTCAGACTGCGGCCGTAGGCGCCCTTGGCGATGACCAGATCGCGGTAGTTCAGCGCGGCCGCCTTGATGCGGACCAGGACCTGGCCCGGGCCAGGCACGGGGTCGGCGCGTTCGGCCGCTACAAGCGAATCAATGCCGCCCGGCTGGCGGATCTCATACAACTTCATGCTCGCAGCTTAACCGACTTTGCCTCCGGCATGGGCTGAGACGCCTTCCTGTCGCTCAGCGGATGAAGTAGCCTGACACGCGCCACTTGCCGTCTTTGTCGAGCATCGGGGTGATGGTTTCCACCGCCGACTTCTTGCGCTCAAACGAGCTCTTGTACTGAATCACCACATATTCGCCATCGGGGGCGCCGGGAAGCTCGGTCGTGTACTGGCTGCTGAGAAGCTCACGGGACTTCCGCCCCCCGAGCGGCTTGCGCACCGCCCCCGCCGTCTGTTCCCACTTCTCCCTGGCGATCCTGTCCTTGAACATCGAGGCGGCCTCGTCCCAGCTTTCCCCGTACTTTTCGGCATCCACCAGAGCCAGCCAGGCCTCAGCGGCCAGCCGCGCCTCCTTCTGTTTCTCTTTGGCCGCCTGAGCGGGCGCGGCGGCCGGCAGAGTCATGGCGCACAGCGCAAAGATCACGAGAAATTTCATGCTCGAGTCTCCTGATACCAGAGTACGGGCCGCATTCATCCTTGTTTGAAAAAAAACGCGTCAAGTCATTTCCCGGTGGATGCGCCGGACGTGATCCGCATTTTCCTTGACTTCGTCCCGGTAGCGCGGGTACATCCCGACGATGACGGCGTCGCCCGGTTTGATGTTGGCGAAGGCGTAGTCGAAGGCTTTGGCGACTTGTTCGGGGTGATTGGTGCGGCGGCCGGCCGCGAGGATCTTGAAGGCGAGGCAGGGCTTGCTGACCTGGCGGATCACCGCGGTCATGCGCTCCGGGTCCCGCTCCAGATAGACCTCCCCCAGGGGCGCCTCGCCCAGTTCACGGACAATCTCCTCGTGGGTCCGGCTGACGCGATAAAAACAGGCCTGGTAATAGTCGATGTCCCAGCCCTTCTCCTCGACGTACTCGATCACGGCGGGGTTGTGGCAGGACAGGCCGACCATGACCCCCGTGTCGCGAACGAGCTTGAGGAACTCGCGGACTTCGCCCATCCGGCCTTCGCGGAACTTGTCGTCAGTCACGTTGCCGTGATGGGCGATCCCGATGGGATCAAGCGCGGCGACCTCTCGGACGAGATTCGGGTTCTCGTGCATCTGGTTCATGCTGAGAACGAAGATGTTCATCTTGCCGCCGCCGGCCCGGTAGGCCTTGAGGTCGGAGATGCTGCGCCGGCTGTAGTGGAGCTGCCAGGTGTTGATCCCCTGGCTCTCGCAGCGGCGGAGCGTTTCCAGGATCCGGTCCGTCGTCATCCACTCGCGCATGTGAGCGTCGAAGAGGCGGTTGAAGTGTGAATAGCCATAGAACGGATTGGCCCCGCAAATGAGGCGGGTCACTTCGCGCCCGCCGAATTTCACGGTGGGCAGCGGCTCCGGCCCCGGACCGGCGGTTGCACGGGAGTTGGATGTCAAGCCGCCGGCGATGGCGGCGGCACATTCAAGCAGCCTGCGGCGCGAAGTTTTCATGGCGAGCTCCTCCCCTTATGGGAGTGGCAGATCCGAATATACACGCCGCCCGACAGATTCGCAACCGGCGTATTATGATGGCCGGATGAACGGCTTGCGCTTCCGGTGCGTCAGGGGCTGCACAAACTGCTGCGACCGGGCCGGCTATGTTTATCTCACCGAGGAGGACCTGAGACGGGCGGCGGCGCACTTGGGCGTCAGCGCCACGGAGTTTGAGGCCCGCTACGTCTACCGGACCCGCCACCGCATGCGGCTGCGCAAGCCGCGGGGATCCCAGTGTCCATTCCTTCGTCCGGGCGGCTGCGCGCTTCACCCGGCCAAGCCGACGCAGTGCCGCTTGTTTCCCTTTTGGCCGGAATTGGTGGAGAGCCGCGAGGCGTGGCAGGCCGCGTCGCGGACCTGTCCGGGAATCGGAACCGGACCGCTGATTCAGATCGGAACGGCGCTGGAGATCGCCGATGAGATGAGGCGGGCCTACCCGGCGCTGTACCGATCGGGTGATGGCTCTAAGTGATCGGGGCGGAGGGGGCAATTCTGCATTTGCGGCGACCGGATTTCGTCAGGCGCCGAGAAATTGGCTGCGGCCGTCCGGACCAGTCGCTTGAAAACACGGCAGTTAGCTGCTGGCACGGCGGTTGCCCGGCGGAACGGCGTGATGTTGGACGGCATCGCCTCCCGGCTGGAGCATTACATGGACCTGCTGGCGGCCCGGCAAAAGCTGGTCGCCTCGAATATCGCCAACCTGGACACGCCGGGCTATAAGACCCGGGACATCGATTTCCAGCACGAGTTTCTGAGTCAGTTGAACGGCTCGCCGCCGGCGGTGACGGAAGTCAAGGGCCTGGCCACCAAAAATGACGGCAACAACGTCAGCTTGGACCGGGAGGCGCGGCTGCTGGCGGAAAACGCATTGCGGTTCGGGGTGGCCTCGAATCTGATGCGGGCGCAGATCCGCGTCCTGCGGGCGGCGATTCAGGAAGGACGGACCGGATGAGCCTGTTTTCATCCCTGGTGGTCAGCGCTTCGGGGATGGCGGCGCAACGGGTGCGGGCCGAGTTGCTGGTCGAGAATCTGGCCAACGCGGAAACCACGCGCACGCCCCAGGGCGGGCCGTACCGGCGCAAAGACGCTGTGTTTGAAACCGATCCGGCCGCGGCCGGTTTCGCGGCGGCGTTCGAGGCGGAGCTGCACGCTGGCGGCGGGGTGCGCCTGGCGGAGGTGATCGAGGATACGCGCGAGCCGGAAAAGCGCTATCTTCCCGGTCATCCCGATGCCGACGCCGCCGGCTATGTGGCTTTCCCGCGAGTGAATCCCGCCGAGGAGATGGTCGATCTGCTCGGCGCCTCGCGGGGCTACCAGGCCAATGTCTCAGCGATGTCGGCGATCAAGGAAATGATTCATCGCTCGATCGAGCTGTTGCGTTGATCGACTTTGAGACTCAAGGATGCAGTCGTATGGCGTCCCCGATCGATCTGGTTTCCATCTCCTCTCTCGGCGACCCGATTCGAGCTCCGGCGCCCGGCGAACCGAAAGGCGCCGGAGCTCAATTTCGTGAAACGCTCGCCGACGCGATGCGCCGTGTGGAGCACTACCGGGCGGAAGCCGACGCGGCGGTCGGCCGCTTTCTGGCCGGCGAAGGCGAGGATCTGCACAGCGTGGCGCTGGCCACCCAGCGGGCCGAGTTGGCCTTTGAACTGTTCCTGCAAGTGAGGAACAAGGTCGTCCAGGCCTACCAGGAAGTGATGCGGATGCAGGTGTGAGCCGATGGCGGCCGGTTCGGCGATGTCTTCGGTGTCCGGCGCCGGGCAGCTCCGGCGTCTGGTCGGCGGGCTGACGCTGCGCCAGAAGCTGTCGCTGGTGGCGGCGGCGGCCCTCGTCGGCGGAGGCCTCTACGGGCTGGCCCGGTGGAACCGGGAACGGGACTTCCGGCCGCTGTACACGGGCATCGCCGCCGAAGATGCGGGGCAGATCCTCAGCCGCCTGCGCGAAAGCGGCGTCGCCTATCGCGTGGGCGACAACGGGACCACGATCCTGGTGCCCTCGGCTCAAGTGGCCGAAACCCGGCTTCAGTTGGCGGCCGCCGGGTTGCCCCGCTCCGGGCGCATCGGCTTCGAGCTGTTCGACCAGACCAACTTCGGGGTCACCGACTTCGCCGAGCAGGTCAACTACCACCGGGCGCTGGAGGGCGAGTTGGAGCGTTCGGTCATGGCGCTGCGCGAGGTCGAGCGCGCCCGCGTCCATATCACGCTGCCGCGGGATTCGGTGTTCCTCGAGTCGCGCCGCCCGGCGAAGGCGAGCGTGCTGGTGCAGCTTCGGCCGGGCGCCGAGCTGGCGCCGCCAAGCGTGCAGGCGCTCTGCCACCTGCTGGCGAGCGCCGTCGAGGGTCTGGAGCCGGAGGCGGTGTCGGTGCTCGATATGCGGGGCCGCTTGTTGAACCGTCCGAGGCGGCGCGGAGCGGCTGACCTTCCTGAGCCGTCCGAGGCGGTGCTGGCCTACCGGCAAAGCATCGAGAAGGAGCTGCTGGCCAAGATCGAGTCGACGCTCGAGCCGGTGCTCGGGCTCGACGGCTTCCGCGCCGGCGTCAGCGTGGACTGCGATTTCACCTCCGGCGAGCAGAGCGAGGAAATCTTCGATCCGAGCAAGTCGGTGATGACTTCGGCTCAGCGCACCGAGGACGTTTCCGGCGCGGCGACCCCCGGCGGGGTGCCGGGGACGGCGTCGAACCTTCCGCGACCGACATCACGGCCCGGGGCGGGCGCCGTGGGAAACACCCGCCGCATGGAGAACATCACCTACCAGTCCAGCCGGACGGTGCGGCGGCTGCGGTTGCCGCAGGGCGCGGTGAAACGGATTTCGGTGTCGCTGCTGGTCGACTACGATGCGCGCTGGGAGGGGGAGGGCGAAAACGCGCGCCGGGTGCTCGAGCCCCCGCCGCCGGAGAAGATCAAAGCGATTCGGGAACTGACGGCCGCCGCGGTCGGCCTGAAGCCGGACCGCGGGGACCAGTTGATCGTGGAAAGCCTGCCGTTCGAGACAACCGTGAATCAGCCCCCGCCCGGCAGCCTGCCGCCAGCGCCGGCGCCCGGCGGCCGGGAGTGGGCGCCGGGACTGGGCCGCTTGCTGGCGGACCGGCAGACACTGCTGCTGGCCGGCGCCGGCGCTGGGGTGCTCCTGCTGATTCTGGCTATCGCCGTGGGGATGCTGCTGCGCCGAAGACGGAGGCGGAGGCGTCAGGCGGTGACGGTTACGGCGCCGCCCGAACTGGCTGCCGCGCCGGGAAAGCCTGAGGCGCTCGAACAGGCGCCTGACGTCGGTCAGACAATGCAGCAGCGGCTGGCCGAGCATGCCGCGATGAAGGCGCGCCTGGACGACGAAGCCCTTCAGTCACTGAAGCTGCCCGTGGCGACGAAGAAGACCGAGGTGCTGGTTAAGCACATCAGCGAGGAGGCGCAAAAGAACCCGGCGGCCATGGCGCAATTGGTTCGAACGTGGCTGAACGAGGAGGTCGGCTGAGGGAGGATGATCACGAACATAAAGCCCGAGACCCCCATTTCCGGGCGGCGCAAGGCGGCCGTGCTGCTGGTGGCTCTCGGCGAGGAAGTCAGTTCGCGGATCCTGAAGCACCTCCAGGAAGACGAAGTGGATGTGATCAGCCGCGAGGTGGCGCAAGCCGGCGCCATTCCGCCCGAGGAGGCCGAGAAAGTGCTCGAGGAGTGCCATCAGATGCAGCTCGCCCACAGTTATGTGATCAAAGGGGGGATTGATTACGCGCGCAAGATCCTGATGGGGGCTTTCGGGCCGGAACACGGCGTGCGGCTGCTGGACCGGCTGGTGAAGACTCTGAGCGGGGACGCGGCGAGTTTCGACGCGCTTCAACGGGCCGATCCCCAGCAACTCGCCCGGTTCATTCACAATGAGCATCCGCAGACCATTGCGCTGGTGCTCTCCCACCTGAACGCTTCCCAGGCCGCGGCGCTTTTGTTTTCGCTGCCGGCCGAAATCCGGGCCGACGTCGCCCGGCGGATGGCGAGCCTGGATCAGATTTCGCCGGAGGTCATCTCGAAGATTGCCGGCATCATTGGGCAGAAGCTCAAGGCGCTGGGGGAGATGAGCCGGGAGGCCTACGGCGGCGTGCGGGCGGTGGCGGAGATGATGAACCGGCTGGACTCGACTACGAGCAAGGAGATCCTGGACACGATTGAAGCCGAAGACCCCCAGCTTGCGGGCACCATCCGCCACCTGATGTTCGTATTCGAGGACATGCTGTTGTTGAGCCCGGACGGCATCAAGGAGGTGCTGGCGCGGGTCGACCGAAAGCTGCTGACTGTGGCGCTGAAGGGCACCAGCGACCGGCTGAAGGACCACTTCCTGCAATGCATGTCGCAGCGGGGCGCCGAGATGGTCCGCGAGGACATGGAGGCGCTGGGGCCGGTGAAGATCAAGGAGGTGGAGGCCGCCCAGCAGCAGATCATCGCCGTGGTGCGGCAACTGGAAAGCGAGGGCGTCGTCAGCCTGAAGGGAGCGGTGGGAGAGCAGTATGTCGTCTAGGATTCTCCGGGCGGAGGCGGCGCAAGCGGCCCGGCCGTTTGAGTGGGCGAAAACCGGGCGCCGGCCCGGAGGATGGCCAGGGCATCGAGTCTCAGAGCTCGACGGTGACGAGGTTGGGGAGCGGCCGGCGCGGCTCGAGTGGGAAGCTCGCCAGCGGGAAGCGGCGGCGTGGCAGGCCGGCTTCCGGGAGGGTGGGGCGGAGGCTGAAGGCCGTCTGGCGGCGCTGTTGAAAGAAGCGGTTGCGCGGCTGGGGTCGCGGGTCGAGGAGCTCGCGGGACTGCGCCGGAAGCTCCGGCAGGAGGCGGAGGAGGATCTGGTACGGCTGGCGGTGGCGATCGCCAGACGGGTTTTGTGGAGGGAGTTGTCCGTAGACCCCGGCGCCATCCGGGGAATTGTGAAGGCGGCCCTGGAAGGAATTGACATCCAAGAGATCGTACGAATCCGGGTGCACCCCGAGGTGGCGTCCTTGCTGGAGGAATGGCTCCGCGGCCGGGGTGCGGCGGAGCGAGTCGAAGTGGTCCCGGACGGCAGTCTGGACCGCGGTGGCGTGGTGGTGGAAACCGAGCGGGGATCCCTGGACGCCTCCGTTGAGACGCAGCTCGAGGAGATCGAGCGCGGGCTGGTGGACCGGGTATCGCGAATCAGATGAGTAGGGAAGATCTTCGCTGGAACCCGGCTCCGTACCTGGAGGCGCTGGGGCGGATCGACCCGCTGCGGCGGACGGGAAAGGTGACCGACGTTGTCGGGCTGCTGATCGAGTCCGAGGGTCCGGCGGCGGCGATTGGTGATTTCTGCGAAATCCGTACGTCCGGCGGCCGGCTGGTGCGGGTGCAGGTGATCGGATTCCGGGATGGCCGGGTGCTGTCGATGCCGCTGGAGGAGACCGACGGGCTGCAAGCGGGCGATCCGATCACGGCGCGGCGCGAGGAGGCCTGCGTGGGAGTCGGTCCGGGTCTGCTGGGGCGGGTGGTGGACGGCTTCGGGCGGCCGATGGACGATGGGGGAGCGCCGGCCGTCGAAGCGTTCTATGAGCTTTACAAGGCTCCCCCGGGGCCGCTGGCACGCCGGCAGATCACGGAGCCGCTGGTGACCGGCATTCGGGCGATTGACAGCCTGCTGCCGTGCGGCAAAGGGCAAAGGATCGGCATTTTCGGGGGCAGCGGCGTGGGCAAGAGCACACTGTTAGGCTCGATGGCGCGGCATTGCCGCTCCGATGTGAGCGTGATCGCGCTGATCGGGGAACGGAACCGCGAAGTCCGGGAGTTCATCGACAACGAGCTGGGGCCGCAGGGGCTGGCGCGATCGGTGGTGGTGGCGGCGACGTCGGACCGGCCGGCGCCGCTGCGGGTAAGGGCCTGCTTCGTGGCGCTGGCCATCGCGGAGTACTTCCGCGATCAGGGGGCCGACGTGCTGCTGGTCATGGATTCGGTGACGCGGCTGGCGATGGCGCAACGGGAGATCGGGTTGGCGGCCGGGGAGCCGCCGAGCCAGAAAGGCTACACGCCGTCGGTGTTCAACCTGCTGCCGCGGATCTTCGAACGGGCAGGAAGCTTCCCGCGCGGCTCCATCACCGGGTTTTTCACGGTGCTCGTTGAGGGCGATGACTTCAACGAGCCGATTTCCGACGCGATGCGGGCGATTCTGGACGGACACGTGGTCTTGTCGCGGGCGCTGGGCTCGGCCGGGCACTATCCGGCGATCGATGTGCTGAGCTCGGTCAGCCGGCTGGCGGCGCGAGTTTCCGAGGAGCGGCAACTGGCGGCGGCGGCGCGGCTGCGGGAGGCGCTGGCAGCCTACCACCGCTCCGAGGACCTGATCCACTTGGGGGCCTACGCGTCCGGCTCGAACCCGGAGCTGGACGCCGCGATCGAGCTGCGGCCGCGACTGATGGAGTTCCTGCGCCAGCGGCCCGAGGAATCGAGCTCGTTGGAAGAGACCTTGCGGCGGATGCTCGAACTCGCGGGTGTGCCCGGGCCGGGAGGGGAGCAGTGAGGCGGTTCCGGTTTTCACTGGAGCGGGTGCTGGAATGGAGGCGGCTGGAGGAAGACGCGGAAGCCGCCAGGTTGGCGGCGCTGCTCGAGGAAGCGCGCCGGCTGGAGCGGGATGGTGCGGAGCTGGAGGCGCAGGCGGGCAGGGTGGCCGCCGCCATCCGTGACCTGGCGTTGGGGCGGGCGCGGCTGGACGGGCGGGACCTGGCCGTGCTCGACAGCTTCTCGGACTGGGTGAGGCATCGCCGCGAGGAGCTCAGCCTGCGCAAGGAGGAGCTCCGCGGCCGGATTGAGGCCCAGCGGCGCCGGGTACTGGCAGCCCGGAGGAAGGTACGGGTGTTGGAGAAGCTCGAGGATCGCGCGCGGCGGCAGTGGGAACGAGACTACGACCGGGAGATCGAGCAACTGGCAGCCGAATCCCACCTGGCGCGGTGGCGGCCGCAAGCGGCTACAGAGCCCCGTCGGAGATCAATGCCTGGCGGGTCGCCAAAAAGGCCAGGAACTTCTGGGGATCGCGGGTGAGACCGGCAAAGGTGGCGAGGACGCGCTCGTCGGGATCGAGGATCGCATAATAGGGAATCGCGACGGTGGCGAACTTTTGCGCCTGGAGGGCCTGGTTCGCTCCGGAGGCTTCGTCGGTTCCGTCGGTGTAAAGTTCGACCAGGACGAATTGCCGTAAGGCCTGGGCGATCTCAGGGCGGGTGAACATGTTGGCCTTCATCCAGTGGCAATTGGTGCAGGCGTAACCGGTAAAGCTCACAAAGACGAGCTTGCCCTCCTGGCGGGCTTTGGACAGCGCTTCCGGGTACCGGTTCTTCATCCATGCAAGTCCGGTTTCCGACGCCGAGGCGCCGAGAAAACCTTGGGCCGGCGCCGGGACGTAGGCGTCCAGTTCGCCGAGCCGGCCGCCGAACATTCCCGGCGCGAGGCTGACGGCGAAAACCAGGAAGACAACGCCGGTGAGCAGACGGGCGACGCCGACGGGCTCATTGGGATCGACGCCCTCGATGCGGAGCAAGCCGAGCAGATAGAGGCCGGCGGCGGCGAACAGCACAATCCAAATGGCCAGGAAGCGCTCGCGGCTTAGCACGTTCCAGCCCATGACCAGGTCCACGTTGCTAAGGTACTTGAACATGGCGGCCAGGATGATGAAGCCCAGGACGATCTTGACGCGGACCATCCAGCCGCCGGCCCTGGGGAGCCGGTTCAAGTAAGCCGGAAACAGGGCCAGGAGGAAGAACGGGGCCGCCAGCCCGGTGGCGAAACTGACCATACCCACGAACGGGCGCAAACCACCCTCCTGGATGGAGGCCGCCAGCAGTGTCCCGACGAAGGGGCCGACACAGGCGAAGGCGGCGAGCGAGAAGGTGAGGCCCATCAGCAGGTTGCCGAGCGTCCCGCCGCGGCCGGCCGCCTTGTCGAGCCGGGTCAGCAGGCCGGAGGGCAGCCGGATCTCGAAGGCTCCCAGCAGACTCAAGCCGAAGATGAGGAACACGGCCGCGACGAAGCCGTTCACCCAAGGGTTGGAGCCGAGCTGGACCACGCCGAACGGGCCGAGGATAGCGGTGGTTGCCAAGCCCAGCAGCGAAAACAGGACGATAATCCCCAGGCAGAAGATGATGGCCTGGCGGAGGCTGTCGCCCCGGGCGCCCGCCTGCCGGCGCATGAACTGCGACAGTACGATGGGTATCATCGGGAAGACGCAGGGAGTAAAGATCGCGGCCAGGCCAAAGCCGAACGCGACGAGCAGGAAGGCCAGACCGCCGGGCTGCTCACCGGAACCGGCCGATACGGGAGTGGGGGCCGGCCGGCTCTGGGTTTCGGCCGCCGCGGCAGCGCCGCGGACGGCGGGGAGGAATCCGGCGGGGACACTGGCTGCGACGGCAGGCGCGCCGGGGTCGATTCGCAAGACGGCGGTGGCGGTCTTCCGCTTGGGCGGCAGGCACTGGGTTTCCGTGCAGAGCTGGTATCGCAGGCGCGCCGTCAGTTCGGTTTCGCCGGCCGGCGCCGACGGGGCCAGCTTGACCTGGAACAGGAACACCGCTTCGCGCTCGTAGGTTTCGGTATCGAGCTGGAAGTTGGGGTCGAACTTGGTTACGGGCGGCTGCTGGAACAGGTTGTAGCTTTCGATTGCCGGGTTGTCGGATAACTCGATCGTTGTAGGGATGGGACCGCCGGGCGGTGTGGTTGGGGAATACAGATGCCAGCCGGATTCCATCGTCGCGGTGAGCCGGAGCAGCACGGTTGAGCCGGGTGAGGCGGCGGGCTGCTCGGCGGCGAGCCTCCATTGCGCCGGGTCGAGCCTCTGGCCCACAGCGGGCACAGCGGCGGCCAACAGGCCCAGTGCGGTGATCGACAAACGAATCGGGTTCATTGGGACCTAGCTCGTTTTGGCCGGTGTCTGGGCGGCGGTCCAGCGGCCCAGTTCTTCTTCGATCTGCTTGTTGACGCCCCCGACGGCGTACTCAGCAGCGACGCGGATGGCGTTCTTGATGGCGTTGACGTTGGAGGAGCCATGACAGATGATACAGACGCCCTTGACGCCGATTAGCGGCGCCCCTCCGGTTTCTGAGTAATCCACACGTTTCTTGAAGTCGGCGAAGGCGCCGCGCGACAGGAGGTAGCCCATCTTGCGAGGCACCGTGGCCGAGAGAGATTCAGCCAGCATTTTCCGGATGACGTCTACTAATCCTTCGCTCACTTTGAGCAGGACGTTACCAACGAAGCCGTCGCATACGATGACGTCGGCCGTGCCGCTGTAGACGTCGCGCCCCTCGACGTTGCCGATGAAATTGATGGGGAGGGCTTTGAGCAAGGGCGCGGCGCTTCGGGTCAGTTCGTTGCCTTTGTGGTCCTCCTCGCCGATTGACAGCAGGCCGATGCGGGGATTCGGCCGATGCAGGATGACGCGGGAGTAGACCTCGCCCATGACGGCGAACTGGGCGAGCATCTTCGGGGTGCAGTCGACGTTAGCGCCGACGTCCATGACGACCGTCGGGGTGCCGGCCAGGGTGGGCAGGGCCGAAGCCAGCGCCGGGCGGTCGACGCCCGGGACCATGCCCTGGACCGTCTTGGCAATGGCCATCACCGCGCCGGTGTTGCCGGCGGAAACGAGTCCCTGCGCGGCGCCGTCGCGGACGAGGCGGGAGGCGACGCGGAGGGAGCTGTCGCGCTTGCCGCGCAACGCCTTGCCGGCGCTGTCAGCCATGGTAATCCGCTCGCTGGCGTGGACGACCTCGATGGGCAGACTCGCGGCGCCATCGCGCTTGGCGAGTTCAGCCCGGAGCAAGTCCTCTTGCCCGACCAGGATCACCTTGATGTGATGGGCCCGGGCGGCGGCGACCGCTCCGTCGATCTCGGTCAGGGGGGCGTGGTCGCCGCCCATTGCGTCCACAGCGATGGTCACCATAGCGGTACGAGAGCCGCGCGACGGCTCGGCGGGATCAAGTTTCCGGGACCTCGATGACTTCGCGGCCTTTGTACTTGCCGGTGTGGGGCGAGACCCGGTGCGGCATTTTCGGCAAGCCGGTATCCGGGCAAGTGGCCATGGCGGGCCGTCTCAAAGCATCGTGCGCACGGCGTGTGCTCGTTCTGCGCTTGGAATGTCTACGTTTTGGATTTGGCATGAATCGTTCCTCAGTTTACAGAATGGCCCTTGGGTGGCGCTCCGGCCGGCCGGTCTACCGGGGGCCGGGCAGCCGGAGCGAACGCAGGGCCGCCCAGCGGTCATCGACGGCCGTTGGGCGGCAATCGCACCGGACCTGGTTGCGGTTGCCGCCGCAAACGGGGCAGAGCCCCTTGCAGTCCTCGTTGCAGATCCAGCGCATGGGCAGCCAAAGAAGGATCTGCTCTCTGAGCACGTCGAGGAGCTGAAGACCATCGCCCTCGTAGTAGCCGATTTCCGCTTCGCTTTCGTCGATCTCGAGCTCGGGTTCGCTGGGGCTGGTCGCCGCGGGCCGGTAGAACAGCTCGAAATCGCGGTCAATGGCCAGCGGGGCCAGCTCGAGGCAACGGTCGCAGGCGCCTTCCAACGTGCCGTCGATATGGCCTCGGACGCGGATCTCATCAGTTCCCCGGAGCAATTCGGCGGTACCGGCGATCCGCAGCGCCGAGCGCTGGCGGAATTCGGTGTCGGAGAGGTCGATCATCCCCGGCCGGCAAGCGACGTCGAAACGGAGCTTGCGCAGCTCCATATCCCGCACGCTCAACAGCATGCGTACCTCCACTGAGCCGCTGAAAGCGCCAAGTTGTTATTATAGCCCGGCGGCGCCGGCCGGGGCTATACGGGGCGCATGAATGGATTGCGCCTCCGCTCGCTTTGGTTGCGGGGCGGCGTGGTTGGGTGGTGCGGGGCCGCGGGGATGAGGGCGGGCGTTGAGGAGCCGGCGCTCGGTTCCACCGAGAATCACCCGTGGTGGGCCGAAGGCCCGTGCGTAGTTGCGTTGGTTGCGGCATGGCTCGGGTGGGGCGGTGTGGGGCGCGGCAAGCTGTGGGGCGGCCTACTGTTTGGCGTAATCGGCGTACATTTTAGCCAAGCCGGCGCTGTGGGCGTCGCCGGGGTGGATGACGACGCGGTAGCGGAAACGCCAGGACCGGCCGGGCTCGAGCGTCAGGCTGCCGTCGCGGTTCTTGTCGTTGTAAAAGTCATGCTCGCCGAAGATATTGGCGGCGAACAGCCCGTAGGCGCGGACGTGCCAGTAAGTGGGGTGCTTGGGATTGGCCGGGTGGTCGAAGATGGCGATGCCGAGCTTCTCGCCTTCCACCTGGCCGTAATAGTCCATCCATGGAGAGCGCTTGCCCCAGACTTGTTTTTCTCCGGTTTTACCTTCGGCGTTGATGAGCGTGCCGCCGTTGCGCTCATTCATGGACTCGGCCACCCGGATAGCGAAGGTTCCCTCCTTGGTGTCGCCGAAACGGGCCTTTTGGAGGGCGGTGAAGACGACGTCGAAATCCATGATGCGGAGGGTGGGGTGAGAGTAGAAGGTTACAGTGCGCTTTTCGGTGAGGATGGTGTTGCCCTTGGGGTCGTTCCAGTTGAACTCCGCAGTCAGCGAGCCTTGTTTGGGCCCGCTCTTGACGCCAAGGACCTTGGCCAGGACGACGACGCCGAAGCGGTCGCTGTTTCGCGAGGGGTCGGCCGACCAGAAGTCCAGGCCGTTGACGTCGCCGTGGGTGAACCAGAGTCCGCGGTGGTGGGGGTGGTCCTGGCGCTCGCCCTCGACGATCTCCATCGGGTAGCGCCGAGTGACGATTTTACCCGAGGCCGACCGGAGGGGGTGGAAATAGGGCTTCATGACGCCTTCGCCCCTGATGAACATTTCAGTAAAGGGCTTGCCGTCGATCTCGATGGAGATTCGGTCGGGCTTTTCGGTGACCTGCACCTGTCCGCGGCAAGTCAGGCAACAGAGCAGGAGCAACAGGGCGTGGGGCTTCATGCTGGCAAGTAAAGCATACCTATCGGGCGGAACTCAAGTGGCGTGCAGCTTGGGGCAGGCGGATGGATGGGGTGCTTGAGTTGGGTGAGAAGCTGAAGCTTGCGCCGCTGACGGTGGTGTCGGTGAAGGTTCATTTGGTGGGGCTTGGGAGGCCTGGGGTGG
>FWPU01002814.1_pt1 | contig 46268 bp, 61 predicted proteins | sample 2228361 | NCBI WGS metagenome assembly FWPU01 (sample SAMEA103939777, study PRJEB20133) | metagenome
TTCATTAGTAGTTTTAAAATTACTCATTGCTGGCATAATTAGTGACTGCATGGTACTTAAAAGAATTAAAACGCCTTGCATGGGAATTCTTGCCGCATTAAAAATTCCTGCACTGGTTTTATTCTGAATCATTAAAAGCTCCATCCAGTCTGATAAAATTGCAAAAAAGCTTGCCAGTAATATCCATTGATTATATGAAAGAAGTTTTCGTATCCATAGTTTGATTTTTCTAACTGATACTTTTCCAAAATAATAATTTGAATCAAAATAAAAAAAATAAAAGGGCCAGGCTAAAAAGGTTCCCCCCATAAAACTAAAAAATACATGATTGATTTGCAAATTTCCATTATTTACAAAAAAGAAAAATAATAATAATAAAATTCTACTAATACCTGTAATAGGTATCCAGATAATTAATGCCATATATTTTTTCTGTGAAACCAGAATTGTGTCAAAATAGGAAAAAAAAGACATTCCAATAGCAGAAAGAAAAATAAGCCAAACCTGTGTTATTTGATCAGGGGATTCAACATGGGGAAAGATAAAAAATTGGATTTTATATTTATTAGAGATAAAAATAAATAAAATCCAGATTAAAACAATAAAAAAAGTATAAATAATTGCTAAAATTTTTAAATAAAGTGATGCACGAAGTATGGTTCTTATCTGTTCTTTATTTTCTTTGATAACAAAGGGAGTTAAATATTTTATTATCGAATATTGTAATCCCACTTCTAGTAAAGCTTGTAGAATTATCATTCTTGCTAAATACTGACTATAAAGTCCATGATCTTCAATAGTTAAAATTCTTCCTACGATGAAAGAAAATATCAGTGAAGATAGAGTATGTAATGAGCGAGAACTAAATAGTAAAATTGCTCTTACAATAACAATAGGAATTTTCTGTAAAATATAACTTTTCATTGAAAAAGTACTTGTTTTGATCTAATATCACCGTTTTCGCACTCTACCAGTATAACATTATTTACAGTCCAAACAACTGTAGAAACAAGGTATCTATAATTGGGTTTATTATCATTTTTTTTAATTTTTTTCACTATTCTTCGAATACCAGGTAGCCAGTGCGACGAATGGATCCCCGACATAATAATGATGGCTTCATCTTTTACCCATTCATCCTGATCTAATATTTGATCGATAATTTTCATTTCTATAGTAATTTTTTCACATTTTTCATTGTGTGGTTCAACTCTACCTAAGAAAATTGCATTGGTGGATTTTGCCATAAAAGATACAAATAATCCTTCAGGGGCTCCATAAGTGCCTAGTAAAAAGCTATACCTTCCTTCTTTTTGAAGTAAAATTTCAGCGGATGCTGAAATACTTCCAGAATCAATAAGAGCAACACCCGCTCCTATATCTCTTATTTGATGAATTAAATCAGAATGTCTTGGTCTATCCTGTACTACAACTGTTAAATCCTGTATATCCATTTCTTTTGAAAATGCAACTATTTTTAGGAGGTCTTCAAGGGGGCTATCCAGTAGTCTTTTATTTGTTTTTAAGATTGATTTATTTTCTGAATTTTTTTCAAAGTAAAAATATTTATCAAATAAAGATTTAATTTCTTTAGAACAATCTATATGCTGATTTAAAATTAAATTAGCTTTATCTTTTACCTCTCTCGGAAGGAGAATCTGCTTCATATAGGTTCCTGGAACATTCTGAATTGTTCCTTTTCTGGCAACCATTAAAATAGAAAGAGAATCAGGAAGTCCTTTTGCAAAGTTGGTGGTACACTCAAGGGGATCTACAACAATTTCGAATTCTTGTTTATCTTTAATCATAAGGCCAAATTTTTCACCATGTTCTAAAATAGCTGAGTTGTCTTTTTCGCCTTCTCCGATCAGAATAACTACTTTATAAGGAAGTTCATTTAGTATCCTTTTCATTGTATCCACAGCAATTTTATCTGCTTCAAATTTTTCCCCTTTCCCTGAAAGGGGATAAACTTCTCTTGCCACTGTATCTGTAATTTTAATAAAATCCTGATAAATTTCATGTATATGACGGCCCTGTCCTACTAACATATATATTCCTGTATTATGGACTGATTTTTTCCAAAATTGTTATTTCTTTTCCAATAGAAAAGAAAAAAAATTCAAAATTTTTTTCTTCATAATATATATGATTTTTTTCTCCTCTAATAAAATAATATAAAATGGGATATATTTTCTTCTGTAAAGGTTCTTCATCTGAAGATAGAACAAAAAATCCGCCACCTCTGATTTTTTCTTTTTCTATTTTATTATTGCATAGGGGATCGTAATTAATCCATACTTCATATTGATGGGAATCAAAATAATAACAAAATTCTTTATTAATTTTATAATTGTTAAGATGATATTCTTCGTTGCATTCAATGAAATCCTGTAATAAAGTACATTTTCTATCAGATTTTGAATAGCCCATAAGTTGATGATTTTTGTTAAAAAAAAATTTATATCCAGAGAATATACCTATGATTTCTTTTTCCAGATCTAGAAATTCATCATCTTTAATTTTTTGCGGTGGAATATATAAACAGTTTTGTATAAAAATTATAAATATAAAAATGATTATTGTACTGAAAAAAAAAATGAATTTATTATCTGGTTTTTTTAAAAAATTCTTTAATTTTTTCATTGATTTCCTTACGGTAAGGATATGACCATATTTCATCGTGAATAGCTTTATAAACTCCTATGAGGGTAATAACAATATAGAACAATAAAATAAGAGTCCATACGGACTCAGTTAAAGGATAAAAAATGCTTTTTTTCCCAAATAACCAAGCTGTTAATGGGAAATTTTCAATAAACCAGACAAAAATATAGATTACAACTATTCCTATATTAATCTCTTTTGCCTGTTCCCTATGAAAATGAACAAACTTATCTTTTGTTTTGGATTTAAAAGAGGCAATAATCCATCCTATTAAAGGAATATAAGAAATTATGGCAATCCCTTGGTCTTCATTTTCTATTTTATTTTTAATTCTATTAGTTAAATTTCTTATTCTATCTGGCATAGTGTTTTACTTTCGGAGAGAGAGGGATTCGAACCCTCGGTAGCACCTTTCAGTACTACGGCGGTTTAGCAAACCGCTGCCTTCAACCGCTCGGCCATCTCTCCAGATTTCGGAGGAGGTGAGATTCGAACTCACGGAACCCAAGAAGGTTCGGCGGTTTTCAAGACCGCTGCCTTAAACCGCTCGGCCACTCCTCCATTTACCATTGCAATTAAAATTGATTCTATGTCAAGTAATCAATAGAATCAAGTATTGTTATACATCATTTTTTTTCTAACTCATTGATTTTTTCTTTTAGTTCTTTTATTTCTTTTACATATTTATCTAGCTTATTCAAATGAATTTGCAATTTTTGAAATTTAATTGCTGGAATGGCAGGATATCCCATATAAGCACCTGATTCTTGAATACTATCGAGGACTGCAGTTCTGGCTAAAAGAATTGTATTATCGGGTATATTTACATGATCAGATATACCGACCTGACCGCTACATATTACATTTTTCCCCAATCGAGAAGAACCAGCAATTCCTACCTGAGCAACAAGAATGCTGTTTTCTCCTATTTCGCAATTATGAGCTATATGAACAAAATTATCCGTTATTACGCCTTTTCGAATTAGGGTTTTATCATATGCAGCTCTATCAATACAACAGTTTGCGCCAATTACTACATTATCTTCAATTTCTACAATCCCTAATTGAGGGATTCTGTAATGATGGAAATTTTCATCCTGAGCAAAACCAAAACCATCTGCTCCAATAATTGTACCGGGATAAATAATACAGTTTTTTCCAATTTTACAACCCCAGCCTACATAAACATAGGGATAAATTATAGTGTTATCGCCAATACTTACATCTTCCTCAATTACACAATGTGCTAAAATGACAACATTTTCCCCTAATCGAACATTTTTTGAAATTGTACAATAAGGAGCAATATTAGCTGATTCAGGAATTATAGCAGTAGGATGAATCACACTGGAGGGATGAATTCTTCCCCAAACAGTTGTATCTCGAATATTTTTTTCTGCAAAAGTTTGAAGAAACAATGCTCGGAATATATCTACATTTTTTGTTATAATCTTACATAAATTTTCAAATTGACTTTTTTTTGTAATTTCATTAAGTATTTCCTTGGTGGTAACTAAAATAGCTGGTTTCTTATCGAATTGATCCAGTATTTTTTTTGAATTAATAAAAATAATTGATTTTTCATTATAAGATTCAATGGGATTAACTTCTTCTACGAAAATTTCAGCATTAGATGGGATTACATCAAAATCTATTTTTTTGCTAAGTTTATCTACAATTTCCTTTAAAAAAACTTTTTGATTTAACTTCATATATAAAGAACAAAACTTTGAGAAAACTTATTTTGTAAAACGAAAAAACTAATCTTAGGATCTTATATTCAATGATTATTATAAAATATATAGACTAAAAAAATTACAATTGATCTGCATATACAAGTTCAACGGTTTTGTAAACTACACGTTTATTACGAATCATATCCGAAAAGGTAAATCGTTTAATACGATTTTGAGAATCATATTCATATTCGCATATAGATTTTGATTCTCCATTAAATTTAATTCTTTCTTTGATTTTCCGATTTTCATTGTAAATATGTATGATTCTGGTTCTAACCTGCTTATTTTCGAGATAGAATTCTATTTCCTGTATACGATTCTGATGAAGTTTTATTAAAAAATAATCTTTTAGATTTCCAGCTTGTTCTATTCCTTTTATCTGGTTTTTATCATATTGATATTGTCTTATAAAAGCAATTTGGTTTCTATCATAGAATTCAATTTTTATAACTTGATTTTTTGAATCAAAAAAACGCTTTTTAGTGGCTAAGTTTTGGTTTTGATTATCAAAATATTCTTCCCGTATAATATTGCCTTTATCGTCGTAGTGATATTGTATTGTTCCTTTAAGTTTATTGTTTCCATCGAGGATAGTTTCAGATTGAATCTTCCCTTCCTTGGTGTAATGAATTAAGGATTTTTCGAGTATCTGATTTTTGTTATCATAGGCAATAATCATATAGGGCCTACTGGAAAAATCTTTGACACCGTTGATTAAAACATTACTTAAAGGATTAAAAATTCCTGGTTCGTATAAATCAGTGTTCAAATTTTGATTCAAAGAAAAAATGGGACTAACAAATAAAATTAATGAAATGTATTTGTAGTTCACATTTTCTTTATCGGTATAATACAAAATTTCTCAAATGTTTTTTAACTCAGTGATCGTTTACTTACAAATTTATCAGTAAAGGGAATTTCCAATCTTGCAATAGTTTTGTCTTTTCCTATGATAACTCTAAAAAAATTCGGGTCAATATTTTCTCCTTTTAGTAATATAATGATTAAAGCTAATCCCAGCCCTGCACCTTCGGCTTCCCCCATCATAGCCTGATCCATATAGAACTCTGCTAAATCATTATATCCCATAGCTCTTTTTAGTTTTTCCCTCATTATTTTTTCTTCCTGTTGAGTAATCGTAGAATTATTTATAACCTCAATTTTTAGACCATTTTCATCAAATTCAAAATCAATCAATACATATAATCGTTTTTCTTTTGCTTTTTTGCCAAATTCAATAGCCATTTCTTCACTAAAAAATTTTTTGTACTCTTCAATTCCCCTGATGTAATCATCTGGATTATGAATGTTGTAACCTCTTTCATCAAAAAAAATTCTTTTTTGATTGGCTTTACATCCATTGATTACCAGTTCTTTAAGAATTGTATAAAGGCTATGGATATATCTTTCATGTTCTGTTTTTTTTAAGATACTGTCCAGCGCGTACTGGATGTGCTTTTCTACCGTATCTGTCATTCGATGAGTTTTTAAAGTTAAATATTTTCCGTTTTTTACCGCAATTTCTATGTTTTCATTGATTTTTTGAATGATGATATCTGATGACATTGAATCTTATTTTTTTTAAAGAACAAAATTATCAACAAAATTTTGCTGTTATGTTATATAATTTTATAATTTTAATTTTTAAAAAATTTTAATTGATTATAGAGTTTTTACATAATTCTTGTTTTTATGAAGATTGTTTTAGTACGACATGGACAGGCCAGTGATTCTCCTGTAGATTCTGAACGAAAACTAACGGAGCAAGGGAAGAAAGAATCCCACATAGTTGGTAAATACTTAAAAAATTTAAACTGGAATTTTAAAGAAATTTTGTCAAGTCCTCTTCTTAGAGCAAAAGAAACGGCTGATGAGATACAGAACTTTCTCAAGGTTGAAATTTCCTTAAAGGAAGTATTAAAGCCTAACCAAGGACCTCGTCATTTCGAGAATCTGCTTTTAAATTATGATAACAATGATTCTTTAATTTTGGTTTTGCATATGCCGGATATAGCAGAAATTACTTCTCGTTTACTTAAAATGCCCATTTCTTCTTTATATTTTTCTACAGGGTCTGCCATAGGAATCAATATAGATATTCAAAGATGGGAAAATATTCTTGTTTTTTTGTATCAACCTAATTATTTGATGGAATAGATTTTAATGTTCTTCTAAAAAAAGGAGGATATTCCAGAATTAGAATATATCTGGAATGAATTATATCATAATCCATATCAAGAATTTTGGATTGGAAATAGCATTCATAATTACCTTGTAAAACTTCACATTCCACTCTTGATTCAGATGTAGACATTTCTGAATTTTCCAGTAGTTCGAGTCCAATTTTTTTGGGAGTTTCAAATAAGACACTGGCGGGAATTTTTTTATTTTTTAGAATTATAAAGAAATTCCTGTAATGTTTTAGTAATGGCATACTTTTAATTATTAATTTTAAAAGATTGAGTCAATCATTATTTCTCTTTGCAACTTCTATAATTTATTGACTGAAAAGATGGATATAAAAATAAAGTTTCAGGAGGTTGAAATGCATAAAATAAATCATTTAAAAATAATGAAGTTTCTAATCTATTTAATGATTATGAGTTTGATGTTTTTGTGTAAAAAAAAAGAGGATTCTCATTCCCATCAACATATGCAACATGAGGGTTATCCGAGAGTAATTAAAGATGCTATTAAATGCGATGTTCATAGCTCTGTCTGTAATTTTGAACTGGAATTAAAAGATAAAAGTCGTGTTTCTGCCTCTTTAGATTTATCTCCAAAGCCAGTTTATGCAATGAAGGATATTGAGTTTACTTTACAATTAAAACCTGAAATACCAGAAGCCCATATTATGTTGGATTTAACGATGCCAGCAATGTATATGGGAGAAAATAAAGTAGAAATGAAAGAAATCTCTTCGGGCGTATTTAAAGCAAAATCTGTTTTTGCAGAATGTACAACTGACGATAGATTATGGAACATTGAAGTTATGATTCATTTAAAAAATGGAGATATGATCCATAAAAATATTCAATTTGATATAAAACAATAAAATGGATTCCCTCTTCTGGGTGGCATTAACTACTGGATTTATAGGTGGTTTTGGCCACTGTTCTTTTATGTGTGGTCCCATTATTACTCCTATTGTAGTTCAAAGAAATCAGAATTTAAATTTCTGGATCATTCAGTTACATCAGATTTTATATCATTTCGGAAGAATTTTTACTTATAGTACGATGGGTTTTTTAATGGGATATACAGGATCTTTTGTTCAGACCATTACTCCTGTTAGAAATATCCAGTATGTTTTTTTGCTTTTGATAGGATTATATTTAATCATCTATGGTATTGAAATTTTGAGTTCTTTTAGATTTCGCTTTTTTTCCTTATTCGAAGGTGTAATCTATAATTTTTTTAAAAATAAATCAGATTTTTCTAAGGAGAGTTTATTTTCCTTGTTTTCATTAGTTTCTGTTTTAAAAGAAATGAATTCAGTTTGGAAATATTTTTTGTATGGTTTATTTTTGGGTTTTCTTCCCTGTGGGTTGTCTTATACTGCTTTTATCACTTCTGCGGGAACGATGAATCCTTTTAAAGGATTTCTTTTTATGTTTTTGTTCGGATTAGCAAATATTCCAGCTCTGTGGTTTGTCGTTTCTTTTTCTGTTTTTTTGATGGGGAAAATTCGTTCTATAGTTTATCGCATAGGAGGGATAATTTTTTTAATAACAGGGATTTTTATTGTGGTTTCAAGTATAAAGAAAATTTTCAATCTTACTTCCCTGTGAATTCTTTATTAATCATTTCAGCAATAAAACAGGAATTAGTCAATCTTCAGGAATTACATAATCAAAAGATTGGGGATAAAATCGTATTTATCTTAAATGTAGGTATTGGAAAAATAAATTCAATTTTAAGTCTTGGGGAATGGTATTATAATTTTTTTAAAAAAAAATATTATAAATCTAACTTAGAAATAATCTTTACTGGATCTTGTGGAAGTTATCATAAAATATATCCCGAATTTATATATTCAAATAATTTTATCAATTATGATATAAATTCTTTATATAAAAAATCTAAATCCATAGAGGAAGTATCTGGAATAATTCAAACTCAAAGGGGAGATTTGGCAGGTTTGATTTTAAAATCCAATCCTATGGAGGAAGGAATTATTAATACGACTGACTCTATTACCTTAAAAGAAATTGACTCTCAATTATTTTTTCATTTACAGCAAGAATTGCATTCTATAAAGATTTACGAAAATTTAGAATGCTATGGAATAGCAAAATTTTGTGATTTTTATAAAATATCCTTTACGGCTTTTCTTTCTGTTACAAATTATGTATCAGAAAATGGTTCAAAAGAATGGAAAAACAATTATAAAAAACTTGCAAAGAAATTAAATTCGTTTCTAAAAAATTCTCTTTACTCATTATAGATTTATCGTACTCGAATACGATAAACTTATATATATGGAAAATATACAGAATGAAAATATTTGGAGTTCGCGAAGTGTCAATCTGGGTTTAAATTCAAAAAAAAATGAGAGATTTTCAACTAAAGAAGTTTTTTATAGAATTCAGCTAACAGTGGCAGTTTATAAAAATAAAAAGCTGGCTTATAAAAATGAAGTAGTAGTACCCACCTGGTATGTACGAAGGTCGGAAGCAAGAGAACACATTAAAAAAGAAATTAATAAAAGATTGAAAGAATCTGATTTTTTTATATCTCCAAGAGTGGATTATGATCTGGTCAGATATACTCAGGAGGGAAGCTGTAATACTTATATACGATATAGGATTATAGAAGAGGAAGGAGATATTTTAGAGATAGATCAATTAGAAATAGATCAAAAATAAATTTGACATAGAACTAATAATTATGTAGTTCAGATTTTGTGCAATCAAATAATATAGAAATACAAAAGGAAGCTTTTATTTTTTTAATTCAAAAAATTCTTGAATCTACTCGTAACCCTCAAAGAGAAAAAATTTTAGGAGAATTAAAGGTACGATTATTTAATGCTGATTTTTCCCTTGACGTAATTATAAAAAATTCTGATTATATTTCAAAATTATTGGGTATTTCAAGAACTTCATTTGAAGATTATTTGTCAAAAAATTTTTTTAAGAGCTTACAGTATCTAAAAAAACAAAAAGAATCTTTTGGACTATCTATTAAAGACGAAAAAACTTCTATTATTCAATTAATAGCTCAAAATTTTACAAAATTAGATTTGAGCTCTGGTTTTTTTAAACACATAGATGATGCTTATATTTTAGTTTATAATAATCAGGAAATTCCAGAAATTCATCTTCAAAATCAATCTCTTCCACAGGAAATTGAATTATCTCAGAAACCTTCAATTGAAAAAACAATTCAAATTTCAGAAGAAGAAGTTTCTATTATACAAGAAATTATAAATAAATTTATAAATCAATTAAAAATACCTGAGCAATTACTTCTTAAAGAAGAACCTCAAAATGATGATGATTTTAGTATAGATATAGATGATAGTTCGCCTAATGAACCCGAAACCATTAGGGGAGAAATGTCTATTATTGAGGAAATCATCATTAAATTTGAAGATATTATTAAAGCGAATCAAGATAATATTCAAAAAATAAGGGAAAAAATGCAGGAAGAAGAGATATCAGATTTAGATTCAATTGAAATACTTGAAAATAAAAATGATTTTCAGAAAGATTTTTCGCGAATCCCTTTTACTTTCTCTGAATATCTGGAATTGCGAAATAAAATTCAGTATTTTCAGATTCATAAAAAGATGAATGAATATCAAAATTTTATTCAGAGTTCTCGAGAGGTTATCAAAGCAATAATTGGAATTTTAAATATTTTAACAAAAGAAAAAACTGATCCTGATTTTAACGAAAATCTTTATCTGGAATCTTTATCTGAAAAATTGGCTTTTTCTATTGAAGAGTTAAAAGATCTATATTATCGAATTAAAAACTATAATTTATGTTTATCATATTTAAAAAAAATTGAAATTTCTCTAAAAGAACAAAATCAGCTATTTTATCAATATTTTCTTAATATTAATAGTCAAATAATAAATTTTCTGTCTTTATACAGTGAAAATTATGATTTTGAAAGCTATATCAATGAAAATATTGACTTTTTATTAATATCCATAAAAAATGAAGATCATAAAATTAAATTTAAAAACTATTTAGAAAAAGTATTTCTAAATTTGAAACCTTATTTATGCTTTGAATAATTGGAAAAATTATTCATTCTTAATATTCAAAAAAAATTGACTGCATTCTAAAAAAAAAAATTAAGGATATTCACAATTTTTTGCCCACTTAGCTCAGCAGGTAGAGCACATCCATGGTAAGGATGGGGTCATCAGTTCGAGTCTGATAGTGGGCAAATAGGCTGGTAGTTCAATGGCTAGAATAAGGGCCTCCAAAGCCCTAGATGCGAGTTCGATTCTCGCCCAGCCTGGAAACCGAGATGATTGGGTTAGTGTATATGTGGAAATTTATTGTAGAAGTAAGAGAAGAACTTAAACATGTAGTCTGGCCAACAAAAGAAGATGTATTCAAAGCGACATGGATTATTCTAATTAATGTAATACTTGTTTCTATTTTTTTGTTTTTTACAGATTTTATATTCGAAAAGGTGTTTCATTTTTTGGTAGATTTAGGGACAAGATAATACTATGAAAAATTGGTATGTATTAAGAACAAAATCGGGGCATGAAAAAAAAGCAAAAGAAAATATTGAAAAACAATTATCAGCATTAGGACTGTCTCATAAAATTGGGTCGGTTATTGTCCCTATGGCAAAGTTACTTCAAAAGCGTGGAGACAGGAATGTAATTGTAGAAAAGAAAATTATGCCAGGCTATATTATTGTTGAACTGGAAATGGATGAAGAAATAGCAAAGATTATAAGAAATATACCATCTGTTGCAGGATTTTTGGGTGGAAAAAATCCTAAACCGTTAACGAAAGAAGAAGTAAGAGGAATTATGAATTTGCAGGGAACAGAAGAAGATTCTTCGATTACTCCTGCAGTTCTTTTTGAAAAGGGGCAAAAAGTTAAAATCGTTGAAGGACCTTATAATAGTTTTAGTGGTATTATAGAAGAAGTTCATAGAGAAGAAGGTAAGCTAAAAATCAAAATTGAAATTTTTGGTCAGACTACTTTGATAGATGTAGGTATAAAACAAGTAGTAAGTAATGATTAAGATATAATCAAAATAATTTTTACAAAAGGCGATACTATGGCACAAAAAAAGTTGGTTAAACAAATTAAATTGCAAATTGAAGCCGGGAAAGCAACACCTGCCCCCCCCGTAGGTCCTGCTCTAGGGCAGGCAGGTGTAAACATAAAGGAATTTTGTGAACAATTTAACAATAAAACGAGAGGTCAGGCAGGTTTGAGAATTCAGGTAGTAATTAGTGTATATTCGGATAGAAGTTTTACTTTCATTACTAAATCTCCCCCCGCATCGGTTCTAATTTTAAAGAAACTGGGGCTGGAAAAAGGTTCAAAAACTCCAGGAATTCAAAAAGTGGGAAAAATTAAGAGAGAAGATCTGAAAGAAATTGCTGAAATCAAAAAAGAAGATTTAAATGCCCATGATATTGAAGCTGCCATCAATATTATTGCGGGAACCTGTCGTTCAATGGGAATAGAAGTCATCGATTAGTTCAGGAGGAATCAATGAAGCGCGGTAAAAAGTGGATTGAAGCCAGTAAAAAAGTAAATTCAAATCAACCACTACCTATCGAAGAAGCAGTCAGGAAATTAAAAGAAGTATCTTATACTAAATTTGATGGGACAGTGGAAGCGCATTTTAAAATTAATTATAAATCCTTACAGAATGTAAGAGGAATAGCCCGATTGCCATTTGGAACTGGTAAAAAAATTTCAGTTCTTGTCATTGCTAAAGAAGATAAGCATCAAATTGCAAAAGATTCTGGTGCTGATTTCGTAGGAGCAGATGATATTATCGAAAAGATTCAAAACGAAAAGTGGGTAGATTTTGATGTTTGTATAGCTACACCGGATATGATGGGTAAAATGGGAAAATTGGGTTCCATTTTAAAAGGAAAAATGCCAAAACCAAAAGCGGGAACTGTAACAGAAGATATTGCAAGTGCTATCAAAATGGTGAAAGGCGGACAATTAGAATACAAAACTGATAAAACCGGAGTAATTCATGCTCCCATAGGAAAGGTTTCTTATCCAGAAGAAAATATTGTAGAAAATTTGAGAACTTTATATCAGACAATTTTACGAGATAAACCTTCTGATGCAAAAGGTGAGTTTATTAAGACAGTTTATATTGCACCTACAATGGGACCCTCAATACGGATAAATCCAAAGACAATTATTTAAGGAGTAGAATATGCCATCTATTCGTAATAAAAATCTTTATGATGAATTAAATAAAATAATAAATGAAAGGCCTAACCTGATTTTTACAACTTATTCTGGTTTAAGTGTAGCTGAAATGGAAGAGTTAAGAAAAAAGTTAAAAGAAAAAAATACTGAAGTAAAAGTGGTAAAAAATAATATATTGAAATTAGTTTTAAAAAATTCTCCAGGTCATGACTTTGAGTCTAAAAAACAGGAAGTTGAAAATACAATTCAGGGACCAATTGCCGTAGTTTTTGGTAAAGAAGAAATATCTTCCGCTGCAAAATTTCTTTTTGAAGAAGGGAAAAAACAGGAGAAGATTCAGATTATTGGTGGATACTATGAAGGAAAATTTATCAATAAATCTGAAATGCAAAGTATTGCAAATCTTCCTTCACGAGAAGAATTGCTTGCAATTATAGCAAGAGGATTCAATACTCCTGCTCAAAAAATTGCTTATATTATTAAGGAAATTATTGCTAAAAATGCAAGGGCTATTAAGTCTATTGCAGAAAAAAAGAATAATTGATTTTTGATTTAAAGAAAATAATAAAATTTTATAAGAAGGAGTTCAAATATGTCAATTACGGATGAATTACTGGAAAAAATAGGAAATTTAACCCTCGTTGAAGCAGCAGAACTAGTAAAAAAAATGGAAGAAAAATTTGGAATTTCCACTGCTGCACCTGTTGCTATTGCTGCAGGTGTTCCTGCTGGAGCAAATAATCAACCTGCTCAAGAAGAACCAAGTGCTTACAATGTGGTTCTTAAAGGTTTTGGCGATAGGAAGACTGATGTAATTAAAGTAGTAAGAGAAATTACAGGATTGGGTCTTAAAGAATCCAAAGAATTAGTGGAAAAAGGAAATCAGGTTGTAAAAGATAATCTGGATAAAACCGCTGCTGATGAATTAAAGAAAAAACTAGAAGCAGCCGGAGCAACTGTAGAATTGCTTCCAGCTTAATTGTTTCAGAAATTACCCGAGTTTTCTTTTATCAATAGGAAATTCGGGACAATATTTTTTTTACTTAAAAATTATGAAAGCAAAAACAAATCCATTAAAAAAAATCATCAATATTGGAAAAATTACGAATTATAATTTAATACCCGATTTAATAGCGATTCAATTTAAGTCTTATAATGAATTTTTACAAAAAGAAATTGAGCCTCATAAAAGGAAAAATACAGGATTGGAACAGGTATTTCGCGAATCTTTCCCGATTGTAGCTCAGAACGGTGAAATTACAATTGAATATGAAAGTTATCAGTTGGGAGAACCAAAATGGTCACCATCTGAATGTAAATCGCGGGGTTTAACTTATAGTTTATCTTTAAGGGCCCGAATCCGAATCATTAATAATAAAACAGGTGAAATTCGCGAACAGGATGTATATTTTGGTGAAATTCCTTTAATGACGCCTAATGGAACGTTTATTATAAATGGGGCTGAAAGAGTAGTTGTTTCTCAATTACATCGATCTCCCGGAATTTTCTTTTTTTATGATAGTGAAAAAAAAGTTTATAGTGCTAAAATTATTCCCAGTAAAGGTTCCTGGTTAGAAATTGAGTTGGAGCCCAAAGGTATTATTACCGTCAAAATTGATAAAAAGAAAAAAGTTCCTGCCACTTTATTCTTAAGGGCACTTGTTACAGAAAAAGGAACAGATGAAGAAATCTTAAAGATTTTTTACCCTTATGAAGAGATAAACTTAAAAAATCTAACAGGAAAAGAGCTTGAAAGAATTACAAGAAGAGGAATTATACGATTAGCAAAAGATGTTGTAAATTCGAAAGGGGAAGTTCTATATAAAAGTGGTGAATCTCTTGATGAAGAAGCTATTAATTATTTAAAAGAGCAGGAAGTTGATAAAATAGAGATTATTGTTTTTTATGATAAAAAAGATGATACATTGATTATTAATACAATTCAGGAAGAAGGAAGAAAAAAAGACGAAAAGTCCAAATCCAGAGATAGTTTGCGAGTAACTGCTGTAAAAAAAATTCTTGAATATCTAAAAGGAGAAAATTTCGATAAGGAATTAAAAGATCCCATTGAAATTTTGGAAGAACATTTTTTCAATGAAAAAAATTATGATTTATCCCCCGTAGGTAGATTTAAAGTAAATAATAAATTTGTTTATTTAGATGGTTCTGAAAAAAAAGAATTTTTGAATATTCCAGAAAATTCTACAAGGGCTTTAAGAAAAATCGATATAATTGAAACCTTCAAATATTTTGTGAATTTAATCCATGAAGAAAGAGATTATTATTTAGATGATATTGATCATCTTGGCAATAGAAGAGTAAGAAGTGTAGGAGAATTGTTAACCAACCAGTTAAAAGCAAGTTTTGCAAAGCTGGAAAGAATTATAAAAGAAAGGTTAAGTTCGGCAGAAATTGATGTTTTAACTCCTCAATCTCTGATTTCCAATAAACCTGTAATTTCAGCGATTAATGATTTTTTTGGATTGGGTCAGCTATCTCAATTTATGGATCAGACGAATCCATTATCTGAGTTGACTCATAAAAGAAGATTAAATGCTCTCGGACCTGGTGGCTTAAATCGCGAAAGAGCAGGTTTTGAAGTAAGAGATATCCATTATAGCCATTATGGAAGAATGTGTCCAATTGAAACCCCAGAAGGACAAAATATAGGGCTTATTGTCTCGATGAGCACAATGGCTCAAGCAAATGAATTTGGCTTTCTGGTCTCCCCATATAGAAAAGTAATAAAAGAAAAGGACAATAAAGATAGAATTATCAATGTTAAAGTTTCTGATGAAATTGTTTATTTAACTGCTGATATAGAAGAAAGATTTGCTATTGCTCAGGCTAATACTCCTTTAAACCCTGATGGAACTTTTAAACAAAAATTAGTGGAATGTAGAAAAAAAGATGATTATCCTCTTTTGCCACCTGAAGAAGTAGATTTTATGGATGTTGCTCCCCTGCAGGTTGTAAGCGTTTCTACTTCGTTAATTCCTTTCCTTGAGCATGATGATGCTAATCGCGCTCTAATGGGATCCAATATGCAAAGACAGGCTCTTCCTTTACTGGTAGATGAAGCTCCTTTAATTTGTACCGGAATGGAAGAAAAAGTAGCTTATGATTCAAGGGTTTGTATGATTGCAGATGTAGACGGTGTGGTTGTAAAAGTAGATGCCCAGAAAATTATTGTTAAGCGAAGTGATGGAAGGGAAAAGATTTATTATTTAAGAAAATTTGAAAGAACCAATCAGGACACTCTTTTTAATCATAAACCTGTAGTAGATGTTATCATATTTGATCATAAAAAATGGAATCCTGAAAAAAGGAAATATATTTATCCTGATTCTTCGAAAGTAACAAAGATTACGAATGATAAAATTGAGATAGAAGTAAAATTTGAGGATGAATCTGAAATCTTGTCCATTCCTCTTTTACAGGGAGATAAAGAATACCAGCCATTTGTGAAAGAAAACTCTAATATTAAGAATGGAACAGTGTTAGTAGGACAAAAAGTATATAAAGAAATAAGAGATGAAAAAGGGTTGGTAATAAGAAAAGGTACTATAATTGCGGAAGGTCCCTCGATTGATAATAAAAGATTAGCCCTAGGCAAAAATGTTCTGGTTGCATTTATGCCTTTTGAAGGTTTTAATTTTGAAGATGCGATTATAATTAGTGACCGTCTGGTGAAAGATGATGTTTTTACTTCAATTCATATAGAAGAATATGAGGTGTTGGCAAGAGAAACTAAACTGGGACCAGAACAGATTACTCGCGATATACCAAATATTAGCGATAAAGCTTTTAGAGATTTAGATGAAAATGGTATTATACGAATTGGAGCAGAAGTCAAATCAGGTGATATTCTTGTTGGTAAAGTGACACCTCAGGTAGAAAAAGATATGTCTCCGGAGTATAAACTTCTTCATAGTATTTTTGGAGAAAAAGCAAGAGATGTAAAGGATACTTCTCTTCGTGTTCCTAATGGTGTTGAGGGTATTGTAATTGATGTAAAACATTATATGCGTAAAAATGGAGATGAATTATCTTCTGGTGTTGAAGAAATGGTAAAAGTATATATAGCCAGCAAAAGGAAAATACAGGTAGGAGATAAAATGGCTGGTAGACACGGAAACAAGGGTGTAATTTCTAAGGTTTTACCTGTTGAAGATATGCCATTTCTGGAAGATGGAACTCCGGTAGATATAGTTTTAAATCCCCTCGGTGTTCCTTCGCGGATGAATATAGGACAAATTTTCGAAACTATGCTGGGTTTTGCTGCTCACGAGTTGAATTATATTATAGAAACTCCCGTATTTGATGGGGCTACTGAAGATGATATTAAAATCTATTTACAAGAAGCAGGTTTATCTCTTGATTGTAAATTTAATCTTTATAACGGTAAAACAGGTGAGAAATTTGAAAATAAAGTATTTTGTGGTTATATCTATATGCTAAAATTAGCTCATATGGTGGAAGATAAAATGCATGCTCGTTCTACAGGTCCATATTCTCTTGTTACACAGCAACCACTGGGAGGTAAAGCTCAGTTTGGGGGCCAGAGATTAGGGGAAATGGAAGTCTGGGCATTAGAAGCTTATGGAGCAGCTTATAATTTACAGGAGTTACTTTCTGTAAAATCCGATGATATGTTGGGTAGAGCAAGAATTTATGAAGCTATAATAAAGGGTATACATACGATTAAGCCGGGTATTCCCGAATCTTTTAATGTGTTATTGCAGGAATTGAGAGGTCTAGCTATTGATATAAGAATGTTTGATGAAAAAGGAAGTGAAGTTGAAATTTTAGACGAAGAAACAAGTGTTTCAAAAACCAAAAATAAAATCCGTCTGGAAACTATTGAAAGAAATTAAAAAGCATTAAGAGGTTTTATATGTCAAGACATAATGATGTTAAATTTGAATATATTAAAATTCAAATAGCAAGTCCAGATCGAATTCGCGAATGGTCTTATGGAGAGGTAAAAAAAGCGGAAACTATAAATTATAGAACTTTCAGGCCCGAACGAGATGGTTTATTTTGTGAGAAAATATTTGGAACTACAAGAGACTATGAATGTTTTTGTGGGAAGTTTAAGTCCATTCGTTATAAAGGTGTAATTTGTGATCGATGTGGTGTTGAAGTTACACATAGCAAAGTTAGAAGAGAAAGAATGGGACATATCGAGTTAGCGACTCCGGTAGCTCACATATGGTTTACAAAAAATGTTCCTAGTCGTGTAGGCATTCTATTAGATAAAACAAAAGAGGAATTAAAAGCTATTTTAAACTATGAGAAATATGTAGTTATTGATCCGGGCACTTCTGATAAAGAAGTTGGAGATTTGATAGATGAAGAAGAATATAACGAATATCTGGACCAATATGGCGAGAACTTTGTAGCCTTAATGGGTGCAGAAGCTTTACGTGAATTATTAAGTAGAATTGATATAGAAGAAGAAATTTATAAAATTCGTAGTCGTATATCAGAAGAAAGAAACAAAATAATTGACAAAAAGTTAATTAAAAAATTAGAGCTTCTGGAAGCCTTTAAAGATTCAGGGAATCGCCCTGAGTGGATGATTCTTGAGGTTTTACCAATTATCCCATCAGAGTTAAGGCCTATGGTTCAACTGGAAGGTGGTAGGTTCGCTTCTTCTGATTTAAATGATTTATATCGTCGCGTAATTAATCGCAATAATCGTTTGCGAAGATTGCAGCAATTGAGAGCACCTGAGTTAATTGTTAAGCAGGAAAAAAGAATGTTACAGGATGCTGTGGATGCTTTATTTGATAATTCAAAAAAAGGAAAATCAGCTGTAAAAGGCAAGGGTAATCGTGTTCTAAAATCTCTATCCGATATGCTTCGTGGAAAAACAGGAAGATTCAGACAGAATCTTTTAGGTAAAAGAGTTGATTATTCTGGACGTTCAGTAATTATTGTAGGTCCAAAATTAAAATTACATCAAATGGGGCTTCCACGAAAAATGGCTCTTGAATTATTCAAACCATTTATAATGCGAAGATTAACAGAACTGGATATTGTTCCTAATATTAAAACAGCAAAAAAGAAAATTGAAAATGAAGATCCCGATGTTAATGAAGCTCTCGAATATGTTATAAAAGAACATCCTGTATTATTAAATCGTGCACCTACATTGCATCGTCTGGGCATACAAGCATTTATTCCTGTAATTGTAGAAGGTAAAGCCATGCAATTACATCCCCTCGTATGTAAGGCTTTCAATGCAGATTTTGATGGAGATCAAATGGCAGTTCATGTTCCCTTATCTCCCAAAGCACAGATTGAGTCCTGGATGTTAATGTTATCAGCTCATAACATTCTTGATCCTGCGAATGGAGCGCCAATAATGTATCCAACACAGGATATGATACTTGGCTTATATCTTTTAACATCCGAATTTGAAGGAGATAAAGGAACAGGAAAATATTTTTCCAGTCTGGAGGAAATTTATCATGCCCTTGATAATCAGGTAGTAGGAATTCGAAATAAGGTTTCAGTTCTTATCGAGGATAAGATACTAATTACAACACCTGGAAGAGTAATTTTTAATTCTGTTTTACCAAAAGGATTTCCATTTGTAAATTATACAGTTGGGGTAAAAGAAATTGTTCAAATTATATCAGAAGTTTATACAAAATATGGTGAATGGGAAACAGTAGAAATGCTTGAAAAATTTAAGGAATTAGGTTTTGAGTATTCTACAAAATTTACAACTTCCATTTCTCTTAGTGATATTAAAGTACCTGATGTTATTACGAAATACATTGAAGAAACAACCAGAGAAGTGGAAAAAGTAACAGATGATTATAAAAAAGGAATAATTACCAACGAAGAAAGATATAAAAAAGTAATCGAGCTCTGGGATAAAACCAATGAGGAAGTTCTTAAAGAAGTTTTAAAAGAATTAAAAAGTGATCAAAAAGGTTTCAATCCTCTGTTTACAATGATGGATTCCGGAGCAAGAGGTTCTAAGCAACAGGTTAAACAATTAGCAGGTATGCGGGGATTAATGGCAAAACCATCTGGAGACATTATTGAGCTTGCAATTCGTTCAAATTTTAAAAAAGGGCTTGGAGTTCTTGAGTTTTTTATCTCTACTCACGGAGCAAGAAAAGGATTGGCAGATACTGCTTTAAAAACAGCTGATGCAGGTTATTTAACTAGAAGGCTTGTAGATATAGCACAAGATGTAATAGTTACAGAAGAAGATTGCGGAACAACAGAAGGTCTCTGGATTTCTCCAGTAAAAGAAGCTGATAAAATTATTGTATCGCTGGGAGAAAGGTGTTATGGAAGGGTTTTAGCTCAGGATGTTTTGAATCCTATTACTGGAGAAATAGAAATAAAGGTAGGAACCATGATTGATAAAGAAATAGGCAGAAAAATAGATGAATTAGGAATTGAAAAGATCTATATTCGTTCAATTTTGACCTGCGAAACTCGAAAAGGGATATGTGCCAAATGTTATGGTCTTGATCTTGCGCGGTTAAGGCCCGTAGAGTTAGGAGAAGCAGTTGGAATTATTGCAGCTCAATCTATTGGTCAACCGGGAACTCAGCTTACTATGAGAACCTTTCACGTAGGTGGTGTAGCAACCAATGTGAAGCTTGAAGAAAATGAATATAAAGCGCCTACAAAATCTTTTATCAAAAAAGTTGATGGAATATTTGTGAATAATCGTGAAGGGAAAAGAGTACTTTTAACAAAAGGAACAATAGAAATACAAAAAATATTAATGGAAGCAGAATTGGATAAAATTAAAGGTCTTAAAGTTGAAAATGGAGCTTATGTGACCATAGGACAGATTCTGGCCGATGAATACGAAAATATTAAAGATCAGAGATTTTTTGTCTCTGTATATAATGGAGTGGTTTATATTGACAATATCCAAAATAAATTCTGTATTCTGGATGTAAAGGATACTCTTGTGGTAAATCTAAAAATTGGAGCTGAAGTTCTTGTAAATAAAGGAGATTTTTGTAATGAAGGTGATGTTTTAGCCCGTTTTGATGTTTTATATGATTATATTTTAGCAGAAGAAGAGGGAAAAGTTCATTTTGAAAATTTGATTGAAGGTGAAAATGTTAAAGTAGATGAACAGGGAAATAAAAAAGTAGAAAGAGCTATTGGAAAGAATTTAAAACCAAAAATCACTATAGTCCGAAACAATGAAATTGTTAAAGAATACTTGTTAAATGAAGAAGTAATTCTGGAAATATCAGATGGTGATGAAGTTGTTCCTGGTGATATTCTATGTAAAGAAATTGCAAAAAAAGAAATTAAGACAAGAGATATTACAGGAGGTTTACCAAGAGTAGAGGAATTATTTGAAGCAAGAGTACCAAAGAAATCAGCAGTTCTTGCACCAGTTAGCGGTATAATTGAAGATTATGGCGAAATGGAAAGAAATAAAAGAATTATGTATATTAATCCTTTTGAAGAAATTGAAAGAGTAGAAGAACAAGAGGATTATGAATATGATAGTTCAGAATTTACTGAAGATGAAAACGAAGATGTAGAACTCTATCAAGAAGAAACATATAGAGAAGAAAAAGTAATTAAGAAACATTATTCTTATGAAACTATATATGATGAAGATGGAAGAAAAAAGATAAAAATCAAGATTCCTGTTACCTCAAGAGTAATAGTAAGAAATGGACAGGCAGTGAATGCAGGTGAACTTTTAACTGATGGTCAATTAAATCCTCATGATATTTTAAGAATTAAAGGACTTTCAGCCCTACATGAATTTTTGATGCAGGAAATTCAGGAAGTTTATCGCTTACAAGGCGTTTCCATTAATGATAAGCATCTGGAAGTAATTGTCAGACAAATGTTAAGAAAAGTAGAAATTATCGATGCGGGTGATACAAACTTTGTAGTTCATCAACAGGTGGATAAATTCAAAGTTCTCGAAGAAAACAAAAGAGTAGTGGAAGCAGGTGGAGAACCATGCAAGTATAGATATATCCTTCTCGGTTTAACAAGAGCCTCATTAAATACAGATTCCTTCTTATCATCGGCAAGTTTTCAGGAAACTACCAAAGTATTAACTGATGCTGCCATTAAAGGAAAAGTAGATGAGTTAATAGGACTTAAAGAAAATGTAATTATTGGTCATTTAATACCTGCTGGAACAGGTTTAAAAAAATATCGTGATATTGAAATTTTCTATAAAGAATATGGAGATATACAAAAAATTTATAGAGAAAAACAACTTCGTCTCGAAAATGATCTAAACTAAGATTTTCAGAGAATCAATACTAAGTTGTACAACTTAAGTATTGATTTCCATCCTTTTTCGTTTAAATATTTTGGAAAATTTATAAATAGTATTCAACTTATAAAAAATTTAGGGAATCTGACTATTTTAGTTATTACAAATAAATATAAAATGGTTGTAGATCTTTCAATCAATGTTCAATGAAAAATTGAAATATTAAATTCAGAATCGAAATTTCATTCGATTCCAGCTTTTATTTAAAATAATGAGTTATTCATAAGAATAAGAGGAGGATAAGATTTCAACTAAATCAAAATCAGTGATCCATACTTATGTATTCTTACAAAATCGTATAAATTTTTTTAATACCATTTCAATTCTATATTTGATAAGTTCATTTATCAATTCTTCTAAGCCATCATCAAAGACATTATCTGAGATTTGATAAAATGTTCTTAGAAATTGAAGAATATTAATATTCAGATATTTTCATAAATTTATTCAATCATTTAATTTTATATTATCAAAAATCTCCATTTTCTATTTCCTGGAGTGTATATCTACTGATGCCTGATAATTTTGATAAATTTTTTATATTGATTCCCCTATCCTGGCGTTGCTTAAAAAAAATATTTTGTTCTCTGGGTAATTTTTCAGAATTCATACCATAATTTTTAAAAAAAATTAGATTAAGTCAAGAAAAAAGCGCTCGAATAAAATTTACAAAGTTTCTTTTTCATTATTGTTCTTATAAAAAAATTATTAAATTTGATGCTTCAGCTTATTTTTAACTTGATTTGATATAAAGAATAATTTTTTTGGTTTCTACTTTTTAAATGAAATAATTATATAATAATATTTTGAGGAAAGTATGCCAACTATTAATCAATTAATTCGGTTTGGGAGAAAAAAGTTAAAGAGAAAAACAAAATCTCCCGCTTTACAAGGTTGCCCTCAAAGAAGAGGTGTTTGTACGCGCGTAATGACAATTACGCCTAAAAAACCTAATTCTGCTTTAAGAAAAGTGGCAAGGGTTAGATTAACAACAGGTATTGAAGTTACTGCATATATCCCAGGTGAAGGTCATAATTTACAGGAACACAATACGGTTTTAGTTCGGGGAGGAAGGGTAAAAGATTTGCCTGGTGTAAGATATCATATTGTAAGAGGAACTTTGGATTCCCTCGGAGTTGCGAATAGGAAACAGGGCCGATCTAAATACGGTGCCAAAAGACCCAAAGCATAAATTCAGGTAGGTAAATATGTCGAGGAGAAAGATAACATTAAAACGAAAAGAAATCAGTCCTGATCCAGTTTACCATAATGTAGAAGTAAGTAAATTCATAAACCATATGATGAAAAGGGGAAAAAAATCAGTTTCTGAAAAAATTTTTTATGAAGCAATCAATTTAATTAAACAAAAAACCGGCGAAGAAGGTATTGAGATCTGGAAGCAAGCAGTAGAAAATATTAAGCCAGAGTTGGAAGTAAAAAGTAGAAGAGTGGGAGGAGTAACATATCAGGTGCCTGTTGAGGTTGCTCCAGAAAGGCAATTAAGCCTTGCTTTTCGATGGATCATCAAAAGCGCAAGAGAAAGAAAAGGAAGATCAATGATAGAAAAACTTGCACAAGAAATCATTGATGCAAAAAATAATACTGGTGGTGCGATTAAGAAAAAAGAAGATACAAGAAAAATGGCAGAAGCGAATAGAGCATTCAGCCATTATCGATGGTAAAAGAACGAAATGGAGTAAATTATGGCAAGACAAATACCTTTAGATAGAACAAGAAATATAGGGATTATGGCGCATATCGATGCGGGTAAAACTACAACAACAGAAAGAATATTGTATTATACTGGTAAAACTTATAAAATAGGTGAAGTTCATGAAGGTTCTACCGAAATGGACTGGATGGAACAGGAGAAAGAAAGAGGAATTACAATCACATCAGCAGCTACAACAACATTCTGGAATGGTTCTAATAAACAATATTTGCCTTATAGAATCAATATTATTGATACACCCGGTCACGTAGATTTTACAGTTGAGGTGGAAAGATCGCTTCGCGTTCTCGATGGTGCAATAGCTGTCTATGATGGAGTTGCTGGTGTCGAACCTCAAACAGAAACAGTTTGGAGACAGGCAGATAAATATAATGTACCAAGAATTTGTTTTATCAATAAAATGGATAGAATGGGGGCAGATTTTTTCTTCTGTGTAAACAGTATTCGAGAAAGATTAGGAGCAAATGGAGTTCCTATTCAATTACCAATCGGTAGAGAGGCTGAATTTGTGGGAGTCATTGATCTTGTAGAAAATAGAGCTATTGTCTGGACAGGTGAAGAACTGGGAGCAAAATTCGAATATAAAGAAATACCAGATAACATGAAAGAGATTGCTCAAGAATATAGAAATAAGTTAATAGAATCAGCTGTTGAATGTGATGATGAACTTTTAAATAAATACCTCGAAGAAGGTGAAATTACAAAAGAAGAATTAAAAAAAGCTATACGAATCGGAACATTATCACGAAAATTGTTTCCAATTTTATGTGGATCTGCTTTTAAAAATAAGGGTGTCCAGACTTTACTCGATGCAGTCATAGACTATTTGCCTTCACCTCTTGATATAGCACATGTAAGAGGAATAGATCCAAATACAAATCAAGAAATAGAGAGAAAAACTGATGATAATGAATTTTTTAGTGCACTTGCTTTCAAGATTATGTCGGATCCTTTTGTAGGAAAATTAACATACTTTAGAGTATATTCGGGAACTTTAAAAAAAGGTACTTATGTATATAATTCTACAAAAGGAAAAAAAGAAAGGATAGGAAGATTATTGTTGATGCATGCAAATCAAAGAGAAGAAATCGATGAAGTAAACTCAGGCGAAATCGCTGCTGCGGTTGGTCTTAAAGAAACTTTTACGGGCGATACTCTATGTGATGAAAATCATTCCATCATACTTGAAAGTATGTCTTTCCCTGAACCTGTTATAGATCTTGCTATCGAACCATTAACAAGAGCAGATCAGGACAAATTGGGTACAGCTTTAATGAAGCTTGCAGAAGAAGATCCTACATTTCGAGTTAAAACTGATCACGAAACAGGACAAACAATTATTTCAGGAATGGGAGAATTGCATCTTGAAATTATCGTTGATCGTTTAAAACGAGAATTTAAAGTAGAAGCAAATGTGGGTAAACCACAGGTTGCTTATAGGGAAACAATAGTCGGATCGGCTGAGGTAGAAGGAAAATATATAAAGCAAACAGGTGGTAGAGGACAGTACGGTCATGTATGGCTAAGAGTAAAGAAAAATGAAGCAGGTAAAGGATATCAATTTATCAATTCCATAGTTGGTGGAGTTATACCCAGAGAATATATACCCGCTGTTGATAAGGGAGTACAGGAAGCTATGCAATCGGGCGTTCTTGCTGGTTATCCAGTTGTTGATGTAATTGTTGAATTATATGATGGATCTTTTCATGAGGTAGATTCATCGGAAATGGCATTTAAAATAGCTGCATCAATAGCTTTTAAAGATGCCTGTAAAAAAGCAAAGCCTGTTCTTCTGGAACCTATTATGGATGTAGAAGTAGTGACACCAGAAGATTATATGGGCGATGTTGTAGGAGATCTTAATAGGCGAAGAGGAAGAATTTTCTCTATGGATCAAAGAGGAAATGCTCGAGTAGTAAAAGCAGAAGTTCCTCTTGCAGAAATGTTTGGTTATGCAACTGATTTGCGAAGTTTTACACAAGGTAGAGCATCCTATACAATGCAGTTTAAGCATTATGAGCAGGTACCAACAAACATAGCGAATGAAATAGTTGCGAAAGTTTCTGTATAATTTTGAATAAAACGAATAAAAAGGAATAGACATAGAACTGATTAAAAAAAAAGTATCTTTTTATTAAAATTAAACCTTAAACTGAATAATAAAAATAGGGTAAATATATGGCAAAACAAAAATTTGATAGATCGAAACCGCATTTAAACATTGGAACAATTGGACATGTGGATCACGGAAAAACCACCTTGACTTCTGCGATCACACATGTTTTAGCAAAATATAAAGGTGGTACAAATAAGCCGGTAAAATATGATGAAATCGATAATGCACCGGAAGAAAAAGAAAGAGGTATTACCATTGCAACTTCTCATCAAGAATACGAAACAGAAAATAGACATTATGCTCATGTGGATTGTCCAGGTCATGCTGACTATGTAAAAAATATGATTACAGGAGCAGCACAAATGGATGCTGCAATATTGGTCGTATCAGCTGTTGATGGACCCATGCCACAAACAAGAGAACATATTCTACTCGCAAGACAGGTAGGAGTTCCACAAATAGTTGTATTTTTAAATAAAGTTGATGCCTTGGCAGAAGATGAAAGAGAAGAAATGATAGAACTCGTTTCAGAAGAAGTTAAAGATCTTTTAAAAAAATATGGATTTCCTGAAGATACACCTATTATATCAGGTTCAGCGTTAAAAGCATTAGAAGGTGATACTTCTGATATAGGAGAAAAATCCATATTAAATTTAATGGAGACTATAGATAAATATGTAAAAGAACCAAAAAGAGATATTGATAAACCATTCTTAATGCCTGTTGAGGATGTATTTACTATTACAGGTCGAGGTACGGTAGCAACTGGTAGAGTAGAAACCGGAAAACTAAACCTAAATGATGAAGTTGAAATAGTTGGATTAAAACCCACACAAAAAACAGTAGTAACTGGTATTGAGATGTTTAGAAAGCAACTCGATTATGCTCAGGCTGGAGATAACATAGGAGCACTTTTAAGAGGACTTAAAAAAGAAGATATACAAAGGGGCCAGGTATTAGCAAAGCCAGGAACAATAACTCCACATAAAAAATTTAAAGCAGAAGTATATGTTTTAAAGAAAGAAGAAGGTGGAAGACATACTCCATTTCATACCAATTATAGACCACAATTTTATTTTAGAACCACAGATGTGACTGGAACTATCGTTCTCCCGGAAGATAGAAAAGTCGTTATGCCGGGCGATAATGTCAATCTAACTGTCGAATTAATAAGTCCAATTGCGATGGATGTTGGTCTAAGATTCGCGATTCGTGAAGGTGGAAGAACTATTGGTTCTGGTGTTGTAACGCAAATAATAGAATAAAAAATGAGGAAAGAGGAATGGAAGCTAAATTAAAAAAAATTAGAATCAAATTAAAATCTTTTGATTATAAATTAATTGATAAAGCTGCTGAAGATATTGTCTCTGCTGCGAAAAGGACTGGGGCTAAAGTATCAGGGCCCATTCCTCTTCCTACAGAAATTGAGAAATTTACTGTTCTTCGTTCTGTGCATGTAAATAAAAAATCAAGAGAACAATTTGAGATTAGAACCTATAAACGATTGATAGATATAATGAACCATACTGATGAGACAGTTGAAGCATTAGGAAAACTACAATTACCTGCTGGAGTACAGGCTCAAACTCTAAGAACAAAAACATAAACAGGAGATACGAATGGCACTAGGCTTGATCGCAAGAAAAATAGGAATGACCAGATTATTTGATAAAGATAAAAATATGTATACAGTAACCATCCTTGAATGTGGTCCATGTTATGTATCTCAGCTAAAAACTCAGGGAAAAGATGGTTATAGTGCGGTTCAACTTGCTTTTCATCCAGCCAAAGAAAAACATTTAACAAAAGCAGAAATTATGCATCTTAAAAAAAATGGACTTCAACCATTTAAAATTCTAAAAGAGTTTCGTGATTTTAACCTAGATGTAACTATTGGACAAGAATTAAAAGTGAATATTTTTAAACCAGGAAATATAGTAAAAATTCAGGGAATTACCAAAGGTAAAGGTTTTCAAGGTGTAATGAAAAGACATGGATTTGGTGGAGGAAGATCAACTCATGGATCAAAGTTTCATCGTGCACCCGGTTCCCTTGGAGCAAGTACTTTTCCAGCTGAAGTTGTAAAGGGAAAAAGAATGCCAGGAAGAGATGGAGGGGAAAAGGTTACCATAAAAAATTTAAAAATTATTGATATTGATCTTAATAAAAATTTAATATATGTATCTGGTTCTGTTCCCGGACCCAGAATGTCAATATTGAAAGTAGAGGTAATAAAATGAATTTACCAGAAATAAGAAATATAATCATATTAGATAAAAACGGAAACCAAGTCAATATAGAAAATTTACCTGCTGAAATTATTGTTGAATCAAAAGATATTTCTTTATCATTAATACATGACGTCCTGGAGGCTGAAAGATGGAACCGAAGACAGGGAACAAGAAAAACAAAAACCATATCTGAAGTAACGGGAGGGGGAAGAAAACCTTATAGACAAAAAGGAACAGGATATGCACGACAGGGCTCTATTAGAGCAACACAGTTTAGAGGAGGAGCAACTGTATTTGGACCTCAACCAGTTGATTTTCATAAAAAAGTAAATTATAAAGCTAGAAAAATAGCATTAACATATTTACTAAATTTTAAAGCTTCACAAAATATATTGTATTTAATCAAAGATTTAAAACTTGATAAATACTCAACTAAAACTATTTATAATATTTTAAAAAAATCAAAATTGATTCCGGAAAATGTACTCTCATTTGTATATTCTGATAATGATCCTTATTTATATAAATCTGCAAATAATATACCTTTTTTAAAAATGATAAATTCTTTAAGACCTACAATGCCTGAATTATATTATAATACTGGAATAGTTTTTACTGATAATTCATATAACGAATTTTTACAAGTTCTAAAAAATATAAAATGAGGTGAATATGGATATAGATAATATTTTAATTATGCCTTATGTAACAGAAAAAACACAATATTTAAATCAAAAATCAAAAACGGGTCAAATAATAGTTTTTAAAGTTCATCCAAAAGCAAATAAAACAATGATAAAAAATGCGATTAAAAATATGTATAATCTAAGAGTCCTGGATGTTAAAATAATTAATCAACCATATAGAAAAGCAAGATTTAAAAATAAAATACTAAGATCACCAGGTTTTAAAAAAGCTATTATCAAACTAGAACCTGGTCAAACAATAAAATTTGATGAATAAGAGGTAAAAAATGCCTATAAAAAAACTTAATCCCTATACATCTACAACGCGATATCAAACATATTATAATTTCACAGAACTTGACAAAGTAAAACCTAAGAAATCACTATTGGAAGTGTTAAGATATTCAGCAGGACGAAATTCTTCTGGAAGATTAACTGTATGGCATAAAGGAGGTAGACATAAGCGAAAGTATAGAATCATAGATTTTAAAAGAGATAAAATAAATATTCCAGGAACAGTAGTTTCTATAGAATATGATCCGAATCGATCTGCCAATATTGCCCTTATCAAATATAATGATGGAGAATATCGTTATATTATAGCACCGAATGGAATTAAAAAAAATGATGAAGTAATTTCAGGTGAAAAAACCCCTATAAAAATCGGAAACCATTTACAATTAAAATATATACCACCAGGAGCTACCATTCATAATATTGAACTATATCCTGGAAAGGGAGGAATTTTATGTAGAGCAGCAGGAACATCTGCTGTTTTGGCTGGCTTTGATGAAAAATACGCTATTGTTAGATTACCTTCTTCTGAATTAAGAAAATTACCAGTAGAATGTCGAGCTACTATTGGAGAAGTGGGAGCAAAGGATCATAATTTAGTAATTCTCGGAAAGGCTGGAAGAAGTAGATGGAGAGGAATTCGTCCAACTGTTAGAGGAGTAGCTATGAACCCAATTGATCACCCACATGGTGGCGGTGAAGGTAGAGGTAAAGGAAACCATCCACAAACCCCCTGGGGGCAATCTACTTTAGGATATAAAACCAGAAAGAAAAATAAAAAATCCAATGCATTTATTATACAGAGAAGGAACAAAAAATAAATAAATGGAGTAAAATATGGGCAGATCTCTAAAAAAAGGACCATTTGTAGATAAACATTTGATAAAAAAAGTAATTAAAATCAATGAATCTGGAGAAAAAAAACCAATAAAAACTTGGTCAAGAAGATCAACGATATTTCCTGAAATGATAGGTTTAACTTTTCTAGTTCATAATGGAAAAAATTTTATACCTGTATATGTAACAGAACAGATGGTAGGTCATAAATTAGGTGAATTTGCACCTACAAGAACGTATAGAGGTCATACCTCATTAGACAAAAAAATTAAATAGCTGAGGACTATATAATTATGGAAGCAAAAGCAGTGGTAAATTATGTATTAATTAGCCCAAGAAAAATAAGATTGGTAGCAGATGAAATACGCGGTTATGGAGTAAATGAAGCGCTTAGCGTATTAAGAAATATTCCCAAAAAAGGTGCAAGATTGCTCGAGAAGGCTGTTTTTTCAGCCAGATCAAATTTTATAAACATGAATCCCAATGTAGATGAATTTAAAATTTACATAAAAAAGTTATATATTGATCAAGGACCAACTTTAAAGAGAATTAGACCTCGTGCAAGAGGTAGAGCTTTTCGAAGGTTAAAAAGAATGAGTAAAATAACAGTAGTAATATCAGATGAATAAAAGAGGAAAATATGGGACAGAAAGTTAATCCAATAAGTTTAAGATTAGGAATAAATAAAACATGGGATTCCCAATGGTTTGAAAGTGATAACTTCAAAAATTATTTACATGAAGATTTAATTATCAAAGATTTTATTAAAAGTAATTATCCAAAAGGAATCATTGTGAGAATTTTAATTAAGAGAGTAATGGATAAAGTTAATGTCACAATAGAAACAGTAAGGCCTGGATTAATTATTGGACCTAAAGGTCAAAAAATTGAAATTTTGAAAAGTCAAATTAAGCAAAAAATAGGAAAAATAGTAAATATCTCTATAATAGAAAGAAAAAGACCAGAAACTATCGCTCAGGTAATTGCAGATACAGTAGCAAAACAAATAGAATTGCGAATGCCTTATAAAAGAGCTATGAAGCAATCGATGCGCGGAGCGATGAGAAGTAACGTAGAAGGAATAAAAATATCAGTCTCAGGTCGATTGAATGGAGTTGATATGGCAAGAACAGAATATTATATTGAAGGTCGCGTTCCTTTACAAACGTTAAGAGCTGATATTGATTATGCTTTAAGTGAAGCTTTAACTACTTATGGTATTATTGGAATCAAAGTGTGGGTTTATAAAGGTGATATAATTGAACAAAAGAAAGTATTAGAAAATAATTAATGTTTTGATGAGGTCATAATATGTTAAGTCCAAAAAAAGTTAAATATAGAAAAAGACAGACTGGAAGATTAAAAGGAATATCATCAAGAGGAAATAAAGTATCTTTTGGAGAATACGGCTTAAAAGCAATTACTGCTGGAAGAATTACAGCAAGACAAATTGAAGCAGCTCGAAGAACGATTTCTCGACATATTAAAAGAGGTGGGAAACTGTGGATTCGCATTTTTCCTGATTTTCCAGTTACTAAAAAACCAGCAGAAACAAGAATGGGTTCTGGTAAAGGAAATCCTGAATACTGGGTAGCTATTGTTAAGCCGGGTAGAATTCTATTTGAAATTAGTGGAGTTGTAAAAGAGGAAGTAGAAGAAGCATTCAGGCTGGCAACACATAAATTACCAATTAAAACAGCAGTAGCAAAAAAAGAAATAATATAGGGTAAAATTATGAAAAATAAGCTTCATGATTTAATAGTAAATGAGTTAAATGAACTGTTAAAAACAAAAAAAGAAGAATTAAGAAAAATGCGATTTTCCCTTGGTGTAAATAAAATGATTCAAAAACCAGCTCAATATAAAAAACTTAAAAAGGAAATAGCACGAATTTTGACTATTTTAACAGAAAAGGAATCATTAAAGAAATAGAGGTATATTATGAATACTAAAAAAAATCTACGAATTATTCAGGGAAAAGTTGTATCTGATAAAATGAATAAAACAAGAGTAATATTAGTTGAAAAAAATATAATGCATCCTATATTCAAGAAATTTATAAAAAGATCTAAACGAATAAAAATTCATGATGAAAACAATGAAACAAGAGTAGGAGATATTGTTCAGGCAATAGAAACCAGACCATTATCAAAAGAAAAAAGGCATAGATTATTTAAAATTATTGAAAGAGGTGAGCAACAATGATTCAAGAACAAACAATCTTAAATGTTGCCGATAATACTGGTGCCAAAAAAGCAATGTGTATTAGAGTACTAGGAAGTACAAAAAAGAAATATGCTACTGTGGGAGATATCATAGTTGTAGCAATTAAACAGGCTTTACCTGAATATGGTATTAAAGATTCACGTGGAAAAAAAATACATAATAAAGTAGTTCAAAGAGCAGTAGTACTAAGAACGAAAAAAGAAATAAAAAGATCAGATGGATCAGTAATTGCTTTTGATGATAATGCCTGTGCTTTGATTGATGAAAAGCTAAACCCGAAGGGTAGCCGAATTTTTGGTCCCGTTGCAAGAGAATTAAGAGATAAAGATTTCAAAAAAATCATCTCATTAGCACCAGAGGTATTATAATTTAAGAGGGAAAAATGTATGAAAACTGATAGAAGAACATTGCAAAAAATACAAATGAAAGATCCAAAATTCTATAATCGTATAAACCATAAAAAAGTTAAATTAAAAGTTGGTGATGAAGTAATCGTAATTGCTGGAAAACATAAAGGTAAAAGAGGGAAAATTATCTATATCGATAGAGTAAGAGACAGACTCTATGTTCAGGGAATTAATACTATAAAAAGATATATAAGACCTACTCAGGATAACCCAAAAGGTGGCGTGGTAGAGGTAGAAGCTCCCATACATATATCTAATGTTATGTACTATGATTCAAAATTAAAAAAGGGAGTTCGATTAGGTTTTAAATATGAAGATGATAAGAAAATAAGAATTGCTCATTATCAAGGTAATGTAAAAGAAATTGATTAGGAGAACAATATGCCAGTTTTATTAGATCTGTATAAAAAAGAAGTAATACAAAAATTAATACAAAAATATAATTATAAAAATATTATGCAGGTTCCCAAAATAGAAAAAATTACCCTAAATATTGGAATGGGGAATGCACCATCTCAACCTAAAATATTAGAAGCCGCAATGGAAGAAATCTCTCTAATCACTGGCCAAAAACCTGTAAAAACAAAAGCTAAAAAATCTATATCAACATTCAAAATACGAGAAGGAATGAATATTGGATGTATGGTTACGCTTCGAAGAGATAAAATGTGGGAGTTTCTTTATAAATTGACACGAGTAGCACTGCCGAGAGTAAGAGATTTTCGGGGTCTAAATCCTAATTCTTTTGATAAAAAGGGAAATTATAATTTTTCTATCAAAGAACAAATCATTTTCCCTGAAATTGATATTGATAAAGTAGAAAATTATCATGGTATGAACATAACAATAACCACAACTGCAAAAACTGATGAAGAAGCAAAAGATTTATTGGAATTATTAGGTGTACCTTTTAGAAAAAACAATTAAAGGAGTTGATAATGGCAAGAAAAGCGATGATGGAAAAAAGCAAGAGGGAACCCAAGTTCAAAGTTCGCAAATACAATAGATGCCCTATTTGTGGAAGGACAAGAGGATTTTTAAGAAGATTTGGAATGTGTAGAATATGTTTTAGAAAAAAAGCTGGATTTGGAGAAATTCCCGGAGTTATAAAATCATCATGGTAAATTAAGGAGTATAGATATATGATGTTTGATCCAATCGCTGATATGATAACAAGAATTAAGTCTGCGCAGACAGCAAGAAAAGAAATAGTAGAGGTTCAATATTCAAAAATTAAAGAGAAAATTCTTGAAATATTAAAAGATGAAGGGTTTATTGAAAACTATGAAATCAAAAATGAAGGTAGAAAAAGCTTCATAATAATACATCTAAGATATTATAATAATAAACCAGTTATTCATTCGATTAAAAGAGTTTCTAAACCAAGTAGAAGATTATACATAAAAGTAAAAGATATTCAACCAATAAAAAATAATATGGGCATACAGATTTTATCTACATCAAAAGGAATTATGACATCCCGAAAAGCGAAAACCATGTGTTGTGGTGGAGAAATATTAGTAGAGGTTCGTTGAGGTAGGAATATGTCAAGAATAGGAAGATTACCAATAGCATTGCCAAAAGGTGTTGAAATTAAAGTTCAGGAAGAAAAAATACATATTAAAGGCCCCTTAGGAAATATCGAACAAAAGATACCTGAAGGTGTTCAAGTTCAAATTGAAGATAATATTCTAAAAGTTCATAGAATATCAGATAGCAAGCAACACAAATCAAATCATGGAACACTAAGAGCATTGCTAATGAATCATATTAAAGGAGTTTCTGAAGGATGGGTAAAAAAATTGCAATTAGTTGGTGTAGGTTATAGAGCTAATCTTAAAGGTAATATTTTGGTTTTATCTCTTGGATATTCTCATGAAATAAACTACGAAATTCCTTCAGATATTAAAATAAAAGTAGATCAGCAAGTTAAGATCGAACTTACTGGAATCAATAAACAAAAAGTAGGACAGATAGCAGCGAACATTCGAAGTTTTAGACCGCCTGAACCGTATAAAGGCAAAGGTATCAAATACGAAGATGAAATTATCAGAAGAAAAGCTGGAAAAACCGGAAAAGGTAAATAATATACCACTTTTTTGAATAGAATGAGGTAGGATATGAATAGAAAAAAATTAAATTTAAAAATTCAAAGGAGAAAAAAAAGGGTAAAATTTGCTACAGCATCAAATGATATTGAACGGAAAAGATTGTTAATTGTCAAAACTAATCGATATTTATATGCACAAATCATTGATAACATAACTGGAAAAACCATTGTAAGTGCTGGAACCTTTAGCCAAATGTTAGGATTTGGTGATACTTTTTCAAAAAAGAACAAAGAAACGGCAATAGCTCTTGGAAAAAAAATTGCTGAACTTGCTAAAGAAAAAAATATAACAAAAGTTTATCTTGATAGAAATGGTTATAAATATACCGGAAGAATTGCTGCTTTTGCTGATGCCGCAAGAGAAGCAGGTTTACAATTTTAAGTAAGAGGTATGATGTATGACAACTAGGGAACTCAAAGAAGAATTAGTAGAAAGAGTTGTTAAAATTACTAGAGTTGCGAAAGTAGTAAAAGGTGGTAGAAGATTTTCGTTTAACACTTTATCAGTTGTAGGGAATCGCAATGGAAAGGTAGGTATTGGTTTTGGAAAAGCTAATGAAGTCCCTGATGCAATACGAAAAGCAATGGAAAAAGCAAAAAAAAATATGATACATATTTCTTTAACAAATAAAAAAACCATTCCACATGAAGTAATTGGAACGTTCAAAGCTACTAAGGTCTGGATTAAACCAGCCACTCCAGGAACAGGTATAATTGCTGGTGAATCGGTTCGTTCTGTTTTAGAACCAGCTGGAATTCATGATGTATTATCAAAAGTAATAGGTTCAAAAAACCCTTTAAATGTTGTTCATGCTACAATAAGAGCACTCCAGCAGTTAGAATTGCCTTCAGAAACAGCAAAAAAAAGAAGAATTTCTTTAAAAAAAATTTTTGATGATATAAACAAAGATTAGGAGGATTTATGTTAACAGCTTTAAAAGCTCAGGGTGTAAAAAAGATTAAAATTAAACTCATTAAAAGTCCCATTGGAAAAATACCTTCTCATAGGGCTACCATAAAAGCACTTGGACTAAAAAAAATTGGACAGGAAAAAATAGTAGATATAGAAAATAAAGCTTTAATGGGAATGGTAAAAAAAGTTGACTATATGTTAAAAATAGAGGTGTTCAATGGATAAAAAATTCTTAGATCTGAAAGCAATAATGCCAGAAAAAAAGAAAAATAAGAAAAAAAGAAAAGTAGAATTTTATGAGTTAAAACCTTTTCCAAATTCAAAAAGAGAGAAAAAGAGAGTGGGAAGAGGAGAAGGTTCTGGTTTGGGAAAAACTTCTGGTAGAGGTCAAAAAGGACAAAAATCAAGGACAGGTTATTCAAAGAAATTAGGATTTGAAGGCGGTCAGATGCCCCTTTATAAGAGGATTCCTAAAAGAGGTTTTAGAAATCCTTTTAAAAAAGAGTATCAGATTGTGAATTTATTTGTTTTAGAAAAAGCAAAGTTAACTGGAGATGTTACAATTGATGTATTACTTGAGAAAAAATTAATTTACTCACGTGATATTCCTGTTAAAGTTTTAGGTCTTGGAAATATTACCTCTCCAATTCATCTATATGTTCATGCTGTAAGTAAACCAGCTCGTGAAAAAATTGAATCAGCTGGTGGTAAAATTGAAATCATAAAATAAAAAAATGGAAACATTAATTACAATTTTTAAAATTCCAGATTTACGCAAAAAGTTATTATTTACCTTGTTTGTACTTTTGATTTTCAGATTAGGTTCTTTTATAACCATACCGGGTGTAGACCCAATTGCTGTTGCAAATGCGATGCCAAGGGGTCAAAGTATTCTTGATGTTGTAGATGTTTTTTCAGGTGGTGCATTATTTAAACTTTCAATTTTTTCACTTGGAATAATGCCTTATATATCTTCTTCAATAATTATGAGTTTATTAACAGTAATTTTTCCTTATTTTGCTCAACTCCAGAAGGAAGGTGAGTATGGTAGAAGAAAGATTAATCAGTATACTAGATGGGGAACAGTTCTTTTATGTGCTATTCAATCCTTATTTATTTTATTTTGGGCAGTAGATCAAGTAAGTAGAAGTGGAATGCCACTTGTTTCATCTCAAATGCCAAGAACATTATTTTATTTTACTGGTGTGATTACTATTACAACCGGAACCTTAGTGTTAATGTGGTTGGGAGAACAAATTACAGAAAGAGGAATTGGAAATGGAGCATCTCTTATAATTTTCGCTGGAATTATTGCAAGATTACCGATGAATATTATCAAAATGATACAGGATCCCAATATTAAATTTTTTGATATATTTATTTTATTTATTTTATTTATTTTCTTGATTGCAGTAACTGTTATACTTTCTCAGGGTGTAAGAAAAATTCCCTTACAATATGGAAAAAAAATTCAAGGAAGAAAGTTAGTTCAGGGGCAAAGTCAAAGTTTACAGTTTAAATTAAATTCTGCGAATGTTATGCCAATTATATTTGCTTCTTCTTTACTTTTGTTTCCTCAAACTGTTTTTGGAATGTTGGGTTCACAGACTCAATCCTGGATAGGTTGGCAAATTTTGCAACAATGGTTTAATCCATTTGCCCCTTCTTTCTGGCAACAATTACCTTACTATATTATTTACACATCACTAATTATTTTTTTTGCTTATTTTTACACTGCCATTTATATTAATCCTCAGGAATTATCCGAAAATTTAAAGAAAACAGGGGGATTTATACCTGGAATAAGACCTGGTATACAAACGAAAGAATATCTGGAAAATATTTTAAATCGAATTATTTTACCTGGTGCAATTTTTTTAGCTGGGCTTGCTCTTGCTCCTTATATTATCATTAACTTGATGGATTTAAAAGCTAATCAAAATATACAAGGATTGGCTTATACATTTGGTGGTACTTCATTATTAATTATGGTAGGTGTTGCACTCGATACATTAAAGCAAATTGATGCTCAATTAATTATGAGGAACTATCAAGGTTTTTTTAAAAAAGGTAAGTTGAGAGGAAGACTAAAATGAAGAATATTATATTTATGGGACCACCTGGAGCAGGTAAAGGAACTCAGGCTAAAAGAATTTGTGAAAAATTTAAAATTCCTCAAATATCAACAGGAGATATTTTAAGAAAAGCAATACAGGATCAAACTCCCCTTGGACTGGAAGCAAAAAAATTTATGGATGCAGGGGAACTGGTACCTGATGAAGTAGTAATTGGAATTGTTGAGGAAAGATTAAAAGCAAAAGATTGTGATAATGGATATTTGCTGGATGGATTTCCCAGAACATTAAAACAAGCAGAAGCACTGGATAATCTTACTGAAAAATTGAATAAAAAAATAAATTATGTTATTAATCTTGAAGTAGCTGAAGAAGAAATAGTTAAAAGGTTATTGAAACGAGCAGAGATTGAAAAAAGGGCAGATGATACGGAGGATGTGATTCGAAATAGAATGAAGAATTACTATAATCAAACTATACCATTAATTGATTACTACAGGAAGAAAAATTTGTTAGTGAATATACAGGGAATAGGCTCCATAGATGAAATTACAGATAACATTTTAAAAGTTCTTGAAAATTAGAATGACATAAAATTTTTTTTAAAAAAAATGGTCTTAAATTATGCCGAAAGAAGAACCAATTGTAATTGAAGGAAAAGTAATAGAGCCTTTACCGAATGCTATGTTTAGAGTAGAATTAAACAATGGTCATAAAGTTTTGGCTCATATATCCGGAAAAATGCGAATGCACTATATAAGAATTTTACCAGGAGATAAAGTTAAAGTAGAGTTATCACCATATGATTTATCGAGGGGTAGAATTATTTTTCGTGTTAAAGATTAATTGAAAGAGGCTAATTATGAAAGTAAAAGCGTCAGTAAAAAAAATTTGTAATCATTGTAGAATTATTAGAAGAAAAGGTGTCGTAAGAGTCATCTGTAAAAATCCGAAACATAAGCAAAGACAAGGTTAATAAGAGGTAAATATGGCAAGAATTGCAGGAGTAGATTTACCAAAGGATAAAAGAGTAGAGATTGGACTAACCTATATATATGGTATAGGTCGATCGAGATCCAATTTTATTTTGTCAAGGTTGGAAATTGATAAGAATAAAAAAGTAAAAGATCTAACCGATCAGGAAATTGGAAAAATAAAAGATTTTATATCAGATAATTTCAGAGTAGAAGGTGATTTACGAACAGAAGTGAATCTGAATATAAAGAGACTTATTGAAATTAACTGTTATAGAGGAATTCGTCATAAAATGGGATTACCTGTTAGAGGTCAGAGAACAAGAACCAATTCAAGAACAAGAAAAGGTGCAAGAAAGACTGTTCCAAATAAAAAGAAATAAAAATTAAGGAGATTTAAAATATGGCTGTAAAGAAAAAGGAAAAAAGGAATATACCGATAGGTAAAATTTTTATCAATGCTACATACAATAATACCATAGTAACTATTACAGATGAAAAAGGCAATGTTTTGTGCTGGTCCAGTGCGGGACATCTTGAATTTAAAGGTTCGCGAAAATCAACACCTTATGCAGCTCAGCTCGCTGCAAAAAATGCAGTAGAGAAGGCAAGAGAATTTGGATTGCGGGAAGTAGAGATATTTGTTAAAGGACCCGGACTTGGTCGAGAATCTGCAATAAAGGCTATTGCATCAGAAGGTTTAAGAGTAAAACTAATAAAAGATATAACACCAATTCCCCATAACGGTTGTAGACCAAGAAAAAAGAGAAGAGTATAAATTCTGTAATTTAAAAGGTGGATTATGGCAACTTTAATTAAAGGTTTTAAAAAACCAAGTAGTATAGATTTCAAAATTTCTGAGCAATCTTCAAACTATGGCAAATTTGTTGTAGAACCATTTGAAAGAGGTTTTGGTACAACCATAGGAAATGCTTTAAGAAGGGCACTTTTGTCCTCAGTTGAAGGTTCTGCAATAACTGCTATCAAAATCGAAAATGTTTTTCATGAGTTTTCAAGTATTCCTGGTGTATTTGAAGACTTAACAAGAATTATATTAAATTTAAAAAAAGTTAGATTAATTTACGAAACTGAAAAAAGAGATGAACCTAAGGTAATCCACATTGAAAAAAAAGGAGCAGGAATATTAACGGCGGGAGATCTTTCTGTTGATTCCAGTATACAAATTTTAAATCCTGATCTGGTTATTGCACATTTAAATGATGAGGCAAATTTAGTAATGGATTTGCAGATAGAAAGAGGTAGAGGTTACATTCCAGCTGAGAATTTGAAAAAAAATATCGAAGAATTAGGAACAATTCCTATAGATGCATTATTTTCGCCCATACAAAAGGTCAATTTCTTTGTTGAGGAGTTAAGATTAGGTACAAGAAACGATTACGAAAAATTAACAGTAGAGATCTGGACAGATGGTTCAATTAAGCCAGAAGAAGCACTTAGTTATGCTGCAATTGTTTTAAAAGAGCAATTGAGTATCTTTATTAAAATGGAAGAAGCTTATAAAGTGGAAGAAGAATCAGAGATGCAGGAAATTGATCAAACTCTAAAAGCAAATCTTGAAAAACATGTAGAAGAATTAGAATTTTCTGTTAGAAGTTTATCTTTATTAAAATCTCTTGAAATTGATTATATCATCGATTTAGTAAAGAAACAAGAAGATGAATTTCAAAAATCCAAACATTATTCTTCTGAATGTGTAGATGAAATAAAAGAAAAATTAAGAAGTTTGAATTTGGATTTAGGAATGAAAGATATTCCATTTGTAAAAGAATAACACAATTGAGAGGTATTTTATGAGAAAGGGGAAAAAAACAAAAAAATTGAACAGAGTAACTTCCCATAGAAAAGCAATGATGCAAAATTTAGCTACAAGTTTGCTACAGCACGAGCAAATTATTACAACCAGAGCAAAAGCAAAATATTTAAGACCGTTTGTTGAAAAACTCATAAATCGAGCAAAAAGAAATTTAAAAGAGGATCTTCCCCCCGAAAAAAAATTACATAATAAAAGATATGTTTTCCGTTTTATTAAAAATAGAAAACTTGTTGTTAAATTATTTGAAGATATAGCAAAAAGAAATCAACATAGAAATGGTGGCTATATAAGAATAATCCATCTTTCAGAAAGACAAAGTGATAGCGCACAGATGTCCATCATAGAATTAGTAGAAAAACAAAAAGTAAAAAAAATACCACGAAGACTTGAAAGAAAAATTAAGCAAGAAAACGAGGAACAGGCAATACAATCATTAATCAAAAAAGATAAGAAGAAGGAAAAAAAAGAAGAGGAAGCAAAGAAGAAACCAGAAAAATGGTATCAACGTTTACCATTTGGTAAATTTGGTAAAAAGAAAAAAGAAGATGAATAAGAAGATGCTTGTGCATTTTCTATTTCATAAGTAGCTATTACTAGATCCTCGTCATACGATATTTTAAAGTTTAGCTTTTCCCAAAAGCCAATCATACTTTAATTTTCTTTTAATATAACACCAAAAATTACTTATCAATTTTCTTTTTTACCAATATCTATTAATTTTTTTAATATCATTCTTCCCAGTCTCATGTTCTGGTATTTATCTGATATTAAAATTCCAAATTCAAACTCCCTTGAATATGGATTATGTGTTAATCTTCCGATTCCTAGTATATTTTTATGAATATGATCAGAAATTACAATGGCAATTTCTCTATCATAGTCTATAAAGCATATTTTAATTAATCTTTTATAAGCAATTCTTGTATTTAAGTTTATAATTCGTAAGTATCTTAAATAAAACTGTTCTTTCTGATAAATCATCATGAAATTTTACTATGAGAGGTTCATTTTCAGTCCTGATAGGTCTAATAATTATCCTTTCTCCATTTTTTAAAGTTCCAAATTCTGTATAGTGTTTTGGATAAGGTTTAATAACTGGTAATTGAATTTTTCTTGGATTGGTTTCCGGATGATGTATATTTTTTTTTCTGAAAGAAGAATGTAATTAACCTGTATATCTTCAATATTATTATCGTAAAAAAGAAATTCAAATTCTTTTATCCTTGGAAATTCTATTATGATATTACTTAATTTTAATAGAATAATTTCATTTTCGTCCTGAAAATTATATTGATGGCTTTTTCATATTGATTTTCATCTACATCTGAGGTTAATTCCAGGGGATTATCGGTTTTTTTCATTTTCAGTTTTCTTTTTAGAAAATTTTTGTTTTTTCTGAAAAAAATCCGCAATTTCTCCACAGATTTAATATGTTCTTCCATATTTAAAAGAGCTGAGGCTACTGCATTCGCGATAATCCCAATTCGATTTTCTTCAGGGATAATCTGTTCAGATAAACCCTCTGTCATATAAAAGAGATCTTCAATAGTTTCAACTCTTAAAATTCCAGAACGACTGAAGATTAGATTTAAAATTTTATCATCAAAGGGATAACACATTCTCTGTTGAATGATTTTATTTTTGAAAAACATTCCTTTGTTTTCCATTTAATTTTTATTCAGAATATTTCTATTTTTTTAAATTAATAAAGTGTATTTTTAAAATAGTAGCTATCATAGTTATTCTATTTGCCTAATTTTTAGGAATTTTGTATAAAGACCTATCAATTTAAATTTTTAATATTAGGTATTTTTGTTGCTATCGATAAAGTAAATTCTTAAATTTTGGAGGTTTTTTATGTATTTTAAAAAGCTTTTACAGTTTTTTCTTTTGTTTTTGCTGATAAGCCCTTTAATGGCGGAAGAAACTTCGATGCCTAATCTGGCAATGGTGTATGCTTTGGATTCTTTCTTTTTATTTATAACAGCTATATTGGTGATTTTTATGCAGGCTGGTTTTGCCATGTTAGAAGTAGGATTGAATTCTGCAAAAAATACAGTAAATATTTTGTATAAAAATTTAATAGATTTTAGCCTGGGTGCTTTAGTTTTTTTCCTATTTGGATATAGTTTAATGTATCCAGGTGAAGCCTTTAAAGGTGGTTGGTTTGGTTTTGGTGGTTTTTTTATTTCCGAAACACCTCCAGAACTTGCTGAAGGGGCAAAAAATCCTCAGGTGGATTTTCTTTTTCAGGTAGCTTTTGCTGCAACTGCAGCTACAATAGTTTCAGGTGCAGTTGCGGGAAGATTAAAGTTTAGTGTATATTTGATTTATACATTGTTTGTTACCAGTATTATTTATCCAATTTCCGGTTTCTGGAAGTGGGGAGGAGGTTGGTTAAATGAATTAGGTTTTCATGATTTTGCTGGTTCTGTGGTTGTTCATTCTGTGGGGGGATTTGCTGGATTAGCCGGTTCCATTTTATTAGGACCAAGGTTGGGCAAATTTGATCCAGATGGTAAACCACGTGTTCTTCCCGGACATAATTTAACCTTTTCTGCTTTGGGAGCTTTTATTCTATTAATTGGTTGGTACGGGTTCAATCCCGGTTCACAACTTGCCATTTATGGTAAATCCAATACTGATGCTGTAATGTTAGTAGCGGTGAATACTACTCTTGCAGCAGTTTCGGGTGCAGTTGCATCTATGCTTTTTACGTGGATAGTTTATAAAAAACCAGAATTTACAATGTCTTTAAATGGTTTATTAGCTGGTTTAGTTGCAATCACAGCGAATTGTGATGCTGTATCTAATAAATCAGCTGTAATTATTGGTCTTATTGCAGGAATACTGGTAGTTTTAGGAGTAAAACTATTAGATACTCTAAAGATAGATGATCCAGTAGGAGCATGGCCTGTTCATGGATTAAATGGTATCTGGGGTGGAATTGCTACTGGAATTTTTGGAGTGGATAAGAGTTTAGGGGCCCAGATTATAGGTTCCCTTGCCATTTCTTTATGGGCATTTATAGCCATGTTTGTTTTATTTCTGATCCTGAAGTTTACAATGGGGATTCGTGTATCACGAGATGAAGAACTCAAAGGTCTGGATATTGGTGAACATGGTGAAGAGGCTTATCATGGTTTTTCATTTTTTACAGTAGAATAAAATTTTATGAAAAGGAGTAATATTATGAAACTTATTACAGCTGTAATTCAACCATATAAATTAAAAGATGTGAAAGATGCTTTAAGAAAAGTTGGTGTTACTAAAATGACTGTTCATACAGCCTTAGGTGCTGGACAACAGGCAGGTTATAGCGAAAATTATCGTGGAGTTATACATGAAGTGAATCTTTTAAGCAAAACTGTTCTGGAGATTGCTGTTAACGAAGATTATGTTCAGCCTACGGTAGATGCTATAATAGAAGGTGCAAGAACTGGAAATATTGGAGATGGTAAAATCTTTATTACAGAACTGGTCGATGTAATTCGTATAAGAACAGGTGAAAGAGGAGGTAATGCCATTGGATAATCCTTGAAAAATGAGGGAGTATTCTCTCATTTTTTTCTTGTAAAATATAAAAATTTTATTTTATTTATTAATATGATTTTGTTATCTATTAAACTTTTTTTCCTTCTTTTTTCTATTTTAGCGTATAACAATCTCTTTTCATTTGAAAAAAGAGAATTCATTCTTATTAAAAATCAGCAAAGAGAATATTTTATAGAATATTTTATATTTCTACCCGATGATTATAAAAAATCCTTAGAATATTCATTAGTGTTTATTTTCCATGGAGGTGGAAGGAATACAAAACAGATTATGAAATATACAAAATTTAATCAGCTAGCCAATAAAGAAAAGTATATTGTAGTGTATCCCGAAGCTTTAGATCCTCATTGGACAGAGGAAAGAAAAATCAGTATACTTCCTCAAAATGATGATATCAGGTTTATTGATGAATTAATAAAACATCTTATAAAGCAATATTCTATAAATCAGCATCAAAATTTTGCACCTGGTATTTTTAACGGAGGATTTATTTGTATTTATTTAGCATATCATCTTTCGAATCGAATTAGGGCTATAGCTCCTGTTGCTGCAAATATCCCCGAAAATATATCCCGTAATATTAAGACAAAATATCCAGTATCTATCTTATTGATGAATGGAACTGATGATCCACTAGTAAAATATAACGGTGGTTCAGTTGGATTTGGAGAAAAGAATAGACGTGGCAAGAGTATACCTACTGAAGAAACACTTCATATCTGGAAAAATAACAATGGATGTGAGAACCAGAAAATTATTGAAGAAATAGAATATAAAGATAAACAGGAAGTTTGTAAGGCAGTAAAAATTTCTTTTGAAAAGTGCCAGAATCATACCAGAGTTACTTCAATTCAGTTAATAGAATGTGGTCATACCTGGCCATGGTCATTTCAATATTTACCTGAATTTGTTATTGGGAAAACTTGTAAGGATTTTTTTGCAACTGATATTATATGGAATTTTTTTAAAAATACTGAAAAGAGAATATGAGCTTTGTATATCAGATAAAAAAGTATTTAATGAACTTTTTTCATTAAAAAAGTTGCCTGTATACAAAGCTCAAGAAAAATGGATATACAGGTTAATACTCTCTCTCCTTTAACCTTACCTATGTGCTGCCATCTAATAATGGCAGCTTTTTTTCATTGTCAATCAAAAATCATGCAAATGAATATGAGAATGAGATTTTTTTCTATGATGATGAATGTGAGAATGAAAGATTCCAGATTCTTTGATTTTGTCTTTATTTTTAATAAAATCTGAAAATTTACCTATAAAGATTATATCTTTTAGGGGATATAAAACTATAATATCTTCTGTTACTTCCATAGAAAGTTGAATTTGATGGCTGCTAAACAAAATTGTCCTTTTGAATTTTATCATTAAATCGATAAGAATGCCGGTAAAAATTGGATCAAGACTATTAAAGGGTTCATCTAATAATAAGATTTCTGGATTCATTAAAAAACACATTGCCAAAGCAATTTTTTTTCTTTCTCCCCCACTTAAATTAAGAGGATTTTCGTTTAAGAGATTTCTAAAGTCAAAAATTTCAGCCCATTTTAAAATTTTTTTTTCAATTTCTTTTTTGGATTTATTCTGCATTCTTAAACCCAATGCTAAATCGTCCTGAATCTTTGGATGAATAAACATTAAATCTGCATTTTGAAATAATAATATACATTCCCTACGAAATTTAAAGTAAAAGTCTTTATTTTTTATTGTTTTTTGATTGAATTCCACACCCCTATATAAATAAGTTCCTTTTTGTGGGAAATAAATTCCATTAAGAATTTTTAATAAGGAAGTTTTCCCTGCACCATTAATTCCGAGAATTGCATATTTTTGGTTTTCTTTAATTTTAAGATTTAAATTTTGAAAAATAATTTTATTCTTATTCTGAAAATATACATTTTTAAGTTCAATTATTGTATTCATTAAAATATATTCCTTTTGATTCTAGAATTTCTTTAATTTCTGTCATATCTTCATAATATTTTCTATATAAAATGATTATTAAAAAAGAATAATAATTAATTTTTTTTTTATAATTTTCTATATAAAAATTTCTACTTTTGATTATTTCTAAATATTCTTTAATAATTTTTTCATATCTTTGAATAGAAGAAAAAATTAAACTTAAAAAAATAACATAGTTTTTAGAATTTTTCAGATCA
>FWPU01002818.1_pt1 | contig 46210 bp, 39 predicted proteins | sample 2228361 | NCBI WGS metagenome assembly FWPU01 (sample SAMEA103939777, study PRJEB20133) | metagenome
AGATTGTGATATCGCCGTATACCGCCTGTCGTGGGGAACAGTACAATGACCAGGAAAACCATCCCTTCAGGCGTTACTGAGGGTTAGGACGGCAGTTGAACTGCCGTCCTAACCCTAACCTAACCCTAACGCAGGCAAAGCCAAGATTGTCTCAACTTTACCAGGCCATCTGCCTGGGAAGTGGTAACGGCCAGGAAAACCATCCCTTCAGGCGTTAGGACGGTAGTTGAACGGCCGTCCTAACGCGGCTGAACCTTACGCAGGAGAGCAACGACGTGCCAGCAAAAGTTGACTGGTGTTTACCCACAAGTCCAGAAATCAGTAAGGCCATCTGCATGGGAAGTAGTTGCGGCGCAAGTCTCTGCTTGCGAACATCGGCAAATCGGAGATCTGCCCCACAGTAGCCAGACAAGTCTTCGTATATGGGCAAGCAAAAGTTGATTCTGTTGGCGAAGCCAGGGAAGTGCCCCGATTCAAGTCAGAGGGAGAAATGCACCATACCACGAATGAATATCGGAACGAACCTCACTCCATGCTACAACAAGCGGTTCAGCAAGGCATCCAGTTCCTCGTTGGAGTAGTAATGAATCGTCAGCGTGCCGCCTTTCCGGCCCGCGCGCAACACAACTTTCGTGCCAAGGCTGGCACGTAAACGTTCCTCCAATTCGGCGATTTCCGGTGGTGGTGGCGGCGGAAGTTTTTGCGGCGGTCGTTCCCCGTTCAGTTTGCGGACCAGCTCTTCCGTCTGCCGGACGTTCAATTCCTGCGCCAGGATGGTACGCAAGGCCGCGCTCTGGGCCTCCGGTGTGGGGAGAGCAAGCAGGGCACGCGCGTGGCCCTCACTGATCTTCCCCTCAATCAGGGCATTCTTGACGACATCTGGTAATTTCAGCAGGCGCAGGGTATTTGTGATGGTCACCCGGCTCTTGCCGACCCGCGCGGCGATTTCTTCGTGGGAGAGATGGAAATCTTCCGCCAGTTGACGATAGGCCTCGGCCTCTTCCAGGGGGCTTAAATCGGCGCGCTGGACGTTTTCAATGATGGCCAGCTCCAATCGTTGCTGATCGGTGGCCTCACGGACAATCACCGGCACGCTGGTTAGGCCAGCCAGGCGAGCCGCCTCTAACCGTCGTTCACCAGCGATAAGCACGTAACGCCCCTCCGTCTCGGCCGGCGTCACGATCAAGGGTTGCAACACACCATGTTCCCGAATCGAAGCCGTTAACTCGGCCAGTTCCTCGGGCGCCAGGTGGGTGCGTGGTTGTCGCGGGTTGGGGGCAATCGCATCCACTTCCACCATGAGCACATTTCCGGCAGCAGAGAGACGTTCTTCCTCCTCGCCGGGGATGAGTGCTCCCAGACCACGTCCCAGGCCCGATTTGGGTGGCATAGGCTCACCTCCTATCCACTTGGAACCACAAGACCGTCGCCCGTCAGGATTTCATGCGCCAGGGCCTCATAGGCCTTCGCGGCGCTACAAGAGGGCGCATAGGCCGAAATGGGCAGGCCATAGGATGGCGCCTCGGCCAGGCGTACGCTGCGGGGAATAATGGCCTGAAAAACCTGATTCGGGAAGTATTTGCGCACCTCGTTGACCACATCCGCGGAAAGATGGGTACGACCATCATACATGGTTAGAAGCACACCACGAATTTTTAGCGTCGGATAGAGCGAGGCCCGCAATCGTTGGATGGTGCGCGTCAACTCTCCCAGGCCTTCCAATGCCAGGTATTCGCACTGCACCGGGATAAGCAGGCCGTCCTTGGCGGCCATCAATCCGTTGACGGTCAACAATCCAAGCGAGGGTGGGCAATCCACCAGCAAATAATCATAGCGATCGAGCAAAAGCGCCAGGGCGGAACGGAGTCTGGATTCCCGTCCTTCGGTGTTGACCAACTCCACCTCGGCACCGGCCAGGGCTGGGCTGGAAGGCAGGATAGAGAGTTTCAGGCGCGGATTGTGTAAGACAAGAGCGGCGGCCGGCGCGCTTCCCAGAATGGCCTCGTAGGTCCCCCCTTTGATATTGTGTTTGTCCACGCCCAGGCAGGAAGTGGCATTGGCCTGCGGGTCAATATCTACGATCAGCACCCGCTGACCCAGCTGCGCCAGGTAAGCGCCCAGGTTAATTGCCGTAGTGGTCTTCCCCACCCCACCTTTCTGATTGACAAGCGTGTACACGCGTCCCACTAGGATACCTCCAGAACGGCCTCAATCTCGGCCTGGGTAGGAATGGCCGTCAATCCCGGTCGAGTTACCGAAAGAGCTGCCAGACGGGTGGCAAAACGCACCGCATGGAGGGGGTCCTCCGTCTGTTTCAAGCGGCAAAAGAAAGCCGCCGCGAAGATATCGCCGGCACCGGTCGCATCCACTTCAGGCTGAGGAGGAGCCTCCTCGTGATACTTCTTGCCCTGCCAGTACAGGTCCGCGCCGGCGGCCCCCGCGGTGATCACCAGGATAGGACACCAGGCCGCCATTGCCCGGATGCGATGCTCATCGCCATTCACATCCTCCCGGCTGAGGACAGCCGCGTTCGCGCGCGCGAGCATCCCTTGGGCATCCGGCCACTCGGTCGGACGAACGCGGCCGCTCGTGTCCCAGGCCCGCAGCCAGCCTTGCGGGGTCAGGCCCAGGAATTCTGCAGGGAGGATTTCATCCGCTGAGATTCGCACTTCCTGAGCAATCGGTCCCAGGTGAAGAATGGCCGCTCTTCTCCAGAGAGGGGGCACATCCGCGAGCGTCAAAGATGGAGCAAGGGCGTGAAGGTATTGAAGGCGGCCGTGTTCTGTATACACATTCTCAAAGGTGGTACTGCGGTCAGCAGGTTTACTATACATGGCGACCCCTTCCAGGGCATCGAGGGGGATCTCGCTGCCCCAGGCTGTCACCACACCCACTCGCCATCCCAAAGCCCGAGCGGTCAGAGCCGCATACGCCGCCGTACCGCCTAACTGCAAGCCGCGTGATGTCCGATCGCAGGCCAGATGACCGATCACCAGATACTCCACTGTCTCGGGCAAGGAGGCAGAGGTCATGGTGAATTATACCAGGAACGTTAAAAACTCCGTTCGGCGGATGGCCCTTTACTTAGGGAGGATAGTTACTTTGCGGTTAGGTTCTTCACCGATGGATTGCGTGGTCACGGCCGGATGGTCACGTAGTTCCAGGTGAATGAGACGCCGTTCGGCGGCGGACATCGGTTCGAGCACCTGCCGGCGGCCCGTCTTGACGGCCTGCTCCGCCATACGGCGCGCCAGTTGGCGCAACTGGCGTTCCCGACGCAGGCGATATCCTTCCACATCCACAATCACCTGAACCCATTGTTCGGCCCGTCGCCCAACAATCAGGTTAACGATATATTGAAAGGCATTCAGGATCTCCGCGCGGCGACCAATCAGGATACCCAGGTCATTGCCGCGCAGGTTGACGTAGATTGCCCGCGCACCGTTCTCGCCGGTCTCTTTCCATTCAACCTGCAAGGAGGCCGGGATGCGCATCTTCTCCAACAAGTCCGAGATAACCTGTCGCACGAGAGCTGGCAAGGCGTCCTCCGCGAGCGCTGCCGGGGTCTCTGCCGCCGCTTCCGACGCGTGGACGATCAGGCGCACGCGCGCCTGGCGCCCACCAATTCCCAACAATCCCTTGCTGCCGGCGTCGAGAATCTCCACTTCCACAGCTTCGCGCGGCAGATTCAGATCGGCCAGGCCACGCTCAATGGCCTCCTCGACCGTGGGAGCAATCACTTCGAGGGTGGCACGCTGGTCGTTCATTTCTTTCCTCCTTGTTTACGCGGCAACAAGTTGCTCCAGTATACCTGTCCCATCAGTGCTTGTTGTACAACACCGAGAATGTTGCTTACGATGAAATAGACTGCCAACCCCGAGGCCAGGCTATAGGTGATCCAGGCCATCATCAAGGGCATGAAGTATGTCATCGTCTGCCCCATCTGAGCGCTGGGATCCGCGGGATTATTGGTAGAAGGCGGTGGGACAGTCAGTTTCGATTGGATGTAGGTGGTAACCGCCACCAGGATAGCCAGCAGTGGGATCCCGACCCCGAAGATGTAGACTCGCTCCGGCTGCCCCAGGTTCATCCACAGGAACTTGCTGTTCAAGGGGATCAGTTTTTCCGCATCGAACAGGGGGAAGACCCCACGCGCCAGGTAAATTAATTGCAGGGGCGAGGAGGCCAGCGCGCGCACAATGCTCTGGTACAAGGCGAATAGGATAGGTAACTGGATGAACATCGGCAAACATGAATCGAAAGGAGTAATGCCCGCCTCACGGTAGAGTCGCATTTGCTCCTGCGCTAGCTTCTCCTTGTCATCCTTGTATTTCTTGAGTACGTTCTGCCATTCTTTCGATTGTTGCAATTGCTGCATGGCTTTGGCAGAACGAATTTGCTTGGCCTGGAGAGGGTAGGTGACGATTTTGATCAGGATGGTAAAGAGAATGATTGCCAGGCCAAAGTTATGGCCGACCAGTTTGTAAATCCAGATGAGCAGATTCGCCAGCACGTTGACAATGAGTTCCCACATAACCAATCTCCCGAAGACGAGTCACAACCAACCAAAGATAGCCAAGCGGCAGGACGGAGAGTCGGATACGTTGCACCATCCCACCATACCGCATTCCGGTGTCCTAACGGGGCTTGAAAGCCCATTTTTGCGCGCCGGTTGGAGTAAGAGCGATCAGGACATAATCGCCTTCGACCGGTGCAATTAGAATCAGATCACCAGCCGCCACAGGCGCGCCGTAGAGTTTTCCGCCAACCGTCTGTTGCCATTGGGGAGTGCCTTCCAGGGTAATCGCCTGAAGGCGGCCATCCTCGCAACCGAAGGCCAGCAATGTGTCATAGAGCAGGGGCGTATTCAGGATGGCGCTGCGCGCTTCAAACTGCCAGAGCGTGTTCCCTGTCGCGGCTTCGAGCGCGTGCAGACGTCCGCTCTCGTCGCCCAGGTACAGGCGATCGTTGACTATCCGCGGCGTGGACCACAGACGCGCACCCAGCGATTTCTGCCAGAGAATTTCCCCACTGCCTTTGTCCAGGGCATACAACGTCCCATCCAAAACCGCGACGAAGAGCGGCAAAGACTCCGCCGTAGCAGGCGTTCCAAGAATCGCCGCACCCAGCTCACGTTCCCACAATTTCTCTCCGCTCTCCGCCTGGAGCGCATACACCTTGCGCTCCAGAGAACCGATATAGAGCACCCCGTCCTCCAGCAAGGGCGTTCCCCAGAAGGATTGACCACCCTCGAAGGTCCACTTCAGGTTGCCCTGCAAATCCAGGGCGTAGAGACGATAATCGGCGTTGGCCGCATAGATCGTATCCTGGGCGACCAGGGGATTCGCGATATAGCGATCCCGCGCGCCCCGAAACATCCACAGGATTTCCCCGTTGAGAGGATTGAGACTGTAGAGGACATGATCATAGCCGGCCACGATTAACTGGCCGTCCTCCGTCAGCGCCGGAGCGGCGTAGAAGAATTGGGTGGATTTCGGCCGGCTCGGGAAGTGCCATTTCTCGAGACCATCGGCCAGATTGACAGCAAAGACTCTCTGTCCAACCGCCACGTAAGCCGTATCCTCACTGACGGCAATTCCCGGCCAGGAGGCAGGCATCAACCCCTGTGCGCAACCGCTGAGCAGGACAATAGACATGAGAAACAGGAGCAACAAAAACCACTTCGATTTCATAAGAGAGTTCCTAACTCCTATCGGACAGGATCATACCCACCCGGCGAAAAGGGATTGCAACGCAAGACGCGCCAGCAGGCCATCATACCTCCCTTCCAGACACCATACTTGTAAATTGCCTGGTAGGCGTAATGGGAACAAGATGGATAGAAACGACAGGTGTTGGGAGGCAAAGCCTTCGAGAGAGTGGCCTGGTAAAGGCGAATCCCGGCCAGCACCACCCAGCGCGGCCAGTATGTGATCCGGCGCGGTAATTGGCGCAGAGGCGGCTCATCAGGATAGTCCGTGGGTAGGTAAGCCATGCTCTTCCGAAGCAAGAAGCCCAGCGCGTCGCAAGAGACCCTGCAGGGCAGTCTGGATCTCCACAAAAGGGGCATCCAGCAGGCCGGCACGGGCAATCAGGATCAGGTCGCGTCCAGGTACAATGTCAGCCATAAAGGATTGGATAGCCGCTCGCAGGCGACGTTTGGCCCGATTCCGTTGCACAGCGCCACCCAGAGAACGCCCAACGACAAGGCCCACGCGCGGGGAGGAATGTTCGGACTCGGCCACAATCAGGACGATAAGCGGATGAGCGTACGACTTGCCACTCTGCCTCACCCGTTGAAAATCCGTGGAGCGCGTTAGACGAAACCGACGCTGCACACCACCTCGCTACCAAGCCTCCGGCCATGATCCGGCAAGCCCGGACGCCCACCTCGCTGCCTACCATCGAACTCGCTTCACATGCGCGTTACTACGCACCGCGAGTCTGTGCCGACCCGCCAGCCGGCGACGTTTGAGCACCTGACGGCCGTCAGCGCTGGCCATGCGTGCCCGAAAGCCATGCACACGCACACGCCGACGAATTTTCGGTTGATACGTACGTTTTGGAGACATAACAACACCTCGCGATCGTTCCAATAGCCACTAGGGCCATCGGGATTTTTCTCTAGACGGAGGGGTATTATACCGTATTTTACGCGCAAGTCTCCCTACTCATTCCACAGGCAGGTACGCAAAAGATGGACGATAGACGATAGACGATAGACGATGGACGATGGACGAGATGAAGGACGGTGGTCAGGAGATTGTCACTACCTGATCGGCGATCATGGCGCCAATCTCTGATTTGCGCAGGCAAACTCCTTTGATAGCGGCGCAGTTAAGTTTTGGTCTGTCCAGAGACACGCCGCAGAGTGGTCTGGTGCACTGGGGGAAAATCTCCGGTTTACCGATGCCCGCCAGTCAGAGACCTATCTATTCCCCCCAAGTAGGGCAAATTGGCCCAATCCTTTGCCCCATCTCGCAGTCGGAGACTTGCGCCACAACCACTTCCCATGAGATGGCCTGGTCAAGTTGAGACAATCTTTGCTTGGCCTGCGTTAGGACGGCAGTTGAACTGCCGTCCTAACACCTGGCACCGACAACTTTTGAGCGCACACATCGTGGTGCCAATCCCTGATTTGCGCAGGCAAACCGAAGGTATGCCCCCCATTTTGCCAGATGGCTATATCACACTTCCAGCGCAGGGGACTGCCACAGCCTCTACCAATACCACAGCTCCACCCTACTGTCGAAAACACACAGGTAGTGTAAAATAGAAGCGAGCGAGGTTGGAAGAATTCGCCGAATCACCGTCGCTTGGTACGGCAAAAAGGAGTCCGCCGTGAGCGTTTCAGTCCAAATTAGCCTACGTGCCCGTAAACTCGGCGTGTTGCTACGTGATGTACGCCTGAAAGCGCGCAAGAGCGTGGCCGAGTGTGCCCGTCTGATTGGGGTAACACCCAGCATCTGGCGCGCCTACGAGACCGGCCACAAGTCACCCTCTTTGCCGGAAGTCGAGGTCTTCGCTTACAACATGCGCTTGCCCATGGAACATTTCTGGGGCAACCAGGCCATCTCCGATGATGCCGATCCTGCCGAGGCATTGGACCTGGAGCGTCTGAAAAGCATTCGCAACCGTCTGATCGGTGCACGTCTGCGCCAACAGCGGATCAACGCTGGCCTTTCGCTCAAGACTCTTTCCGAGAAAACAGGTATTCCGACGAGTCGTTTGCGGGCTTACGAGTTGGGCGAACGCGCCATTCCCTTGCCGGAACTCGAAGCCCTGATGGCCTTGCTGGACAGTGATGTGGAGACCCTGTTAGACCAGAGCGGGCCAGTAGGTCAGTGGATCACAGAACAAAAGAGTCTACGCGAGTTCCTGCAACTCCCGCCGGAAATGCGCGCCTTTGTTTGTAAGCCGGTCAACCGCCCCTACCTGGAACTTGCCATGCGGTTGAGTACGATGTCTGTCGAGCAGTTGCGCGCGGTCGCGGAGGGTTTGCTCGAGATTACGCTGTGATGGTGAGCAAGCATGACCGTTCCTGATCCAGCCGAGATTTCCGAGACGGCGAAAAGGCTCTACGCGAAGCGTCAATACGCAGAGGCCGCACGCCTGTTCGCCCAGGCCGCCGAGGTTCTCGCCGCACGGCAGGATGCCCTGGGCGCGGCAGAAGCCAGGAATAACCAGTGCGTTGCCTTGCTGAAAGCCAAACGCCCGCAGGAAGCATTGACAGCCGTAGAAGGCACAGCGGATGTCTTCGCTGCCGCCGGCGATCTGCGCCGACAGGGAATCGCCCTGGCGAATCAGGCCAGCGTACTAGAGACGCTCAAGCATTACGAAGAAGCTGTGTCCTTGTACCGTCAAGCCGCGGACTTGCTCGAGCAAGCCGGCGAGGATCAGGCGCGCGCGGACGTGCTACGGTCCGTAGCCGAGATTCAGGCCCGCCGGGGCAGGCTGACGGACATGATCTACGACGAACAAGATGCACTCCTGGGCGTAAAAAAGCCAACGTTCAAGCAACGCCTGCTCCGGACGTTAATGTTACATGTGTTATGGAGAAAACGTCGCTGAAACTCCGCGTTCGTCCGGCCATCCAGGCTGATGCCAGGCTACTCGCCGCGCTGATTCACAACCCGGCCCACTTTCATCGTCATCTGGATTGGCACGCGCCTTTGGATTGGCTGGGTTTCCCCCCTTTCTTCGTAGCAGAGCGGGAGGCACAAATCGTTGCGGCCCTGGCCTGTCCGCCCGACCCCCCGCGCGCGTACTGGTTGCGTTTCTTCGCCCACGCCGCCTCGCTCCCCCTGGATCAAGCCTGGGAGGCCTTGTGGGAGGCCGTGCGCGCGGCACTGGAGGAGACGGGTGCAGAGGGTGTAGTAGCCGCCATTGCTCTGCAAACCTGGCTGGCAAGAACGCTGGAGGCCAGTCAATTCCATTTGCGCCAGCACATTGTGACTCTTGAGCACGCGGCGCCGTTTCCCGTAGCTGAGCGGCCAGACTTCCCCCCGATTCGCGAGATGACGGCTACCGACCTGGAAGCCGTAGCCGAACTGGATGCTCTGGCTTTCGAATTTCTCTGGCGCAATTCTGTAGATACCTTGCAGCGCGCCTTTGTCCAGGCTGGCATGGCTACCGTCATCGAGGAAGCAGGCCAAATGATTGCCTACCAGATCAGCACGCGCAACCCCTATGGCTGGCATCTGGCACGATTGGCCGTACATCCGCAAAGGCAGCGCCAGGGACTGGGGCGAATGCTGGTCGCCGATCTCTTGCGCAGAGCCGCGGAACATGGCATCGCTCGTCTGACGGTCAACACGCAGGATGATAATCTGGCTTCCCTACATCTGTATCAAACACTGGGTTTTCATTACAGCGGGGAACGTTATCCCGTTTATGAATACCGTCTTGGAGAGAGGAGAGCAAATGACCTGGCTTGAGGATGCCGTGATTGTCAATGCCCTGGTGCGGCAAGCACTGGTAGCCGCCGAGGAGGTGATGGGCACCAACGGGTTAAACGCGGTGCTGCGCGAATGCGGCCTGGAGCGCTACATCGGCAACTTTCCGCCGGATGACTTACAACCGGCCATCCCGGCCCAGGCATACGCCCAGTTCAACGCGGCGATCGAGGAGTTCTACGGGCGCGGCGGACGCGGCATGTTACGGCGCATTGGGCGGGCGTCCTTTCAGTATGGCGTACGCGAACAGGCTTCCTTGCTGGGTATAGCTGGCGCCGCGCGGAAACTCCTGCCCCATCGGCAGCGCATTCGCTTCGTCCTGAATGGCATGGTCAACGCCCTGAAGAAAACCAATCCGCAGGTAGACGCCTGGGTAGAGGAAAGCGAGAAAAAAATCGCCTACGTCGAATCGACCTGCGCGATCTGTCATGGCCGCTACAGCGAGAACCCGATCTGTCACCTGTACGTAGGTTCGATCAGCGAAGCCGTGCGCTGGGCAACCGGCCTGGATCACGAGATCAGCGAGACACATTGCCTGGCGCGGTGCGATCCCTACTGCCGATGTGAAGTCGGCGCACCTGTAGCCACCTGAGTCTCACAAGAAGGAGTAACCCCATGCAGACGCTCGAATGGACCTGGGTTTCCACAGACGCCGTGAATCTGCATGCGCGCGGCTGGCTGCCGGCGCAACCGAAAGCCGTCATTTGCCTGGTACACGGCCATGGCGAGCACATTGGACGCTACGAACACGTCGCGGCGGCTCTGGGAAAAGGCGGGTATGCCCTGTTGGGCTTTGATTTGCGAGGCCATGGGAAATCAGGCGGCCCGCGCGGACATACTCCCTCCTATGAAGCACTCCTCGATGATATCGCCTCGTTCTGTCACCAAGTACAGGTACGCTACCCCGACCTGCCGCGCTTCCTGTACGGTCACAGTATGGGCGGCAACCTCGTCCTGAACTACGCTCTGCGCCGTCGCCCTGACCTGTGTGGCGTGGTAGCGAGCGGCCCCTGGCTAGAACTGGCATTCCAGCCTCCAACTCTACAGGTCATGTTGGGGCGCTTGATGAATCGCCTGGCACCAGCCTTTACCCAGGAAAGCGGCTTGGATACCAAGGCATTGGCGCGCGAGGCACGCGTCGTTCAGGCATACGAGACCGATCCACTCGTCCACAGCAAGATTTCGGCTCGCCTGTTCGTTTCCATGTACGAATCCGGCCGGTGGGCGCTGCAACACGCCGCGGAATTTCCTCTCCCCCTCCTGCTAATGCATGGCGAGGCCGATCGCCTCACTTCCGCCGAGGCCAGCCGGCGCTTTGCCGAAGCTGCCCCGCAGGACAGGTGCACCTTGCATCTGTGGCCGGGGTTCTATCATGAAATTCACAACGAACCGGAAAAAGAGCAAGTCATGCAAGCCATGCTAACCTGGCTGGATGCTCATCTCTGCGCGTAAGGAGTGAATCATGTCAAAGTCACAACGTCAACTTCTGCGTGAACGTCGTCAACGTCAGCGTCGGATTCGCCTGGCGATCTTGCTCGCGGTCATTGTCTTGGGAGCTCTGGCTGTCACTGGTGTTCTGGTCTGGCTCATCCAAGCGGCCAATCGGGCAGCGCACGCCAACCTTGTGGATTGGCCTCGCGTAGAACGCACTCTGGTAGACCGTAACGCCACTGGCGATCCGAACGCCCCTATCCAGATTGTCGAATACTCCGATTTCCAGTGCCCCTATTGCGCTCAGTTCAGCCAAGAGGTCGAACCGTTGTTGATAGAACACTATGTCAAGACGGGAAAGGTCTATTTTGTGTATCGGAGTATGGGCAATTTCGTGAGCGATAACATTGCCGCCTACTACCAACGACCAGCCAAGAGCGAATCAATCGACGCGGCCATGGCGGCCTACTGCGCGGCTGACCAGGGGAAATTCTGGGAGATGCACGATGGGCTGTTCGCGAACGTCCTGGGCGAGGATGTCGGCTCGTTCACACGTGCCCGTCTCGTCGCGATTGCGGAGAAGGCCGGCTTGGATACGCAAGAATTCAAGGAATGTCTGAATAGCGAGAAGCATCGTCAACAAGCCGAACGAGACGCAGCCGATGGCCGGGCCGCCGGCGTCAGTGGCACGCCCTCGTTCGTCATCCGTTACCAGGTCAACGGCGAAACGAAAACACAACTGATTCCGGGGCTTCTGCCCTTCGAACAATTCCGCCAGGTGCTAGACGCCATCCTGGCCGAGATCGGTTCGTGATCGGGTAGTCCACTTCCAGGATTGCCTCCATGCCAAGGAAACCTCTCTGGCCCGGCCGGGAGAAAAGCCCGGAGTGGTAAAATAGACGGTGGATGATGGCCGATGGATAGAGTGAAAGCACCGGCTCTGACTCTAGCGGCTTGTGTTCACAAGACCATACGAGTATGAATCTGTTTTTCGGTCAGGTATTTTCTTTCCTTACCGTCGCGCCGGGCAATCTGGTATATCACCTGGTGCTGGTATTTTCCGTTACGGCGGCGCTGCTACAAGCCATCCTGCTCTGGCGTTCCAGCGAGTTCCCGCAAGCCCAGCGAATGGTGATCGGCCTGGCAATTCTGCTGGCGTTACAAGTCCTGGAATTCGCAGCCGGCGCGCTGGCCTGGTTCGGATTCTTCCCCTCCCAGATGATCCTGCCGCCCCTGGACCGGGCAATCACGGTATGGAGCCTGATCTGGATCGTCTGGCTTTGGGCATTCCCAGAGCCAGTTCGCCTGGCCGATGCCGCCGCGGGCCTGCTCAGCCTGTTCGTCTTGCCTTTGCTAGGGATGAGCCTGTTTCTCTGGATTCCCAACAGCGGCGCGATGGTGTTCAGCCAGTCGTTGTTGGAGACTGTCTGGCAACTGGCCTCTATCGGGGTTGTGATCCTGGGAGCGGCTCTGTTGATCGTCCGCCAGCCAAATGGCTGGGGACTGGGATTAGGTTTTTTGGGTCTGGCGTTCACCGGCCATCTGCTGTACATTATTCCCCCCCTTCCACAAAGTAATTTTCCGGGCGTGGTCCGGCTGATGCAAATGGCGGCCTACCCTGTCCTGTTGACCCTGCCGCAGCGCTTTCCGACGCCGGTGGCGCGACCGTTCGCACGCCCACCTTCTGCACCAGCCGTGGCAGGCACGGAGGGAAAACCCGCCGCAGAAGCACCGCGCGTCGAGCGTCGTCGTTATAGTACTGATCCCAAGACGTTTCACGCGCTTCTGACTCTGGCCGCCGAAATCGATAATCAGAACATCGGCAAGGCGTTGACACGCGCGACAGCTCAGGCCATGCTGGCCGACCTTTGCTTTCTGATAACCCCTGGGGGTAGTCAAGACCTGGTGATTGCCTGTGGATACGACCTGATTCGTGAGGAAAGCCTGGGCGGGACCAGTGTGGACGCCGAAGCCGTGCCTCTGCTGGTCAGCGCGGTGCAGCGTGGCAAGCCATTGCGCTTGCCTGCTAGCAGTACCTCGGTAGATTTGAAGGGTTTGGGGCAGATTCTGGGCTTATCCAGCCCCGGCCATCTCTTGAGCGTGCCTATACCAGGCGAGAGGGCTCCCCTGGGCGCGATTCTCCTCCTTTCGCCCTATTCCAACCGCCTGTGGAGCGCTGAGGATCAGGCCTTTCTTACTAATGTAGCTGGGCTATTCGGGCCGATTCTCGAACGCGGCCGACGTGTGGCCGACCTGGAGCAGGAGCGCGAGGCCGCACTGTCGCAGATCAAGAACGCTCTAGATCGCGCCGAGGCCGCCGAAAAGAAGTATGCGAGTCTCCTGGAACAATTTGAGGCCGCTCGTCAACAGATCGTATCGCAACAAATGCAGACCGAGAACGTAGCCGCCTTGTTGGCCGCGCAGGAGGAAGCGCAACAACTGATCGAGCAGTTGCGTGCCGAAAACGAACAATTGCGCGCAGGCCTCATGCCCCAATACGCCGATGCAGCCCAGCTGGAACAGGACTTACGCGCCGCCCTGTCCGATGTTGCCCGTTTGCAAAATGCCCTGGCCGAGGCCAATATGAAGATTCTCGAATTCGAGAAGGCCTCAGGCTCCGGCGGGCCAATTAGCGAAGAGCAGGTGGAGGTAATCGCCTCCATTTCGCAGGAATTGCGTCAACCGCTCTCCTCCATCGTGGGTTATACCGACCTGCTGTTGGGTGAGTCGGTGGGTATCCTCGGCACATTGCAGCGCAAATTCCTGGAACGAATCAAGGCAGCGGCCGAACGCGTCTCCGGGTTAATCGAAGACCTGATTCAACTCACCACAATCGAATCCGTACGTCTGAATATCCGACCTGAATCGATTGACCTGACACAAGTGGTGGATAACGCTATGGCCTACGTCAGCAATCAGATTCGCGAAAAGAACATCACCCTCCGCCTGGATCTGCCGGATCCCCAATTACAAGTACAAGCCGACCGCGAATCGCTGCAGCAGATTCTCTTCCACCTCCTGCAAAATGCCAGTGGTGCCACGCCGGCCGATGGTACGATTTCGCTACGTATGCAGATTCAGCAAGAAGATGAGCAAGAATATCTGCTGATTCAGGTGACCGATACCGGCGGCGGAATCCCGACCGAATACTTGCCGCAGGTCTTTGCGCGACGCTATCGCGCCGACAACGCGCTCATCCCTGGCCTGGGTGATACCGGCGTCGGCCTTTCGATCGCGAAGACCCTGGTAGAGGCACAAAAAGGGCGGATTTGGGTAGAAACCGAGGCTGGCGTCGGTTCGACGTTCAGCGTGCTGCTGCCTGTCGTGATTCAGAAGGTTGCAGAAGGATAGGAGTATGGGGCGCGATCCCAAGCCATGGTTGGTTGGCTTGCTGACGGCGCTGATTTGTCTGCTCCTCGTCCTCGGGGGATTTGCGCTGTCTCTGGCGGAAGGAGCACGGATAGTAAGCCTGCCTTCTCCCTATCCCAGCCCGACGGCGCTGATGTTCCCTCTACCATCACCGGAGCCGGTGCTGGCTACGCCCTCCCCCGTGCCTTCCCCCACCCTGCCCCCGCCACCTCCCTCCTGTCCGGCGCCAGCCGGTTGGGTCCCCCTGCTGATTCAAAGCGGCCAAAACATCGAATCACTGGCGCGCACCTACAACCTTAGCGTGGAAGAACTGATGCAGGCCAACTGCCTGCTGACCCGGACGTTGATTCCCGGCACGGTGCTCTATGTACCACCCGTCGCGACGGCCACGCGCCAGGCGTGCGGCGCCCCCGCTGGCTGGATTCCCTACACAGTGCAACCCGGCGATACTCTCTACAGCCTGGCCAAATACTACGGGGTCAGCGTAGCCCGGTTGCAACAGGCAAACTGCCTGGGTGCCTCGACGCTGATTTTGGTCGGGCAGATGATTTACGTGCCGAACATGCCAACCCGCACTCCCCTCACGACGATGACGGCCACCACGACACCCAGCGCGATTCCGCCGACAGACACGCCAACTCCTTCATTCACGCCCTCGCCGTCCAGTACGTGTCCCTGTACCGATACCCCCATCGTGGATACGCCAACGCCATGAACCTCCATTTCCGTTGCCGCTGGCGGTTCGCCTGGCAATTGGTTCTGGTTTGCCTACTTTGGACAGCCTGTAGTACGCCAACGCCAAGCGCGTTGGAGATTCCCACCCTTGCACCGACCCTCTTTTCCTACGTCACCGTACCGGCCGACGCGACGGCCACGCCGACGCCTTTCCGCCCCTTGCCTGGCACAGACACCCCTCCCCCTGTGCTGACGCCGCTACCTCTCTCTCCCCAGGCAACGACCTCGCCTCCCGCCACCCCCACTCCTGATTTCGCCAGCCTGCTTCCTACCTCCTGGACTCCGCCTGCGTTCCAGGTGCCCGAAGGCGTCCCCACGCCCATGCCAGTGTTGACGGATAACAACATGGTCACTTTTCTATTGTTGGGATCCGACATGCGTTTGGGCACGCCGTTCCGCACAGATACCATTATTTTCGTCGCCATACGACCACAAGTGGGGCAAGTTACAATGATATCAATCCCCCGTGACTTGTGGGTATACATCCCCGGTTGGGAAATGCAACGCATCAACACGGCCTACGTCCACGGAGCCGCGAGCGGACCCGCTGGAGGCGAGACTCTCCTCAAGAATGCCATCCTCTACAACCTCGGCCTGCGGGTGGATCACATAACTATCGTAGATTTCGACGGTTTCCGCCGCATCGTGGATACCCTGGGTGGAGTGGATGTGCCGGTAGCCTGTGAGTATACCGACTGGCGCTTGCGTTCCCCGGATCTCGATCCTCAGATAGAGGAGAATTGGGAGCTCTACACCATCCACCCCGGGGTGGTGCACATGGACGGCGATATGGCGCTCTGGTACGCCAGAGCACGTTCGAAGTCAAGCGATTATGATCGCAGTCGCCGCCAGCAAGAAGTCCTCCGCGCCATCTATGCCAAGGGATTACAGATTGGTGCAGTGACCAAACTACCCCAACTCTACAGCACCTTGCGAAGTTCCGTACATACCGACGTGGATCTGAACACCCTACTGGCACTTTCCCCGCTGGCTTTACACATTGGGAATGCCGATATTCGCAGTTACTATATCGCGCCGCCGCTTGTCACGAACTGGACGACATCCAGCGGAGCCTGGGTAGCCGTGCCGGATGGCGCCGCCATTCGTGCCATGTTAGAGCAGGCACTCTCACCCCACCGCCAGACGCCAGCGAAAGATAGCACCATAGTGGAGGTCTGGAACGGCACAGCGAACGAGGGTTGGGATCGCCTGGCCGCAGAACGGTTGAACTATGCCGGCTATTGGACGCGCCTAGGCCGCGCCGATCGCCGCGATTACACTCAGACCTGGCTCTACGACCTGACGGAAGACCAGGATAGAACGCGCGCCTCGCACCTGCTGAACGTCCTAGGATTGCCGCAGTCCGCCTTGATCGCCGCGCCGGGTTACCGGAGCGGTGCTTCCTACATCCTGATCGTGGGCGCGGACTACCAGCCCTGCTTCCGCCCCCAGAACATCCGGCCTTGAAGCAATCTTTCGCCGGATATCGCTCACGACAAGCCTCTCCGGGCAACGGGAACAGAATAGAACGCCCTCCACAAAGACGATGGACAGCGAAGCGCCATGTAGGAGAGGGCTCCGACTCGCCCCATCTCATCAGGCCGAGACCTGCGCCACACCACCAACACATCCCTCACCACTCCATATTCCTTGTCCTATTTGTTTTTGGTCACTCGTTGACCTGTCTATCATCCACAAGTAGGGCAAATTGGAAATTTGCCCAATCATTTGCCCCATCCCCCAAGTCAGAGGCCATAACCACTTCCCATGCAGATGGCCCGGTCAAATAGCAACAATCTCGGCTTGCCCATTCAGACGGCAGCTGAACTGCCATCCGAACACCTGCTGTCCGAACGCCCGCCGTCCTAACGCCCGGAATGGCCGCTCCTCTCACATCATTCTTTTCCGCCCTTAGCTTCCAGAGCAAAGTTCTTGCCAACTCCAAATCTTGGGCCAACCGAACGAGCTGTGTACAATAGACTGCTCGTTGATAAGTCCGAGATGTGGAATTTTCTCTTCCTGTAGTCTCACCTGCTTATGGTCTATGCGGAATTTTTTGGGGAGAATAACCGCCATGTGTGAATGATCTGGAAACCACCACCCATGGTGCTTGAACAGAACAGTGATTCGACACACGATGGTGTATTGGCCTTCTTTTTACAAACCCTTAACGTTCCCATAAAACGTTCATAACCATACTGCGATATTCTACAGTCGGACATGATCATCACCGATTGATCAAGGACAGAAAATGCAATTTCAGTACTATACCTACGAACATCTCTGGAACACTATCCAGCAGCCTCGCTGCCGGGGATATCGGTCGGTAAGTTACCTGTTGCTTCTCGCGGCACTGGATAAGGGCTGGCAAATCGTGAATGCTGTCCTTTCTCCCTCGTGGGATCAGAACGGATTCGTGTATGTCGTCAGTCTCCGCCATCCGGCTTGTCCCGTCCATCAGGAGCTGATCCTGCCGCAGGATTCGCTTACCGAAAGCCTTTTGCAGGAAACCAGAAGCTCATATCCAGTCAATGAGCCGGCAACCTGTAGCTACGCTTGAAAGGAACGCGATTATCCTTCTCCGCACGAAAGTGAAAACGGTTTTTACACAATTTCCCCGCCGCGTGATGGCGGGGAAACTCATGAGGCAACCAACCAAGCCATGGATGCTTCTTCTGCTCATAGGAAGAATACATTTCCATTCACAACATAGGGTGAATCCTGAACGGAATGCATCCCCAATCACCACGATCCCACTATGAAACTTCCATCCGTTCCTCTCTATCTCCCACGGCTGCGTTGGAAAAGCCTGTACGCCAAGTTTCTCTGGCCAGTAGCCGGGCTGATGATCCTTTCCTTAGCCATCAGTACATTCGCCTTTATTGGCAGCACTGCCCTGAGCCGCAACCGGCTGATTAGCCAACGCCTTGACCAGGACATCCGCCGCGTTGCGCAAGTGTTGGCCGGACGAGCCGAAACAGTCCAGGCCGCCGCGGCCGTCTTGGTGGCCGACGAAGAGATCCGCGCTGCGCTGGCGAACAAAACAGATGTCAATTTGGCCCGTGTAGATGCCCGGGCAGTGATGGTGCGCAACCGTTTCAACCTAGATCTGATCCAGATCTATGACACTCGCAACACGGCTTGGGTCAACCTAGTCACTGCCGACTTGTTCCGTATCTCCACACTGCTGCAGGAAACTACAGAAGATACCAGTCAAGTAATTGCCGCCGATGGCCGGCTGCTACTCGTTAGCCGGGCCAGTATACCCAAGGGGGGCACGATCATTACTGGCCTCGACTTGGGCTCAGAACTCAAACGGATTGCGCGTGCTGAAAACATTGTCGCTACTTTGGGACTGCAAGCCGGCGCAACGAGCATCACCAGCGAACCGGGCCTATCCTTTCAAGCATTGCAGGAACAGGAAGATCATCTCTCCCGCCAAATGGCATTGACGCTAGGCGGACAAGAAGTAACACTAGTCGTCAGTCATTCGACGACTGAGATCAATCGAGTCATGCAAACCGGTCTATGGGTGGTCATCCTGGCATCGGCCCTGACCACTGCTCTGCTTATCTTCCTGGGCGTTCGGTTGGTCCACTCCATGGTCTATCCCATTCGGGCACTTGCCGAAGCGTCTGAACGAGTGACCAGGCATCATGATTTCCTAGCGCTTTCCAGGCCGATTGGGCACTTCAACCCTCTGCACATTGGAGAGGACGATGAACTCGGCCTGTTGGCAAACGCCTTCCGGCAGATGTTATCGGAATTACAAGATCTCTACCAAGACTTAGAGAGCAAAGTCGAGGCGCGTGCCCGCCAGATTGCCATGGTTGCTGAGATCGCCCAAGCTACTACCTCTAGCCTGGACCTGGATCAGGTCCTTCGCACAGCCGTTGAACAAATCTGGGCCCAATTCCACTACTATTTTGCCGGTGTGTTCATCCTGGATCCACATACAGGGGTTGTGTCGCTACGCCAGGCAGCTGGTACCGCGACTATCGAGAACGCGAACCTTTGCATCGAACTTCCGCTAACCACAAATTCTCTCATCACCACAGCGATCAAGCAGCGTGAAAAGCAGGTAGTGCAAGATGTACACACATCATCCGACTATCTGCCGCTGATCGCCTTGCCAAAAACCCGCTCAGAGGCAGTCTTTCCTCTAATCCATGCCGGAATGGCTATTGGAGCCCTGGATATCCAAAGTGAGGAGATAAACGCCTTCCCGGCCGACGTCGTCCAGACATTGAACACCCTGGCTGTCCAGATCGCTACTGCCATTCAGAACGCTATCCTCTACGATCGTCAACGGTCGATCAGCCGTCATCTGGCCGAGATCGATCACCTGAAGATGCAACTGCTCGGCAAGATAAGCCATGAACTGCGCACACCGCTGAATGCGATCATCGGTTTCTCGAAAGTCCTCCTGAAAGGCATTGACGGCGAGATCAATGAAACCCAGCGCGCTGATCTGACCTCTATTCTCGAGAATGGCCAGCACTTGTTGCGCCTCATCAACGATATTCTTGACATCAGCCAGTTCGAGGCTGGCGAGGTCACCCTCCAGCTACGTCCAATCAACCTGCGCCAGGAAGTGCTCTTCGCCGTCTCGCACCTGCAGGAGGAACTAGAAAAGAAACCCATTCGCTTAGAGATTGATATCTCGTCCACCCTGCCCACTGTCCAAGGCGATATTAAGCGTATTCAGCAAGTGCTGATCAACCTGCTCGCCAATGCCATCAAGTTCACCGAGACCGGCATCATTACAATTAGCGCCACTGCCAGTGATCAATGGGTCATCGTCACCATCGAGGACACGGGAATCGGCCTGGCGCCCGAGGAGATTGACAAGATTTTCCAGCCCTTCTCTCAGGCAGACGATTCATCGACTCGTAGGTTTGGCGGGCTGGGCCTCGGGCTGAGCATCGCCCGCTATATCGTCGAACTGCACGGCGGGCACATCTGGGCCGAAGGCCGTCCTGGTTACGGCTCGACCTTTACCTTCACTCTACCACTCGACCCCTCCGTCTCACGTATCTCGGCGCAGATGATGGATTTCAAAGAAACGCGCACTCTTTACGAAAGGAATGAGATATGAAACCTTCCCTGTTCCTTGTTGTCGTCCTGTTCCTACTCCTGACCAGCTGCGGTTCGCCCCAGCCAGCCACGCCGACTATCGTCAAGGGACCGCTCGTCGGCGAATTGACCTTTGCCGGCAGCACTACCATCCAGCCATTGGCCGGCGCTCTGGGAGAAGCGTTCCAAGAGCTCCATCCCAACGTCAGCCTCAATATCGCCGCAGGCGGCAGCCGAGTCGGCATTCAGGCCGTTCACGATGGAGCGGTGGACATCGGCATGGTCTCTCGCAGTCTGACCCCAGAAGAAGCGCAGGGAGTCACAGTCTACACTATTGCCCTGGATGTCATTGCCATCATCGTCCACCCTAATAATCCCCTCGAGAACCTGGAGCTTACAACTCTTACAGCGATCTATCGCGGTGAGATCACAAATTGGAGCCAGATCGGCGGACCAGATTGGGACATTACCGTGGTCACGCGCGAGACCACTTCCGGGACGCGCGGTGCCTTCGATGAGCTGGTGCTAGGTGGAGAGCAGCCAGCACTCCCGAACTTACTGACTGCCGTTACCGCCGGCGACATGGCCGCTATGATCGCCGCCCGTCCGACCAGCATCGGCTATATCGGTTTCGGAAACATCAGTGACGCCGTCAAGGTGTTGCGCATCAACGGCGTGGCGCCATCCCAGACGACCGCGCAAAATGGACAATATCCTCTTGTACGCCCACTCAACTTAGTGACCGGTCCACTTTCCCAGCCCTTAGCAAACAACTTTATCGAATTCGTGCTCAGCCCAGAAGGACAGCAGATCGTGGAAGCTGTAGGCTGGGTCCCGGTTCGCTAAACATACGGATGATAGGCAGATAACTTGCCCCCCTCCGTAGGTCCCGAAGGAGAATGCCGGCGGAGCCATCAGGGCGTCCGCTGACGGCCCATACCGTGCTACATGAGGCCTATCATAACAGTCCGCCTACACAATCCCATCCAGGGCGGCGAGTAAGGTATGCGCGAATCTCCGATGCGGAGGAAAGGGCCAGGCGTATAGCGACGACAGTTGCTCGGCAATAAGCGCACCACATCTTGTGAACACTTGCTTTTGAGAAAGCCCACCAAGAGGCTCTCGCTTTCCAGGCAGCCAACCGCGATCAAGACGCACAAGCGTGGACGGGATAGTACAAGAAGACATGCTGCCACTCATCCCTACTACGTCTGGATGTACTCGAGGCAGATGGCATTCAGGATACGAGTTTAGCATTGGGAAACGCCAAGCCAGTGAGTATCTTCATCATCGGAATACTGAACCAAGCATTAGGCCACATGCAAGATTCCCCAGCCTGCAAGCGGTAGAGACATTAAAAGCAGTGAGTGCATGCGAAGATTGTCAGGTACAACGCCGTGTACTTGTTCCCCAGCCGTTGTACTGTTGAGACGGCAGCAGCACTACCGCTCGAACTGGACATCCCAGCCATTCCTAAAGACGCGTTTCCAAAGATGAACGGGAAAGGCTGGGCTATGTACAACTTCGGCGTGCACACCAGCCGTTCCCATTTTCTAGGAAGCACAAAGCGAGTATAATACAGGCATCCTGCCTGACGTAAAAAGAGGCGGGCCACAGAAAGATATATGTGATTGCTCCAGGGAAAAAAGATGTCGGCGCTCCGATGGGGATGGGTTTGTCTCTTGCTTACCACTCTCGCGGCTTGCGGCCAGGCGCGGCACACGCCGATCGCGGAAACAACCCCGCCTCCTACTCCCACGCCCACGTTTTCCCCTGCCAGGTTTGGGACCTCGCAGTTGGATATCCCCTATTGCACGCCGGACGGTTTGCCGCAGAGATTGGACATTTACTATCCACAAGGCGGGGGACCCTGGCCAGCCGTGGTCTATGTCCATGGGGGCAGTTGGATGGAAGGCGATAAAGCCGAGGGCCAGGGATGGAGTTACCTGACGGCCCACAGCTACCTGGTCGTCTCTGTGAACTATCGTCTGGCCACGCCACAGGTTAAGTTCCCGGCCATGATTCAGGATGTGAAGTGCGCGATTCGCTACCTGCGGGCGCACGCGGCCGAGCACAACCTGGACCCGAATCGGATCGGCGCGATCGGTGCCAGCGCGGGCGGCCATCTGGTGGCTCTGCTGGGCACAGCCGACGAGACAGCCGGCTGGGATGCCGGCGAGTATGCCGATCACTCCAGCCGCGTACAGGCCGTAATTACCATGTCTGGCCTCTCTGACTTCACGCGCCGGATGTTCAGCGGCATTAACTCTTCGATTTACTACGTCTTTGGCGAACTGGCAGGGAAGAGCACACCCCGTATGACAGCCGCCAGCCCGGTGACTTACCTCACGCCGGATGACCCGCCCTTCCTCATCCTGCACGGCGACAAGGACAGCGTCGTCCCGCTCGATCAAGCCGAAACACTCCACGCCCGCCTGGTTGAGGCCGGCGTCGATTCGAGGCTGGTCATCGTCCAGAACGGCGATCACAGTCTGCGCGGCAGAGATGCCTCTCCAACAGCAGAGGCAATTGCTACCATGATTCTGGAATTCCTGGAAAAGAACCTGAAATAAATTCAGGAGGTTGGGAATGCCGACTGCGATTCTCTCTGTGTACGACAAGACTGGTTTGGTAGATCTTGCCAGGGGATTACACAACTTAGGTTGGCGACTGCTGGCCTCAGGCGGGACAGCGCGCACATTGCAGGCCAAGAACCTGCCTGTTCTGGAGGTCGCCGAGTACACACGCTCGCCGGAAATCCTGGGCGGACGGGTCAAGACCCTGCATCCGGCGATTCACGGTGGCTTGCTCGCGCGCCCCACCGAAGAGGACCATCGCCAGTTGCTCGATTTAGGATGGGACTACATTGACATGGCGGTGGTCAATCTCTACCCCTTCGAGGCTACCATCGCAAAGAAAGGTGTGACGTATGCCGAGGCAATCGAAAACATTGATATTGGCGGAGTGACGCTCATACGCGCCGCGGCCAAAAATCACGCGCGCGTTACCCTGGTTTGCGATCCGGCAGACTATGCGATGGTGCTGGCGGCATTGAATACCCAGGGGAGCGTGCCGGAGGAAATGCGCGTGCGCCTGGCCATTAAAGGTTTCAAGATGACAGCGCGCTACGATACCCTCATTGCCGACTACCTGGCCGCTCAGCACAAATGGTGAGCCTCGCTCATCCACAATTGTGAGGCATACCCGCACCCTGTCCTTTACGGCTTATGAGGCGGCAACCGCTTCCCCCACCAATACTGTAGAGGGCAGCCATACAAGTGCTGCCAGACTCGGGCAAATCCCCAGGCTCAAGTCAAGCCACGCAGCATCTCACAGAACCATCATTCTTGGCCAGGTCTTTGGTCAAATTGCCGTCATGATAGAGCTTTTATGCCAGCGTATTTTCTAGTTTATCAAACCGTCTGTCTCGCCCGCAGAGCACGGCGCATTTCCCTAACCAAGCGACAGATAGATCTTCCCGGTAATCACCAGAAACGAAGCGCCGATTACGCAAACGGCCAGGAAGAGCAGTAACGCAATGATGAAGCGCTGAATGGCCGTCATGCCTAGAAAGCGAGCGGCAGCAGGCGGTTGCTCGAATTCGCTTTCGAAGCCGGTCGTGAAGTCGGGTGCAAAGCCTGACTCAAAGGCCGCTATTGGCCTCATGGCCGGCACCTCGGCCATTTCTTCAGGGGAGAGATCCTCTTGGGGGAGATCTTCCTGAAAAAACGGAGAAGACGAAGCCTGATCGCGCAGATCATCAAACATAAGCCGCCTCCAGGAATAATCGAATAGTAAATCTAATCTACTGCAAAAAGGTTGTTTTGCCGCTGAGATCACAGAGTACGCAGAGATTTAGCCTGAATGAAAAACTCTGTGCTCTCGGCGCCCTCTGTAGTTCGTTTTTGCCGTGGATTCAAATCTAGTATATCACAAGCGTGGGCGCACTTGTATTTCCCCAAAATGAACGGTAAAGATCTGCCCTGGCTCGGCGCGCACACGCAGACAACCCTCGCGCGTCAACCCCTCCAGAATTCCCGCGCGCCGCTCGCCGGTATCTGCTACGATCTCTATCTCTTCCCCGCGGAAAGCCAGCCATGCTTCCCAGGTCTGCAGGAACAGGTTACTGTTCATTTGACCCCGCCAGCAAAGCAAGGCTGTCAGAATCTCGACCAGCAAAGCCAGCCGGTCCACAGGATGACCGCTCTCCGCTTCCACGCTGGTCGCTGGAAAGTTCAACGATTCCGGGGGAGGGACAGCGCTGGCGCTGACGTTCAGACCAATGCCCAAAACGACGCTTTCCAGCCGGCTACCCGACCAGATCGCCTCAACCAGGATGCCGCACACTTTCCGCCGTCGCAGGAGGACATCGTTCGGCCATTTGATCTGCGCCGGCAGGTCATGGGCGCGTAATGCTTCGCAGACCGCCAGCGCGCCGAGCGCGGTAAAGAACGCCATGGGCGGTTGTTGGTCCGGAACCGGACGCAGGATCAGGCTGAAGGCCAGAGCCGCGCCGGGCGGAGTAAACCAGCGGCGTCCGCCGCGCCCGCGCCCGGACGTTTGTTCCTCCGCATAGACGAGAGATAGATCCGGCGCGCCACTAGCCGCCCAAACCAATGCCTCATCGTTCGTAGAGCCAATCCTCTCGAAGAAGCGAATATCCCCCAAGGGCAAATGAGCCAGATGCTGACGCAATCGTTGCTCGTCCACGACGACCAAGCCCTCGCCAGGGAACGTCTTCAAGGCAGGTAGTCCCAGGGATTGACGGCTACGCCGTTGTAACGAATCTCGAAATGCAAGTGTGCGCCGAAGGAGTTGCCGGTGCTGCCGGCTGTGCCAATCGTTGCCCCGCGCGCGACACTCTGACAGACGCTGACGTAGACGGCGCTCAAGTGGGCATAGAGCGTGACAAAGCCATTGCCGTGGTCAATCTGGACAACGTTACCGTAACCGTAATTCCACGCGCCGACGCTGGCCATAGTCACCACCCCATTGTCGGCCGCGTAGATTGGTGTACCCTCCGTAGCCGCGATGTCAATGCCGCGATGGCCGCCCTGTCCATAGTTGTAGCCAGAAAGGTAATGGTTGAGCGCCGGCCAGGAGAAGAATCCGCTACCGATGTAGCCGCCGCCGCAGGAAGTAGCTACCGAACCGCTATAGCGCGTTACAGTTTGAATGAAGATCGGCTGGGTATTATCGGCCCCGCCCGGCACCATCACATACGTGCCTGGCTCAATGGTCGGGTTCGTCAGGTCAATTTGATTGCCAGGCCAGTTGAGGATGGCTTCCGGTTCCACCTTGAAACGCTTGGCAACTGACTCGATGGTATCCCCCTCCTCCCACTTGTAATACACGCCATCGACCGGCGGAATGCGCAGGACATCACCAATGTGGATGTTATCGGGACTGCCCTGGAAGATATCCTGATTAGCCCAGTAGAGCGTCTCCGGCTTGATGTTGTACTCTTTGGCAATGCCAAAGAGCGAGTCACCGCGACGGACTTTGTACTCAATAATGTTATAGTTTTTCGTTTCGGAGATGGTTGTGTCCAGCGAGGCGCTGCGCACAATGGCGACAGGCTGGGCGCTCTTGGCCGAAGCGGAGGATGGCAGAACAGGCTGTTCCGCCGCGGAGGGAGTGGGCGAGGCATTAGGTGTTGGCACCGCGAAGGGATCCAGATGCCACACCGCCGCGCCGATCAGCACTACGACCAAAAGCGCGGTGATTCCCCAACTGATGAGCGTGAAGCGCGTCATTTACAAGTCCTCTGTGAGCGTATCAAGGAACTCGCGGTTATTCTTAGACTTGGCCAGGCGTTGCAGGAGAGCCTCGGTCGCCACCGCGGAATCCATGCCAGCACCTTGCGGAGGTGGAGCCGTCATCTGAATGTACATGCGGCGCATAGTCCACACACGTTGCAGCACATCCGGCGGAAGCAACAGGTCCTCGCGGCGCGTGGAAGAACGTTCGATATCCACGGCAGGAAAGATGCGTCGTTCCTGAAGTTTACGGGTCAAGTGCAGCTCCATGTTGCCGGTGCCCTTGAATTCTTCGTAGACAACGTCATCCAGGCGGGAGCCAGTATCCACCAGACAGGTAGCGATGATAGTCAGCGAGCCGCCCTCCTCGAAGTTACGCGCCGCGCCGAAGAAATGCTTGGGCGGGTAGAGAGCGGAGGGATCCATGCCCCCCGAAAGCGTTCGACCAGAAGGATTGACTACCAGGTTGTAGGCACGTGCCAGGCGCGTGATCGAGTCCATCAGAATCACGACATGCCGCCCGACCTCCGCCAGACGTTTGGCCCGATCGAGCGCGATCTCCGCCGTGCGGACGTGGGAAGTCACCGGCTCGTCGAAGGTGGAGGCAATCACCTCCGCATCCACCGCACGATCCATATCGGTGACCTCTTCCGGGCGCTCGCCAATCAAAGCAACCATCAGGTGTACATCCGGATACTTTTTCGAGATCGCATTGGCGATTTGTTTGAGGATGGTAGTCTTGCCAGCCTTGGGTGGTGAGACGATCAGGCCGCGCTGGCCGCGCCCAATGGGCACGATGAGGTTGATGAGCCGTGTGGCCAGGACATCAGGCTCGGTCTCCAGATCGAACAGTTGGTTGGGAAAGATCGGAGTCAGGTCTTCAAAACGCGGGCGATAGCGCGCCTGCTCCGGATCCAGGCCATTCACGCTTTCCACCTTGAGCAATCCCCAGTGGCGTTCGGTCTCGCGCGGAGGACGAACATGGCCAATGATCAGATCACCGGAGCGCAACTCATAACGCCGCAACTGTGCCTGGGAAACGTAGACATCATCTTCACTGACAGTATAACGCGCCGAGCGCAGGAAGCCGACTCCTTCACTCATGATTTCCAGGATGCCCCCACGCACGTCCAACCCTTGTTGGGAGGCCTCGGCCTGACAAATACCCAAAATCAGGGCTTCTTTTTTCAGGCGATGAGCATTGGGGATGTTGAAATCCTTGGCAATGTTGCGCAATTCTGCAAGAGGTTTGTTTTCCAGTTCGATGACATTCATAGACACCTGCCGAGAGAGTCCTATAGGGCACACGGCTTTTCCTTCCCCTGACGGTTTGGTTCCTGTCGCAACAGTTCCATATCTATGCAAGTTTGCAAGGAGGGAGAGACTGTCAATTGCCGTCGGGGCATGGCGCGATGTGTGCCTGGGTAAGGAAAGGATCAGTGTACTGGCGCGCTCGGCGTCCGTAGATACCAAAACAAGCGCCCCCAAGAATGGGCTGGAGACAACCTGACATGTGGTCCAAAGGGATAAAGAAACCTAAAAATCAACTTGTCATCCTGCTGTGGATGAACCAAGCACGAGATTTGTTTTGATTATAGCATGTAACCGATGTCCTGGCAAGCGTCATGTTCTGGGTTCTGGGTGATTACCCATATCTAGGTCGCCCCAACCATGTTGGGGCAGGATTCGCTCTGGACAACGGCAGATCTGGGGCAAATTTTTTGGCAGAATTCAACCAAATGAACGATTTTTGAACTTGTGGGTAATCACCAGCAGGCAGTTACTTAACCTGGATGCAATTTCTGAGGCAGGTCATCATTGACGTACCTCAATTTTTGTGTCCATCTGATAATGAAAGTCTGGTCAGAGTGAGGGTACACTGGGCGGCAATTCTAGCGGCAACGTCGGAGCAACGCTGTGGGAAAGGCCAGCTGGAGAAAGTGCGAACCGTCAACGAATTTCGAGAACGAATCAGCGCATGGTTACCTTTCACTCACCATCCTATTCGCCTGTCGGAAACATCCGACCGACTTCGCCCGGGCCAACTCACCCCATCTTGCCGGTCAGGTAGGCATCGGTCAGTTCCTGTTTGGGGCGCGTAAAGAGCGTTTCGGTGGTGTCAAATTCGACCAGTTCGCCTAACCAGAACAAGCCCGTGTAATCCGAGACGCGGCCGGCCTGCTGCATGTTATGGGTCACAATGACGATGGTGTACTCCCGTTTGAGTTCGGCAATGAGATCCTCAATCTGGCCGGTCGCGATGGGATCGAGGGCCGAGGTGGATTCGTCAAACAGGATGACCTGCGGACGGGTAGCAATCGCGCGCGCGATGCAAATCCGTTGCTGCTGACCGAGAGAGAAGCTCAGGGCGTTGTGCTTGAGTTTGTCCTTAACTTCATCCCAGAGCGCCGCGGCGCGCAGACTCTGTTCGACGATGGCGTCCAAATCGGATTTAGTATGCACCATGCCGAGCACGCGCGGGCCAAAAGCGACGTTATCATAGACCGATTGCGGGAAAGGGTTGGGTTTCTGGAACACCATTCCCACGCGCTGACGCAATTCCGTTACGTTGTAATCCGGAGCATAAATATTGCGGCCTTCCAACAATACTTGCCCTTCTACACGCGTCCCCGGAATCAGATCGTTCATGCGATTCAGGCAGCGCAGGAAGGTGGATTTGCCACAGCCCGAAGGCCCGATCAGCGCGGTGACCTTCCGGGGGAGGATGTCCATATTGATATGAAGCAAAGCCAGTTTGGAACCGTAGTAGAAGTTCAGATCACGGATGGAGAAGACAGGAGCAGTGTTCACAACGGTTATTTTACCCGATTTGTCACCGTTATCGTTTATAATTTGGACGATGCGCTGCGGACGAATTTTCTGTTCCGTGTTGTTACTTGCCCTGCTGGTAACCGCTTGCGGTGACGAAGCGGGGGCTGAGCCTGTCCCCACAGAAGCATCTATTTATATCGAAAATAAAGGATCAGACACGCTGGTCAACCTGGCCCTGGCCTGGGCAGAGCGGTACCAAATGGAACATCCGGACGTGCGCATCTCGGTCAGCGGCGGGGGATCGGGGACCGGCATCGCGGCGTTGATCAACGGCACGGTAGACATCGCCAACGCTTCGCGCCATATCAAGGCAGAGGAACTGGAGGCCGCGCGCGCCAACGGCATCGAGCCAATGGAATTCATCGTAGCACGCGATGCTATTGCGCTGATTGTCCACCCCGACAACCCCGTCTCCGCGCTGACGTTGCAGCAGGTCTCGGATATCTACAGCGGGAAAATCAACAACTGGGCCGAGGTCGGCGGGGAAGATCACCCAATCGTCCGCTTATCGCGCGAGACCAATTCTGGCACGCACGTATATTTCCTGGAAACCGTCCTGCGTTTGGGCAAAAAGAACGACCGCACACTGTTTGCCATGGACACGCTCTTGCTGCCTTCCTCGGAGGGCATCGTGTACGAAATACGCCAGAACCCCAACGCCATCGGTTATGATGGGCTGGGTTACGTGCCGCCCGATTTGAAGACCCTGGCGATCGCGCGAGCAGAGGGCGAGCCATACATCCTGCCTTCCATCGAGACCGTCAACAGCGGCGCGTATCCGATTGCGCGCGAGCTCTACATGTACACGCCAGGCCAACCGCCGCCAGCTGTGCAGGATTACCTGAACTGGATTCTCTCTCCGGAGGCCCAGGCCATTGTAGCTGAGTTGGGCTTCGTGCCAATCCTTTCTACCGGACGGTGATATGCCTGCCAGACGCAGATGGTTCACAAACACACCAGGCTCTCCAGGGCCTGAGAAAAAGGCCTCCCTACCATGGCACGAGGTGTTGATCACGGCCTTTGTGAAAGCTTGCGGCTACTCGGCCACAGGCTTTGTCCTCCTGATCTTCTATTTTCTCTTGCGAGAAGGTCTGCCGGCACTGGAGGAGACCAGCCTCTCGAATCTCTTTAGCCTGCGCTGGTATCCTATCGAGGAGTACTTTGGCATCACGCCCTTGATTACTGGCTCGTTGATGGTCACGCTAGGCGCGATGATCGTCGCGGTACCGTTCGGAGTTGGGACGGCGGTCTTCATGGCCGAGGTGGCGCCCCGCTGGCCGCGTGGCTTGCTCAAACCCCTGGTCGAAGTGCTGGGTGGGTTGCCATCGGTACTGCTGGGCTTCCTCGGCATCCTGATTCTGACTCCCTACCTACGCACTGCCCTGAACCTTCCGACCGGTTTGACCGCCCTGGCCGGTTCGATCCTGCTGGGTGGAATCGCTATTCCGACAATCGTGTCCATTTCGGAGGACGCTCTGGACGCCGTGCCCCAATCGTACCGCGAGGGCGCGCTGGCCCTGGGTGCCACGCGCTGGCAGACGATCTGGCGCGTGACCTTGCCGGCCGCGCGTTCCGGCGTTCTAACGGCCATCATGCTCGGCCTGGGACGCGCCATCGGTGAGACGATGACCGTAATGATGGTCACCGGCAACGCGCCGGTGCTGGCGACCTCCTTCCCTGCCCTGTTCAAACCCGTCCGCACGATGACGGCAACTATCGCCGCCGAGATGGGCGAAGTCGCCAAAGGGAGTACGCACTACCACGTCCTCTTTTTCATCGGCATCGTCCTGTTCGTCATGTCGTTCGTGGTCAACATCGTGGCATCCTCCATGGTTTTCCAAAGTAAGAAACGCACCGAGAGAATCCTATCCTGAGTGCCTAACACTACGCAGTGCGTGGGAAAAACTTCATAACGCCCTGAAAAAGTGCTACAATACTTCATATCCTTTTACGATTGTGAGGTAACCGTGTCTGCGAAACAAGGTCGTGTTTTCTCTGGCATTCGTCCTACCGGTCGAGCCCACCTGGGCAACTACCTGGGCGCCATCAAGAACTATGTAGCCTTGCAGGACGAATACGAGTGCATTTATTGCATTGTAGACCTGCACGCTCTCACCACGCTGGAGGACACCTCCGAGTTACGTCAAAACACCTTTGAAATGGCTTTGGACTTGCTGGCGGCTGGCATTCGTCCGCAGGAGACGATCCTCTTCGTCCAGTCGCACGTGCCGCAAGTGACGGAACTTCATCTCCTCCTTTCCATGGTGACGCCGCTAGGTAAATTGACAGACCTGCCAACGTTTAAGGAAAAAGCGCGTCAACAGCCACACAATGTTAACTACGGCTTGGTTGGGTATCCGGTCTTGATGGCCGCGGACATTGTCCTCTACAAGACCAGCGTTGTCCCGGTGGGCATTGACCAGGCGCCGCATCTGGAGTTCACGCGCGAGGTCGTGCGTTCTTTCAATTACCGCTACCGCACCGATGTTCTGATCGAGCCCCAGATGAAGACCACCGAATTCCCGAAAGTGATCGGCATTGACGGCAAGGAGAAGATGAGCAAGAGTTTGAACAACCACATCGAGATTGCCGCCACACCGGAAGAGACACGCCAGCGGGTGATGATGATGGTGACCGATCCGGCCCGCATCCGCCGTAGCGATCCGGGCAATCCCGATGTGTGCAACGTGTTCTCCCTGCACAAGGTGTTTTCGGGGGCAGAAGAGGTCGAGATGATCAACATCGAATGCCGACGGGCCGGCATCGGTTGCGTAGAATGCAAGCAACGTTTCGCCGAGAATTTGAATCGCGCCCTGGCACCCTTCCGCGCCCGACGCGCGGAACTGGCAGCGCAGCCCGATTTCGTCTACGCGACCCTGGAAGATGGAGCGAAGCGCGCGCGAGCGATCGCCGAAAAGACGATGGAGGAAGTGCGCGCGGCAGTGCAATTACCCTAGGGATCGGTGTACAGAGACATGCGGGCGCTGGTACAGCGAGTTCTCAAAGGGAGTGTGTATATAGATGGCCAGGTCGTCGCGGCGATTGGGCGCGGCCTGGTCATCTTGCTTGGGATTGGGCAAGGGGATACCGAAGCACAGGCGCGCTTCCTGGCGGAAAAGGTGGCCCAATTGCGCATCTTCGAGGACGCCGAAAGCAAATTCAACCTTTCCCTGCTGGATGTAGGCGGCGAGGCATTAGTGGTCTCCCAATTTACCCTCTACGGAGATGCACGCAAAGGTCGTCGGCCATCGTTTTCCGAAGCCGCCCGGCCGGAAATTGCCGCGCCGCTGGTAGATAAGTTTATCGAGTACTTACGCGCCCAGGGCGTGCCGACCCAAAGCGGTATTTTCGCGGCCCACATGTTAGTCGAGATTCACAACGACGGCCCGGTCACGATCTGGTTGGAGCGATAAAAGCGGCGCCGGAAAGCACAGGGACTCGTCGCTTCCCATCACCGTCGTCTCTCAGCCAGCCGCAGGAAGAACTTGGTGATCTCCTCCACAACGGCCGGGATCAAGGCCAGGGCAATGACCACCCCCCATTCGCGTCCACTCAAGAAGTGGGTATTGAAGATAGGTTGCAGGAAGGGGATACCGCAAACCAGCAGAAGCAAGGCAAGGGAAAATCCGACCGCGTACTGCATCCACTTATTGGAAAAGACACCAATGCGGAACAGTGAGGCACGTTCGGACCGCACGGTATAGGCGCGGAAAAGCTCACAGAGCGATAATGTGACAAAGGCCATTGTCTCGGCAGTTTGGACATCCACACCACGCCAATCGTGCTGGAGAAGATAGCGGATTGGCTTCATCCCGGCCGGGATCGTGGCGGCGCCTTCCAGGTGCCAGAGTAGGCCCAGGCCAAACGCCAGCAAGACCGCGGAAGTTTGTGCCACAGTTTGAATCGCCAGGCCCAGACTCATCGTGCGATTAATAATGGATTCATCGCGGGCGCGCGGCTTCTGTTCCATAATATCCGGGTCGCCTTTTTCCATCGCCAGCGCCAGAGCAGGGGCGCCATCGGTAATCAGGTTAAGCCAGAGCAGTTGAACGGCAGTCAGGGGCGTAGGCAGGCCAGCCAGGGTGGCCAGGAAAATGATAAAAATTTCCGCCAGGTTGGAGGAGAGCAGGAAGAACACAAACTTGCGGATATTGCTGTAGATGATTCGCCCCTGCTCGACAGCCGCGACGATGCTGGCATAGTTATCATCGGTCAGCACCATGTCGGCAGTCCCTTTGGCTACGTCCGTTCCGGTAATGCCCATGGCAATGCCAATGTCGGCGCGCTTGATAGCCGGAGCGTCATTGACGCCATCGCCGGTCATCGCCACCACCTCGCCATTGGCCTGGAGCGCGTCCACAATGCGCATCTTGTGTTCGGGAGAGACGCGTGCGAAGACGTCGGTGGCGCGAATCTCTTCGCGCAACAGGTCATCGCTCATACGATCCAGGTCGGTGCCCGTTAATACCTTGTGGTTCTCCCGTAGCAGGCCGATCGCCTGGGCAATGGCGCGGGCAGTATTGGGATAGTCGCCGGTAATCATGAGCGTACGAATTCCCGCTTGGGCGGCTTTTTCCATGGCCGCTTTGACTTCCGGCCGCGGTGGGTCAATCATGCCAATCAATCCCACAAAAATCAGGTCATGCTCCAGTTCACGGATATCCGGGTTGACATCCGGCACATCGCGTTCCAGGCGATAGGCCACGGCCAGGACGCGCAGGGCGTCGCCGGTCATGGTATCGTTGGCTTCCAGAATGCGCTGCCGCACGGCTTCGCTCAGCGGGCGCGGCCGGTCGTCCATTGCCTGGTATTGGGTACAGAGGGGCAGGATAACGTCCGGCGCGCCTTTGACAGCGATCACGTCCCACCCCCGGTATTTATTATCATAAAAGGGGGAAAGGTCTCCCGGCGCGGGATGCTCGACATCGTGGACGGTGATCATGCGCTTGCGCTCGGAATCGAAGGGCACCTCGCTCTCGCGCGGATAGGCCTCCTTGATCTCAATGGGGAAAGTGCCGGCCTTGGCCGCGGCGACCAATAGCGCGCCCTCCGTTGGATCGCCAACGACGCGGTAGGTTGTCTCCTGCTCACGCTCGCCGGTAATTTCGAGTTCGGCATCGTTGTTCAAAACACCCAGCCAGAGGGCCGTCAGGGCCGCAGGATATTCGCGCAGATTCACCTTCTGCCCGTCCTTGAAAAAGTCACCGCGCGGCGTATATCCTACACCGCTAATGTCAAAGAAAGTACCGTCTACCCACAAACGCGTGACGGTCATCTCATTCTGGGTCAGGGTACCCGTCTTGTCCGAGCCAATGACGGTCGTCGAACCAAGAGTCTCGACCGAAGCCAGACGGCGAATCAGGGCATGGCGTCGCACCATCTCGGCCATACCAAGTGCCAGGCTGATGGTCACAACTGCCGGCAGCCCTTCCGGCACAGCCGCGATCGCCAGGCTGACCGCAATGATGAAAACGTTGGTGAGTTCCTTGATATAGGTGCGAAAATAAGTCAAGGGGTTAGCAAATAGGACGCTGATCTCGGTGTAATTGAGCAGGGACGCCACAAAGACCACTGCCACGAGAATCAGAGCGCCGATCGAAAGCATCTTGCCCAGTTGTTCCAGGCGGCGCTGGAGAGGAGTCTCCTCCTCTTCTACCGAGCGGAGCATGGTAGCAATCAGGCCAAGTTGGGTACGCATACCCGTCGCGGTGACCACGCCGCGTCCCCGCCCATACGTAACCAGCGTGCCCATAAAGGCTGTGTTCCGGCGATCGCCGAGCGGGATGTCCTGGTCCAGGACAGCGGCGGCGTTTTTCTGCACCGGCAGGGATTCGCCGGTCAGCGAGGCCTCGTCTATGCGCAAATTGACGGCTTCCAGAAGACGCAGGTCGGCGGGCACGTAGTTGCCGGCTTCCAGGAAGACAATGTCACCAGGAACCAGGTCACGCGCCGGAATGGTAACGCGGTGACCATCACGCAAGACCTGGGCCTCCGGAGCGGCCAGGCGCTTGAGGGCGGCCAGGGCGGCTTCGGCGCGCCGTTCTTGAATAATACCCAGGGTAGCGTTCAGAATGACGATGGCCATAATCGCCGCGGCTTCGATGAACTCTGCTGTTTCGCCCGTATGACGATATTCGCTCCAGCCAAGGAGGGCGGAAATCAACGCCGCGCCAAGGAGCAGCCAGATGACGAAACTGTTGATCTGCTCCCAAAGCATTTTCCAGAAGGTAGTCCGTTCCTGTTCCAACAGTTGGTTGGGGCCGTAGTGGCGCAGCCGATGGGCCGCCTCCTCACTGGTCAGCCCGCTCTCCTGGACTTTTAAGTGTTCCAGAACTTCCTGAGGCGAAAGCGTATGCCAGGGTTGAGTTTCTACAGAAGCAGTAACATTAGGCACAGCGACGGCTTTTTTCATAAGTGATGCACTCCGAAATGGACGATGGATGGTGGACGATAGACGATAGACGATGGACGATAGACGATGGACGATGGACGATGGACGGTGGACGATAGGCGGAAGGGCAGGCTGGCTGCCAGGCAAGGCACTTCAGACCTTGCCGGGTTCGATCTGTGTTCCAGAAGGGAGAATGGCTCCTTTCGGGATAACCACAATGCCATCCTTGACAACCCAGGTCGTTGTGACGATGTCGGTGCCGCGCGGAAACGGTCGGATGACCACGTTCGCACCGATACGGGCGTTTTTGTCAACAATGGCGCCCTCAATGAAACAGTTCGGACCAATGCCGAGAGGGGGAAGGGTTGGCTCCGCCAGTTCCGTTTCATTCCCGTAATAGTCAGCGCCCATCAGGACGCTGTTCTGGATGCGGGTACCAGGGCCGATGATGCTACGCACGCCAACAACCGAACCGCTAATCTCAGCGCGTTGGATGCGGCACCCCTCGGCCAACAAAACGTTTTTGAGTTGGCTGTCTTCTATAATAGAAGCAGGCAAAAAACGCGCGTGGGTATATATGGGTTTTTCCGAGTCGTACAAATTGAAGGGCGGCGTTGGAGAGGCCAGTGCTAGATTGGTCTCGTAGAAGGAACGAATCGTACCGATATCTTGCCAGTAGCCGTCAAACTCGAAGCCGTAGACGGCACAAGTACCGACAGCATGAGGAATCACATCCGCTCCGAAATCGTCGAAGTCAGGGTATTGGGTCAGGATATCGAAGAGCAGGTTTGTGTTAAAGAGATAGATGCCCATCGAGGCAAAGAGGGGACGTTCGGGGTCGGCGCGACTGATGAACTGCTGCTGCACTGCGGGGTCAGTGGGTTTTTCCACGAAGGCAGTGATGCGGTCATCCGCATCGCGCTTCAGGATGCCGAAGCGGGGCGCCTCCTCCAGGCTGACGGGCTGGACGGCAACGGTCACATCGGCACGGCGTTCCCAATGGAATTGGGCCATGCGGCTGTAATCCATGCGGTACAGATGATCCCCAGCCAGGATGAGAACGTACTCGGCGCGGGTGGCCTTGATTTGAAACAATTGCTTGCGAACCGCATCGGCTGTGCCCTGATACCAGTCAGCTGATTCGGGGGTTTGTTGGGCGGCAAAGATTTGTACCCAACCAGCATGGAAGCGGTCGAATTGATAGGTCTGGGCAATGTGACGATTAAGAGAGTGTGAATTGAACTGGGTCAGGACGGCAATGCGGTAGATGCCCGAGTGGATGCAATTGCTGATCGGGATATCTACCAGACGGTACTTGCCGGCAATGGGGACGGCCGGCTTGGAGCGCAGGCGAGTCAGGGGATAGAGACGCTGCCCACGGCCACCGCCTAAAATAACAGCCAGGATATCGTTCAGTGCAGGCATAGACACCTCCTCTGCGTTTATCATAGCGCAAGAATGGATTTCGTACCAGCACTTTCGCCATAGGACAGGCAATCTCACAAAAAAAGAAAAGCGCGGCTAGCCGTAGAACGGTCTCGCACGCGCGGAAAGGCGCACCGGTTGCCGGTACCTGTGCAGTCAACGCAAGGCACGTCCTGACGACAACCCGTCCTGCCCCACGGCAGGAGCTACTCCCCGTCGAAGGTGCCGAAGGTGGGGATCGAACCCACATGGGCGAAGCCCACACGATTTTGAGTCGTGCGCGTCTGCCAGTTCCGCCACTTCGGCAGCATCCTAAAGTATACTCTCGACCATGAGGAAGGTCAAGAGTCTGCAATCAGTTTAGCCACTATGTCCCCGCCCAGGAGCGCACTCTGCCTGCGTTAGGACGGCAGTTGAACTGCCGTCCTAACGCCTGGCACTGACAACTTTTGAGTGCACACCCATCGGTTTAGCCGTTATATCCCCGCCCGGGACCGCACTCTACGGCTGATTCTCCTGGACAGTTTGGTAGATGACGTTGAGCAGCGAGAGTTCGTCGCTGGTATCCTGTTCCAGAGTCCAGAACATGATCCCGGAGGCGCGTTCGAGCGCCAGGAGCGTCTTTTCGCGGACGGTTGGAATGCCGTTGTAATTGAGTTCTACGCCGTAGTAGTTGAAGAAATCCTGATAGGCCGCCTGAGGATCGGCCTGGACGATCCTGCGATACGGCGTGCCATCGGGGCGAGCATAGAAGGGAACGCCCAGGACGGCCTTTTCAGGCGGCAAGCCACGCCCCAACCAGTAATCCAGGCCGTCGCGCGCGTATTCCATCGAGGCATGGTTGCGGCCATCGCCATCGTAGGTCATGATGTTGACGTAGTCCATGAGAGCAAACGATTCGGCCGGAATTCCCAGGCCATAGGTATCGCCCAGGGCAACGACGGCCGCGGTGAGGAGTTTGTCGGCCGGCAGGGCCGCACGCAGTTCACGCATCAAGGCCAGGAAGTTCCCCGCGGATGGGCCAGGATCGGGATATTCCCAGTCCATATCTACCCCATCCAGGCCGTATTCGTCCACTACTTTTAAGATTTCGTTGACGAAACGTGCTCGTTTCGCACCGTCGGCCGCGAGGGTCTCGAATTGGGCATCCCAGCCCCAACCACCCACAGAGATGAGTACCTGGACCTGATGCCGATGCGCTTGCTCCACGATGGCTTTCAGTTTCCAAGAGTTGGTGAGGCGCCGAACACTGCCATCCTCATTGGGAATGAGGAAAGCATAATTGATATGGGTCAGTTTCTCATAGCGAATTTGTTCTGGAACGACGGCTTCGGTTACGTAGGCAATGATGCGAAAGGGAGGGGAAGAAGGAGTAGCAGTCATAGAGGGTTGGGAAGGTGTAGAGAAAATCGGCAAACAGCCACTTGTAGACAAAAAGAGGGCAAGGACAGTAAGACGTACCAGCCAGCGCGCCATAGAAACTCAACCTTGCAACAGGCGATCGAGTTGCTCGGCAAGTGGGGGGAGGTGGCGGCGGAGGATATCTTCCGCCGCGACATCAGGGGTTTGCCGGGCCTCTTCGATAACGGCAGCAAGCGTTTGCCCGATCTGGTATTCCAGGCGGCGCCAAAGAGGGATCGTCGGGTAAGCACGGCCACGCTCGGCCAGTTGGTGAATGGGATGATGGAAGGGGTGTTTTTCCGGATAGAGCAATTCGATGGCCTCCATGCGTGCCATCAGGGAATGGATCGATCGCCCCCAGCGTACTTCGGCATCGCGCGAGGTGAGGTACTTCACCAGGCTGACGGCGGCCTGTTCCCGCTCTGGCTGGGCCATGGTGTGTCTCCAGATGACCAGACTGCCGCCCGAACACCAGGGAATCTCGGTGGGAATAGCCAGCCCGATGTTCTCGCGCACCTCAGACTCCTTGCTGCTCACGATCACGCCTTCAATGGTGCGATTGTCGGTCAGGATGGCCGCGGCGTTGGCCGATGCAAAGATCGCGGCGACCTCGGCAGGCAATCGGCGAGCATGTCGCTTAGGCACAGCTCGGAAGAGCGCCACCATATCAGCCAAGCCAGCAATGGCCGCCTCTTGCTCGAGAACAACCCGGCTATGATCCGCACTGAGGAAATCTCCACCGGCGCTCCAGATCCAGGAAGCCGCGATGTGCACCAGATCACTATAGGGGGGCGGGTAGTTCCCGATCAACCACGGAACGACCTGACGGATCTGGCTCAGGCGCTGGATGGTGCTCACAACCGCCTTGCGGTCACGAAAGGCTTCCTGAAAATCTGTAATTCCATTTTCGCGGAACACGTCCCTGCGATAGCAGACCAGGTAGGCGTATCCTGTCCAGGGGATGGCCCAGACGCGATCGTCACCGCTCAGAAAAGCACTCTGCCAGGCAGGAGCCATGAAGGCGCGTGCTCCACCCATCTCCTGAAGCTCCACTAGGCGGAACGAACGCAAGGCGTTCATCGCAGCCAGGCTACTCGTCCACGTACCGCCGACATGGGACACATCAGGGCCGCTCCCGCGCGAGGCAATCGTCAACAAGTTGGGCCAGGCGTTACCCCACCTCATGGTGCGCAAGTTGACCTTGATACCGCTGATGCGCTCGAAATCCGCCAGCATGGCGTTCATGACGCGGACGTCCTCTTCCGCGTCAGGTATCATGGAGAACTCAATCGTTGCCATAGTAAGCCTCGCGCCTACCAGAACCTATAATTAGTGTACCACAAGAGGCGCGAAAGAGATGGTCACTGCCGTTGCGATTTTGTCTCACTTTCGGGTCGCGAGCGTATGACGGTAAATCAGCAAGCCGGCGCTGAGGAGGGCCACCACAAGCATGATGGTCTGGTTGGTATTGATGCTGCCGATACGAGGAGCGTCCAGGCGCAGGAATTCCAGGAAGAAGCGCCCGATGGGGTAGGTAATCAGGTACGTCAGGAGCAAATCGCCTGCCTGGAGGCGGTCGGCCTGTTTGCGGCCCAGCCAGAGCAGGAAGATAGCGTTGGCCAGATTCCAGAGCGATTCGTAGGCGAAAAGGGGATGATAGTATTCATACGCTTCAAAACCGGGCAAGCGATGCCAGGGGTCAATGTAAAGTCGCCACGGTAGATTGGTCGGGCGGCCATAGAGTTCCTGGTTGAAGAAGTTGCCCCAGCGACCAATCGCCTGGGCCAGAGCCAGGCCAGGTACCGCGATGTCGGCCCAGGTCAGGAACGAGAGCCTTTTGGAACGGCAGTAGAGCGCCAGGGCAATTGCTCCCCCGATCACCGCGCCGGGGATACCCAGGCCGCCGCTACGGACGTTGAGCAGGTCTAAAGGATGGGTGAGGTAGTAGCGGGTAGTGATTCCCTGGGCTACCATGGAGGGCGGTGGCGTAAAAACATGCCACAGCCGGGCACCGATAATGCCGGCCAGGACTACCCAGAAGAGGGCATCCCAGACGTATTCCGGATTCTGGCCGCGTCGGCGCGCTTCGTGCGCCGCCAGAAAGGCCGCCGCGACCACGCCCAGGGTAATCAAGACTCCATAGAAGTAGATGCGAAAGGAGATTCCCAGGAAGGGAATGGGAATGTCAAAGCCGTTTGGCATGAATACCTCCTCAGGTCAGAGTAACATTCCCCAGTAGGGAACAAGTGTATTTTACCACTACCCGACGCTGCCAATGCCCACTACCGTCTATCGTCCACCGTCCGCTGCCCATCGTCTTATTCGCGCGACCGGAATATCATGCCGACTGCGCCAATCAAACCAACCTATATGTATAGCCATCGTGGGGCGGTGCGGCATAGACAGCCGAGAGTACGTTATAATTTCGCTTATGCGCCGTTCCTCCCTTTTCCTCCTCGCAAGTGTCTTCCTGTTGACCGGCTGTCTCTGGAAGAGCAACCCTATCGCCTGGCCGCCTTCCGAGCGGTCCTTCTCGCTCGCCGATGGCCCTGCCTCCCCTACGTTACCCCTCGTTCCAGCCACACCTGCCGAGGTAACCCCCACCAAGTCCCCTACCTCAACGGAGACAACACCCGCCTCCACAGAGAGCGTCGCCACACTGCCGATCATAGAGGAACTGCCAATCTCGCCTCTCCTGGCAGGCGGTTCGTCGTTGTTTATAGCACCCGAGGCCAGTATCCAGATTCATGCTCCTGGGCCAATGTCGAGCGTTCGGTCGCCCATCCGCTTAAGGGGTTACCTGCTGCCAGGCTACAAAAATCGCATCCATGTCGAACTCGTGGGGGAAGACGGTCGTTTGCTGGCGCGCCGCTTGATGTATGCGTATACCTCGCAACGTTTTGCCTACTTTTCGATTGAGATTCCCTTCGAGATCCCAGGCGTCTCCCAACTAGGGCGCTTACAAGTCAGCACCGAAGACGAAGTTGGTCGGGTTAAGGCCCTGGCCGGTGTACGTCTCCTCTTGCTCTCCAGCGGCTACGAAGACATCCAACCTCCCGGTGATTTAAAGGAACGATGCGTCCTGCTCACGCCCTTGCCAGGCGATGTCATCCAGGGCGGCGTTGTCCGCCTGGCCGGCTATGCCCGGCCCCTGGATGACTTGCCGCTCATCGTCGAGCTCGTCGGCGCCCAGGGGCAGGCGATTGCCAGCCGCCTGGTTTTCCTGTCCAGCCCCGATGCCAACGGCTACAGCCCCTTTGCCGCAGAAATCCCCTATCAGGTCACCGAGTCGCTTCCCGTGCAATTGACCGTGCGCCAACTCGACGGGCGCATTGGAGGCACCATGTACCTGTACAGCCAGGAAATTACGATCGCTCCTTGACGTCCTGCCCGAATCGAGTATAATAAGGCCAACTTGGACAATAACCAAACACGTCGCATTTGGCGAGCGCTTGGACAGAGAGTCTGAAGCGCTTGCTTTTGCTTGTCTCTGGCATAGAGAATACCGTTCCGGCAAGCAATCCGGCCTTATTTTTTTTCGAGGAGATGGACGAGTGGAAACCAAGGGGCTCACTGCACTACGTATCAGCCTGGCTTCGCCAGAGACCATCTTGAGTTGGTCCTACGGCGAGGTAACCAAACCGGAAACCATCAACTACCGCCGTCTGCGGCCTGAAAAAGACGGCTTGTTCTGCGAGGCCATCTTTGGCCCAACGCGCGACTGGCAATGCTACTGCGGGAAATACAAAAACGCCCGCTACAAAGGCATCATCTGCGACAAGTGCGGCGTCGAGGTCACGCGCTCGGATGTCCGGCGCGAACGGATGGGACACATTATGCTGGCCGCTCCCGTGGCCCATATCTGGTATACCCGTCGCGTTCCTTCTTACCTGGGTTTGCTCCTCGACATTTCGCGCCGCAACCTGGATCGCGTCCTCTACTTTGCGCAGTACATCGTAACCTACGTAGATGAAGAAGCCCGACAAAAGGCCCTGCGTCGGCTGGAGGATGAAATCAGCGTCTCGGAACGTGAACGCGCCGCGCAGGCCAACGCTCAAATCGCCGAAATTAAAACCGCCCGTGACCGTCGACTCGCGGAATTGGAAACACGACGGAAGAAACTCGAACGTCAATATGATGAGCAAATTGCGGCGCGCATTGAGCCGGTCATCCAGGAAGGCCAACGATTGGAAGCCTGGCTCAAGGAGAGAATCGGCCAGGTGCTGACCGAACCGATCCGCTTCAGTGATAGCGAGGAAGTCATCGTGGAAAGCGGCGTCAAGGTCACGGCTACCCATATCAGCCAGGTTCAGAAGTTCGTGCGAGCGCGCCTGGAAGTTCTCGAGAACGAACTTAAAGACGAAAAACAACGCGTCTTGGAGGAAATCGCTACCGAAGCAGCGCGCATCAAGGCAGAAGCGGACGAAAAGATGAGCGCGCTACGTAGCGAATGGGAGGAGCAAACCGCGAGCGCCCAGGATCAAAATACCCGCCTGCGCGACGAATTGCTCGAATTGCGTCCCCTAACCTTCCTGAGCGAGAGCCGTTACCGCGAGTTGAAACAGCGTTGGGGTCAGGTCTTCCGCGCCGACATGGGTGCCGAAGCCTTCTATGACATCCTGCGCCGCCTCGACCTGGATAAACTGGCCGAGGAACTCTGGCACGAGATTCGCACCTCCAAGAGTAAGCAAAAGCGCAAGAAAGCCACCACCCGCTTGAAGGTCGTGGAAGCCTTCCGCCGCTCCGGCAACCGTCCGGAATGGATGATTCTGGCCGTCCTGCCCGTCATCCCGCCTGACCTGCGTCCTATGGTACAACTAGACGGCGGCCGCTTCGCGACCTCCGACCTGAACGATTTGTACCGACGCGTCATCAACCGCAACAATCGCCTGAAGCGCCTGCTCGAGCTGGGCGCGCCGGATGTGATCGTGCGCAATGAAAAGCGCATGTTGCAGGAAGCGGTCGATTCGCTGATTGACAACAGTCAGCGCGGCAAAGCCCTCTCCCGCCGCGGCCGACGGGAACTCAAATCGCTGAGCGATATGCTCAAAGGGAAAAAAGGGCGCTTCCGCCGGAATCTACTCGGCAAACGCGTAGACTACTCTGGACGCTCAGTCATCGTCGTCGGCCCACAACTGAAACTCTACCAGTGCGGTCTGCCAAAGACCATGGCCCTGGAACTCTACCGTCCCTTCGTCATCAGCCGCCTGGTGGAATACAACTACGCCTCCAATATTAAAGGTGGCAAACGACTGGTTGACCGCATGCGCCCGGAAGTCTTCGAGGTGCTGGAAGAGGTCATCAAAGAACGTCCGGTTCTGCTAAATCGCGCTCCGACCCTGCACCGTCTGGGCATCCAGGCCTTCGAGCCGGTCCTGATTGAAGGCTCGGCCATTCAACTGCACCCTCTAGTTACTACGGCTTTCAACGCCGACTTTGACGGCGACCAGATGGCCGTCCACGTGCCGCTTTCCGACCAGGCCGTGCAGGAAGCGCGCCAACTCATGTTGGCCTCCAAGAATCTGCTCAAGCCCGCTGACGGCGAACCGATTATCAGCCCATCCAAAGACATGGTGCTGGGCATCTACTACCTGACCAGTGAACACCAACGCCCGCACCCCGGCGACGGCCGAGTGTTCGCCGATATGGACGAGGTAGAACTGGCCTATCAACTGGGCCAGGTGGATGTACACACCAAAATCAAGGTGCGTGTCAAGACCTGGTATGACGATCAAGGCAACCGTCTGTCGGAGGCCGAGACGCGCCTGATTGACACGACGGTCGGACGCGTCCTCTTCAATCGCATCCTGCCCGAAGAAATCCGATTCACAAACCGCACGCTCGAAAAAGGCGGTATCAAAGACATCATTGCCGAAGTCTACGAGTTGTGCGGCCAGGACGTGACCACCCGCGTTGCCGACGAGATCAAGCGGGTCGGTTTCGAGTACGCCATGCGGTCCGGCGTGACCCTGGCCGTCTCCGACATCACGATTCCGCCGCAGAAAGAAGAAATCATTGCCCAGGCTCTGCAGGAAGTCGAGCAGGTACAGCGCGACTACCGGCGTGGTCTATTGACCGAGCAAGAACAAAACGAACGCGTCATTCAAATCTGGCAACGCACGACCGCCAAAGTCGCCGAGGCCGTCAAACAACACATGGCTCCCGACAGCAACCTGGCCGTAATGGCAAATTCCGGCGCCACGAAGGGTGGCTTCGGCCCCATCTCCCAACTGGCCGGCATGCGCGGCCTGATGGCCGACCCGGCCGGGCGCATCATCCCGCGCCCCATCCTCTCGAACTTCCGCGAGGGCTTGACGGCTCAAGAGTACTTCATCTCCACCCACGGCGCACGCAAGGGCTTGGCCGATACCGCCTTGCGCACGGCCGACGCCGGTTACCTGACCCGCCGCCTGGTAGACGTCGCTCAAGATGTAATCATCAACGATTACGACTGCGGCATCCAGGAAGGCTTCTGGATTCGCAAGTCGGATGATGTCGCCGGCCAATCGCTATATAACCGCCTGTATAGCCGCCTGGTGGCCGAACGCGTCCTGGACCCGAAGACGGGCGAGGTGCTGGCCGAGCGCGATGACGTCATTGATCACGAACTGGCACGCAAGATCGTAGCGGCCGGCGTGACGGAAGTCAAGGTGCGTTCGCCGCTCACCTGCGAGCTCCAGCACGGCGTGTGCGCGAAGTGCTACGGCATTGACCTGGGGCGCGGTACGATGGTCGAACTGGGTACGGCAGTTGGCATCATCGCGGCCCAATCCATTGGCGAACCCGGCACACAATTGACGCTCCGCACCTTCCATACCGGCGGTGTCGCCGCCGGCGGTGACATTACGACCGGCCTGCCGCGCGTGGAGGAACTCTTCGAAGCACGCAAACAACCCAAAGGCGAGGCTATTGTCGCCGAAATTGATGGGATTGTGCGCATCATCCAATCTGACCGCTACGCGGACATGCGCCTGGTGCGCGTGGAGAACAGTCAACTGGTCAGCGACGAATACGAGTTTCCTAAAGGGTGGACGATTCACGCTAAGGACGAGGCTGAGGTCGAAGCGGGCGAAGTGCTTGGTTCCTTTGGCGATGCCACGATCACAGCACAACATGGCGGGCGGGTGCGCCTCGAGGGGCGGAAAGTCGTCGTCTCCTATGACCGCTATGAAGAGGTCGAATACGAGGTGCCCACAACCTTGCGCTTGTTAGTGAAAGATGGCGAACGCGTTCAAAACGGCCAACCCCTGACGGAAGGATCGCTTAATCCACACCGTATCCTGCGCATCCAGGGACGCGAAGCCTGCCAACTGTACCTGCTGAGCGAAATCCAGAAAGTCTATCGCAGCCAGGGGCAGAATATCCATGATAAGCACTTCGAAGTCATCATCCGCAAGATGATGTCGAAAGTGCAGGTCAAGCGCCCCGGCGACACCAAGTACCTGCCCGGCGACGCAGTGGATCGCCTGGAAATCAAACGCGTCAACGAACAATTGCTGGCCGAAGGGAAACAGCCAGCCACCTACAGCGAAATCCTGTTAGGAGTGACCAAGGCTTCCCTATCCACAGACTCCTTCCTCTCGGCCTCTTCCTTCCAGCACACCATCAAAGTGCTGGCAGGCGCTGCCATCGCCTCAGCGACCGATTACCTCTACGGCCTGAAAGAGAACGTCATCATCGGGAAGCTCATCCCAGCCGGGACGGGTTTCGTCCATGGGCGCTTCTCCAAAACCAATCAAGCAGGCAAGGAAGTAGGGTCCTCGCAATGGACAGAAATACCAGAATAAGGGCACACCAACGGGCTTAAAAACAGTGCGACGCACTCTCCGTGCGTCGCACTTCGTTTTTGGCTGGACCAGTGTCAATAGACGCCGCAGGCCGCGCCGTTCAGGGTGAAAGCGGTCGGCGCGGCATCCGTCCCACTGTAGGTCAGGTTGAAGCCAAAGTTCACCGTCCCACCGTTGGCCGGAATGACCGCATTCCAGCTCAGGTTCGAGGCCGAGACGTTCTGCCCACTCTGCGTGTACGTCGCACTCCACATCTGGCTGATCTGCTGGTTGCCGGGGAAGGTCCAGGCCAGCGTCCAGCCGTTGATCGCCGTGCTGGAGTTATTGCGGATGGTCACATCCACCGTCGCCCCACTCCCCCAGTCATTCCGGATGACATAGTCCACCGTGCAAGCGCCGCCCGAAGTCGGGGTATTGGTACGAGTCGGGGTGGCCGTTGGGACAGCCGGGGTATTGGTGCGGCTGGGGGTAGCCGTCGGCGCAACGGGGGTATTGGTACGCGTAGGAGTGGCTGTTGGGCCAGTGGGAGTATTGGTGTGCGTCGCAGTG
>FWPU01002819.1_pt1 | contig 46205 bp, 45 predicted proteins | sample 2228361 | NCBI WGS metagenome assembly FWPU01 (sample SAMEA103939777, study PRJEB20133) | metagenome
AACCGCTTCGTCCGCGGCCGCTTCCCGTACCGTCGAGTCGACCGCCGCCGTAAACTGACGCAGTAGTGCTAGGGCGAACGCGGCTTCCTCCGCCGGCGGCCGGGCTTCGTCTCGGTCACCACCGCCCCCTTCTCGAGGATGCGGTCGATGCCCACGTCCGCGTCGGACACCGAGCGGCGCAGGCTGAAAGCGACGTCGCGCAGCTCGGGCACGCGGCTGTCGTCGAGCGTGACCGGGTTCTTCCGCTTCTTCAGCGCCTCGGGCGGAAGCTTCTGGGTCCTCATGCGCACCTCCGTTCCAACGGTGCGCACGCCGCGGGAGCCGGACGCGCCAGGGGTGCAAGCTTCGGGTCGTCCCCCCGAGAGGTGAGCCGCCGAGTCGGGGGATCGGGGTTCTCGAGTGGTAACAGCCGGGATTCCCAGGCGGTCGCCGGCGTAGGCATCGTGCGCTATTGGGCTTGGCCACTGCGCGGCCGTTTAGGCACGCGCAAGTTGCGGGCCATCAGTTGCGTTTGGACTTGGTCCAGACTACTTCAGGGGAGTGATTCGTGGCGGCCAAGTTCCGGCTCGACGAGGTGAAGGCCGCTGTTCGAGCCGGCAGCTTCGAATTGGGATGCGCACGCGCTTCCGTCAAACTTTCCGAATGGGTCAATGGCACGTACTCGGATTGCCTTCGGTTCGTTCAGGCGCTCACGGAGGAGCTGACCGAGTCCGACTTCGCCGAGACGCTGGTCTTGAGAGAGGACGAGGTCTTCGACGTCTATGCCCGACGCGCAAGCAACGCGCTGATTCGCCAGTTTGGGCTCGTGGTTGCGGCCTGGTACGTCAAATTGACGGTTTGGAAGGGGCAGTACGGAGACGTCGTGTTCTTCCTGTCAGTGCATCCACTCGAGCGGGCCATCGATCGAGTGGGCGGGACATTGAAGCCTGAGGAGGTCGACGAATGAAGCGAGCCGATCAGTGCCCCACGTGCGGAATCGGAACGATCGCTCCGGCCACGGGTCCGGGTCGGACGATTGCTTTTCGAAACGTTCCGGACTTGCCAGTGCCGGAGGACTTCGCAATCCCGACGTGTGACCACTGCGGTCAATGGTGGATCAACCCCACCGTCGCAGAGCTCCTCGATGAGCGAATGGCCATCGTGTATCAGCAGCACCTGGCCCAAAAGGTCGATTCCGCCATCGGTTGCTTGCGCGCTCACATTCGCCAGAGGGATCTCGAGCGGCTACTCGGGCTGTCGGCAGGCTACTTGTCGAAGTTGAAGGGCGGAAAGGAAACGAGTGGTCCGTTGGCAGCCGTGTTGATGCTCCTCGCGCGCTACCCTCAATTGCTCGAGTCGCTTCGTCGTTCCTGGAGTGCGAGCGCGCCGATCATCGAACGCCGCGAGTCGGTTCACGGCTTGAAATCGATCCGGCCGCAGGTAGGAGCGCTGCGCGCCGTGAAGCTCGAGCCGATCAAGGGCCCGACCGAGCAACTGCCGCCTATTGGTCAGGTGGCTGCATGAACGGGCCATCGCCCGAAAGAAAGTCGGCTCACACCCGACTCGCTGCGGTGTGCGATCTCGTCGCGATCCGCCTGCTCGGCATTCGCGGCAAGTTGGTCGACGAGCCTCCGAACGCCAGTGACGAGATGAACGTCCAGCTCAACTCTGAGCTCGGATTCGATCGGTCCAGTCCCCATGAGTTCGCGGTCCGTGCGAGCTTCCGGATGGTGGCGCGTCGACCCGACGACAAGCCGTTCGTAGAGGTCGATTGTGACGTGGCCGCTTCCTACCGAATTCGCGAAGGCTCGTTCGACGACGAAGTCATCCACCTCTTCGCGCGCACGAATGGACTGATTCACTTGTGGCCATATTTTCGAACCCACGTGCAGAGCACGTGCGGCCAGTTGGGTATCGCGCCGATCACGATCCCCGTATTCCGCGTTGGAGGGCCACCCGGGCAGCCGAGCCTGAAGGAAGCTCGTGCGGAAAAGCCAGAATAACCCCTTGCGCTGCGAGATTAAGCTCCGCCATCGGCCCCTTCCGCAGCGCCCGGCGGCACGAAGGAAGCCACGCGAGCCATCATCCGAAGGAGCCGCTCGATCGCCGCGGGCAGCGTCGAGAGCTGGCCGCCGGGCCGTCAATCACTCGACGGTGACGCTCTTGGCGAGGTTGCGCGGCTGGTCCACGTCGTTCCCGCGCAGATCCGCCACGTGGTAGGCGAGCAGCTGCAGCGGCACGGTGGCGATGACCGGCGCGAGCAGCGCGGGCGCGGGCGGAATGGCGATGACGTGATCGGCCAGCGTGCGCACGTGCTCGTCGTCCTCGTCGATGACGGCGATCACCTTGCCGCCGCGCGCGCGCACCTCTTCGATGTTGCCGAGGATCTTCTCGTACGCGATGCGCGGCTCTTTGGGAGCGATCACCACCACCGGCAGATGCTCGTCGATGAGCGCGATGGGGCCGTGCTTCATCTCGCCGCCGGCGTAGCCCTCGGCGTGAATGTACGAAATCTCCTTGAGCTTGAGCGCTCCCTCGAGCGCCACCGCGTGCATCGGCCCGCGGCCCAGAAAGAGGAACCCGGTCGCCTGCTGGAACTGCCGGGCGATGCGCTTGACCGGGCCTTCCGTCTTGAGCGCCGCCTCGACCAGCTTGGGAATCTCGGTGAGCTGGGTGAGGTGCTCCTGGGCCTGGCGCACGGTGAGGTGTCCGCGCACGCGGCCCAGCTTGATGCCGAGCAGATACAGGGCCACGAGCTGCGTGGTGAAGGCCTTGGTCGAGGCCACGCCGATCTCCGGCCCGGCGTTGGTGATGAGCGAGAACGTCGTCTCGCGGGTGATGGCCGAGCCGATCACGTTGCAGATGGACATGGCCATCGCCCCGCGCGATTTTGCCTCCTTGATGGCGGCGAGCGTGTCGGCTGTCTCGCCCGACTGGCTGATGGCGACGGCCAGGTGCGTCCGCTCGACGATGGGGTCGCGGTAGCGGAACTCGCTGGCCAGCTCGACCTCGACGGGGATGCGGGCCAACGCCTCGATCATCAGCTTGCCCGCCAGGCCCGAGTGGTAGCTCGTGCCGCAGGCGAGGATGGTGACTTTCGTGATCTGCCGCACCTGCTCGGGGGTGAACGAGAAGCCCTCGAAGTGGACGTCGCCCTCCGACCGGAGCACGCGCCCGCGCAACGTGTCGGCCACCGCGCGCGGCTGCTCGTGAATCTCCTTGTGCATGAAGTGCTTGTGGCCGCCCTTCTCGGCCATGGTGGGCGTCCAGTCGATGCGGCGCACCTGGCGGTTCACCGGCTGGCCGTCGCGGTCGTAGATCTCCACCTTGTCGGCGGTGAGGACGGCGAGGGCTCCCTCCTCGAGGTAGACGAAGTCGCGGGTGTGCTCGAGCAGGGCGGGCACGTCGGAGGCGACGAAGTTCTGGCCCTGCGCCAGGCCCAGCACCATGGGCGAGGCGTCCTTGGTGCAGACGATGCGGCCCGGGTCGTTCACGCAGACCACCGCCAGAGCGTAGGTGCCCTTCACCTGCTTGACGGCCTCGCGCACCGCGTCCTTCAGGTCCTTCCCCTTGCGGCGCTCGGCGGCGATGAGGTGGGCGAACACCTCGGAGTCCGTCTCCGAGGAGAAGACGTGGCCCAATGCCTTGAGCCGTTCCTTCAGGGCGAGGTGGTTCTCGATGATGCCGTTGTGCACCACCGCCACGCCTTCGTAGGTGTGCGGGTGCGCGTTCTCGTCGGAGGGCCGGCCGTGCGTGGCCCACCGGGTGTGGCCGATGCCGACGGTGCCCTGGGGCGGCTCGGCGACGACGCGGTTCTCGAGGTTCTTGAGCTTGCCCGTGGCGCGGATGACGTTCAGGCCCGTTCGGCCCACCACCGCCACCCCGGCCGAGTCGTAGCCCCGGTACTCGAGCTTCTTGAGGCCCGACACGAGGATGGGCGCCGACTCCCTGTCACCGACGTACCCGACGATTCCGCACATTCCGACGCTCCCGTGCTCGCCCCTTCTGTCCGCACTGCCCTCCGCGCGGCCTTTCGAGATGGCCACGCATCGGCCAGCCGACAACGGCCGTCAGGGCCTGGCCTTCTTCCGTTTCTCGACCCAACCTTCTTTGACGACCTGGCGGCCCCGGCCCAACGCCAGGCTCTTGGGCGGCACGTCCTCGGTGATGGTGGAGCCCGCACCCACGTAGGCTCCCGCGCCCACCGTCACCGGCGCCACCAGCGTCGTGTCCGAGCCGATGAACGCTCCGTCGCCGATCACCGTCGGGTGCTTGGCCGCTCCGTCGTAATTGCAGGTGATGGTGCCCGCGCCGACGTTGACGTTCGCGCCGATCTCCGCGTCGCCCAGATAGGTGAGGTGGTTGGCCTTGGCCCCGCGCTTCATGCGCGTCTTCTTCGTCTCCACGAAGTTGCCGACGTGCACGCCCTCGTCGAGCACCGTGCCGGGCCTGAGACGGGCGAACGGGCCCACCGAGCACTTCGGGCCGATGACGGTCTCCTCGGCCAGCGAGTACGGCTTGAGCTCGGCGCCGTCGCCCACCGTGGTCTTCATGAGGATGCTGCCCTGGCCGATCTTCACCCCGCTGCCGATCTCGCAGCCGGCGTGAATCGACACCATGGGCCCGATGACGGTGTTGGGGCCGATCTCCACGCCGTCGTCGATGAACGTCGTCTCGGGGTGCTGAATCGTCACGCCGCGCTTCATGTGCTCGACGTTGATGCGCATGCGCAACACGGCGGCGCGCTCGGCCAGCTCGGCCCGGTCGTTGACCCCCGCCACCTCGTCGAACGGAGCGGTCACCACCGCCACCTCGCCCTCGGACGCGGCCCGACTCACCAGGTCGGTGAGGTAGAACTCGGCCTGCGCGTTGGCGCTGTCGATGCGCTCGAGCGCCGACCAGAGGAACTTCGCGTCGACCCAGTAGATGCCCGCGTTCGCCTCGCGGATCTGCCGCTCTGATTCGGTGCAGTCCTTCTCCTCGACCACGCGCAGCACCTTGCCGTCCTCGCGCACCAGCCGGCCGTAGCCGGTCGGATCGGGCGGGAAGCACGAGACCATCGCCAGCGGCCCCTTCGAGGCCTTGTACGCCGCCTCCAGCCGCTTGATCGTCTCCAGCCGGATGAGCGGAACGTCGCCGTAGAGGATCAGCACGGATCCGCCGTGGCGGGACAGGGCCGGCCGGGCGCAGCTCACCGCGTGCGCGGTGCCCCGCTGATCCTCCTGCAGCGCGAAGGTGACGGGCGCGCCGGGAAAGCCTTCGGAGACGACGCGCTTCACCTCGTCGGCCTGGTAGCCGACGACGACCACCACCGGGTTGGCCGAAAGCTCGAGCGCGCGGCCGATGGGGTAGAAGCACAGCGGTCGCCCGAGGAGCGAATGCAGCACCTTGGCCTTCTCGGACTTCATCCGCGTGCCCTTGCCGGCGCACAGGACGATGGCTGCCAGGGGGTTGGTCATGGGCGGCGATTTAGAGGCCCGCGGCCGAAGGGGCAAGGGGTCCGACGTTGGGGCTCGGTCGAACGGACGACGGCCCGAGAATGACGGGTCAGTTGCCGCGCCCTTCCAGCGCCGTCTTGCGGACGGCCGGCGGCCTTGGGGGCTCGGCCTCGACGCGCACCGAGAGGCCCTGCGGGCAGGCCACCACGGCGAACGCGGGCTTCAAGAAGAGCGTCACCTGGGGCGGAGAATGGACGATGGGTGTCACGTTCATGCGGCGCTGAGGGCGCGGCGCGCGACGTACTCCACGATGTTCCGTCGGTCGGCCGCCGCGATGTCGACGAACGAGATGCCCATGCCGCCCGGGCGCAACAGATTCCCGCGCACGGTGCGCACCACCTTGCCCAGCACCGTGAAGGCGCGGGCGACTCCTGGAATCGACACCCTCACCGTCACCATCGAGCCCTCGGGCAACGTCGACGACGTCTTGAGGAACATGCCGTTCGCGGAGATCTCGGCGGCGTCCGCCTGGTGCGGCCGGTTCCACTCGTAGAACCTCACCGTGCCGGTCAACGGGGCGCGCGGGTACTGCCGCAGGTTCGATTCCATGCGGTCGCCGCGTTGCAAGGGCAGGGCCACGGCAACTTTTCTGACACACGCCGCGGCCGGGCCGAGCTGTCGCGCATTTAGAGAGTCGCCGCGCGGTTTCAGGTAGTCGGATCCGCGGCATCTGTGCCATAGCTGCCACCCCTTCACCACGGACCCATTCCGATGCGCGCGATTCTCGTCATCGTCCTCGTCGTCGCCGCCGAGGCGTCGGCAGCCCGGCCGTTCCGCAAGGGAGCGGTCGCCACCGAGCACCCAATCGCCACCGAAGCGGCGCTGAGCATGCTGGACAAGGGCGGCAACGCGGTCGACGCGGCGGTGGCGGCGGCCTTCGCGCTCGGAGTCGTCAGCCCCTTCCACTCGGGCATCGGCGGCGGAGGCTTCGCGCTCGTCTGGGACGCGAAGGCCGCTTCGGCGAGCGTGCTCGACTTCCGCGAGGTGGCGCCCAAGGCTGCCTTTCGCGACATGTACCTGAAGGACGGGAAGGTGGTGCCGAAGCTCTCCACCGACGGAGCGCTCTCGGTCGCCGTGCCCGGCGCGGCGATGGGCTACCTCGAGCTGCTTCAAAAGCACGGGAAGCTGAAACCCCCGGTGGTGCTCGCTCCGGCGATCGCCGCGGCGAAGAAGGGCTTCTGGGTGACGCCCAAGTATGCGCGCGTCTCGCGCGAGCGGCTCGACTGCCTCAAGGCCGACGACGAGGCCGCGCGCATCTTCCTGGCCAAGAATCCGCTCGGCCAGCTCGAGCCCAAGCCTTTGGGCTCGCTCGTCAAGCAGCCCGACCTGGCGCGCACGCTGGAGGCCCTGGCCAGGTCCGGCCCGAAGGCCTTCTACGAGGGCAAGGTGGCCAGGGCCATCGAGGAGACGATGAAGGCCAAGGGCGGGCTCGTCACCATGGCGGATCTGGCCGCATACAAGACGCGCTGGCGAGCTCCGCTCGAGTCGAGCTACCGCGGGCACCGGCTCCTCACCATGCCGCCGCCGTCGGCCGGAGGCATCGCCATCATCCAGGTGCTGGGAGCGCTCGAGCAGCTCCCCAACGGCCTCCCCTCGCGCGAGGTCGACGTGGTGCACCGGTACATCGAGGCGGTGCGGCGCGCGTACGTCGGCCGGGCGAAGTACCTCGGGGACCCGGCGTTCACCGAGATTCCGATGGACCGGCTCGTCTCGCCGGGCGCGATCGCCGAGCTGGTGAAAAGCATCGACCCGGCGAAGGCCACGCCGTCGATCGCGCTGCTCCCGCAGACGCCGCTCGAGCCGGTGCAGCCGCCCAGGACGCTTCAGGCGCCGGTGGAGCGCCCGCGGCTCATCGAGGGCAAGAAGAACACCGCGCACATCTCGGTCATCGACGAGGACGGCAACGCGGTCGCCCTCACCACGACGGTGAACTACTGGTTCGGCTCGTGCGTGGTGGCCAGAGGCACCGGCGTGCTCTTGAACGATCAGATGGACGACTTCGCGGCGGCTCCGGGCGTGCCCAACACGTACGGGCTCGTGACGGGCGAGGCCAACGCGATCGCTCCGGGCAAGGTGCCGCTCTCGTCGATGGCGCCGACGCTGGTCTTCCACAAGAACGACCCCAAGCGGGTGATGCTGGCCGTGGGCACCCCGGGCGGCTCGACCATTCCCACCACCATCATCCAGGTCATCTCCAACGTGGTGGACGGGCCGATGGACGTCGTCCGCGCCGTGGGCGCCTGGCGCATCCACCACCAGTACCTGCCGGACGAGGTGACCATCGAGCCGTTCGCGCTCGAGCCCGAGACACGCAAAGCGCTCGAAGAGAAAGGTCACCGCTTCAACGTGCGGCCTTTCTGGGGCGACGCCGAGGCGGTGATGGTGGACCCCGACACGGGCCTCTTCACCGCCGCGTCGGACCCGCGCAACGAGGGGTGGGCCGCCGGACGCGACTGAGCATGGCCGACTTTGGCCCCACCCTCTTCGACGCGCACCTCCACCCGCAGGGGCTGACGGATCAGGACCTCGAGTCGATGCGCTTCTTCGGCGTCACCACCGCGCTGGTGGCGGCCGACCATGCGCCCGAGCCGACCGCGAAGGGCGTCCTTTCGCACTTCGACGACATCCTCGGGCGGCAGCTTTTCCGGATGGAGAGAGCCGGCCTCCGGGCCTACGCGGCGCTGGGCGTTCACCCCCAGGCGGTGCCCCGGCGCGGCCTGTCGCATCTGTTGTCGGCGCTCCCGGGCTACTTCCGCGGCGGCAAGGTGGTGGCCATAGGAGAGATCGGCCTGCACCAGGGCACCGACATCGAGGAGGAGGCCTTCGTCGAGCAGCTTCACCTGGCGAAGCGGCTCAAGCTCCCGGTGATGGTGCACACGCCGTCGCGCGACAAGGACCGCATCACCCGCCGCACGCTGAACCTGCTCAAAGCGTCGGGCATCGCGCCGGGCCAGGTGCTGGTGGACCATGCCGGCCCGAAGACGGTGCGGCTCATTCTCGAGTGCGGGCACTGGGCGGGGCTGACCATCCACCCCGACGAGCTGACCGCCGAGCGCGCGGTGGCGCTGGTGCGGAAGATCGGCGCCGGCAAGCTGGTGCTCGACTCCGACGCGGGCGACGGCGCCAAAGACCTGCTCGGCATCGCGCGGGTGGCCAGCCGGCTCGCCAAGAGCAGCATCTCCGAGAGCGTCATCGCCCGGGTCGGGCACAAGAACGCAGAGGAGCTCTTTCGCGTCCGGCCGTGAGCGCTACGACGCCCCCTCTCGCCCAAGTTGCGCGCGTGCGCCCGTTGCCTGCCGTGCGGAAATGCAGTTCGATTCTCTTCAGCTTTTTCGGGAAATCGCGCGGTTCGGACAGGAGGGTAGTCGCATGAAGACGAGAACGTCCCACACGAAGGGGACCTTGGCCGCCGTGGTGTTGGCTGCGACGACCGGCATGGTGGCGGTGGCCTCCAGCGGCGGCCCCACGACCGAGCGCGTGGTCGCAAGCGTCGGGTTGACCCGGGTCTCGGAGCCGACGGTGCGCACCTGCACGGGGAGCGACGGCACGTATTCCGAAGTGCGGGACGTGTTCGAAGGTACCGTGACGAGCACCGACCCCCGACTCACCGGAGCGCTCCGAGTGGAGATCGACGCTCTCATCAATACGACGACTGGCCTCGGGACGATTCACGGCAGGTTCACCATTCGTGACCCCGCCACCGGGAACCTGAAGATCAACGGCCCCTTCAACGGCGTCGTGGTCGACTTCGTCAAGTACAAGGGCCTCGTCGACGCTGCCATCGCCGTGGGGAGCGGCGGGGGGCGGCTGGTGGCGAACCTGTCGGTGGTGGTGACCGGCGACACGGCGATCGGGAACATCGGCTCGCCGCTCACCGGGGTCGAGTCAGATCCGGCCGTCATTCAGGTCGGTTCCTGCTCGGGTGGGTTCGGATCCTGAGCGCGGATGACGCCCTCCACCGTTCGCATCGGGGCCATCGAGATGGCGTGGGACTCCGCCACGCGGGTGGCGCACTTGCGCTTTCTGTCCGAGACGGCCGCCACCGGAACGGACGCCCGGACCCTCGTCGAGGCGCTCTCGGCGTGGACCGCGGCAGACCCGGCGCCCTTCGCGTTGCTCGGCGACGGAGCCAATCTGAAGAGCGTCGATGCGGAGTACCGCGCGACGTGGAGCGCGTTTCTCCGCCAGCACCGCGACCGCTGCCGCCTGGCGTTCTTCAACATGAACCCGTTCATTCGAATCGCGGCGGAGATGTTCCGGCTGGGCACGGGGCTCAAGGTGAAGGCGTTCGCCGATGAGCGCGATGCTCGCCGGTGGCTGCGCGAGCAGGGCATCGCGGCATGAACCGAAACCCGACCTTCGACGACATCTTCGCGGTCATGGCGGCCGCATCGGTCGGAGATCTGAAGGCGCGCGTCGTCGTGCCCGAAGGCGCCGACGTCGAGGACACGGCCACGCGGTTCGCCGTCGCCTTGAACGTCCTGCTCGATGATCTCGAGTTGCGCAACGCGCAGTTGAGGGAACAGCTCGAGACGCTCACTCGAACGGAAGAGCAGCTCCGCCAAGCGCAAAAGATGGAAGCGGTGGGGCGGCTCGCCGGAGGCATCGCCCACGACTTCAACAACATGCTCTCGGTCATCTTGAGCTACAGCGACATGCTGCTCAAGGGCATGAGCCCGAGCGACCCGCGCGCCCAGGACATCGAAGAGATCCGGAAGGCCGGGCACCGGGCCGCCTCGCTGACGCGGCAGCTTCTGGCCTTCAGTCGCCAGCAGGTCCTCGAGCCGAAGATCGCCAATCTCAACGACGTCATCCTGCAAATGGACAAGATGCTGCGGCGCCTCATCGGCGAGGACATCGACCTGGTCACCTTGCCCGCGTCGGACTTGGGAACGGTGAAGGTCGACGTCGGCCAGATCGAGCAGGTCCTGGTGAATCTGGTGGTGAACGCGCGCGACGCAATGCCCTCGGGGGGAAAGCTCACCATCGAGACCGCGAACGTGTACCTCGACGAGGCCTACGCGCGCGATCATGTGGGCGTGACGCCGGGGCCGCACGTGATGATGGCCGTCAGCGACACCGGAATCGGAATGGACAAGGCGACCGTGGCGCGCATCTTCGAGCCCTTCTTCACCACCAAGGAGAAGGGCAAGGGGACAGGCCTGGGCCTGTCCACCGTCTTCGGCATCGTCAAACAGAGCGGGGGCAACATCTGGGTCTACAGCGAGCCCGGGAGGGGCACCACGTTCAAGGTGTATTTTCCGCGCGTCGACCGGGTCGAAGAGGCGAGCCATGCGACTCCGGCGCCGCCCCGTCCACGCCGCGGAGCGGAGACGATCCTGCTGGTGGAGGACGAAGAACAGGTTCGATCGTTGGTCCGCGCGATTCTGCGCCGCGAGGGTTACGTCGTCCTCGAGGCGCGGAATGGGGTGGAAGCGCTGCGGCTCGCCGAGCAGCACCCGGCGCCGATCCACCTCTTGTTGACGGACGTGGTGATGCCGCAGATGAGCGGGCGACAGCTCGCTGAGCGGCTCTCCTCCACCCGCCCCGACATGAGGGTGCTCTACATGTCCGGGTACACGGACAACGCGATCGTCCATCACGGCATCCTCGATGCCGGAATCGCGTTTCTCCAGAAGCCCATCACCCCCGAAGCACTGGCCAAGAAGGTGCGCGACGTCCTCGGCAGCGCACCGGGAGCCTCATGAAGCCGTAGGCCAGAGCCGGGGCAAGTCTTCGAACCGGCGGCCGTCGGGGTTCTTCACCGCGCCCGTTCCCGACAGGCGGCCGACAAGCGGGTCGGGCACAAGAACGCGGAGGAGCTCGAGCCCCGGGCAGCCAGGCACCCTTCGATGCAGGCCTTCGCTCGCCGCCGACTGCGACGGTAGCTGTAGTGGCTGGTCTCGAACCGGCCCGCGACGCGAACGCGCTGGGCGCGTAGGACTTGCTGGCCAGCTTGCTCATGCGTTCCACCGCCGCGGAGTCGATCGTCAGTGTCCGCCCGTTCACGAGCTCGACCCGTTCCAGATCTTGGCGAAGGAGGCCGCGGAACTCCTCGAACACGACGATGAGCCCCGCGTCGAAGCGGTCGCTGTCCTCGCCACTGCCGTCGGCTCGCCGAAGACGCGCACCACCCGGTTCTGCTCCACCGACTCGCCCACCGGCACCGACTCGTGCGGCACGTCGGGCAAGGTGAGGAGGATGCGCTCGAGCTCTTCCGCGTCCGGCCGTGAGCGCTACGGCGCCCACTTGCCGCACTTGACGCAGCTCTCCTTCTTCGAGCCGAAGCCGCAGTCGTTGCACAAGAAGGCCACGGCCTTGCTCGAGCCGATCCACTTGCCGCACTTGACGCAGTCGTCGCCCTTGGAGCCGAAGCCGCAGTTGCCGCACAGCCGCGCGACGATCTTCGCCGAGCCGCGCCACTTGCCGCACTTCGCGCAGTTGTCGCCCTTCGAGCCGAAGCTGCAGTTGCCGCACAGCATCGCCGGGTAGTGCTCGGCTCTCGCCTCGCCCGCCACCAGGAGCGCGGCGGGAGCGGCAAGGAGACCGGCGAGGATCTTCCGTCTCTTCATGGCCAACCCTCCGAGCGGCTTGACCCCACGGCGAACCGCATTGTGCAATCGAACCCCCCCTCGAACGGCCAGGGCCGTGATGAGCGACGAGAAGAGCCAGCGGGCCGAGCACACGGTGGTGTACTTCGCGCGGCCCGGCGAGGTGCTCGACGAGCGGTGGCTCATCGAAGACCGCATCGGCCAGGGGGCGATGGGCTCGGTCTTCCGCGGCCAGGACCTCAAGCGCAAGCAGCGGGTGGCCATCAAGATTCTCTCGCCCGAGCATTGCCGCAAACCCAAGGTGGTGGCCCGCTTCGAGCGCGAGGCGCGGCTGATGACGACGCTGCGCCACCCCAACATCGTCCAGCTGCACGGCGTCGGCCGCCGCGGCGCCCTGCCCTACATCGTGATGCAGTACCTCGAGGGAGTGACTTTGGCCGAGTACCTCAAGCAGAAGGGAGGGAAGCTCGGCCCGGCCGAGACGCTCGCGGTGGTGCGGCAGGTGTGCTCGGGGCTCTCGTTCATCCACCACCACGGCCTGGTGCACCGGGACATCAAGCCCCAGAACATCTTCATCGGGGCCGACCTGCACGCGACCATCCTCGATCTGGGCGTGGTGCGGGACAAGAGCGCTCCGGGGCTGACCAAGCCGGGCGCGATGGTGGGCACGCCCTATTACATGTCGCCCGAGCAGATTCAGAACACGACGGAGATCGACCGCCGCACCGACGTCTATGCCCTGGGCGCGGTCATCTTCGAGCTGCTCACCGGCGCGCCGCCGTTCGTGGCCGAGTCGAACTTCGAGGTGCTCTACAAGCACCGCACCATGCCGCCCCCCGATGCGTCGCTCGTCTCGAGCACCGTGCCCAAGGAGGCGGCGCAGGTCATCATCCGCGCGCTGGCCAAGCACCCCGACGAGCGGCAGCAGAACGTGCACGAGTTGCTGCACGAGCTCGAGGCCGCCTACTGCCTCGACAGCGAGCGCACCCATCCGAGCATCAATGCGTTCGTGCCCGCCGAGAAGAAGCGGCCGCTCAAGAAGCCGGCACCGGCCGAGCCGAAGAAGATCGAGCCCGGCGTGGGGAAGGACGGGCGCATCTCCCCCCGGGCGTTCGAGCCGACGATGCCGGTGGATCTGGCCAAGGTGCAGGAGCGCTCGCGCCGCCACTCGCGCGAGGTGAAGAAGACCGAGCCGCTGCCGCCGCCGGTTCCCGAGGCGAGCCTGCCCGAGTCGCCGCCGGCGCGAAAGCCGCGGACCACCAGCGGAGAGGCGCCGCTCATCTCCTCGGCGGAGATCGAGCTCGTCGACGCGGGCGACGACTTTCCGCAGGGCCCAGCGGACGATCCGGCCCAGACGGATCTGCGCGGCGCACGAGATTCACACGATACCGCCAACGAGACGCTCGCCGACCGCGAGGCCACGGTCGTGGAGCAGGGCGAGCTCCGCGTCGTCACCACGGTCAAGGGGCTCACCTCGCCCGCGACCCTGGTGCTGAACAAGGAGCCGAAGGGCAACACGCCCGCCTCGCTGGTGGTAGCCGCCGGCACGCACTCGCTCAGGCTCGAACGCGCCGGCTTCAAGCCCGTCGAGCGGCAGGTGCAGGTGAAGGCGAACGGCGTGACGTTGCTCAGGGTCGAGCTCGAGCCGGCGAAGTAACTCTTCCCGCGAACGCTCCCGCTCCCGCTCCCACTCCCGTCCGTTGAGCTTGCAGCACTTTCAACTGCCGAAAGCGGGAGCGTTCGCGGGCAGGTGAACGGGGTCAGCGCTTCCGCGGCCGCGGAATGGCGTAGGTGTCGAGCCGGGTCAGCATCGTCCTGCGGCTGATGCCGAGCAGCTTGGCGGCCTCGGTCTGGTTGCCCCCGCACTTCTCCAGCGCCTCGAGGATGCGGCGCCGCTCCGCCTCGTACGCGGGAGTGCCCTTCGCCCGCGCCTCCGCGAGATCCGGCGCGGCCCGGATGCCCGAAGGCGGCGCGGTGAGCAGCGTGCCCGAGAGCTTCTCCACGGGCAGAAGGTCGACGCCGATCGTCCGATCCGTGCAGAGCACCACCGCGCGCTCGATGACGTTCCTCAGCTCGCGGATGTTGCCCGGCCACCGGTAAGACTTGAGCAGGTCGAGCGCCTCGGGCGTCAAGGTCGGCTCGGTGGCCCGCCCCATCGCCTTGCAGGCCTGGGCGATGAAGTGCCGGGCCAGGCCTTCGATCTCCGACTGCCGCTCGCGCAGGGGCGGAATCACCAGCGAGATGCCGTTGAGACGGAAGAACAGGTCCTGCCGGAAAGTGCCCTTCTTCACCTCGGCCTCGAGGTCGCGGTTGGTGGCCGCCACGAAGCGCACGTCGATGGGCCTCGTCTTCACGTCGCCGACGCGCATCACCTCGCGCTGCTCGAGCACGCGCAACAGCTTCACCTGAATGGACATCGGCAGCTCGCCGACCTCGTCGAGCAGCACGGTGCCGCCGTTGGCGCTCTCGAGCAGCCCGGCCTTGGACTTGATGGCCCCCGTGAAGGCGCCCTTCTCATGGCCGAACAGCTCGCTCTCGAGCAGCGTCTCGGACAGCGCGGCGCAATTGAGCCGGAGGAACGGAGCGGCCGCCCGCGGCGAGGCGCGGTGAATGGCCTCGGCGAAGACCTCCTTGCCCACGCCGGTCTCGCCCATGAGGATGACCGAGATGTTGCCCTGGGCGATGCGCTCGACGAGCTGGTGGAGGTGCGCCATCTGCGGATCCTTCACGACGATCTGCCGCGCGCTGCCTGGCTGCACCTCACCCTGGAGCGCCGCGCACGCCCGCTCGAGCAGCGCGTCGGGATCCTTCCCGTCGCGGCCCCACGCCCCGATGCCCAGCGTCACCGGAGCGCCCCGCGAGCGCAGATCCGCTTCGAGTCTTTGCGCCACCGCCGCGGCGGCCTCGCCGTTCTTGCCGAGCAGGAGCACCTCGTACTCACCCGGCCCGTAGCTGGCGACGACGTCGGTCGGCCCGATGACGTCGGCGAGCGCCTCCTGCACCACCGCGGGCGAGGCGGTGCCCTCGAGCCGCACCCGCATCACCGAGAACGGCAGCCCGGTCTCGGCCGCGCGCGAGCACTCCTCCTCGAGGCGACCCTCGAAGTAGTCGTGCGTCCACAGGCGGCGGGGGCGCTTGTCGGCGGTAGCGGTCGCCCGCTGCACGATGACCGTCACCGAGCCGAGCTCGATGGCATCGCCCGGCCCGAGCGTCGTCACCTCGCCGTGCCTGAGCGCCTGGCCGCGCACCCGCGTGCCGTTCGAGCTGCCCAGATCTTCGATCGTCATCGGGGGGCCGACGTGGATCCGCGCGTGCCGGCGGGAGATGGCCGGGACGTCGATCTTGATGTCCACGTCGTCGGCGCGGCCGATCACCACCTCGCCATGCTCGGGCAAAGGGTGCGTGGACACCGTCTCCTGCGAGAAGACCAGCAGGCGATAGCGCGTGCCGCTGCCGCCCTGACCCTGCTCGGTGAGCTCCTCGTCGATGAGCGTGGTGACCGGGTTGGCCATCGTCGCCGAATGCTACCCCGAATTTCAGCCCTGCCCGCGTCGCACCACCACCCCCGGGCGCCGGCCGGTCGACTCTCCGTCCTTCACCACCAGTTGTCCTCCGACGATGACGTACGGCACTCCGCGGGGGAAGGAGATGGGCTGCTCGAACGTGGCCGTGTCCTCGACGGAGCCGGGGTCGAACAGCACGACGTTGGCGCGCTTCCCCGGCAAGAGGTAGCCGTGGTCCGAGAAGCCGAACGCGTCGGCGGCCAGGCCCGAGAGCTTCCGCACCGCCGCCTCGAGCGTCAGCGTGCGCTTCTGGCGCACGTATCGGCCGAGAATGCGCGGATACGTGCCGTAGGCCCGCGGGTGTGGCCGGCCGCCCAACAGCCCATCGGTGCAGGCGTTGACGTACGGAAGCGAGAGCATCGCCTCGACCACCTCCTCCGACTGGCTGAAGCTGACCATCGCCACGCCCATGCGCTCGGACAACAAGAGGTCCAGCGCGAAGTCCACCGGATCGGCCCCGGCGGCGTCGGCGGCCTGCTTCAACGAGCGCCCCACCACCTCGGGGCGGCGGCCCGACGGCACGTCGGACACGATGATTCCCTCGGGGCCCGACCACTTCCAGAAGTTGTCCCAGTCGGCGTCGGCCGAATCGAGCATCTGCGCACGCATCTTCTCCCGTGATGCGGCATCGGCCAGCCGCTCGAGCGCCTTCGGCGTGCCGCCCTCGTGAACCCACGGAGGAAGGATGGCGCCGAGCATCGTGCTGCCGGCGATGTACGGGTACTGATCCGCCGTCACCCGAGCGTTCGCGCACTTCGCCGCGTCCACGGCCGCCACCACCTTCTCGAGCTTGGGCCAGTTCGTCTTGCCGGCGATCTTGAAATGCGAGATGTGCACGTGAACGCCGCTCTGGCGGCCGACCTCGAACATCTCGTCCATCGCTTCGAGGATGCGGTCGCTCTCCGAGCGCATGTGCACCACCACCGGCTTGCCGTACCGAGCCGAGACGCCGCACAGCTCGACCAGCTCGCGCATGTCCGAGTAGCAGCACGGCGGGTAGATGAGCCCGGTGGACAACCCGAACGCTCCCTCGTCGAGCCCGCGCCGGAGCAGCGCCTTCATCTGCTCGAGCTCGGCGTCGGTGGCCCGCCGGTTCTCGAGGCCCATCACCGTCTCGCGCACCGCCCCGTGCGGCACGAGGTACGCCACGTCGAGCGCCGGGCGGGCCCGCTCGACCTCCGCCAGATAGTCGGCCACCGAGCGCCAGGCCCACGACACCGGCGGATCCGTGAGCAGCCCCGCGAGCTGCCGTCGCCGGTTCGAGACGTCGCGCTCGGCCAGCGGAGCGACCGAGATGCCGTCCTGCCCGAAGAGCTCGAGCGTCACGCCCTGCTTGAGCTTCGCCGGCAGGTCGGGCTCGACGAGGACCCTCAAGTCCGAGTGGGAGTGCGTGTCGATGAAACCAGGAGCCGCCGCCAGCCCCGACGCGTCGAGCACTTCGTCGCCATCGAGGCGCTCGCCCACGGCGGCGATGCGGTCTTTGCGAATGCCGATGTCCGCGCGCCGGGCCGGCCCTCCCGTTCCGTCGTAGACCACCGCTCCGCGAATCACGAGGGTGTGGGACATGGCGGCATCCTGAAGGGGGGTGGGCCTTGCGGCAAGTGCCGCGGGTTCCCAGCGGGCCAGCGGCCGGAGGCCGAATGTCAGTCTGGCGCCAGGTAGCGCTGCAGGATGTCGCGAATGCGCCGGCGACGCATCTGGGGCGACGACTCGGCCCGGTCGGCTTCGGCGAACATGGCTTCCCACAGGGTCTGCCCGTTCACTTCGTCGCGGAGTCGTATGGTTCGGGAGCCGTTCAGGAGCTCGGCCCACGCGGAACGGACGTCGCTCCAGAACGGAGCCGTCCGCGCCCAGTACGCCTCCGCCGGCCCGAAGTCGACGCCCTGCACGCGGCGGTAGTCGTTCAGGCCTGCCTCGCGCGCGAGGAACATACGCCTGCCCGACACGAGCTTCGCGTTGTCCTGCTCGTGCACCCAACCGGTCGGCGTCAGCGTGTGTCGGTTCGTCGCCACGAGCACGTCGTAGTCGCTCCGCCTGGTGTGCTCGCGCCGGGGCAGTGGCCGCCACGTGCGGTCCGACTGCCAGGACGAGACGTTTCCCTGGTGCTCCCACCGGCCGAGCGCTGCGTAGCGGGGGCTGTCGTCGACCTCGAAGACGCTCTGCAGCCACCGGCCTCGCGCCTCATCGGGGCCAACCCGCCGCGGCACCCACGTCCGCCCGCCGCGGAACTCGTAGAGAGCCGCCGGCTCGTACGTCCAATCCTGCCGCCAGTGCTTCGTCACCTGTCCGTCCGGGCCCAACGACACGTGCTGCAGCACGATGCGATTCCCGCGGTCCTCCAACACCTGTACCCACTCGAGGCCAGAGGTCTCGAAGGGCTCCGCGAGCTGATAGCCGTGCGCGAGCGGAACGGTCTCGACGAACCGGAAGCGCACCTGGAAGTGCCCCGCCATCGCCAATATTGCCTGGCGGTCTTGCGCAAAGTCGTCCGCCGGGGGCGACGCGCTCCCGGCCATCGGCGCTCGCGAGCGGGCTGCACAGCCCACCGCCGCGACGAGCATTGGCCACCACCACGGCGAGCGATGCACTCTCATGCGGACGACCTGGTCGCCCCTCAGGTGGGGCTCGCCGGTCGGTACGGCAAGTCGGGGGAGTGCTCCTCGGCCCGGAGTTGAACAGCGCCAGCGCCAACGGCGAGCGCCGCCAAGGCCGCCATCGGCGAAAGCGTTCGCCACCGCGCATGCACCATCGCGCCGAGCATGCGGGCGCTTGTATGCTCTGCCGCCCGATGAAGCGCGCCGTCCTGTCGTTCGTCGTTGGGTTGTTGGCTTGTCCATCGGGACCGCCCTGCCCCTCGGGAGATTGCACGCCCGACGGCGGCCCGCCCGATGGCGGGGGCGGCGGCTGCCGGGTTCTGGGCAACCTCGTCTACAACCCGGGTTTCGAGTGCGGCGTCGAAGGCTGGCAGGCCGTCGACCTGGTCGAGAGCGGCACCGTCTCCGAGAGCACCGAGGCCCGCTCGGGCGCGCGGTCCGGGTTGCTCACCGCCACGCGCGATGCCGCGTCCGTCAGCCTCTGGACGAAGGACGACGCCGTCGTCAATCCGGGCCGCCGCTCGTTCTGCGCCCGCGCCTGGATGAAGGGCACCAACCCGGTCGGCCGCCTCACGCTGGTGAAGGTCAAGCCGGGTTGGAAGGAGGAAATCTCCTTCTCGATGCCGGTGACCGGCGACTGGCAGATCGTCCCGCCGCCCGACACCGGGCCGCTGCTCGTCACCGGCGAGAACGAGGACAAGATCCTCCTCCGCGTCTGGATTCCCAGCGCCAAGGCCGGCGACAAGCTGTACGTCGACGACGTTCAGCTCTGGGAATCGCCGGACGGCGGCTGCAAGTGAGTCAGAACGACAGCGAAAGCGTCGCTCCGAGCGGTGAGCCGGGCGCTCCCGGAATGAGGTGCACCGACGGAGGCGCCGACGGCCCGCTCGGACGCGGCGGCTCGTACAAGAGCTTCGCCGTCGACAGCTCCAAGCCAATCAGCGCCACCGCTGCGCCGACCGCCTGAATCGAGCCGTCCACCAACAGAATCACCTTGTTCTGGTGCTGCGCGCCCGACGCCAGATAGCCCAGGAACGGGCCTATCACCGGCACCATCAGCAGCGGGAACTCCCACAACATCGGCGCTCCCGCGAGCAGCACGAGCAGGTTCACGTACGTCACCATCGCGCCGATGGTGAACGAGAGGAGGTACGGAATGCCCAGCACCACCGCTCCGACCCCGACGAGCGCGTGCCGCTCCTCGACCAGCTTCGCCCCGGGAGGCACCGGGCCTCCGTAGTACGGCTCCTCGCGCGGCCCGGCCGGTGGAATCTCGACGAGCGGCGCATCGGACAGCTTCTCGTCCGCGCGCGCGGCATTCGCAAGACACAAGGCGATGGCGGCCAGAAACGCGAAGGGCCTCACGACCGCCGCATCCTGACACACCGGACCGGCCCGCTGGAGCACATCTCTCCTCAGCGCGCCTCGCCGAACTCGAGCAACTCGCGAACCGTCTCCTCGGGCGTGTCCACGTGCATGAAGTGGCTGGTGCCCTGAAGCCACCGGAGCCGCGCCTTCGGGAGCAGCGCCTGGTACTTGCGACCGTACTCGGGCGGCACGAGCGCGTCCTCGGTCGACCAGAGCAGGAGCGTGTCGGGCAACCCTCCCGCCTCGCGGCGCTGGCGCACGGCCTCGGGCAGCCGGCGCATCGCGAACGGGTCCATCGTCTCGGCGAGCACGCGCGCGAAGACGGCGGTGCGGGCCGGGTCGCGAAAGATGGCCGCGTACTCGCGCGCCTCCTCCTGCGACATCAGGCCCGGATCCCGGTAGTGCACGTTGTCGATGACGAACTGCTCGGGCTGGCGCGTCAGCCACCGGAGCAACCCGTTCGCCCCCGGCAGCGCCAGCGCCGCCTTCAGCGCATACAGCCGCAGCTCGGGGAAGCCGGGCGCGTGCATCACGCACAGCCGCTCCACGCGCTCGGGGCGCAACAAGGCGAGCCACAGCGAGAGATAGCCACCGATCGAGTTGCCCACCACGTACGCGCGTTGCACGCCAGCCGCCGCGAGGAAGCCATCGAGCGCATTCACCAGCCGCTCGGGCGTCATCGGCAGGTCCACCGGAGCGTCGCTCTTGCCCGCGCCCGGCAGATCCGGCACCAGCACCCGGTAGCGCTTCGCCAGCGCGCTCACCACGTAGCGGAACGAGTAGGCGCTGGTCATCAGGCCGTGCACGAGCAGCATGGGCGGGCCGCTTCCCGCCTCGACGTAGCTCAGCCGCACGGGCGCTTCGCGTCCCGGCATTCGAACCGGCACGTACCGGCGCTCGAGCGAGTAGAAGTCGTGCGGCCGTTTGGGCGAGGGCGAAAGCTCGGAGTACCGCAGGCCCATCAGGCCGCTCCCGGCGAGAGGTACGGCGCGGAGACGGGGTTGGCGCCGGCCAGCACGCCGACCAAGAGCGCCGCCATCGCTCTCGCCCGGTCGAGCCGCACCACGTGTCCCTCGGGAGCGCCCGGCCGCACCTCCACCACCGTGCGCGTGGCGAAGTCGGGATACGACAGCTCGACCACCACCTGCCCGTCGTCGAAGCGGGCCTTCTTGCGCGCGCCGTCCAAAGAGAGCGACAGCCGCTGCCCCTCGTGGCGGCCGACGATGAGGTCCTCGGTCGCCGAGCGCTCGACCGCGAAGCCCTCGAGGCGGCTCGGCGCCTCCTCCATGCGCTTGCGGTCGGCGAAGAAGCGCGGCTTGACGAGGTACGGGCCGCCCTCCTCGGGGCAGAACACGTCGCAGTTGCCGCACTCGTTGCAGAAGTCGGCGTAGCTCGCGAGCTGGTGCGTGTCCTTCAGCTTGAACAGCCGCCGGTTCTCCTCCACCACGGTCTTGCCGCGCACGATCAGATCCGGCAGGTACGCCTCCGCCGCCAGCTCGGCCGGCACCTCGACGCTGAAGTTCGCGTCGTTGGGGCAGACCTGCACGCACTTGTCGCAGCTGATGCAGTCGAAGAACCACAGCCTCGTGCCGATGCGCCTGGGCACCGAGCTGTTCTGCGCGGCGGTATAGCGTGGGTCGGCGAGCACGCGCTGCGCGGCCCGCGAGTGGTTCTCCAGTGCGGCCTGGTGGAGCAGCTCGCTCGAGACCGGCATGCGCTCGGCCCGGCCGCTCTCGGCCAGGATGAAGTCCGGCACGTTGGTGACGCCCAGCGCCTTCATCCGCGCCGCCAGATTGTCGAGGTAGCGCCCCAGCCGCCCGTAGCCGCCGGGGCGCAACAGGTCCGTGCACGTCGTCACCGGGACGAAGCCCGCGGCCACGCAGTCGGCGAAGTTCTTCGCGTCGACGCCGGCCGAGAAGCTGATGGGCAGCGGCGAGCCGTACGATTCGCGGAAGCGCCGGCACAACTCGAAGGTGATGACGTGGAGCGGCTGCCCCGACAGGTACATCACCTTCTCCGACGACGGGAAGAACGTGCGGTGGTTCTCGACGACGAGCGTGTTCGAGAACTTGGCCCCGAACGTCAACCCGCGCCTTGCCGCCAGCGACGACAGCCGCCGCACCAGAGCGAGCGCCTGGTCCCACTGCAGGTCGCTGTCGAACGACGGCTTGTGCGGCCGGATGTCCTTGTACCCGAGCCGGTCGTTGAGGATGGCGCAGACCTCCTCGTAGCCGAGCAGCATCGGGTTCAGCTTCACCACCACGTGCGTGCCGACGTCGGTGAGCAAATGCTCGCAGATGCGCTCGATCTCGTCGGCGGGGCACCCGTGGAACGTGGAGAGCGTGATGCACCCCGACACGCGGTTCGCTACCGCCTCGCGCTCGGGCCGCCAGTGCCGCAAGTCCTTCGGCCAGGCTTCGAACAGCCGGTCGATCTCCGCCCGCGCATCGAGCATGCCGTCGAGGAAGGCCCGCACCTTCTCCGAGCGGATGCCCTGAAGGTCGTAGCCGACGGACATGTCGAACAAGAAATCGCCGTTCGGCCCCGACAGGCCCAGGCCCGAATCCTTGTAGCGCAGCGCGTGGAGCAGCACATACGCCTTCACGTACTCGGCGAGCGACTGCGAGAGCCTGAGCTCCTGCGACCACTCGACGTTGTAGCCGACGTTGGTGGCATCGATGCAGGGGCGCGGAATGACCAGCGCGTCGTTCACCTGCACTGTCTTGAGCTCGAGGATGCGGCCGCCGGCGAGGTAGCTCAGCACCAGGTTCTGCGCGAGCTGCGACTGCGGCCCCGCCGCCGGGCCGACCGCGTTGCCGGCGCGCTCGCCGTGGAAATGGACGCCGAGGTCGAGACCTTCGTGCGAGCGGTGGAAGCTACGCGATGGAAGATCGAAGCACCGCCCGCGCTCGAGCTCGTAGGCGAGCCGGCGCAAGAGCGGATCGAACGCGTGAGGGAGCAGCTCGGCCAAGCGACCGACGTTCTAGCTCAGAGGCGGCCGCGAGAGGTCAGTGAACCGCCTCGCTCACCGCTTCGAACGTCAGCCGCACCTTGCCCTGCGCATCGGGCGCCAGCTCGACGTGCACCGGAATGCCCTTCTGCCGATACAGCTCGAGCGAGCCCTCGGCCGCGTTCAAGAGGTCCTGGTACTGCTCGTCGAGCTCGACGGCGACCAGAATCGAGAGGTCGTCCCGATCCGGATGACCCGCGTTGCAGATGGTGCAGCGCTGAAAGCGCGCCCAACGGCCGTTCTCCATCTTCACCAGCTCGCCGTCGTAGGCCATGACAGAACCCCCTGGACGAAGCCACTCTAGACACGCTTCTCGGCGCCGTCACCCCCTGTTTTGAAAATTCGTAATTGATTCGTTATTCCAGTAACTTATCGGTACGTCTGGCGCGCCGTAGGGCGAGCTCCGGGGGCGTCGATGTGAATGTTGTAAATTTGCTCGTTAGTAAATTCGTTTACTGCGGGCCGAGCTTGACGCCGCTCAACGCCTCGAGCGCGGTGACGACGGCGGCGATGTCCTTGTCGCCCTGACCGTGCGCGCGGGCGAGTTGGTAGATCTCGCGCACCGCTCCGACGGCGGGCGTGGGCACGCGCAACGACGCGGCGCTGTCGAGGAAGAGCTCGAGGTCCTTGAACATCAAATCGATGGAGAAGTGCGTGTCGAAGTCGCGGCGCAAGATCGCCTGGCCTTTGAAGTCGAAGTACGGCGAGCGGTAGCCCGAGGCCTGCACCACCTCGAGGAGCTTGCGCGGATCCACTCCCGCCTTCTGCGTGAGCAGCATCGCCTCGGAGAGCGCCTCGAGCATGAGCGCGATGAGCGCGTTGCCGGCGAGCTTGACCTGGCTGCCCGCTCCGACCGGCCCGACGTGGATGGCCTTCTCGCCCACCGCCTCGAAGATGGGTCTGGCGCGAGCGAACGCCGCCTCGGACGCGCCGGCCATGATGAGCAGCGTGCCCTTTTCGGCGCCCATCTTCGAGCCGGTCACCGGCGCCTCGACGAAATCGACGCCCAATCGGCCGAGCTCGGTCTCGAGCCTTTTCGTCAGAGAGGGCGAGACGGTGGAGAAGTCGACGAAGAGCTGGCCCTTCCTCGCCGAGCGGACGAGCCCGTCGGGCCCGAGCGCCACCGATTCGAGGGCCGGCGGATCCGCCACGCAGGTGCAGAAGGCGTCCACCGACGCGGCCACCGCCTGCGGAGAGTCGGCCACCTTCACCCCGAGCGGCTCGAGCGCGATGGCTTTCGCGCGCGTGCGGTTCCACACCACGACCTTGAAGCCCTTCTGCGCGAGGTTCCGGGCCATGCGGCTGCCCATGATCCCGAGCCCCAGAAAACCGACCGAACGGATGGCGTCCATGGCGTTTGCTCCCGAGTGGGCGGCCCTTTAGATTCCCGGCGATGAAGTTTCCACTCTTCCGCCGCGAGACGTCGAAGCAGGCGATCCGCGAGCGGCAGGACCAGGCCGAGAAGATGCTGGCCGACGGTCTGCGCGCGCTGGGGCAGCTGTGCGCGAAGCTGGCGGACCTGGTCGACGCGCAACGGCTCGAGCGCGCCGGCTACGCGGAGCAGGAGAAATTCCTGGAGCGGCTCGACAAGAAGCGGTGACCTTCGCCCCGTGAGCCGCTGGTACCAGAGCGTCGATTTGCCCCTGCCCGAGCTGGGCGACCCCGAAGGCGAGCGGTTGCCCGAGTCTTTGCCCGAGGTCATCGACGCGCACGTGCACCTCTTCCCCGACCGGCTGTTCGAGGCGGTGTGGCGCTGGTTCGAGAAGCACGCCTGGCCCATCCGCTACAAGCTGCACGCACCGGCCGTCATCGAGTTCCTCCGCGCGCGCCATCCTCGAGGAGGCGTTCGACGCGGGGCTCAAGGGCGTGAAGCTGCACTGCCACGTGCAGTGCCTCTCGCCCGACGCCGAACCGCTCCACGACGTCTACGCGGCATGCGAGAGGCGTGGCCTGCCGGTCGTCATCCACGCGGGGCGCGAGCCGGCGCTCCCGCAGTACAGTTGCGACCCGTATCAACTCTGCGCCGCCGAGCGCATCGAGCGCGTGCTGCGCGACTGGCCGACGCTCAAGGTCTGCGTGCCGCACTTCGGGGCCGACGAGTTCGAGCAGTACGAGAGGCTGCTCGAGCGCTACGACAACCTGTGGCTCGACACCACCATGGCCGTCTCCGACTACTTTCCGGCCAGGACCCCCGAGCGCTTCTTCCACGTCCGGCCCGAGCGGGTGCTGTACGGCACCGACTTCCCCAACCTCCCCTACTCGTGGGACCGCGAGGTCAAGCGCATCGCCGCGATGAAGCTGCCGGAGGAGGCGCTCGAGCGCGTGCTGTCGGGCTCGGCGCGGGAGCTGTACCGCATCCTATAGTCCGAGCGTGCTCTACCGGGCCTTCAGAGGCGTGGTGCGGCTGCTCTTGTCGCTGTTCTACCGCATCGAGGTGCAGGGCGACCTCGCGCCGGAGGGCCCGGTCATCTTCGTCGGCAATCACCCGAACGGGCTGGTGGACCCGGGCCTGGTCTTCGCCCTCGTTCAGCGCCGCATCACCTTTCTCGCCAAGGCGCCGCTGTTCCGCATTCCGCTCGTCGCGCAGATGCTGAAGGTGGTCGGCGCGCTGCCGGTCTACCGGCGCCAGGACGACCCCACCCAGGTCGGGCGGAACGAGGGCACGATGGCGGCCGCTTCCGCCGCGCTCGAATCGGGAGGCGCCATCACCCTCTTTCCCGAGGGCAAGAGCCACTCCGAGCCCCAGCTCGCCGAGCTGAAGACCGGCTGCGCCCGCATCGCGCTGGCCGCGGCCAAAAGGGGCGCCCGCGTGCGCATCGTGCCCATCGGCTTCGTCTACGAGCAGAAGCAGCTCTACCGGAGCCGCGTGCGCATCGACGTCGGCCCGCCGCTCGACGTGGCGCCGTACCTCGAGCGGGCGAAGACCGACGAGCCCGGCGCGGTGCGCGAGCTGACCGAGCAGATCGCCACCGAGCTGAGGCGGCTCACCCTGAACCTGGACCGCTGGGAGGACCTGCCCGCCGTCGAGACCGCCGAGGCGCTCTCCGCCCTGCGCGCGGGCACCGAGGCCAGAGACCTCGAGCGCCTGCGCGCGTTCGCGGCCGGCATGCAGCTGCTCCGCGACGAGCAGCCCGAACGGTTCGACCGCCTGCGCGACCGGGTGATGTCGTTCCGCCGGAGGCTCGATCTTCTGCGCGTGCGCCCCGAGCATCTGAAGGTGGAGTACCGGCCGGACGTGGTGGCCCGCTTCGTGGCGAAGAACCTGTTCGCGCTGCTCCTCGGGCTGCCGCTCTTCGTTCTGGGGATGGCGCTGTTCGTACTGCCCTACCAGATTCCATGGCTCGCCGCGGCCGTCTTCCGGGTGGAGCGCGACGTCGAGGCCACGGTGAAGCTGCTCGTCCTCCTCGTGCTGGCGCCGCTGTGGAACGCGCTTCTGGCAGCCGTCGCCTGGGGGGCGTTCGGCCCCGTCGGTGGCGTCGCGGCGCTGATCGGTTGCCTGCCGCTCGCGCTCTTCACCCGCTACTTCTACGAACGCCGTGCCGCGGCCATCGCCGACGCGGCCACCTTCTTCCGCCTCACCCGTCGCGCGACGCTGAAAGCGCGGCTGCTCGAGGAGGGCGAGGCGCTGGCGCGGGAGATTGAAGCCGTGGCCGAGGAGCTTCGCCCGCGGGTGGCTCCGCCGGTCGACGGTCTGCCCACGCCGCCGGGCGGGTGAGCGGGCTCGACTCCCCGGCGGTGGAATCACTCGCGCGGCGGAACGTCGGCCCATGCCCTTTCGAGCAGGCCTTCGAGCCCCAGTCGCCGGGCCCACGAATCGAGGTAGGTGCGGTCCATCTCCGGGCCGGACACCGCCAGCACGCCGACCACGTCACGCCACTGTTGCTCGGAGACTTCGCCGCCTGCGCGATACCAGAGCAGCTTGCGAAGAACGAGGTCTTCGGGACTGGGGCTCGGCGCGCTGACGTGTCACGCTCGAGGGTCGTCATTGCCTCGGAACGATGATCGACACCCGGCGACGCCGGTAGCGGTGCGAGCCCGGCCACTCCCGCAGAACCCACCGCGCCAGCCGCCCTGGCCGGCCGCTCCGCGCGCAAGTCGGCTCGATGCACGAAACCCCGGCGAGCGCGTGAGGCACCTTCGGCCGCTGGTCGGCGGTCGCGAATGGGTTCGGCCCGGCTGGGTGCGCGTTGTGGTTGCGCTTCGCCCTGAAGCCCCTCACCCTTACGCGCCTCCACTCGGGGAATCGGCATGGAACTGGGCCTTCGAGGCAAGACGGCGCTCGTCACCGGCGGAAGCCGCGGCATCGGCAGAGCCATCGCGCTCTCGCTCGCGCGCGAAGGGGTGAAGGTCTGCATCGCCGCACGCAACGCCGCTGACCTCGCGCGCACGCGAACCGAGCTCGACGCCATCGGCGAGGCGGCCTCGGTGGAGGCCGACGTCTCGACGCCCGACGGCGCCGGACGAGCGGTGGACGAGGCCGCCGCGCGATTCGGACGTCTCGACATCCTCGTCAACAACGTCGGCGGAAGCCTCGGCTCGGGCAAGTTCGACCGGGCCACCGAGGAGGAGTGGCGGCGCGTGCTCGACGTCAATCTCCTCTCCGCCGTCTGGTGCAGCCAGCGCGCGCTCGGCGTCATGAAGGACCGGGGCGGCGTCATCGTGCACGTCAATTCCATCTGCGGGCGCGAGTACTGCTCCAGCGCCGCGTACACCGCGGCCAAATCGGCGATGACCGGGCTCACCAAGGAGATGGCCATCGACCTCGCCAAATACCGCATCCGGGTGAACGGCGTGGCGCCGGGCTCCATCCTCTTCCCCGGCGGCAGCTGGGACAAGCGCCGCAAGGAGAAGCCGGAGCTCATCCAGAAGATGCTGAAGGAGGACCTGCCCTTCGGCCGCTTCGGCACTCCCGAGGAGGTCGCCGACGTGGTGACGTTCCTCTGCTCGGAACGGGCCGGTTGGGTCACCGGAGCGACCCTGCCCGTCGACGGCGGACAGGGCCGCGCCTTCTAGCCCTCACTGGCACAGGCCGGTGCTGGTGTTGCAGGTCTGCCCCTGCGGACAGCTTGCTCCGGGGTTGTCACAACGCGGCGTGCAGAAGCCCGTGCCCGGGGTGTTGAGGGGCTCGCAGACGTAGCCGGTGCGGCAGGTGCTCTGGCCCGGCGGAGTGCAGCGGCGCTCGCAGAGGCCGAGCAGGAGCGGGCCGTACTGGTCGCTGAAGCCGTACAGCAGGCACACGCCGCCGTCGCCGCAGAAGTTCTGCACCGACAACGTGCCGTGGCTGCAATCGGCGCTGCACGAGCCGCCGGGGTACCCCGAGGGCCCGCCATCGGGAAGGGTCTGGTTCCAGCAGAACCCGGTGTTGGGCGGCATGCACTGGTTGTCGGCCGTGCAGCCCGAGCCCATCACGCCGGGGTTGGCGCCCGGACCAGCATCGACGACGTCGGTGATGTCGTCGATGGGGTGCGTGCCGTCGGCCTTGGCCGGGAAGCAGGCGTACTGCGGCTGCTGCGTCGTGCCGAAGTTGATGCAGAGGTAGCCGGGCCGGCAGTTGCTCTGCACGCCGTCGGGCCCGTTGCAGCGCACCAGGCAGATGTTCTCGGCCTCGCCGATGCCGCCGAGGCCGTAGATGCAGGTGTTGCCCGCGCCGCAGTGCGCGTCGTCGTAGCAGCGCTTGGTGCAGTAGCCGTTCCGGTAGGTGAGATTGCCGAACGTCGACACCGTCTTGCACCGGGCCACCGCGCCGGGCGGGTTGCCCGCACTCACGTTGGTGCACTGGCTGGCCGAATTGCACGGGTCTCCGAAGTAGCCGGTGCCGGCGTCCACGGCGGGCGTGGTGCAGAAACCGCCGCCGCTGATGGGCTGGCAGACCTGGTTGCCCGAGCACGTCTGGCACGCTGCTCCGCCCGAGCCGCAGCTCGCGGTGCTGTTGCCGGGAACGCAGACGGTGCCCGCGCAGCAGCCGGTGGCGCACGGCGGGTTGCAGCCGCCGGTGTTCTGGCACGAGCCGTTCGAGCAGACGTTCCCGCTCGCGCACTGGATGCAGGCGTTGCCGTTCGAGCCGCACTGGCTGCTCGTCTGGCTGCCGAAGCGAATGCACTGGCCGTTGGCGCAGCAGCCGTCCGGGCAGGTGGTGGCGTTGCACGAGCTCGACTGGCAGACGCCCTGCGCGTTGCACTGCTGCGTACCGGTGCACGTCACGCACGCGACGCCGTTCAGGCCGCACGCCAGGTTGCTGTTCGAGGTGTCGCAGATGCCGTTGCGGCAGCAGCCGGCGCAATTGCCCGGCCCGCAGGTGCCTCCGCCGCCGTCGGTGGCGACGCACCGGCCGTTCTCGCACGCCTGGCCGGTCTGGCAGGTGACGCAGGTGCTGCCATTCGAGCCGCACGCGGTGGTGGTGTTTCCCGCGACGCAGCCGCCGTTGGCCGTGCAGCAGCCGTTCGGGCAGTTCTGCGGGCTGCAGGGGCCGAAGTTGACGGTGGTGCAGATGCCGAGCTGGCAGACCTGCGTCGGAGCGCAGGCCATGCACGTGCCGCCGCGGCTGCCGCACTCGGCGTTGTTGTCGCCGGGACGACAATTGCCGTTGACGTCGCAACAGCCGTTACAGTTGGCCGCCGTGCAGCGCGGCTTCTGCGGCCCGCAAGACGGAGACAGAGCGAAGGCGAGCCCGAGCACGAAGCCCAGGGCGGTCCAGCGGAAGTCCTTCATGGATGTACCCGGCGCGCCGGAAGGCCGGCCCTGCCCTCCCGGCGGGCGCGTAATTAGCCGAGCCGGCGCGAAATTGACAAATCGGGGTCGGCGACCACCGCCTTCGGCCCCGGGGTACTTCACAGGCGCGCCGGGCGGAAGCATCTTCCCCCCACCTCGAGGACGGCATTGCATGCAACCCATCCTCGTCGTTGACGACGACGCCAGCCATCGGGCGCTCCTCTGCGACGCGCTGGAGGAGATGGGCTACCCCACCCTGGAGGCCGCCAACGGGCGCGAGGCGCTGGATCAGCTCGAACGGCAGATGCCCCTGGCGGTGCTTCTGGATCTGCGCATGCCGGTGATGAGCGGGTGGGCGCTGCTCGAGGCCATCAAGCAGATGCCGTCTGCCCGCACGTTGCCGGTCATCATCATCTCGGCCTACGGCTTCGAGTGGGAGGCCGAGCTGGTCGGCGCCGCCGGCTACGTCTCGAAGCCGGTCGACCTGGAATGCGTGCGGACCACCGTGCGGCAGATCGTCGGCCCGCCGCCCGCGGTGATGGTGCACTGAAGCGCCGGGCAGGAAAGCGCCGCGCGAGCGAATCCTGGGACAGAATGGGCGCGTGGAGACGGGGCGGGTCGCAGTGCGCACGGTGGGCCTGGTGAAGCGCTTCGGCGCGTTCACCGCCCTCGACGGCCTGGACATGAGCGTCGAGCGCGGGGCCTTCTACGCCTTTCTCGGCCCCAACGGCGCCGGCAAGTCGACCACCATCTCCATTCTCACCGGCATCTACGGGGCCGATGCGGGCCACATCGAGATTCTCGGCGTCGACGCGCGGAACGACATGCTGTCGGTGAAGTCGCGCATCGGCGTGGTGCCCGAAGAGCTGTCGTTGTTCGAGCGCCTCACCGGCCGGCAGTACCTCACCTTCTGCGGCCGCATGTACGGGCTGCCCGGAGACGTCGCCGCCGCGCGCGCCCACGAGCTGCTCCAGCTCACCGAGCTCTGGCACAAGGCCGACGCGCTGGTGGCGGAATACTCGAAGGGCATGCGCCGCCGCCTCGCCATCGCCGCCGCATTGGTACACGCACCCGAGCTGGTCTTCCTCGACGAGCCGTTCGAGGGCATCGACGTGTTGGCGGCGGGCGTCATCCGCGAGCTTCTGGTGGAGCTGTCGCGGCGGAAGGTGACGTTGCTGCTCACCACGCACGTGCTGGAGATTGCCGACCGGCTGGCCACGCACGCGGGCGTCATCTGCGCCGGGAGGATGGTGGATGAGGGCAGCGTCGAAAAGCTGAAGGCGCGACACTCGGCCGATTCGCTCGAGCGCGTGTTCGAGGCGCTCATCGGCGTGCCGGCCTCGCGCAACGCGAAGCTGTCGTTCTACGCGCGGGCAGATGCGGGAGAGGGCCGATGACGGAGCGGAGCGCTCCGGGCTTTTTCCAGCACCTGTGGCTCTTGTGGGGCCTCCGCGTGCGCATCGGGCTGAACGGCGGCAAGAAGCGGAGCCGCCTGCTCGCGGTGGCCGCGTATTTGGGCTCGAGCGCTCCGGCGCCGTTTCTGCTGGTCGGCTTTTACGAGCTCTTGCGCCACGAGCAGGTCGCCCACTCGTACGTCTGGCCGGACTTTCTGCTCGAGCTGCTCTGCTTCGTCACCACCTGCACCTTTTGCGCGTGGCCGGTCTTGTCGGCGGGCGTCGACGACCACAGCGAGCTGTCTCGCTACAACGCGTTCCCCATCTCCAGCTTCCGGCTGCTCGTCGCCTCGACGCTCTCGAGCCAGCTCGAGCCGCGCTCGCTCGTCCTCTACGCGCCGGTGGTGGGCGCTTCCTTGGGCTACCTCTCGAGCCACCCTCCGAAGTCGTGGGCGCTGGCCTCGTCTCTGTTCGCCGCGTTCGTGCTGTTCAACGCCGCGCTCAGCCGCGTTCTTTTGCACGTCGCGCTGAACGTGTTGCGCCAGAAGCGGAGCGCCGAGCTCATCGGCGGCTTCTTCGTGCTGGTGCTGGTGGCCTGCTCGTTCATTCCGCCCATCGACACCTCGTGGCTGCTCGCGGCTGGCGGAGCGGTGACCGCCGTGCCCGACACGCTGCTCGAGGACGCCACCGTGGCCCTCTCGCGCGTGCCGCCGGGGTGGCTCGGAGCGGGGCTGCGCGCGCTGACGCAGGGCGACTTCGTCCGCGCGCTGACGCACCTGTTCAACCTGGTCCAGCTCACCCTCATCGCGCTGGCGGTGGCGTTCGGGCTGCTCCTCCACTTCCACCGGCAGGGCGGCCGGGCCGCGGCTTTTGCGAGGGGCACGGCCAACCCGTTCGCCACCTCGAGCAGCCTCTTCCGCACGCTGCTCGCCCGCGAGGCGCTGGACCTCTGGCACAACCCCAAGGCGCTGCTGCTCGCGTCGGTGCCGTTCCTCCTGGCCATTCTTCTCAAGCTGCTCTCGGGCCGCGACCTGTTCGTCTACCTGCTCGGAGCCTCCGCCGACGCGTGGCTCATGGGCGCGCTGTGCCTGTACGGAGCGGTCGTCATCTCCTCGACGTTCTCGCAGAACACCTTCGCCTACGACGGCCACGGCTTCTCGGTGTTCCTCTCTGCGCCGGTGCCGCTTGCGCAGGTGCTGAAGGCCAAGAACCTGGTGCACGCCGCGGCGGCGCTCGTCCTCGGGACGGCGGTGGCCGTCTTCTACCTCGTCTACTTCGGCAAGGGCGGAGCGAAGGAGCTGTGCCTGTCGTTGGCCGCGGTGGCCACCGTCGTGCCGGTGCTGCTCTCGGCCGGGAACTTCCTCTCGCTGTATTTCCCGGTGAAGTTCCACGCCTCGCTCAAGCGCCGCGACAAGCTGCCGCTCGTGGTGGCCGCCCTCGGCGTTCTGGCGGCCTCCATCGGCGTGGCGCCGTTCGCCTGGGCGCTGAAGTGGCAGGGCCGCCAAGGGCCAACCTGGTCCACCGTGGCCATCGTCGGTTGCTGCGGGGTTTTGGCGGCCGTCGGGTACCGGGCGCTCTTGCCGGCGGCCGTCAAGCGGCTCTACGAGCGGCGCGAGTGGGTGCTGCGCGCAGTGACTCGAGAGTGATCTCCCTCGCCGGGCCCGGATCTGCCAGAGTTGGGCCTGAATGAGGCCGGTTCTCGGAATCGACTTCGGCACCACCAACACCGCTGCGGCGTACTTCGACCGGAACGGGAAGCTGAAGCTCGTGCCGGTGACCGACAAGAGCTTCATCCTGCCGTCGGTGGTGTGGTTCCACTCGGCGGACAAGGCGTTGGTGGGCCACTCGGCGCGCACGCAGATCATCGACGACCCCAAGCACACCGTCTTCGGCTCGAAGCGCTTCTTGGGCCGGCGCTTCCAGTCGGAGTACGTGGCCCGCAACAAGGACAGGTTCGCCTTCGACATCGTCGAGGGGCCCGACGGCTACTGCGCGGTGTTGATGTACGGGCACGTCAAGCCGCTCACCGACGTGGCCCAGCTCGTCATCCAGCAGATCCTCACCCTGGCCAACCACGCCGCCGGCGCGCCGTTCACCGAGTGCGTGCTCACCGTGCCGGCCCACGCCACGTTCCGGCAGCGCGACGCCATTCGCCAGGCGGCGCAGAAGTGCGGGCTCGAGGTGAAGGCCATCGTCAACGAGCCGACCGCGGCGGCGCTGTACTACGCGAACCTGCGCAGCCCCGAGCAGACGGTGCTCATCTTCGACCTGGGCGGAGGCACCTTCGACGCCACCTTGATGTCGGTGCAGAACCGGGTGGTGAAGGTGCTGGCCACCGGCGGCGACGCCTTTCTGGGCGGGGCCAACTTCGACGAGCGCATCGCCGAGATCTTCGTCGAAGCCTTCGCCAAGAAGCACGGGGTCGACTTGCGGGCCAGCAAGGCGGTGATGCAGCGGCTGGCCTTCGCTGCCGAGTCCGCGAAGATCCTCCTCTCGAAGCAGCAGGAGACGCGGGTGCGCGTGCCGGCGATTGCTCAGAAGAACGGCGCGTTCCTCGACTTCGACCTGACGTTGAACCGCCAGACGCTCGAGCGCATCTGCGAGCCGCTGGTCGAGCGCACGGTGGCGGCGGTGGACGAGGTGCTCGCGCGCTCGGGGCTTTTCGCCGAGCAGGTGGACGAGCTGGTCTTCGTCGGCGGGCAGACGCGCATGCCGGCGATCCGCAACCGCTTCGCCCACTTCAAGCGCTTCTCCTCGGAGAAGGACGTCCACCCGGAGCTGGGCGTGGCGGTGGGAGCGGCCATTCTCGGGCGCAACATCGCCCGGGGCATCTCGGGGCTCGTCGACGTGGTGCCCATGCCCATCAGCGTGATGCTGCCCGGCGGAGCGACCCACGAAGTCATCCCGGCCAACACTCCCGTGCCATGCACGAAGTCGGTGGCCCTCGAGGGGCTGCCGCCGTGGCAGGCGCCGGTGCCGGTGGCCATCTTCGAGTCGCTCGAACGCACGTCGGTGGATCGGGAGATCTTCGGCACCGTGCTGGTCGGCCCCGAGTGGCGCGTCGGCAACGTGGGCACGCCGTCGCTACAGCTCGAGCTCGGGCAGGACTTCGCGCTCAAGGCGCGCATCGTCTCGCCGGGCGGGCAGCAGGCCAGCGTGGGCATCAACGATGCCCGCGGCGCACTGCGCATGTGACGACTCGGCCTGGGGTCGCCGCTCCGTGCGTCGCTGCGTCGGGCCTTGCGGTCGTGGACGCACCGGCTGGAAGCGTGACCTGCGTGCGCGCTCCTCCGTCGCAGGCTGATTCCGCAAGAGGCGAGCCCGGCACCGTGGCCTGCTGATAGCTCTGGTCGAGCCGCGCCACGACTCCGGACAAGAGGCGCAGCGGTTCCGCAGAAGCAGGCGGTGTCACGCGGCGGCGAACGTCGCGCACATCAGGGCCAGCGCGGCAGCCATCAACGCCCGGCGCGCCCGGCTGCGAGAGGGCGGAAGCGCGCGTGCCATCAACTCGAGCACGGCGACGGCGAACGAGACGAACGGAGGCGGAACCGGCCGCTGAGTCATCTCCGTCGCATGCAGCATCGACGAGCGGGGCAGCCGCGTCCGCCTCACGGCGCGAGGCCGCGGGCTACGAATCCTCTCCCCCACCGGGAGTTGCGGCCGCCGCCTCGCGTGCATCAGAGCACCTCGAACCGGTAGCCGCCCTCGACCGCCGCACCGCCCGCATCGGCACGGAAGTCGGGCTCCGGTACGGCCGAGAACCGCGCCCGGACCGCCTTCGGCACCACCAGCGGTCGGAGCTCGTCGTGCGCCTCCGCACGCAGCTCAATGGCTCGCTTCGCCACGCCGACGCATCCAAAACGGCGAGCGCGCGCTCGAGCAGGCCGAGCGGCGCTTCCGCTCCGCGCTCGGAGGTCCGGCGGCGCGAAACAAGTCGAACCAGCCCTTCGTCGAACACCGCGATGACGGCACGTGGATTCCATGAGCCCGCTGCGCTGCCAGGCCGACGGAGCCACGCACCTCACCTCGTAGCCCCTGCCGCCGACCTGCGCGGCATTGCCCAGTGAAACACCGCTCGGGGAAAAATCGACCACCTGAGGCGGCAGCGAAGTGCACCTGTCGTCGAACACCAGAGCGATGACGCTGGCGCTCGACCCGCTGTCGGGCAACAGCGGGCGGTCCGGCCGGCGGAGCACGACGCGCGATGGAGCAGGCAGCCTCGGCGCCAGCCCGGCCGAAGCCTTCGCCGGCGCACCGCCCATGATGGGGCACGAGCGCTCCACGTCGCGCGCCGCGAGCCTCGTCGCCCAGGACGCGAGCAATCGGCGCATGGCTCGGGCCGAGCATACCCGTTAGCGTTTCGCTCGTGCGTGCCTTCTACTGCGACCACTACGAGGTGCCGCTGCCTGCGGGCCACCGCTTCCCGATGCCGAAGTACCGCATGACGCGAAAGCTGCTCCTCTCGCGCGGCCTGCTCGAAGAGTCGCGGATCAGCCCGTCGCAGCCGGTGGAGCGCGACGCGCTGGTGCTGGCGCACGACGCCGGCTACGTCGACCGGGTGCTCACCGGAAACCTCGACGACGCCGAGCTGCGCCGCATCAGATTTCCGTGGAGCCCCATGCTCGTCGAGCGCTCGCGGGCATCGGTCGGGGGCACGCTGGCGGCGGCGAAGTACGCGCTGGAGCACGGCATCGCCGGCAACCTGGCCGGCGGCACCCACCACGCGTACGCGGATCGCGGCGAGGGCTACTGCGTCTTCAACGACATCGCGGTAGCCATCCGCGCGCTGCAGGCCGAGCGGCGCATCGACCGGGCGGTGGTGGTCGATCTCGACGTGCACCAGGGCAACGGCACCGCCGCCATCTTCGACGGCGATCCCACCGTGTTCACGTTCTCGATGCATGGCGAGCACAACTTTCCCTTCCGAAAGCACCCGAGCTCGCGCGACGTGGGCCTGCCCGACGGAACGGGAGACGACGAGTACCTCGAGGCGCTCTTTCGCCACCTGCCCGAGGTGCTCGAGGCGGCGTCCGCGGACATCCTCTTCTACCAGGCGGGAGTGGATCCGCTGGCCGAGGACGCGCTCGGCCGACTGTCGCTCACGTTGCGGGGGCTGCTCGAACGCGACCGGATGGTGCTCGAGGCGGCAACTGCCCGCTCTCTGCCGGTGGTGCTGACGCTGGGTGGCGGTTACGCGCGGCCCATCGAGAAGACCTGCGAGGCGCACGCGAACACCTACGCCGTAGCCCGGGAGCTCCATGGCTGAGCCGTCGAACGCCATGCGCGAGCTGGCACGCGAGGCGGCGACGCTGGATGACCGGGCGCTGCTCGCCCAGTGCGACGAGACGTTCTTCGTCGCCTCCGGGCCGGGTGGTCAGCACCGGAACAAGGCGGCAACGGCCGTGAGGCTGGTGCACCGGCCCACCGGCGTCACCGTCACCGCCACCGAGCGCCGGAGCCAGGCTCAGAACCGCTCCGCCGCGCTCGAGCGACTCCGTCAGAGGCTCGAGTCGCTGGGCACGGTGCGCAGGAAGCGCACGCCGACAAAGCCGACGCGCGCCTCGCAGCGACGAAGGCTCGAGGCGAAGAAGCGGCAGTCGCGGAAGAAGGCCCTGCGCCGGCCCGAGTGGTAGCTGGCAGAAGAGTGGAGCCGTGCTCCGCGTTTTCCGTGCGCCAGCGCGGCTCGGCGTCTGGCCGGCGGCGGCGAGTTCGGCCTCGGAGGCGGAACGGTGGGCTGACGCCGTGACCCGGGAAGCGCGCCTTGGCCCCAGGCGGCGACCGTGCTGAACTTGCGATGCATGGATGAAGTCGTTCCCGTCTCTCTCGCGCCCGAGCCCGTCATCGAGGCCTACAAGAAGGATGTCGACCGGACGCTCCTTCGCGAGAACCTCAAGCTGACGCCCGAGCAGCGAATCCGGAAGATGATGGCGGCGCTCGCCTTCGCCGAGGAGCTGCGCCGCGCTGGAAAAGAGGCGGCCAGGCGGTGACCGATTTCCCGCGGCTTTTGGAGGCACTACGGCGCGGCGGCGTCGAATTCATCGTCGTCGGTGGCTTCGCCGCAACCGCGCACGGTTCGGCGCACGTCACGCTGGACCTCGACATCGTGTATCGGCGGACTCCGGAGAACATCGCGCGGCTGGCCGACGCGCTGAAGCCGCTTCAGCCGTACCTGCGCGGTGCGCCAGCGGGGCTTCCCTTCGCCTTCGATCGGGAAACGATTGCGCGCGGGCTCAACTTCACCCTGACCACGGTGGCCGGCGACATCGACGTTCTCGGGGAGGTCGCAGGAGGGGGAACCTACGAGGCGCTCCTTTCGCGTTCGCGTCCGATACAGGTGTTCGGGCACGAATACCTATTCGTCGACCTCGAGGCGCTGATCGTACTCAAGCGCGCCGCCGGCCGGCCCAAGGACCTCGAGCGAATCGCCGAGCTCGAGGCCCTGCTCGAGGAGCGAAACCGCCAGAAATAGCGGCCCGCCCGCTTCGCCTCAGCCCTTGGCGAGCTGCCTCAGCACGAACGGCAGGATGCCGCCGTGCCGGTAGTAGTCGAGCTCGTTCGGCGTATCGATGCGCACGGTGACGGTGAACTTCTTGGCCCCGCCGTCGCCAACTGCCGTCACCTCGAGCTTCTTCATCGGCGCCAGGTCGTTCTCGATGCCGCCGATGTCGAACGTCTCCCTGCCGGTGAGCCCGAGGGTGTGCGCGTCCTCACCCGGCTGGAACTGCAGCGGCAGAACGCCCATGCCCACCAGGTTCGATCGGTGAATGCGCTCGAAGCTCTTGGCGATGACCGCCTTCACCCCGAGCAGCTGCGTGCCCTTCGCCGCCCAGTCGCGCGAGCTGCCCGTGCCGTACTCGGCGCCGGCGATGACGAGCAGCGGCACCTTCTCCTTCTGGTAGCGCATCGCCGCGTCGTAGATGGACATGCGCTCGTTCGACGGCAGGTGCACGGTGACGCCGCCCTCCACGCCCGGCACCAGCATGTTCTTCAGCCGGATGTTGGCGAAGGTGCCGCGCATCATCACCTCGTGGTTGCCGCGGCGCGCTCCGTAGCTGTTGAAGTCCTTCGGCTCGACGCCCTGCTCGATGAGGTACTTCGCCGCGGGGCTCGTCTTCGAGATGCTGCCGGCCGGCGAGATGTGGTCGGTCGTCACCGAGTCGCCCAGAAGCGCCAGCACCCGCGCGTTTCGGATGTCGGCCGTCGGCGCGGGCTCCTTGCCCATGCCCTCGAAGAAGGGCGGCTTGCGCACGTACGTCGACTGCGGGTCCCACCGGAAGGTGTCGCCGCGCGGCACGTCCATCTTCTGCCACTCGGGATCGCCCTTGAGCACCTCGCCGTAGCGCTTGCGGAACTGCTCGGGCTTCACCGCCTTGCGCATGGCCTCGCGGATCTCCTCCTGGGTCGGCCAGACGTCCTGGAGGAACACCGGCCGGCCGTTCCGATCGTGGCCCAAGGGCTCGTGGTACGGGTCGAAGTCCATCTCGCCGGCGATGGCGTAGGCCACCACCAGGGGCGGCGAGGCCAGGTAGTTCATCCGCACGTGCTGGTTGATGCGGCCCTCGAAGTTGCGGTTGCCCGAGAGCACCGCCGCGACGACCAGGTCGTTCTTCGTCACCGCCTCGGCGATGTGCTCGGGCAAGGGCCCCGAGTTGCCGATGCAGGTGGTGCAGCCGTACCCCACGAGGTGGAAGCCGAGCGCCTCGAGGTACGGCAGCAAATTCGCCTCGCGCAGATAGTCGGTGACCACCTGCGAGCCCGGCGCCAGCGACGTCTTCACCCACGGCCGACTGCTCAGCCCCCGCTCCACCGCCTTCTTCGCCAGAATGCCCGCGCCGAGCATCACCGCCGGATTCGACGTGTTGGTGCACGAGGTGATGGCGGCGATCACCACCGAGCCGTGGCCGAGCTGGTAGCTCACCGGCCCCTGTTGGACGGTGGCCGCGTGCACCAGCCTGCCCAGCTCGCTCGACATCTCGGCAGACCGCTCGCGACCGCCCTCCGACACCCAGCGGCCGAGCCGCTCCTGGTTCAGCGACGAGGTCTCGAGCATGCCCAAGAGCGCCCGGCGGAAGCTGCGCTTCGACTCCTTGAGCGCGACCCGGTCCTGGGGGCGGCGCGGGCCGGCCAGCGACGGCTCGACGGTCGAGAGGTCGAGCTCGAGCGTGTCGGTGAAGACCGGCTCGGGAGCATCGGGCGTGTGGAACAGCCCCATCTCCTTGCAGTAGGCCTCGACCAGCGCCACCGACTCGGGCGACCGGCCGGTGAAGCGCAAATACTCGAGCGTCTCGGCGTCGACCGGGAAGAAACCGATGGTCGCGCCGTACTCGGGCGCCATGTTGGCCACCGTGGCGCGGTCGGCCAGCGACAGCCGGGAGACGCCGGGGCCGTAGAACTCGACGAACTTCCCCACCACGCCCTTCTTCCGCAGCATCTCGGTGGCGGTGAGCACCAGGTCGGTGGCGGTCGCTCCGGGCGAAAGCTGCCCCGACAGCCGGAACCCGACGACCTGCGGAATCAGCATGGTGATGGGTTGGCCGAGCAGCGCCGCCTCGGCCTCGATGCCACCCACGCCCCAGCCGACGACGCCCAGCCCGTTCACCATCGTGGTGTGCGAGTCGGTGCCCACCAGCGTGTCGGGGAAGGCCGCGCCGTGCTCGTCCTTGAAGACGACGCTGGCCAGATACTCGAGGTTCACCTGGTGGCAGATGCCCGTGCCCGGCGGCACCACGCGCAGATTCTTGAACGCCTGCTGGCCCCACTTGAGGAAGGCGTAGCGCTCGCGGTTGCGCTCGAACTCGAGCCGGACGTTCTGCTCGAAGGCATCGGCTGCGGCGAAGGTGTCGACCTGCACCGAGTGGTCGATGACCAGGTCTGCCGGCGAGAGCGGGTTGATGCGCTGCGGGTTGCCGCCGAGCTGGGCGATGGCGTCGCGCATCGCCGCCAGGTCCACCACGCACGGCACGCCGGTGAAGTCCTGCATCAGCACGCGCGCGGGCGTGAAGGAGATCTCCGTTTCCGGCTCGGCCTTCGGATCCCAGGCCAAGAGCTCTTCGATGTGCTCCTTCTTCACCACGCGCCCGTCCTCGAACCGGAGGAGGTTCTCGAGCAGCACCTTCAGCGAGAAGGGCAGCTTCTTCACCGAGGGGTACTTCTGCGCGAGCTGCCCGAGGTGGAAGACGTCGTAGGGAATGCCGCCGACCATGAGCCTCTGGCGGACCTTGAAGCTGTCGATGGACTGAATGGGGGCCATGGAAGTCCTCTGCGCGAGATGGTCTCCGTATGCCGCGCGCCCGCGCCGTCCGCAACAGTTGCGAGCGCTCGCCCGCAAGAGCCGTTCATCGCACGGCGCAGAATCAGAGGAGCTTGCGGAAGAGCCAGGCGACGCGCTCGACCAGCCGCTGCCACCAGGGCCTTTTCCGCCACGCCTCGAGCTCGACGGGCCTGCAGCGCGCACAATCGACCTGGAACGATTCCTCGATGGCCCGGCCGACGCGCGGGTCGACGAAGAAGACGTTCACCTCGTGGTTGAAGCGCAGGCTCATGCGCTCGAGGTTGAACGAGCCGATGGTGCCCCAGGTGCCGTCCACCACGGCGGTCTTGGCGTGGAGCACTCCGTCCGTCCACTCGTAGATGCGCACGCCCAGCTCGAGCAGCCGCTCGTAGAGGGCGCGGCTGGCGAAGGTGACTGCCGGGTGATCGGACTTGCCGGCCATGACGAGCACCACGCGCACCCCGCGCCGGGCCGCGTCCTTGATGGCGGCGAGCATGCGCCGGTCGGGCACGAAGTAGGCGGCGGCGATCATCACCGACCGCCTCGCCGCGTTGATGGCGCGCACGTACGCGGCGTGAATGGCGCGCCGCGACGACAACACCGTGAGCCGCACGCCGCCGCGAGCCGAACCGGGCGAGCAGAGCGACGAGGCATCGAACGGCCGCCGCCTGCGGATGCGGTGCTTCCACTGCATGCGCCAGCTCGCGGCGAACCGCCGCTCGAGCAGGGCCACCGCGGGACCTTCGATGCGGAGCACGTCGTCGCGCCAGCCGTCGCCGTTGAGTGGCTCGGACGGGCGGCGCGGGGCCCAGTGCGCGGCGATGTTGACGCCGCCCACGAAAGCCACCTCGCCGTCGACGATGAGGATCTTCCGGTGGTCGCGGCGGATCAGCCGGCCGAGCCGCCCCTGGAGCGAGAGCGGCTTGAACGGGCGCACGTCGACCCCGCGTTCATTGAGCGCGCGGAAGAACGACCGGCGCGTCGACCACGAGCCCAGCCAGTCGTAGAGCACGGTGACGCGCACGTTTCGCTCGGCGGCCTCGGCGAGCGCCCGGCCGAAGACGTGGCCGACCGCGTCGTCGACGAACATGTACGTCTCGAGCCGCACCCACCGGCGCGCGAGCTGAATCGCCTGCAGCATCGCCGGGAACGCCTCGACGCCGTCGCGGAGCAGCTTCAAGCCGTTGCCCGGAATGAGCGGGTGAGCCGGGTCGAGATACCGGCGAGCGAGCGCGAGGGTGTCCTCCCGTTCGACGACCGGCTCCAGCTCGAGCATCGCCCGTACAAGGTGGCCACGCCTTCGCCGACCGACCAGCGGCCCGCGGTCACAGATCCCACTCGTAGCGCTTCTGCTCGGCGCGCCACGGGCACGGCTGGTCGTTGGCAGGGAAGAAGTCCTTGACGTGATCCAGCTCGCTGCGGGCGGCCTCGAAGTTCTTGAGCAAGTACTGCTTGTGGGCCTCGAGCAAGAGCTGGGCGCAGGTGCGATCGAGCTCCTGCTGGGCCTCTTTCACCTTCTCCTTCGCCAAATGGTACAGCTCGGGCTTGGGCTCGGGGTGCGCCTCGAGCATGAGCCAGGTGGTGCGGAAGTCCTTCCACGCCTCGTAGCGGTTGCCCGCGCCGACGTGCCGCCGCTCGAAGGTGACGATGCCCCGGTCGTAGGTCTGCTTCGCCTGCCGGACCAGCTCCTCCACCGGCAGCTCGGGCAAGAGGTTGATCTCGATCCACACGTTCCAGATCCGCCATGGGTCCGACTTGGGCGGGTTGCGGACGTTGTCGAACATCACCGTGTTCACCTCGCCCTTCTTCAGTCTGGTGGGCGGGAGGATCAGCTCGTGCGCCTTCTCGTTCGAGGCCAACGTGTCCGGCGGCAGCTCACCGACGTCGGCCCCGTTCACCGAGACGGTCACCTCGCCCTGCGAGATGTCGCGGGACTGGAAGTGGAGGATGACCACCGCCCGCACCGGGGCCACGTAATCGAAGGTGAAGATCTTCTTGTCCGGCCGCTCGTAGGTGACGCCGTCGCCCAGGCCGAAGGACTCCTCGATGGGCTTGCGCGTCAAGACGTCGGGCTCGGGAGGCGGCTTCGGCCCCCGGTCCGCCGGCACGGCGATGAGGTAGTAGACGAAGGCCAACAGCCCCAGCGCCACAAGCCCTCCCGCGCCGAAGATGAGCCTGCGCGTGAGCAGGCTCGCCTCGGCCCAGAAGATGCGCCAGTTGGCGACCAGCGCGCTCGACTCGCGGCGGATGCGCGCCTTCTCCGCGGCCGTCAGCGGCACCCCACCCCTGGGGCGCGCCATCGCCGAGCCGCCGGGAGGAGTCCCCGGACGGGCGATGGCATTCTTCGGCCCGCTTCTGGGCTTCACCGCGGCCATGGCTCGCGTGGCGCTTCGCCCGAGCGCCTTGAGCTGCTCCTCCGTGGCGCCGGCCGGCACCATCGCCACGCCCTTGTTCTTCATCCGCTTGATGTCGGCGGCCGAGACGATGCGCGTCGACTGCTCGGCCACGTCGTGGCCCGGCTCGGTGCCGCGGTCCTCCTCCCAGGTCGAGCTGAAGTTGAACACCACCGGGCCCAGGGCCACCGAGTCGCCGTCGTTCAGCTCCTTGCGCTTGACGATGCTCCCGTTGACCTTGGTGCCGTTCGAGCTCCCCATGTCCTCGACGAAGTACCGGTCGCCCTCGGCGTAGATGCGCGCGTGCTTGCGCGAGACCCCCGGGTCGTACAGCACCACGTCGCACTCGCTGGTGCGTCCGATGAGGACCGAGGTCTGGTCGAAGACGAATTCCTTGCCGGCCTCTTTGCCCTCGGCGATGACCAGCTGGAAGCCCATGGAGTTGCTAGGACTTTAATGATGCCTCAGCGGCATGGGCAACGGCCTGGCGAGCCCATTGCGGCTCCATCACCACCGCGTCTCCACCGAATGACAGCACCCACTGGGTGAGCCACCGTTCGGACTCTCCTACCACCTTCACCTCCACGCCTCCGTCGGCCAGTGAACGGGCCTCGGCGCCGAACCGCTCCTTCACGTAGGGCGAGGCCTGCACCGAGAAGCGCACCCGCACCTCGCCGCGACCCTGCGCCGGGTTGGGAATCGACTGTGGCCTCTTCTCCTCGGGCTGGAAGCGGCGGTCGGTGACCGAAAGCTCGTGCACCCGGTCGACGCGGAACAGCCGCACGTCCTGCCGGCTCGCGTCGAACGCCGACAGGTACCACATGCCACGGTGGCAGAAGAGCTCGTACGGCCGCACGGCACGGCGCTCGAGCGCTCCCGAGCTCGCCGAGAGGTAGTCGAACTCGACCTCGCGGTGCTCGACGATGGCCCGCACCAGCGGCGCGAGCTCGCTCGGAGCCTTGAGCGACAGATCCAGCTTCTGCCCCATCTCCCGCCAGCGCTTCTTCTCGTTCGGGGGCAGCACCTTCTCGAGCTTCGACAGCGCGCTCTCCAGCGCCTCTCCCGCCGCCGGCCGCAGAAATTCCGCCGCCGCCGACAGCGCCGCCGCCTCGGCCACCGTCAGCCGCGGAGGAGCCGACAGGCGCCCGTCCAGCGCCACGAAGACGCGGTCGCCGTCGACGTAGATGTCTATGTAGTCGTCGGGCTGGAACGGTGGGCGCCCCACCATGCCGAGCAGATCGAGATCCTCGAGAAGCTCCTCCTTCGAGAGGCTCAGCGCCCTCGCCAGCTCGTCGACTTTGATGCCCTGGTGTTTCGACACGTAGGGCACCAGGAACAACAGCCTCCGGAGCCGCTCGTGCCCGGCGGTCTTCCCACTCAGCGACGCGTCTTTGGGCTTCGACCGGCTCGCGGCCTTGGGCGGCGGCGGCGGCGCGAGCGTGCCCTTCCTCTCGCCCGCCGGGGGCTTCGGCACCTCGCCCGAATGGCTCGCCAGAATGCGCTCGAGCATCTCCCGCCGCTTCTGCACGGCCTCGGCCGGCGACTCGACGCGGCAGCTCTGGCCGAGCGACAGCGCGTACTTGAGCAGCCCGGCGAGATCCGTCGCCCGCACCGTCACCTGCGTGCCGTCGCGCCGCCTCTGCACCTCGGCGGTCGGGAACAGGCCGTTGCCGAGCGGGGCCAGCTCGTCCTTGAGCAGAAGCCGCACCTCCACCGGTGGATGGAAGGTGTGCTGCCAGGGGTAGCTGGCCACGTAGTCGTCGATGCGGAAGTCGGGCGGCACCTCGAAATCGGCGCTGCGCGGCCGGACGGTGTTCACCGACAGCGCGCGGATGCGGTGCACGTGGAAGGTGCGGATGCCCTTGCGCAGATGGCAGAAGCCGACCAGCGACCACAGCCCGCGCCTCAGCGCCAGGCCGTACGGATCCACCGTGCGCGTGGTGGTCGCGCCGCTCCGGGGCGACCAGTACGAGAGCTCCACCGACTTGCGCGCGGCCGCCGCGGCCCAGAGCTGCTCGAGCTTCTGCGCCAGATCGTCGGCGGCGTGCACCGCGGCGAGCTCCATGCGCACCTTGGGCGTGGGCAGCTCGGTGCCGGCGAAGAAGCCGATCTTCCTGAGGGCGTGCGAGAGGTCTTCGCGCGCGGGGAAGGCTTTCGTGGCCAGCGCCGCCGAGCCCGCCGCGTACAGCACCGCCAGCTCCTCGGGAGTGAGCCCGACCTCGGGCAGATAGTACGCCTCGCGGTCGACGACGTAGCCGTCCTTCTGCTCGTCGTCGCCGCTCTGGTACCGGAGCGGAATGCCCAGCTCGAGCAGCTCGGCCTTGTCGCGCTCGAACTTCCGCTCCGCGGCCTCGTCGGAAACGGCGCCGTAATCCTCGGGGAACGAGCGGCGCAGCTCCGCCCAGGAGATGGGCTCCTTGGCGTCGAGGAAGAGCGCGACGAGGTCGAGCAGGCGTTCGGTGCGATCCATCGGCAGGCGCCCGGCGCGAGGCAGGTCCACCGCTTCGGGCAAGGCAGCGCAGAATGCGGACCGAACCGCCCCCCGTCAAGACGCCGGGCGAAGGCGCAGCCTGTCCATCGCCCAGAAGAGCTGCTCGAGATCCTCCTCGTCGTTGAAGACGTGGGTCGACACGCGCAGCCCTCCGCCCCGCGCGGACACCACCACGCCCTTCTTGGCCAGCTCCGCCGCCGCGCGATGCGGGCTACCCTGGATCCGGAACACGCAGATGCCCGAGCCCAGCGGCGCGTTGGGCGCAAAGCCGCGCGAGGCGAGCTCTTCTCGGAGATGCCGCTGCAGCGAGAGGTTGTGCTTCTCGATGCGGGCGATGCCCACCCTTCGCAACAGCTCGAGCGCCGCGCCGAACCCGAACAGCGCACCGTAGGGGCCGCAGCCAGCCTCGAGCGACGAGGCCCGTTGGCGCAGCTTCACCCCGCGCGCGGTGAACACCCCTTTGCCGCGGCGAGCGCTCCCCGGGAACGGCTGCATCTGCATGGCGTCGTCCGTCGAGAGCCAGCCCGCGAAGGGCAGCGAGTCGAGCAACCCGGCCCGCACGTAGAAGAGGCCCGTGCCGTAGCCGCCCATCATCCACTTGTGGCTGGTGGCGCAGCGAAAGTCGACGTGCTGCGCCTTCACGTCGACGGGCACCTGGCCCAAGGCCTGCGCTCCGTTCACCGCGAGCAGGAGGCGACGAGCGAGGCACAGCCTTCCGATGGCGGTCAGATCCGCCCGGAAGCCGCTCGCGTATTGCACCAAAGAGAGCGCCACCGCTCCCGTCCGCCGCGTCAGCGCCGCCTCGATGTCCTCGACGGGGTAGCTGCCGTCGTCCCGGGGAGCGACCACGCGCAAGGTGAGGCCAGCATGGAGCAGCGGCACCGTCGTCGAAGGAAACTCCTGCGCCAGCGTCACCACCTCGCGCACGCCGCGAAAGACGAGCCACCGGGCCACCGCGTTGAAGCCCATCGAGGTCGAGCCCAGAAAGGCCACCTCACGGGCGGACGCGCCGATGAACCGGGCCAGCTCGGCGCGAATCTCCTCCTTGCGCTTGAGCCAGGCCGACCAGCCGATGTCGCCCCACTCGAGCGCCTCGCGGTAGTGCTCGGTGTTCGCCCGCTCGACGGGCAGGCAGATGGGCGAGGCGGCCGCCGCGTTCAGGTAGCTCGCCCGCACCACCGCGGGGAACAGCGCCCGCACCTCGGCCGGCAACAGTCGCGCCGACATCAGCCCACCCGAGCCGACAGCGTCATCACGCCGAGGGCGATCGCGAACGCGCCGAGAAGAAGCTGCCCCAACAGGCACAGGACGTCGGAGTAGGAATGACCATCGCTGATCACCCCCTCCACAGATCCGGACGTGCGGCATTACCGCATCCGGCTCCT